>Ga0209023_10008732_pt1 | contig 10104 bp, 8 predicted proteins | sample LakOneMetagenome_FD_187468 | JGI IMG/M metagenome (GOLD analysis project Ga0209023, IMG submission 187468) | Freshwater and sediment microbial communities from Lake Erie, Canada (SPAdes) (version 2) | ecosystem: Environmental > Aquatic > Freshwater > Lentic | place: Lake Erie, Canada | collected...
CGGCGGGTGAATCACGTGCGAGTCCGTGGTCATCACCAGCCACTGATCACCTACCCGCACGGCCGCCCCATCGTCCATGGCTGCGAGGCCGATGACGCCGGCCTGCTGCACGGGCTCGGTGGCAAAGGCCCGCAGGAAGGCGTCCTGAATCAAGCCGCGCATCGCACGTCCACCGGCACCGTGCTTGAGGGTGATGCGTTCGTCGGTCGTGAAGCCCGCGCTCATGCTCCGCCTCCATCGCGCCCCGGTGAGGCGCACCGCAGACAGTTTGTGTCGTCCGGCATACGCAGGTTCGGGACGCCGCCGTACTGATGCCAGATCTTGCAGGTGCCTTCGCTGCTCACCATGCACGCACCGACCGGCGACTCGGGCACACACTCGCGCCCGAACAGCGGACAGTCACTCGGCGACGCAATGCCGGCCATGATGTTGCCGCAGATACACTGGCGCACCAGCGAAGAGGGCGCGTGACGCCAGAGTGCGGACACGTCGATGTCGAACCGACGCCGGGTGTCGATATGGGCGAACTCATCGCGCAGCCGAAGATTGCCGTTCGGAATGTGCGCGATGCCGCGCCACCTGCCGCCAATGGGCCGGAACACTTTCCACAACTGTTCCTGCGCGTTGCGGTTGCCGTCGCGCGTGACGCAGCGTGGAAACATGTTCGAGACTTCGGCCACACCGTCACGGATCATCTCGGTCAGCCGCAGCAACGCCGCCAGGATGTCGAGCGGCTCGAAGCCGGCCACGACAACCGGCACCTTGTGCCTGGCAACGAACGGTTCGAAGATGCCCGACCCGGTGATGGTCGCCGCGTGGCCAGCCGCCAGGAACCCCTGCACTTTGGAGCCGGGCATGTCGGTGACGATCTCCATGACCGGCGGAATGAACTTGTGCGCCGACAGCACCGAGAAGTTGTCCGGCGGATTATCCAGAATCACGGCGGCTGTTGCGACCGCAGTGGTTTCGAAGCCGGTTCCGAAGAACACGACCGGCTCGGTTGTCGACCGGGCAATGTCGACGGCCTGCGCCACGCTGTAGACCACGTCCACGGTGGCACCCGCCGCGCGGGCGTCAGCGAGCGAGCCGCCAGACCCCGGCACACGCACCATGTCGCCGTAGGTCGCAATGCGGACGCCTTTCAGGGCCAGCGCCACCGCTTCGTCGATCTCCGGCATGTCCGTGATGCAGACGGGACAGCCGGGACCCATGATGACGTTGAGGTCGAGTGGCAGCGTCGCACGCAGACCGAAGCGCGCGATGGCCTGCTCGTGACTGCCGCAGACGTGCATCACCGACACGGGCTTGTCAGGGATGGCGGCAACCGTTCTGTTCAACGCGTCGCTCAAGGCGCGCGCCCGCGCCGGGTCGCGGAATTCGAGCGCGGCAGTCATTGCCCCGCCTCGATCTCGCCCCGGACGTCGGCGGCCATGAGATCTTCAGGCCCTTGCCCTGTGTTCTCACGCAGCAGTTGCTCGTACAGCTCGAGCGTCGTCTGGACGTCTTCCGGCGGAATGCGCCGAATGGCGAAGCCGACGTGATTGAGGACGTAGTCGCCCGGCTGCACGGGTTCATCCACCAGATCGAGGCGAACCCGCCGTTTGACGCCCCAGAAGTCGACGACAGCGGTCATTTGCTCGACCTCGACCTCGGTCACGCGTCCCGGCACTCCTAAGCACATGGCTCACTCCTCTCCTGTCCGCGTTAACCGCCGAGCGCAATGCGTGCGTCCGCAACCACGGCCTGACCAAGGGCAATGCCCCCGTCGCCGGGTGGAACGCTCGCATGCAGCCGAACGTCGTAGTCTGACAGCGCCTCACGCACCGACTCGGCGAGCCTCGCGTTCAGGAAACATCCGCCGCTCGCCACAAGAGGCAGCCGACCCACTCGCCGCACCGCATGGTTGACCGCCGCGGCCGTGGCCGCTGCGATCGTGTTGTGAAACGCCGCCGAGATCGTCGCGGCTGCTGTCCCAGCCCGATGATCGGCGAGCGCTGCCCGGACTGCCGGCCGAAGGTCAATCTCGCAGGGTTCGTCCGTACTGTGAAGGTCGAACGGGTATCGCGTCGATATCGCCGGTTCCGCAACCTGGTTCCATTCGAGCGCCACCTGTCCCTCGAATGCCGCACGACGCCGATTCAGGAACAGCGCGCCGAAGGCATCGAAGTAGCGACCGACGCCGCGCGCCCGACTCACCTGCACGCCCGCGCGAATGAGCGAGGCCATGCGCTGCAGTTCGGCGGCCGGCACCGAGGTCATCATCGACACAGGTTGATCGGGAAGAGCACCGTCGTACGCGTCGAGCACGAGCGCCAGCGCCGCGCGCCACGGTTCGTGAACGGCTGCGTCGCCGCCAACGAGCGCAAGCGGCCGGAACGTCGCGAGACGTTCGAAGGACGCCGGCATCGCCAGCAGCACTTCCCCGCCCCACATCGTTCCGTCAAGTCCGTATCCCGTTCCGTCGTAGGCAAGGCCGATCACCGGGCCTGCGAGTCCGTGCTCCGCCATGGCCGACACGACGTGCGCGTGATGATGCTGCACCTTGATGACCGGTTCGCGTCGACCTTCGGCATACATGGTCGACATGTAGTCTGGATGGGCGTCGCAGGCGACCACCTCGGGACGAATGTCGACGAAACGCTGGAAGCGGTCGATCGCCGTCGTGTAGGAGTCGTAGGTCTCGAGGTTCTCGAGGTCGCCGATGTGCGGCCCCAGGAACGCGTGGGTGCCGGCCGCGAGGCAGAACGTGTTCTTGAGCGCAGCGCCGGTGGCGAGAACAGGACGGCTGACGGCGTGTTGCAGGTCGACGGCGCGCGGCACATAGCCTCGCGAGCGTCGAATCAGCATCGGCGCTCCGGCAACGACTGCCGCGACCGAATCGTCGCAACGAGTCTGGATGTCGCGATTGTGCAGCACGATCACATCCGCGATGCCGCCAAGACGTGCTGCGGCATCGTCGTTCGTGAAGGCAATCGGTTCATCCGAACGGTTGCCTGACGTCATGACCAGCGGACGCCCAACGTCGGCCAGTAGCAGATGGTGCAGCGGCGAGTACGGCAGCATCAACCCGATCTGCCGATTGCGCGGGGAGAGAGAAGGCGCCAGCGCCGAGGCTGGCTTCTTGTCCGCCAGGACGATCGGACGCTCGGGCGCCCGTAGCAGAGCGACGTGAGCCGGACTGCAGTCGGCATACTCGCCGGCTTCTTCGACGCTGCGCACCATGACGGCGAGCGGCTTCTCCTCGCGATGCTTTCGTGCGCGCAGCCGGAGGACAGCCGACTCGGAAGTCGCGTCGCAGGCGAGATGGAATCCGCCGATGCCTTTCACCGCGACGATCAGCCCGTTCCTCAGCGCATGAGCAGCCCTGGCGATCACGTCGGCGCCGGGGTCAGCGGCGGCCCAGATCGCATCGACGTCGAGACTGGGCAACGCAGACGGGACGTGCTCGTCTGCCGTCGGCGTCGAACCCATCACCATCGACAGCGCCGGACCGCAGTCAGGGCACGCTACTGGTTGGGCATGGAAGCGGCGGTCGCCAACGTCTTCGTACTCGCGGCGGCACGGCGCACACATCGCAAAGGGCGCCATGGTGGTGGCGGCACGGTCGTAGGGCGCGTCGACAGCGATGGTGAAGCGAGGTCCGCAGTTGGTGCAGTTGGTGAACGCGTAGCGATAGCGTCGATCGGACGGAGTGAAGATGTCTGCCACGCACGCATCGCAGGTGGCGAGGTCTGGCGGGATGGACACCTGATGCTCAGCCGTCGACGCGCTTGCCACGATTCTGAATGAGGATGCAGGCTCCGCCGGAATACGGCTTTCGCGGATGTCGATGATGCGCGCAGCCGGCGGCACGGGCCCTCGAAGCGCCCGCTCGAAGAGACGAAGCGTTGCCTGGCTTCCGAACGCCTCAATCGTGACGCCCGCAGGGTCGTTCCACACACGACCCGTCACGCCGGTGGCGACCGCGGTGCGATAGACCCACGGACGAAACCCGACACCTTGAACGGTGCCGCTGATTCGAATGCGCCTGCCCTCGGCTGAAGCCGCCATCGCAACTCATTGTGGGCGCAATTGGCTTGCCAGAGAGAACTTGACGAATATCAGGAGGATCTCGTTGATGGTGACGGATTCTCGGCATCGCGTGCGGAATCGCGCGTGGTGGTGGGAACGGCTCCCCGCCGCGCCGTCCGAAGACGGAGTGCATCCCGACCTGCAGCAATGGACGCGCGATCGCTGAAGCCGGCGAGTCGGCGGTGCGTCGAGTCTTCGAAGGGTGGCGTCTTTTTCAGCGACAGTACGCGAAACGTCCGGCGCTCAACGCCATGGGGACTGTCTCTGGCAGGTGCCACCAATCGTCGAGCGGACGCTGCTGACGTGGACAGGGAGGATGACCGTGTGCCGTGAGCGCGACGGCAATCGCTTCAACAGCCACGGGAATGGCGGCGCTGACCGCCTCGCTCAATTCGAGGCTCATGCCGACGGGTCCGGGCACGACGCCGACGACGGTGATGTGCTCGGGTGCGCGTCCTGCGAACTCCAGAGTGAAGATGCACTCCTTGACGCCAGGGTCGTGTGGTCCCGTGCGGGCGAAGGGAGCATCACGCATCAGGTCGCTCTTGTCGTACATCCGCAGCGCGCCAGGCTCGAGCGGTGCCTTCACGGTGTCGACGATGACGACGTGGTGCGAGTCGGCAAGCCAGGGTGTCAGGTCGAGTCCCGGCGTGCCGAGGTCGATCACCTCGACGTCAGGCCCTGCGTCGTAGCTCGCCTCGAATGCACGAATCACCGCCGGTCCAAACCCGTCGTCTCCCATCAGCACATTGCCCAACCCGAGCACGTAAACCCGCGGCATAGTGTCCTTCCTTGGTTCCTGGTTCCTGGTCCTTGGTTCTAGGTGCCGTTCGTGGGCAAGCCCGGAACGCCTCGGGATGAGGAGGAGGGGTGCCTTCGCTCCCGAGACGTTCCGAGCCTGTCGCCGCGACTTACAGCGCTTTCACGTGAGCGATTTCCTTGCCTTCGACATCGAGCGTATGAATTGCACACGCGATGCACGGGTCAAACGAATGCACGGTGCGCAGCACTTCGAGTGGCTTTTCGGGGTCGGCGACCGGATTGCCGACAAGTGACGCCTCGTACGGACCGGGCTGACCTTCAGCGTCACGCGGACCCGCGTTCCACGTCGACGGCACCACGGCCTGGTAGTTCTTGATCTTGCCGTCCTGGATGACGATCCAGTGCGACAGCGTGCCACGCGGTGCTTCGTGGAAGCCGAACCCCTGCTGCTCGCCTTTCGGGAACACCGGTTCGTTGAAGATGTCGGTGTCGCCCTTGCCGATGTTCTCCGCCAGCAACTGCCAGTGTTTGCCTGCGAGTTCGGAAATCACCGCGCAGCGGATCATGCGAGCGGCGTGGCGTCCGAGTGTCGAGTGCAGCACGGCAGGCGTCAGTTGCGCACCGGCCACCTTGCCAGCCGTCTCGAGCGTCTTCACCGCCCATCGCTTCGTCGGCTCGTGCCCTTGCGCGAAACCGGTCAGCACCTGCGCGAGCGGACCGACCTGCATCACCTTGCCGTCAAAGCGCGGCGACTTGATCCACGAGTACTTCTTCTCGGCGTCGTACGGCGTGTACTGCGGAACGGTTTCTTCCTCCCACGGATGCTTCTGCCACGTGCCGTCGTACCAGGAATGCGCGATCGATTCGGTGACGTTCTTCTGGAAGTACGGATCTTCGAACGACGAGATCGGCGTGACCTTCGACAGATCACCGTTGAAGATGGTGCCGCCGGGGAAATCGAACTGTGTCCCCTTGCCGTCGAGCGGCAGGTCTGGCACCGACAGGTAGTTGGTGACGCCGGCGCCGTGTTTCAGCCAGTCGACATACATCGCGCCGATGGCGCAGACGTCCACGAAGTAGACCTGTTCGATGAACTGATGCACGGAATCGAGCAGGCTCTTCACTTCGTACAGCTTGGTCATGTTGAGCGTCGCCTGGTTATCCAGATTGATCGCGTTGGCAACGCCGCCAACCGCGAGGTTCTGGATGTTCGGCGTCTTGCTGCCGAGAATGGCGACAACCTGATTGACCTTGCGCTGATAGTCGAGGGCCTGGAGGTAATGCGACACGGCCAGCAGGTTCACTTCGGGTGACAGCTTCATGGCCGGGTGGCCCCAGTAGCCGTTGGTGAAGATGCCAAGCTGGCCAGCAGCCACGAACTTCGTCAGCCGGTCCTTCACCTGCTGGAACTGCTGCGTGCTGTTACCCGGCCAGTCCGAGAGGCTGGCTGCGAGCGCCGCCGTCTTCGACGGATCGCCCTTGAGCGCAGAGGTGACGTCCACCCAATCGAGCGCCGAGAGCTGGTAGAAGTGGACGATGTGGTCGTGCATCGCATGGGCCGCGATGATGAGATTGCGGATGAACTGCGCGTTCTTTGGAATCTCGAGCTTCAGCGCGTTCTCCACGGCTCGCACCGAGGCGATGGCGTGGACCGTCGTGCACACACCGCAGAAGCGTTGCGTGAACACCCAGGCTTCCCTCGGATCACGTCCTTCCAGGATGCGCTCGATGCCGCGGAACATCTGTCCCGACGACCAGGCTTTCTTCACGACGCCGCCGTCCACTTCGACATCGATGCGGAGATGTCCTTCGATGCGCGTGATCGGATCAACGGTAATGTGCGTACTCATCACGCAGCCTGCCTTTCGGGCGCGACCCCTGGGCCGCCGGCGAGGATCGGGAAATTGCGAACGATGTAGACGTACGCCATCACTTCGGCGGCGACCAGTCCGAGCGTCACGAGCAGTTCGGCAACACTCGGGAAGTACGACCAGTGCGCGCCCGGATTGAAGGCGACGAGGAAGACGTCGAAGCGATAGAGCGCACCGGCAAACATCATGACCATCGCCGCGCGCACCAGATTGCCGAGATTGTGTCTGCTCGCCGGTGAGAGGAGCATCGCCACCGGCACGAGGAACAACACCAGCTCGAGGAGGAGCATGAACGCCCGCACATCGCCGGTGAAGAGGTCACCGATGACGCCGCGGAGGGCCAGGTCGACCAGCCGCAGCAGCACAACCACTACCTGCAGCGGCGCGATGATGCCGGCAAGCCCCGCGAGCATCTCGAGGTCGGGTTTCCTTCCGAAGGCGACACTCGAGAACGCGGATTCGAACACGACCACGGCGTAGCCCATCGACACACACGTCAGCAGGAAGAAGAGCGGCACCATCGGCGTCCGCCACAACTCATGCAGGCGTGAGTTGGCGAGCAGCATCAGCGTCCCGAGAGACGACTGATGCATGGTCGGCAGGAGCAGACCGAGGGCGATGACCCAGAGCGAGGTCTTGTGAAGGATGGGCAACGCCTGTCGTGCTACTCGTCGAAGCGTCGGGTTCTTGCTGTCCTGATAGCGTTCGAGCAGGTAGGGCGACATCTCGATCCAGAGGACCACGACGTACGCCATGATGCAGAGCGCGATCTCGAGCAGCGCCGAGTTGACGTTCCACCGCCAGAAGAACAGCGGCACTTTCCAGAGCCCCCACCACCGTCCGACGTCGAGGCTGACGCCAAGACCGGCGAGCGTGTAACCGAGGGCGCTGGTGAGCATGGCTGGACGAACGAGCGGCGAGTAGTCGCCCTTATTGAGGATGTAGACGAGGATGGCGACCGCATACCCGCCGCAGGCGAGCGCAGTGCCGGTCACGACGTCGAACGCAATCCACAGCCCGAACGGATACCCATCATTCATGGCCGTCGTCGCGCCCAGGCCGGCCACGAGACGCCAGAGGATCATGACGGCGCCAATCGCGAACACCGCGAACAGCGCGCGCATCGACGGCGTCATGAGACGGCCGCCAACCGGAGCGGCAGGATGATGGACTCTCATGATCTCGCCTCCGGCTTCTCTTCATTTCGCCTGTTGCGCAGCATGACGAGCCCAAGCGCACCGTAGAGCGCCACTGGTGCGATGAACCCCTTGTAGACGGTGTGCTGGATGGAGCGTGCGAGTTCCGGCGCCGGCCGATCGTCGAGCATCGGCAGTCCGAGCTTGTCGAACGAGACGTGCGAGATGTAGAGACACTGCGTGCCTCCACCTTCGGTCTCGCCGTACACCGTCGGCTGGTACCTGTCGGGTTCGGCGGCGATGCGACGCTTGGCTTCGAGCAGCAACTCCTCGCGTTTGCCGAAGATGACGGCGTGACGCGGGCAGACTTCCGTGCAGGCCGGCTCCTTGCCTTCGGCCAGGCGATGCCGGCACAGTTCGCATTTCACGATCTGCGGCGTGCTCTTCGCCCACTCGAACTTGGGCACGTTGAATGGGCACGCGATTTCGCAGTAGCGACAGCCGACGCAGTAGTCCACGTTGTAGGAGACGATGCCGTTGGCGCCCTTGGTGAGCGCGCCAATCATGCAGGCGCTGACACACGCCGGATCGATGCAGTGCATGCACTGCGCCTTCATGTACGACTGCTCGCCGCTCTCGCCCTTATAGAGCTTGATGACGTTCTTGGCGCGTGCATTGAGCGCCACGGGCGCGTCGTACTTGTAGTCGATACCGGTGGTGTCGCGTGGCAGACCGTTGGCGTCCTGGCAGGCGACGACGCACGTCTTGCAGCCGATGCAGAGCGTGGCGTCGTAGAGCAGACCAAGCGCGTCGGGAGGAGCGGGAAGCGGCGCGGCCGATGCGGTCGCCGGTACTGCGGCACTCGCAGCCGCGGCACCGCCGGCGATCATCGTCCTGAGCGCAGTGCGGCGCGTGATGCCCATGGCTACACCCCAGTCTTGGGTGACGAACCCTGGTCGTCCGGCTGGTTCGCGAGCTTCTTCGAAGCCACGTAACCGCCGCCAACCAGCGCACCGACAACCGCACCGCCTACCGCTGTCGCCACAGGACTGACGTGTCCCTGCTGCGCATTGATTGGCGGATAGGTGTCAGGCGGAGTCGGGCGATAGATTTCCACGGTCTGGTGCATCGGCATGCGGAAGCCGATCGTCTTCTCGGTGCAGCCAAAGCACGGATGGCCAAGACCAATCGGCCAGGCGTCCACGACTTCGCCGAAGTGCTGCACGGAGCAGTTGGCGTGCGTCGCGGGTCCCTTGCACCCCAGCTTGTAGAGGCAATATCCCAGGCGATGCCCCTCGTCTCCGTACTTCTCTGCGAAGCGGCCCGCATCGAAGTGCGCGCGCCGCGGGCAATGCTCGTGAATGGTGCGACCGTAGGCGAACTTCGGCCGTCCTTCTTCATCGAGCTCTGGGAGGGTGCCGTAGGTGGCGTACTGCAACACGGTGCCGAGCAGGTTGTACGGATTCGCGGGACAGCCTGGGATATTGACGACCGTCTTTCCCTTCAGGATGGCGTGCGCCGGTGATGCGCCGGTCGGGTTCGGATCAGCCGACGGCACACCGCCCCACGAGGCGCACGACCCGATCGCGATGATCGCGCCGGCCTTGCTCGCAACGTCGTTGATGATCTCGATCGCCGTGCGACCGCCGATCATGCAGTAGACGCCGTTGTCCTTCGTGGGAATCGCGCCTTCGACCACGCACACATACTTGCCCGCGTGCTGCTCCATTGCCGACTTCAGCGCGGCTTCAGCCTGGTGGCCAGCGGCGGCAAACAGCGTCTCGTGATAGTCGAGGGAAATGAGGTCGAGGATGAGTTCGTCGACGCCAGGATGAGAGGTGCGAAGCAGTGACTCGGTGCAGCCCGTACATTCCTGGAACTGGAGCCAGATCACCGAGGGTTTCACGCCGCGCTCTGCGGCTTCGACGAACTTCTCGGCTGCCAGGGGCCCCAGGCCAACTGCAGCGGCAGCCAGGGAACAGAAGCGGACGAAGTCGCGTCGGGATACTTCACCGAGACCCGGCGAGTCGAGAGAGAAAGAAGCCAGCAATGGACACCTCCGAAAAGGAGACGCCGATAATTTCGCGTGGCATCGCGCAACAGGCGCGGTGCAATGCACCGGCACAGAGCAACGAAGGTGCCAGTGTTCGCTGGCGTGAATCCTCGGTATTCGTTCCTCAAAACCGACAGCATCGTCACCTGCCGTCGCTCCGATACGGCTTCCCGGCAGAGGGGTGTTTGGCTGCGCAAGCGACGACGGAAAA
>Ga0209023_10008733_pt1 | contig 10103 bp, 8 predicted proteins | sample LakOneMetagenome_FD_187468 | JGI IMG/M metagenome (GOLD analysis project Ga0209023, IMG submission 187468) | Freshwater and sediment microbial communities from Lake Erie, Canada (SPAdes) (version 2) | ecosystem: Environmental > Aquatic > Freshwater > Lentic | place: Lake Erie, Canada | collected...
GAGCTCGCCGCGCTGGCGGAGACGGCCGGCCCGCTGACCACCACCGCGTGGACGCCGGGGGAGCAGGTCACCGCCGCCCGCCCGGTGATCGCCGTCGCCGGTGGTCCCGCGTTCAGCTTTGGCTACGCCGAGACCGTCGAGCTGCTCACCGCGGCCGGCGCCGACGTCGTGACCGTCGACCCACTCCACGACACCGCCCTGCCGGCCGGTACGCGGGGACTGGTGGTCGGCGGCGGTTTCCCCGAGGTGTACGCCGAGCAGCTGTCGGCCAATGAGCCGCTGCGTGCCGCGGTTGGTGCGCTGGCCAGCGGGGGCGGGCCGATCGTGGCCGAGTGCGCCGGACTGCTGTGGCTGGCCCGCAGCCTCGACGGCCGTCCCATGTGTGGCGTCCTGGACGCTGAGGCGGCGATGACCCCGACCCTGACCCTCGGCTACCGGGACGCGGTGGCGTTGTCCGACAGCGTGCTCGCCCCGGCCGGGACGCGAGTGACCGGACACGAGTTCCACCGCACCCGGGTCACCCCACGGGCCGGCACCACGCCCGCCTGGGCCTGGCGGGACGCCGCCCCGGAAGGCTTCGTCGCCGGCTCGGTGCACGCCTCCTACCTGCACCTGCACTGGGCCGGCCAGCCCGAGCTGGCCAGCCGCTTCGTCCGCGCCTGCGCCACGCCATGACCACCACGTACGTCGTCGGTGTCGGCGCCCGGGCGGGTGCGCCCCTCGGCGACCTTGAGGTGTTGCTGGCTCAGGCGCTGACGGCGGCTGGTTGTACGCCCGCCCAGGTGCGGGCGCTCGCCACCGTTGACCACAAGGCGACCGAACCCGCGATCTGCCAGCTGGCCGCGCGCTATGACTGGCCGCTCCAGACCTTTCCCGCACAGGTGCTGGCCGAGCAGCCGGTCGCCCGCCCCTCCGTACGGGTCGCCCAGCTTGTCGCCACTGCCAGCGTTGCTGAGGCAGCGGCGATCGCCGCTACGCGGTCAGCCCATGGCGCTGGAGTCCTGGTGGTCCACAAGCTGGTGACAGGGGCAGCCACTCTCGCGGTCGCTCGATACGCTGCCTGACGGACCTCACTGCCAGGGATGCCTGGCCTGTTGCTGCCTGCGGCGAACCGGCTGCTGACCGCCGGACAGGCACTGCCACAGCTCCGCCCGAGGAGGTCCGCCGCGTCGGACGAGGTCCCGGACCGAATTGCGGTTTGGCAGTAATCGGGTGTTTTGCCGGTTTAGGTTGGCGGTATGGGTTCGGTCGTGATCGCCGAAGATGATCTTGAGTATCGACGGGTGATCGCTGATGCGGTACGTCGGCTCGGTCACGAGGTGGCGCTGGCCGGCGACGGACAAGCCGGCCTCGCCGCCGTCCTGCAGCACCACCCCGATCTGGTGATTGCCGACGTGGACCTGCCGCACCTGGACGGGCTGCAGATGTGCCGGGCGATCCACGACGACCCCCGGCTGGCCGCCATCCCCGTCGTACTGGTCACCTACGGGCAGCCCAACGATCCGACGATGACGGCCGCCGGCGCCGCCGGAGTGCTGCACAAGCCGTTCTCCCGGCAGGAGGCCACAGACGCGATCCGACCCCACCTCGACGAGCGTGACCCTGCCGACGGAACGGCGTGGGCCGCGCCGACCTACCGTCGGGACCTCACCGGTGAGGCCGCCGGCAACGAGCGGTTCATCGACGCACTGCTGCACAGCCTCGACACCGGGGTGGTCGCCTGCGATACCGGCGGTCGCCTGGTGGTCTTCAACCAGGCCATGCGGGATTTCTTCGGTGCCGACAGTCAGAGCGTGCCGGTACAGGACTGGGTGGAGCGCTACTCGCTGAGCCACCACGACGGCACCCCGCTGCGACATGACGAACTCCCGCTGATGCGCGCCCTCGCCGGCGAGGAGGTCCAGCAGGCTGGCCTACTCATCAAGGACCAACACGGTCGACCGCGCTGGTTCGCGGTCAACGGCCGTCCGATCCGGGACGCCACCGGCGCCACCCTCGGCGCGGTCGCTGCCGTGCATGACGTCACCGCCGACCACCGCGCCCGCAAGTACCAGGAGTGCAAGAGTGAGGTGCTCAGGGTCCTGGCCGACACTCCGGATACCGCTACCGCCGGTCAACTCGTCCTCGGCGCGATCGCGACCTCGCTGCAGTGGCCCTACCTGCGACTCTGGCTGGTCGATGTACTCAACGACCGGATGCGGCCGGTGGCGATCTACACCGCGCCCGGCGACCAAGCCCTGCCGATCCCGGAGAGCGTCATCCTGGGGGAGGGTCTGGCTGGACAGTGCTGGCAGCGCGGCGAACTCGTCTGGGTACCCGACGTGCGCGCCCCGGACTCCCCGGTCCTGCCCGAGGTTGCCAGCAGCAGCACCTACCGGGCGGCCGGTGCGGTTCCGGTCCGCAGCGGTGACCGGGTCATCGGCGTACTGACCTTCTTCTCCCACGACCGTCAGGAGCCCGAACCGGCGCTGGCTGTCCTGCTCACCGGCATCGCCGGCAATGTCGGCGCCTATCTCGAGCAACGTCGCGCCGAGGAACTCGCCCTGCACCTGGCCGCCAGTGTGGACGAGTACATCTCGCTGGTCGGCCACGAGCTGCGCACGCCGCTGACATCGATCTCCGCGTACGCCGATCTCATTGCCGAGTCACCCGACCCCACCCCGCTGGGTGAGGTGCGCGGCCTGCTGGACGTGGTTATCCGCAACAGCACCAAGCTGCGGGAAATCATCGAACAGTTGCTCGATCTGGCCGCGCTGGAGTCCGGCCACTCGATCAGCATCATCGCCGCCGTGGACCTGCCCGCCCTGGTCGCCACCGTGGTCGAGGCGATCGGCCCCACAGCCGCCGAATGCCGGATCGCCATCCACACCGCACTGCCCGGTCGGCTGTCGGTCCCCGGTGACCCCGACCGCCTCGGCCAGGTGATCCACAGTCTGCTCAGCAATGCGATCAAGTACAGTCCCGACAGCTCGACGGTTACCGTCGCGCTGACCAGCGACGAGGACGCCGCGACGCTGACCATCACCGACGCCGGTATCGGCGTGCCCGCCGACGAGGAGCCGCAACTCTTCCAGCGCCTCTACCGGGCGACCAACGCCCGCCACCACGGCATCCCCGGCGCCGGCCTCGGCCTGGCGCTGAGCCGTGCGATCGTGCAGGCCCACCACGGGACCATCGCCTTGGCGCCGGCCAAGCCCACCGGCACGACTGTCACGGTCCGGCTGCCCCGCACCGGCCACTGAGCCGTACGACGCCGGGCTGACCGCGCGGGCCCTAGTCCAGGATGGCGCTGAAGCGCTCCTCGGCCAGGTCCAGTTGACCGAAGATGTGCTGTTTAACCGGCGCGGACAGCGGCGTGTCCGGTCGGGCGATCAGCTCGCGCAGCAGCGGCACCAACGGCCGGTACTTGGTGGCCGACGAGGTGACCTTCGGGCCGGTGGTGTGGATGACGCCGACGCCGTTGTCGGTGAAGTCCGACATCTTGATCACCCGGGCCCAGGGTTCGCGGTCCAGGCTGGCCGCGAGGTGTTCGCGGTACTGGAGGTGTTTGTCCCGGGCCGGGTCGTAGACCGGGTTGGTGACCGCGGCGACCAGCCGGGCCACTCGCGGCCCGAACCGCGCCGCGAGCACGTCCAGCGCCGCGCGGGTCGGGTCGGTGTCGGCCGGTACGTCGCCGGCCAGCTCCCGCGGATGGTCCTCGACCGCGTCGTGGAGCAGGCCGGCGACCAGCACATCGAGATCGCGTACCTGGTAGTGGTGCATGAGCCGGACCGTCACCCGCAGCAGGTGGTTGAGGTACGGCTCGCGGACCCGCAGGTCATCGCGGTGCAGGTCGGCGACCAGGTCGAGGGCGTCGGTGAGGCGCTGCTGGGCGGCCGGATCGAATTTCGCGATCTCCTGCCGGAACCGTGCCAGCAGGCCGGGCGCACCGTGGAGCTCGGTGATCGCGTGCATGGGCATCGAGCTGAGGTACCCGGGGAATTCCATCCCCTTTTATATCCGACCGGCCGCCCGGCCGTGGCCCCTGTTACCGGGTCAGCGGCGGCGCGCTCGGCTTGCCGGTGGTGTACAGCCAGGCGTGGAAGAGGCTGCCCAGGTCCTTGCCGGCGACGCTGTTGGCGGTGGCGATGAACTCGGCCGTGGTGGCGTTGCCGCCCTTTTTCTGCTGCGCCCACGTCTTGAGGATCCGGAAGAAGACGTCATCGCCGACGGTGCGCCGCAGCGCGTGCAGCGTCATCGCGCCGCGGGTGTAGACCGAGGAACCGAACAGGTCAGCCACCTTCGGATCAGCCGTCATCGGTGACCAGTGGTCGGCGCTGGCGGGCTCGGCGTAGTACTGGCGGAAGGTGGCGTCGGCGGTGGTACCGCCGTGCTTCTCCGACCACATCCACTCGGCGTAGGTGGCGAAGCCCTCGGCCAGCCAGATGTCCTTCCACTGCTTCATGCTGACGCTGTCGCCGAACCACTGGTGGGCGTTCTCGTGCACGACGGTGGACAGGTCGCCGGCGTTGCCGGTGTAGATCGGGCGGGTCTGCACCTCCAGCGCGAACGTCATCCCCGGCACCTGACCGGCGGCGATCCCGCCCATCGCGCTGAACGGGTACGGCCCGAACAGGCCGGCGAGAAAGTCCACCACCTCCGGCGTCCGGGCGAGCGCGCTGGACGGCGGGCCGACACTGGCCAGCACCACCGGGATGCCGCCGTGGTCGGTGACGGTTAGCTGGTAGTCGCCGACGGTGGCGGTGGCCAGGTAGGGCGCCATCGGCTCATCCTCGACGTACCGGTAGGTGGTCCAGCCGTCGCTGCCGACCTCGGTGCCCTGGGGGACGCCGTTGGCGATCGCCACTGTGCCCTTGGGGACGGTGATGGCGAAGGAGTAGCTGGCCTTGTCGCTGGGGTGGTCGTTGCAGGGGAACCAGGAGGCCGCGCCCTCGGGCTCGCCGGCGATGACGACGCCGCTCTTGGTCCGGAACCAGCCGGACTTGCCGGTGCCCGGCATGTCGTAGAGCTTCGGCGAACCGTGGTACTTGATCACGGTCACGAACTGCTTGCCGCTGCCGACGCCGGCGTTGACGGTGAGTTCACTACCGCTGCGGCTGGTGGTGACGGTCTTGCCGTCGACGGATGCGGAGTCGACGGTGAGGCCGTACAGGTCGAGGTTGAACGAGGACAGCTCCTGGCTGCTGGTCGCCGTGATGGTGGCGGTGGCAGTCAGCGAGTCGGCCGCGTCGTAGCGGGTGACCAGGTCGTAGTGGCTGACGTCGTAGCCGCCGTTGCCGTAGCCGGGGTAGTAGGGGTCGCCGAGTCCGGGTGCGCCGGGGGTGCCGGCTTCGGCGGCGAAGCTGGGCGTCGCGCCGGCCAGCACTGCCACCAGGGCCGCGCTGAGGATCATCGTCGTACGCTGCCGCACGTCAACCACCTCCATGAATCGATGAGAATCAATTCGATGGTAGGGGGTGCGGGGGGCATGCAGCTAGCCGCCCACCACCACGACCACGTCGTCGAGCGCACCGCCGAAGCGCTCCGACCGCCCGGAAAGGTCGCTGGCGCCCACCCGCAGCGGTGCATCAGCGCCGATATTCGTCGCCGCCGGGACCAGGGCGCTGCCAACCTTCACGCCGTCCACCACCACCGTCAGTGCCGTCGTGGTGCGTGTGCAGACGATGCGGTGCCACTGCCCGTCGATGACCGGCGTCGTCGAACGGGCCAGCACCACCGCCCCGGACTGGTCGGCGATCACGCAGTTGGGCTTGCCGGCCGCCCCCAATCGCAGCTCGTACCGCCCCGGACCGTCGCCTTTACTCAGCACGACCGCGCCGTCGCCGACCGCGCTCGGCAGCGCGGCGACACTGGCGGCAAAGCGCAGCCGGCGCAGCCCCGGCCGCAAGCTGGGTGCGTCCGCCGCCTCCAGGACCGCCCGCGGACACGCTGCGCCCGTACGGCAGGGAGCGGGGAATCCCGCCGCGTACCCGTCGCGGTGTGCCACCGACCGCACCCGGCCGCCCTCGGCGGTACGCAGTCGTAACGGATGGTGCCAACCGGAGAGGTCCTCGACGCTGTCCCCGCTGTCGACAGCGGTCTCGAACCGGTACTTCGCCACCGCCGTGGGCGTGGGCGCCACCGGTACGGCGGCGCTGGCTGCGGGGCTCGGTGCCAGGACGACACCGACCGTGACCAGGACAGATGCGAGCCTCATGGCGTCAATAGTAGTGATAATCCCATTTAGAACGTAAGGGGCAATTATTCGCGAACGCCCGGTTCATCCGAGCGACTCCCCGCGCACCACATCGGGAACACGACAAGACTCGACCGAGCCGGGGCCCCGATCACCCGCAGTCGTCGGCTACCGTTGCGCCTCATGGGTGTGTCGTCAACGATCCGAAGCAGAGTCCGGCGGATGCTCCAGCGTCCCGGTACCACCATGGAGCTCACGCCGCTGCGCGAGCACCTACCCGCCATCGAGGCCCGCGAGGCCGCGCTGCGCGAGCTGGCCGACGCCGAGCTGACCGACCTGGCCAGCACAGCCACGGAGCTGGTCGAGATCTGCGCCGTCGGCCGCGAGGCCGCCCGGCGCTCGCTCGACCAGCGGCCGTACGACGTGCAGCTGCTCGGTGCGATGGCGCTGCTGCGCGGCACCGTCGCCGAGATGGCCACCGGTGAGGGCAAGACCCTGACCGCCGCGATCGCCGCCTTCGGGCACGTGCGCCGCGGTGACGGTCCGGTGCACGTCCTGACCGTCAACGACTACCTCGCCCACCGGGACGCCGAGTGGATGCGCCCGCTGTACGAGCTGCTCGGCATGAAGGTCGCCTCGGTCACCGAGGACGCCACCCCCGAGGAGCGGCGCGCCGCCTACGCCTGCGACGTCACCTACGTGTCGGTCAGCGAGTCGGGCTTCGACTTCCTGCGCGACCAGCTGGCCCTCGACGTGGCCGACCGGGTGCAGGGCGAGCTGCGTACCGCGATCGTGGACGAGGCCGACTCGATCCTGATCGACGAGGCCCGGGTACCGCTGGTCCTCGCCGGTGCCGTGGCCAGTGAGAACGACCCGGTGCACTCCGCCGCCGAGCTGGTCCGCGGCCTGCGCCGCGGCGTGCACTTCACCGTCGCCGACGACGGCCGCAGCGTCGCCCTGACCAACAAGGGCCTGACCGCGCTGGAGGCCGACCTCGGCGGGGTCGACCTCTACGACGACGAGCACGTCGAGCAGCTCACCTCGATCAACCTGGCGCTGCACGCCCGGGCCCTGCTCAAGCGCGACGTCGACTACCTGGTCCGCGACGGCAAGGTGGAGCTGATCGACGAGTTCCGGGGCCGGGTGGCCCAGCGTCGCCGCTGGCCGGACGGCCTGCAGGCGGCAGTCGAGGCCAAGGAGGGCCTGGACGCCACCGCGGAGGGCGAGGTGCTCGGCACGATCACGGTGCAGGCCTTCGTCGCCCTCTACAGCAAGCTGTGCGGCATGACCGCGACCGCGGTGCTCGTCGGTGACCAGCTGCGTGAGTTCTTCAAGCTCGAGGTCACCGTCATCCCCTCGAACACGCCCACCGAGCGCGTCGACGAGCCCGACCGGGTCTACGCCACCCAGGCGGAGAAGGACGAGAACCTCGTCGCCGAAATCGTCAAGCAGCACGCCACCGGCCGGCCGGTCCTGGTCGGCACGCTGGACGTGAAGGAGTCCGAGCGGCTCGCCGCCGCGCTGGCCGCCGCCGACGTGTCCTGTGTGGTGCTCAACGCCAAGAACGATGCCGAAGAGGCAGCCATCATCGCGGAGGCCGGCAAGCACGGCGCCGTGACGGTCTCCACCCAGATGGCCGGCCGTGGTGTCGACATTCGCCTCGGCGGCAGCGACCAGGTCGACCGGGAGAAGGTCGCCGAGCTGGGTGGCCTGTTCGTGATCGGTTCCGGCCGCAACGACAGTCGCCGCATCGACGACCAGCTCCGTGGCCGGGCCGGCCGACAGGGCGACCCTGGTCGTTCGGTCTTCTTCGTCAGCCTGGAGGACGAGCTGATCGTCCGCCACGCCGCTGAGGTGCTCCCGCCGTCGCCGGAGATGACCGCCGACGGTGTGGTCACCGACGAACGTGCGCTCTACGCCGTCGAGCACGCCCAGCGGGTCGCCGAGGGCGTCAACTTCGAGATCCACCGCAACACCTGGCGTTACAGCGTGGTCGTCGAGCAGCAGCGCCAGGCGCTGGCCAGGCGCCGCGAGCGCCTGCTGACCAGCGAGGTGGCGGCGGTCATGCTGACCGAGAAGTTCCCGGAGAAGTGCGAGGAGATCGACCCGGAGACGCTGTCCAAGGCGGGCCGGTCGATCGCGCTGTACCACCTCGACCGGCTCTGGGCCGAGCACCTGGCCGAGCTGACCGAGGTCCGCGAGGGCGTGCACCTGCGGGCACTGGGCCGCCTCGACCCGCTGGACGAGTTCCACCGGTCGGCGGTTCCGGCCTTCACCAACCTCGTTCCCGAGATTGAGGCCCGCACCACCGCGACCTTCGCCGAGACTGATTTCAGTGACGGTTGGGAGCCCGCGGCGGCCGACATCGCCCGCCCGAGCGCCACCTGGACCTACCTGGTGCACGACAACCCGTTTGGATCCGAGCTTGATCGACTGATCAGCGCCGTTGCCCGACGGATCGGCGGCCGCTGACCAGCCCGCGAGGGATGTGGTCATCGTGAACGCAGTAACGCAGCGCCTCGACCGGCTACGCCACCATCGTGCGGCGCGGCCGGTCGCGGCGCTGCTCAGCCTCCTACTGGTCGGTACCGCGCTGGGGATCTGGTTCAGTCGGCCGACTGTCGGCGGCAGCGGCGGTGTACCCGGCGCGGCGCCGTCGGCCTCCGGACAGGTCGGTTCCGCCACCGCGGCCCCGTCCGTGTCCTCGTCCCCTTCGGTGTCGCCGCAGGCACCGTCCGGGCCGGTGCTGCGCTGGCGGCCGAAGATCGTCGGCGGGCAGCGCTGGCAGCTCCAACTCAGCGGCCGGGTTGACCACTCCATCGCCGCCGACGTGTACGACGTTGACGCGGTCGAGACCTCCGCCGCCGACGTGGCCAGGCTGCATGCCCGTGGCGCCAAGGTGATCTGTTACGTCAACGCCGGAGCCTACGAGGACTGGCGGCCCGACCACGCCCGCTTCCCGGCGGCTGTTCTCGGCCAGCCGTTGGACGGCTGGGCGGGGGAGCGGTGGCTGGACATCCGCCGCTGGGACCTGCTCGCGCCGATCATGAAGGCCCGGTTCGCGGTGTGTCGGAGCAAGGGCTTCGATGCGATCGATCCGGACAACGTCGACGGTTACACCCAGCGGTCCGGATTCACCATCAGCGCCGCCCAGCAGCTCAGCTACAACCGGAATCTGGCCGCGCTGGCCCGCTCGATGGGGTTGGCGATCGGGCTGAAGAACGACCTGGAGCAGGTGGGGGCGCTCGCGTCGACCTTCGACTTCGCGGTCAACGAGTCGTGTGTCCGGTACCGCGAGTGCACGATGCTGCGACCGTTCATCGCCGCCCGCAAACCGGTCTTCCACGTCGAGTACGAGGGCACACCCTCGCTGGTGTGCCGCGCCACCAATCAACTGTCCTTCACCTCGGTGTACAAGCGGCTCAACCTCGGGCCGTGGCTCTACCGCTGCTGAGGCCCGGCGGTACTACGGCAGGCCGGCCGGCGTTCTGAGCCGGCGCCTGTCGGCCATTCGGCTTGTTCCTGGTGCGGGAGCGGTGCGGGACGGTTGCAGGCCGGCGCCGCCCATTGTGGTGTGAAACACCTGCTCCTATCGTCAATTCATGGAGCAACCGGAGCAGCGTCAGGTGCAGCGGATCCGCCTCGACACCGAGGTCGGGTCCGCGGTGCAGAAGCACCTGTTGGTACGCATCGAGCATGTCCTCAATCGACTGGCGGCCACTCACGCGGGTAAGCCGGTCGAGCAGGTGACCGCGGACATGCTCACCCAACTGCGCGCCTTGGGCGTTAACGTCGCTCCGAGCATGATCGTGCCCTACGCGCGGTCGTTGTCGAGCATGCCGCCGGTTGACGGCAAGGCCTCATAGCCGGCGTCAAACGCGCAGTTCCCGAGCCCCTGAATACAGCAGAAACGGGACCTACACGCCCA
>Ga0209023_10008734_pt1 | contig 10101 bp, 1 predicted proteins | sample LakOneMetagenome_FD_187468 | JGI IMG/M metagenome (GOLD analysis project Ga0209023, IMG submission 187468) | Freshwater and sediment microbial communities from Lake Erie, Canada (SPAdes) (version 2) | ecosystem: Environmental > Aquatic > Freshwater > Lentic | place: Lake Erie, Canada | collected...
TTATTACCTAGCCGTACTGCACCCGATCCAGCATAGCCACCCGCAGAAAGACTAATTTGGGCGAAGGTTGAACGCAGTACACCCGCCGTCAGCAAGCCGCCGCTCGCTGGGCCAACAGAAACCATGCTTGCCCCGGTTGAATCTTGAACCTCAAACAAGTTAGCAGACTGACTGGCCACGCCCTGGATGACCAAAGCTTTTCCTGTCGTAGAACCAGTACTGAAGATGGCGTGCGCAGCGTTATCAAGCGTCGTTGGAGTGTTCACGCGTAGCTTTTCTACTGTGCCTAATGTGTTGGTAGCCGAGTTGATTTGGAAGGTTCCGGTGGTATTTAAACGAGCTTTTTCTGAGCCTGATAAGAAGTAGCGAATTCCACCACCAACCGGGTCAACACTAAGCTGCGCGTTTGCACCTGCATTACCGAAGTTCAACTGGGCACCCGTTGAGTTGGTTGAATAAAGTGTCAGGTTAGCATTGCCGGTGTGTTGAATAGAGATGTTGCCAGATGAATCAACCTTAGTAAGTACATTTCCGGCACTGTCCTGAGCCTCAAACAGATCAGCCGTCTGGCTGGCCACGCCCTGGATGACTATGCCCTTGTTGGTTGTCGCACCGGTGGCAACTAGTGTTTGGGCCAAACTATCGGCCGTGGTTGGCGTGTTAACTGACAGAAGATTACCCGCCGACGTGTTATTAATGCCCACGTTGCCACCAGCGGTAATCGACATCCGTACGCTGTTACTGGTAATCAAGTTAAGCTGTTGCGCGTCTAACGTACCCAAGACCATGGCGCTACCGTAGTTGTTACCGCCGTTATTGACGTCACCGCTACCAGCACCGCCACTACCAATACAGTTTGTCCAAGCGCCGTTTTGGTAACAGCGGAACTTGCCGATGCTACTGTTGTAGTACATCGCGCCATTGGTGCCGGTTGGGTCGGTACCACTATTACCATCGGCAAAGACAAGTAATGTTGGGGTGGCCGAGGCGGCGCCACCAATTTTAATCTGGTTATTGGTAGTATCAGCTGCAAATAATGTCGTTCCGGCAGCGTTTTGAATCTGCACCGCAGTCGTAGAGTTAGCCGAGTTTTGGAATAACACCGCTCCGGTAGCGCCGATGCTGCCCATCACCAATCCAGTGCTATCTTGCCATTCTTCAAGATTAGCGGTTTGACTGGCTGCACCTCTTATTTTCACGCCAACCGTGCTCGCACTGTTCCCAGAGACTTTAAGAATCGCATCGACATCTGCGCTGCTGGCAATGCCCGATCCGATACCAACACTACCAGTTGTACCGTTTCCTTTTATGGTTACTGCTCGAATGGCGGTTGTACCATCATAATACTGGATCTGATGATTTTGAGAACCACCATCACTATACATAACGATACCGTTGGTGTTGCCCTGTCTAAAGACACCCAGCGCAGTTGGTCCGCCCGATACGCTATTTTCAACTTTTAGCAACCGGTAACTGATATCAGATGTGCTGTACAGATTAATACCACTTCCGGGGTTACCGGTCGTATTAATATTGAGTTTTCCATCTGATTTGACGCTGGCTAATGTCGTACCAGCACTGGTTTGCCACTCTTGTAGGTTAGCCGTTTGACTGGCAACCCCTTGAACAACCAAGGCTTTACTTGTGGTCGCGCCGCTCGAAAGAATTGTTGCGGCGGTATTATCAACTGTCGTCGGCGTGTTAACCCGTAACTTCTCCACCGTACCGGCCGTACCCGATGAGCCAATACCCACGTTACCGGCAAAGTAGTTTGGTACCGAGGCGCCGGTCTGCCACAAGCCCTTACCAGAGGCGTTGGCAATTTCGATACCACGGAAGTCCACCGCCGAAGTAAGCGTTGGATTAATCAGAATACCCCGGGTAATACCGCTCGCGGTGCCAGTTTGAGTAATCGCACCCCCCTGGATTGCCAAATAGTTGAATTGTGAACTGCCAGAAGCTGGATTGAAGTTGTTTGTTTGAATCCGAACTTGGTCATAATTACCGGATGTAATCGCCGTACTAAAGACGTTACCCAGGCGAATACCATACCCACCCGGTGAACTCGACACACTTGAGATTAAGTCTTCGATTGTCACACCATTGGCGGCACCTGTCTGCCAGTAAGCACCAATGCGCACCCCGTTGGTGTCGGTTCGATCAAATAGTATGTCCTGGGATGTGCCTGTTTGGCGAATCGACAGTGCGTACGACGGACCAGCGGCTTTACCGATTCCAATAAATCCATTGCTAGCCACGCTGGACAGGACCGTTCCGGTACTACTCTGCCACTGTTGCAGATCGGCTGTCTGACTGGCAGCGCCCTGGATAACGAGACCCTTGCTAGTGGTAGCGCCAGTCGAGAGTATTGTAGCTGCGAGGTTATCAACGGTAGTTGGTGTATTAACCCGTAGTTTCTCAACCGTACCAGCCGTCCCAGTTGCGCCAATTGCCACTGCGCCAGTCGCACTAATACTAAGCCGCGTGGTGTTGCTGGTAATGAGGTTCAAGGCAAAAGCGTCACTGGCACCAATCACCACAGGCACGCCAAAGGTGTTACCACCCTGGGCGATATCACCGCCGCCACCGCCACCAGCACCGATACAGTTGGTCCAAGCACTCGCCTGGTAACAGCGGAATTTGCCCAGTGCGCTGTTGTAGTAGATGGCTCCGTTGGTACCAGTAGGATCTGTACTGTTACCGTCAGCCAAGACCAACAAAGTTGGTGTGGCCGAAGCTGCGCCACCGATCTTAATCTGATTATTGGTTGTGTCGGCAACAAACAGGTTTGTTCCGGCTGCATTCTGAATCTGGAAGGCAGTGGTACTATCAGTACTATTCTTATGTAATGCCGCACCTGTCGAACTAACCGTCAAGACATTGACCGCCGCACTGGTCTGCAACTGCAAAATATCACCGGTTTGACCACTCCAGGCTTGAACCACCGTCTTGGTGCCAGTGGTGGTAGTTGGTGGCAAACCGGCGCCGGTGGCTGCACCGGTATCAAGGAAGCTGACCGTTCCCGGCACCACAATCGTGGTGCGCAGTAATGAACCGCTAATGAAGCTGTTGCTCGTATTGCGATACAGTTTATAACCGGTCGCCCCTGGCACCACCGCCCAAGTAATCGTGCTGGTATTGTTGGCCATACCGACCGAGTTGCTGGCCAAGGTTTCGCCCTGGCTGTTGTAAGCGGTCACGACATAGTAATATGACGAACCGGTCGAGACCGTACTAATGACTGGCACTGCCAGGGCATTAACCGAAACATTTCCACCCGAGACTGTTAGGTTGACATTACTATCCAGATAGAAACCGCTCGACGACGAACCAATCGTGGTTTTTCCACCGTTGGCATTAATACTGGTCGTACCATAGGAGGCAAAGCCGTTGTTGCCGGCCTGGATCGTGATGTTACCAACCGAACTAAAGCCATTGCCGGCCGTAATATTAACGTTTCCTGCATTACCGAAGCCCGCCGCCGAAGAGCCGGCCGTAATATTGACCGTTCCAGCCGTAGCGCCGTTGGTCAGACCGCTCTGCCCGGCTAACAGGTTCAGGTTACCACCAGCACCGGTACCGTTGCCTGAACCCGATTGAACAGTTAGGGCTCCGCCGGCCACGTTGGTCGTCGTACTGTCGGCAACTACTATGCTGTGAGCCGTTTCTTTACCAAGGCTAATGTTACCAGCGTTGGTTACGGCGAATAATGAAGTACCTGTGGAGTCTTGAGCTTGGATTAAGTCAGATAGTTGTCCAGCTGCACCTTGCACCGTCAAAGCGTTTGCACCACCGTTCACCGACTTAAGTGTTGTGTTGCCGTTGACCGTTAAGGTGTTAGTAGGAAGATCAGCATTGATAAATGTGCTGGCATCGGCATTCAAAACAGTCAGACTATTATAGAGAGTCGTTGCTGTCTGCGTTACCGTTAAACCAGTTTGAGCGCCAGGCAGTTTAGTATAGTAGACGGCGTTACCTGGCGCTGAGCTACTCCCCATCACATATAAGTACCCGTTGGCTACTACATTACTGTTCTGGGCACGAGTAGCTGGTAGATTAAAGGCGCTAGTCGCCCAGGCATTGGTTGAACCGTTACCATTCAGTGTGGCGTAGTACGTGGTGTTAGTCCCAACACTGGCGTCCAAGCCACCGCTCAAGTACAAAGTGCCGGCAAACGCCACCAAAGACTGTCCAGCGCTTCGTACTGCCGGAAGAGTATTGGCGTTTGTTTGCCAGGCGCCGGTTGAGCCGTCGGCATTCAATGCTGCATAGTACACCGTGTTCGTGCCACTACCTCCAACGAAATAGATATATCCACCGGACACCGTGGCCGAACCACTGCTTCGCACTGCCGGTAGTCCATTGGCGTTGGTTTGCCATGCGCCGGTTGAGCCGTCGGCATTAACGCGAGCATAATAGACCGTATTAAGCGCAGAACCGGTTGAACCTCCAAGGTGATAAATATACCCATTGGCTGTCGCTGCCGCACCTCCACCAATCGCTTGCGGGAGTGTATTGGCTGAAGACTGCCATGCCCCCATTGTACCGTCAGCGTTTAACTTGGAGTACAGGGCAGTATTAACTTTGTTAGTAGCATTCGTACCACCAAGCAAGTAATAGTAACCGTTGGCTATTACTCCCGCCGCGCCAGCCCGTCGCTCTGGTAATGAGTTAGCGCTAGCCGTCCAGCTACCAGTTGAGCCGTCGGCATTCAACTTAGCATATGATGGGATCAGAGAGCCTTCGTCTCCGACTAAGTAGACGTAGCCATTATATGCACCAGCCGTGCCGTTGTAGCGTGTGCCCAACAGATTGTTCGCACTGGTTGTCCAGGCGCTTAAGACACTTGTTACATTGGCAAGGCTCACTTTCAGATTAGTCGTATCTGCATTCACCAAGTTCGTTCCAGCTGCGTTCTGGATTGCAAAGGCGGTGGTGCTATCCACACTATTCTTGTGCAAGGCCGCGCCGGTAGCACTAATGCTGGACGTCACCGCACCGATGCTGGTCTGAGTTTCGAATAAGTTAGCCGTTTGCGAAGCCACGCCCTGGATAATCAGGCCCTTGTTCGTCGCAACACCCGTGCCAACCGCTACCTGGGCTAAGCTATCGGCCGTCGTGATGCCATTAATTGTTAGAGTGTTCGACGGTGTTGTTGTATTACCCAGGTTAATGCCGACGCGTGAGTTGGTCGTATCAGCTTCTAGGACATTGGTTCCGGCTACGTTTTGTAGCTGGAATGCACTGGTGCTATTGGTTGTATTCTTTACGAACAAAGCGCCAGTTCCTGATAAGCCTAGAATAGGATTATTGCCGGCGCTATCGGTCACCCGTATCAGGTCAGCCGCTTGGCTAGTGGCTGCTTTGATATACAAAGCTGTGTCGTTGGCAGTTGCCGTGGTGACGGCTAAGCTATTCTTGACGGTAGTCGAAGAACCATTGCCGAAGTACACAACTAGACTCACCCCAGACGCATAGTCGGTAGCCAGGTCCTGCTTGCCGTCCTGATTGAAGTCACCTGCGGCAAGGCCACCGGGGCTAGAACCCGGGGCATAGCTCGTCCTCGTCTGGAACGTACCATTACCATTGCCTAAATACACCGAAACTGTGGCACTAACGGACTCCGAAGTTACTATGTCTTTAAAACCATCACCGTTGTAGTCCGCATTGAGGATATACTGATCCTGGGCACCAGCCGGATAGCTCACGGCTGAACCAAAAGTGCCGATGCCGTTATTGATAAATACTGTCATGAGATTATTGTAGTATGTGGAGACACCGATGTCGTCTCGACCGTCACCATTAAAATCGCCAGTTGTAACATCGTTAGGCCCGGCATATGTTGCATAGTCAACCTTGGTCGCAAAGGTACCGTTACCGTTGTTCATGAATACCGAGATAAAGGCGCCGGTCGAGATATCATCAGTGACAACCAAGTCAGGATAGGCGTCCCCGTTAAAGTTGCCAGCGGCAATACCATGGGGGCTTCGGCCGGCTGTCGTGGCGTAGTCAACCTTGGTCGCAAAGGTACCGTTACCGTTGTTGATAAGAATCGACATGCTAGTGCCAGAATAGTTGGCCGTGGCTATATCGATTCTGCCGTCCTGATTAAAGTCAGCCAGAGCAATTGAAAGTGGCCTTGTCCCAGTCGTGTAATTAACCGCCGGCGCAAATGTGCCATTGCCGTTGTTGATGAAAACAGAAGCCGTGTCGCTACCAGTCCCAGAAGCCACAATGTCACCCAATCCATCACCATTCAAGTCAGCTATTTGCACTGCGGCAGCAGTGGTGGCGGGAACTGAGTAATCCACTTTGTTGGCAAATGTGCCATTGCCGTTGTTGATGAAAACAGAAATATTGCTACCAATACTATTAGCCGTAACCAGATCAGGGTAAGCATCGTTGTTAAGGCGTCCCGAAGCGACACCATACGGACGTGTCCCCGTGGTGTATGTAGCATTTAGCACCAGCAGTGGTCCAGTCGGTGTAAACGTATAGGTGCTCGGCGCACCGTTAATGTTCAATGTTCGATTGGTTGTATCCGTATTTACGATCGTCGCCCCAGCGGCATTCTGGATCTTAAAGGCCGCCACGTTGTCTGTCGTATTCCGGAAGGTGGTGTAGCCCTCGTTCGCCACCGTCACCACATTCACCCCGTTGTCCTGCAGGTTCACAATGTTGCCAGCGCTCTGGCCGTTGTTAACCGTTAAGGCATCGCCACCGTTAGTTGCCAGAATACCAACTCGAGCCGTACCCAAAGGCAAGGTCCCAAAGCCGACCTGGTTATTCGTTGTGTCGATGTATTGGGTGTAGGTGTCGATATTCAGGTCATTCGGCGCGAATAAGTTCTGCGCCTGGAAAGTTACTGATTGTGCACTGGTTGCACCCAGTAAGGTGTCGCCATTAACCAGGAAGTTCCCCTGCACCGTCACTTGACCACCATTGGTAATACTCAGGCGAACCGTGTTATTGGTCTTGAGGTTCAAGCCAAAATTGTCGTTAGTTCCCAGTACCATGGTGCTATTGAAGTTGTTACCACCGTTGTTCACGTCGCCAGTACCACCCGAGGTGCTACAGTTACCACTACTCAAACAGATCGTACCATCGGCGTTTGGCAGTGTAATCGTCCGAGTGGCGGTTGGGTCAGAGACCAACAAGAAGGTCGCAAAAGCGTTGTCCGTCGCACCCTGGAAGACCAACGGCGCACCACCCAAGACCTGGCCGTTAAAGGTAATCCGGTTAGATGAGCTGGCACCAAATACATTGTTGCCTGCTACTGTTAAGTCACCAGCAAAGGCCGCCGCGCCAGTGTTAGAAATCGTCAGCCGTGTGGTGTTATTGGTCTTGAAGTCAAAGCCAAAGTTGTCGTTGGTACCCAAAATCATCGTGCCGCCAAAATTGTTACCACCCTGCAGCACATCACCCGTACCAACCGGCCCGGTACAGTTACCACTACTCAAACAAACCGTACCATCGGCGTTCGGGAAGGTAATGTTGTGGTTAGCCGTTGGATCGGTAATTGAGAAGGTCGTGGCAAAGCCGTCGTTGGTGGCACCTTGGAAGATGAACGGTGTCGCGCCAGCAATTTGCGAGTTGATTGTTAAGCGGTTGGTGCTGTTGGTACCCAATACCACATCAGCGGCTGACGTTACATTACCCAATAAGGCCGTCGTACCAGTGTTGCTAATGGTGATGCGGTTAACGTTGTTGGTCTTGAGGTTCAAGCCAAAGTTATCGTTGGTACCCAGCGTCATCGTACTGTTGAAGTTGTTACCGCCGTTCAAAACATCACCGTAACCACCAGCACCACTACAGTTACCACTACTCAAACAAACCGTACCATCGGCGTTCGGCAAGATGATGTTGCGGTTGGAAGTTGGATTAGTAATAACCAAAGAGGTTGTAAAGAAGTCGTCGGTACCACCCTGGAAGACCAGCGGCGTACTGCCACTAAACTGTGCCAGAGCAGTGATGCGATCACTGTTGGCACCACCAATCGTAATCGCGCCGTTGTTGGTGATGCTGAAGCGGTTCGTGTTATTGGTGAGCAATTGCAAGCCGGAGTTATCGCTGGCACCCACCTGGACGTCAGTACCAAAGGCGTTTCCGCCCTGCACGATTGAATTGACGCCATAACCACAGTTGTTGGACTGATCACACAGGTTAAAGCCATTTTGAGTACCAACGCTACTCAACACCAGACCCCCAAAGGTCGGCGAACTACTCAACCCGATGTCCTGTGGTAACGCAAATGTACTCACGCCGTTGACGTCCGTGATAATCACCTGGTTGGCTGTACCCTGCAGGTTAATGTCACCCACTGAGCCATTAACCGACAAAACGCCCGAGTTGGTGATGACCGAGCCGGTGATTGTCACACCGCTACCGCCGGTGTACTTGGTAGCGTTGGCCGCAGCTTCTAATGCGCCAGCCGCAGCACCCGCCGCTGACGCCGTACTCTGCACCGCCGCCAGATCAGCCGCCGAGGCAAACTGACAATTCCCGCTATCTAAACAGATGGTACCGGAGGCGTTTGGTAGCTTGTAGGTTTGGTTACTGTTAAGTGAACTTGAGTCCACTTGCCCATAGTTAGCCCCGTTATTAAACCGTAGCATCCCTTGAACCGAGACATCACCGTTTACAAACAGCGTTGCTACCCCTGTGCGCAAGCTGTTTGGTCCGGTGCTGGCAGTGGTATCCTGCAACTTAACCGACTGGTCTTTGATTTGAGCCACTTTTTCGGCCTGCGACAAGCTGCTCTTATGCGTTTTTTGGAAGATAAGGGTACCGACTACCAAGAGCGCAATAATCCCTAGTAAAACACCAGAGGCCAAGCCAACTTTGCGGAGTAATTTGTTTTGCAAGAAGCTACCAAAGTGTTTTTGTTCGGGCACATCATTTACTATTTCGGCACCACCGTCGCTAATGCGGGCTGGATCACGACCCGCACCTTCAAGGCTGGTGGTTGGCGCCACGCTGGTCGTCGACTGCTCCAAGCTATCCTGCGGAGTCATGATGTCATCTGGTGGTGGTACATTTTGTGGTGCGGTTTCTTCCACGGCTTATACCCACAACACTAGGTAGACAGCACCCAGCCCAATTAATAAAATCAAGGTTACAAGCACTGTTATCTGCCCCAGGCCCTTCATGATGGTGCCTTTCGCCAAGGGGTTGCGCCCTAACGAAACAATCGAAGAGCTGACTGCACCGTAGATGATGCCACCCTCAACTACCAGTAGTAAGCAGAGGATTACCAGAGCCACCAACACCTGTAGTGAACTAACTTCATGCCCGACTATCGCCTCACCAATCCGTTGCAAAAGCGATTTGCCGGCATCCGGACTGTTGGTTGTAAACTTGGTATCCATGTTGATCTGGAGCAAGCCAACTTTAGCCTTGCTACCATCACCTTCAACCGTTACCGACTGGGCGGTTTTACTCGAGAAGTCCGTGACTGCTACGCCCAAGATACCGCGCGTGCCGTCAACCGCCCGCATCAACACACCGTTGAGGGGTGAAGGAGCCAGTAAGTCACCCTTGTGCACCGTGCCATTCAAATCTGTTACATATACCGAAGCTGTTCCAGTGGTAGCCACATAGACCTGCCCGGCCGCCGTACTAACAGCCACGGTGTCGGTAGAAGGATCGACCACCACCCCAAGGGTTTTGCTGGCGTTGTTGATATTCGATTTTTCAACCGTCGTACCGGTATCAACCCCGTTACTGACCTGTGTGCTGGACACTGCTACCGCCATCCCTTTGACGATGGTTTTATCTGTGGTGGTATAGCCCTGGGTAGCCGCCATAGCAACCGGGCTCAAGAACAACCCCACCACTGTTAACAAGCCAACCAGACTCATGCCTACGCGTACGCGCGTATAGGCGCGTGTACGTACGCCTGCACCCGCGCGCGCGTACAGAGACAGAACCAGCTGGACTGGGGTAAAACGGTAGCAAAGATGTAGGATTTTTGTGTTCACGTGTCGGTTTGTTGTTTTAAGTTTTTATTGTTCGAACTTCACCTAAAATTATGCGCCTTCTACCCCTGATAAACAAGGGTTTTTAGACCTAAAATTGTATACACCCAAACTGCATCAAAAT
>Ga0209023_10008735_pt1 | contig 10101 bp, 7 predicted proteins | sample LakOneMetagenome_FD_187468 | JGI IMG/M metagenome (GOLD analysis project Ga0209023, IMG submission 187468) | Freshwater and sediment microbial communities from Lake Erie, Canada (SPAdes) (version 2) | ecosystem: Environmental > Aquatic > Freshwater > Lentic | place: Lake Erie, Canada | collected...
ACCGGGCGCCCGCCGATGCTGTCGTCATCCGGCTCTCGGCCGGCGAGGGCCCGGAGCCCGGCTGCTGCTGAGGGTCGCCTGGCCCGCCGGCCAGGAGGAGGCGGGCATAGCGTCGACACATGATCGGATGGCCTTCTCGGTTCGTCGTGGTGATCGTCAGCCTGGCTGCTGCTGCACTCGCCAGCCCCCTACCCGCGAACGGCAATGAGGTCCGACAAGCCGGCAGCCTCGTCATGCCGGACGTCGTCACCGAAGGACTCCCCGCACGCGCGTCAGCGACGCTGACTCCGGCGGTCCACGGCCGAGTGGTGGCCCTTCAGGTCCGCAATGCCAGGGCCTGGCGCACGGTCGCTCGCGGCGAGGAGAACCGCGCGGGAGAAGTGAGGTGGCGGCTGGACACGACCCTCACGGGCCAGCGTCTCTTCCGCTTGCGGGCACACCCGACCACGACGTTGCCGACCTACGTGTCGGCCACCGTGAGAGTTCAGGTCGCGACGCTGCAACGCGTGTCCGACGGCACCGACTCGGCGTCCCAGCCGACGATCAGCGACGACGGCAGCGTCATCGCCTACACCGCCGAGGACCCCGAGGGTGCGCACTGGCCCGACATCCGGCTGTGGCGTCGTACGACGGGTGTGGTCGAGGTCGTGACGAACGGCGACGGCGACTCGGTCGATCCCGCCCTGAGCGGCGACGGCTCCCTGCTCTTCTTCGACTCGGTGGCCAACGATCTCGACGGCGCCCACGCTCACCGAGACATCTTCGTCCGCCCCGTCGACGGCTCGGGCTTCACCCGGCTCACCTCAGGGAACGCCAACAGCTCGCTCCCTCACCCCACGACGGACGGCAGCCTCGTCGCCTTCACCTCCTTCGCCACCGACTTCGCGCCCGCCACGGCCCCCCACCTGCAGATCTACATCTACGACGGTGCGCTCGATCAGGTCTCCCGCGTGACGAACGGCGATGGCAACTCCGACTTCCCCTCGATCAGCGACGACGGCGGCCGCGTGGTCTTCTCGTCGACGGCGACGGATCTGCTCGGGGCGCCCGCCGGCGACGCCTGGAGCGACATCTTCTCGGCGGAGGGCGGCGTCACGACGGCCCTGGCGGCCGGCGACGGCGACAGCGAGTGGACGACGATGTCGCGCGACGGGAGCACGGTGGCGTTCCAGTCCCTGGCCACCGATCTGCTCGGCAAGCGCACCGATCTGCGCCGGGACGTGTTCGTCGTCCGGGACGGCACGATCCGACGGCTGGGTGGTCGGCTCCTCGGAGGCGCCCAGCCCGCGTTGTCCGGGGACGGCTCTCTGATCGCGTTCTCGAGCATCGGTCAGGACGGTCTGGGTCGGCTCGTGTTCCGCGACCTCACCGGCAGCTCCTCCTACGCCGTGCTGCCGGTGGCCGCACTGCAGCCCCGTGCCTCGGGAACCGGGCGCTATGTCGTCTTCACGACGACGGATGCGCTCGAGCCCGGCGACACGGATGCGACCCCGGACGTCTACCTCTGGGATCGCGGGTTCTAGTCCCCGCCATACGCCGGCGGCCGTGCCTCACCGCACCTGGAACGACGCGGTGAGGTCGGCGGTCGAGTCGTCGCCGGCGAAGACGTCGATCTGACCCGGCTCCACGACGAAGCGGCCGCGGTTGTCATAGAAGCCGACGTCGGACCGGTCCAGCGTGAACCGCACGGTCGTGGACTCTCCCGGCTCGAGCGACACCCGCTCGAAGCCGCGCAGGCGGCGGATCGGCTGGGAGATGCTGGCGACCGGGTCATGCAGATAGAGCTGCACGACATCGTCGCCCGCGACGTCCCCGGTGTTGGTCACCGTCACCGACGCCTGGATCCGGCCGTTGCGTCCCATCGAATCGGCATTCAGCGACAGGTCGCTGACATCGAACGTCGTGTAGCTGAGCCCGAAGCCGAACGGGAACAGCGGATCGCAGGTGCGCAGGTCGCGGTAGCGCGAGACATACTTCTGGGTGACGTCGCACGGGCGGCCGGTCGGCTCGTGGTTGTAATAGATCGGAACCTGCCCCACCGTCTGCGGGAACGAGACCGGCAGCTTGCCGCCGGGGTTGACCTTGCCGAAGACGACGTCGGCCACGGCGTTGCCGCCCTCGACGCCCGGGAACCACGCCTCGAGCACCGCCGGCGCCGTGTCGACCACCGGCCCGAGGGCCAGCGGCCGTCCGTTGAACAGCACGACCGCGTACGGCGTCCCCGTCGACTCGACGGCGTCGATGATCGCCTGCTCGTCGCCCGGAAGGGAGAGATCGGACCGCACGGCGGCCTCGCCACTCATCTCGCGGGTCTCACCCAGCGCGAGAACGACCTGGTCCGCGCCGGACGCAGCAGTCCGCACCGCATCGAGATCGGCATCGCTGCACGCGTCCTCGGGACGAGCGTCCGGCGGCTCGGCATTGGTGCGGGTGCACCCCTCGACGAAGGTGGTGTCGGGGTTCTGGGCCTGGAGTCCCTGGAGCACTGTGACGACGTCATCGTCCTCGCCACGGCCCCACCACGGCCCGAGCAGGTCGTGCCCGTCGTCGCCGAAGGGCCCGATCACCACGGTCTTCTTCGAGGCGCTGAAGGGCAGCGTCGCGTCGTCGTTCTTGAGCAGGACCATCGAACGCCCGGCGGCGTCGCGGGCGTCGGCCCGGTCCTGGTCGGTCAGGAAGCTGGCCGGGTCGGTCGCCGCCGCCTGGTCGACGTAGGGGTGGTCGAAGAGGCCGGCCCGGAACTTCACGCGCAGGATCCGGCGTACGGCGTCGTCGAGCCGCTGCATCGAGATCCGCCGATCGGACAGCAGCTGCTGGCCGTAGTCGCGGATGTAGGTGCTGACCATCTCCTGGTCGGTGCCGGCCATCAGCGCGTTTGGCTCCCGCACTCGGCCCGTCGGCCGCCGTGCCATGGCCACACGAGCCCTCGGCCGGCTCGACCGGCGGGCAGGCGCGGGTCTCGGCGACGGCGGTGTAGTCACTCTCGATGAAGCCGTCGAAACCCCACTCCTTCTTGAGGATCTGGGTCTCGGTGTAGTAGTTCGCACACCCCGGCACGCCGTTGATCGCGTTGAACGAGCACATCACCGTGTCGGCGCCCGCGTCGACAGCCGCCTTGAAGGGCGGCAGGTAGAGGTTGCGCAGCCGCTGCTCGGAGAGGTCGGTCGTGTCGTAGTCGCGGCCGCCCTCGGGCTCGCCGTACGCGACGTAGTGCTTGGGGCTGGCCACCACGCGTGACCGAGAGCTGTAGTCACGGCCCTGGAAGCCGCGCACCGCGGCCACCGCCATCGCCGACCCGAGGTAGGGGTCCTCGCCGTTGGTCTCGACGATCCGCCCCCAGCGCGGCTCGTGGGAGACGTCCACCATCGGGGCATAGGTCTGCTTCAGGCCGACCGTCGCCGACTCGCGAGCGCCGATCCGGGCGCTCGCCTGCACGACCTCGGGGTCGAACGAGCTCGCCATCGCGAGCGGCACGGGGAAGACCGTGCGATAGCCGTGGATCGTGTCGTAGGCGAACAGGATCGGGATCCCGAGCCGCGACTCCTCGACGGCGATGTGCTGGAGGTGGTCGATCTTCGCCGGGTCGACCAGGCTGAAGACGCCGCCGACACCCGCGCGCGCATCCTCGTCGGTGACCTGCCCGTCGGAGAGCAGCTGCACCTGCTGGAGCTTCTCCTCGACGGTCATCCGCCGGATCAGCCGGTCGATCTTCCGCTCGACCTCGCGATCACGACCCTGTCCACGTGCGAGGGCTTGGTCGACGACCGGGGTCTCGGCCTGCACTGCCGACGAGACGCCGGCCTTCGCCGACTCTCGTACGCCGTCCTGGTGCGCCGGCAGGCCGTTCACCACCGCCACCACTGTTGCTGCTGCCGCCACGGTCCCGAGCTGCTTCATCGCGCCTCCGAGTCGTCCCGAGAGGCCCCGACGCCGTTGTCGGGGCCCGGCAGGCGCGACCCGGGGAACCCGGGACGTCACCTGCCTGTGGGGCGTACCCCGAGGACGGGTTGCGCAATCCCCGGCGCGGGCTCAGCTCGCCCTCAGCGCCGGCCCAGGCCCTGCAACAGCAGCGCGTGAGCCAGGATGACGCGCTCGAGCTCGGCCAGGTGGAGGCCTTCGTTGGGCCCGTGGGCGCGGGTGTCAGGATCCTCGACGCCGGTCACGAGCACGCTCGCGTGGGGGAAGGTGTCGACGAACTCGGCGATGAACGGGATCGAGCCGCCGACGCCCATGTCCACGGGGGTCGTGCCGTCCCAGGCCTCGGCGAAGGTTGCGCGGGCCACGTCGTAGGCCGGACCGGTGGCGTCGATCGTCGTCGCCTCACCGGTGTCGACGAGGGTGACCGTGAGCTGGGCGCCCCAGGGGACATGCGCCTCGAGGTGGGCCTTGAGGCAGGCCAGCGCGTTGGCGGTGGTGTCGCCGGGGGCGACCCGCATGGAGATCTTGGCGCGGGCCGCGGGCACGAGCGTGTTGGAGGCGCCGTCGACCTTGGGGGCGTCGATGCCGGTGATCGACAGCGACGGCTTGGTCCAGAGCCGCTCGACGGCGGAGCCGCTGCCGATCCACTGCGTCGTGGCGAGGGCGCCCGACTCGGCGCGCAGGCGCGCCTCGGGGTAGTCGACGTCGGCGGCGGGACCGGCGTGGAGGCCGGCCACGGCGACGTTGCCCTCGTCGTCGTGCAGCGTCGCGATCAGACGGCTCAGCGTGATCAGGGAGTCCGGGACGAGACCGCCCCACATGCCGGAGTGGACCGCGTGGGTGAGCGTGCGGACCTCCACGTCGACGCGGACCAGGCCGCGCAGCGAGGTGGTCAGGGCCGGGACGCCGATGTCCCAGTTGCCGGAGTCGGCGATGACGATGACGTCGGCCTCGAGCAGGTCGCGGTGCTCCCGCAGGAACGCCGGCAGGCTGTCGGAGCCGACCTCTTCCTCACCCTCGACGAACACGGTGACGCCGACGGCCAGGTCGTCGCCGAGCATCCGCAACGCCCCCAGGTGGGTGACGATGCCGGCCTTGTCGTCGGCCGCGCCTCGGGCATAGAGCCGCTCGCCGCGCTCGGTCGGCACCCACGGCGGGGAGTCCCAGTCGGCGGGGTCCCCCTCGGGCTGCACGTCGTGGTGGGCATAGAGCAGCACCGTCGGGGCGCCCTCAGGGCCGGCCTTGCGCGCCACCACGGCCGGGGCACCGCCCGCCACCGACAGCACCTGGGCGTCGAAGCCTTCCGCGGCGAACAGATCCCGCACGGTCGCTGCGCTGCGCTGCACCTCACTCGCCCGCTCGGGGTCGGCACTCACCGACTGGATCCGGATGAGGGTGTCCAGGTCCCGGCGTACGCCGGGAAGGACGTCGGCAAGGCGGGCGCGCAGGTCGGTCATGGGGCTCACCCTACGGCGGCCGCCAGCACCAACGGGGACGGGCAGGAGGTGGCCTTCGCGACGTGTCGCCTGTTATTCACGCGACCTACCAGTCCCCGAAACGCACAACCCCTAAAGTAAAGAACCATGGACCGGCTCCCCCGCCTCGCCCTGGCCGCCGCGCTCACCGCGCTCGTACTGACCGGAGGGGAGACGGGATCATCCCCCGGGGCCTCCGCCGCCACCACGACGGTCGACGAGGTGACCTATGCGTTCGGCAGCGACCGCACCGAGGTGGTCGTCAGCTGGCGCGGTGCCGCGACGACACTGTTCTGGGGACCCGACGACAGCTATGGCTCCCAGGTCACGGCGACGCCGAGCGCCATCACCCCCGTCGACATCGTCGGACCGTTCTCCGAGGCACGCCTCAGCGGCCTGAGCGCCGGGACGACGTACCACTTCAAGATCGGGCCTGACGGCGTCGACCGGGTGCTCCACACGGCGCCGTCGAACGCCCAGGACTTCACGGCCGTGGTCATCGCCGACACCGAGGCGACCATCTGCCGCACGTATCAGTCCCAGATGTTCGGACTCGTCGCGGCCATCGACGCCGACTTCCTGGTCCATCACGGGGACCTCGCCATCGCCAACGAGTGCGGCGAGCCGGCGGTCCACCAGTTCTTCCTCGACATGGAGGCCACGCTCGCCAACGGGGCTGCGTTCCAGCCGATGTGGGGCAACCACGAGTACGGCAACCCGACCGCCGACGCGCCCCGCGGGACACCGCGGGACACGCTGGCGAACTACAAGGGCCGCGTCGCGATGCCGAACGCCCAGACGGTGCCCAACGACAAGGCGACCCAGATCAGTCACCCGGGCTGCGGCCAGGAGACCAACAGCCGAACCAACACCTGCATGGGCGAGGACTGGGGCTGGTTCCGGGCCGGCCGGGTCCTGTTCATCGGCTACCCCGAGCCCGAGCCGGGCGCCATCGCCGACTGGCAGAAGAAGGCCGACGTCCTGATGGCCGACGCGCAGCAGAACGACACGGTCGACTTCGTCGTCACCTACGGCCACCGCCCGGTCGCGAGCAGCACGTCGTACACGCCGCCCACCGGGTGGGTGACGGCGTTCGACGCACTGGCCGCGAAGTACAGCCCGACCGCACGAACCGACGGCAAGTACGTCGTGAGCTTCGCGGGCCACCGACACACGCTCGAGGTCTTCGCCAACCGCAAGGGCGTGACCCAGGTCGTCAACGGCGGCGGCGGCCAGGGCCTGATCAAGTTCGGCGCCACGGTCTCCGGCTCGACCTGGCGGCAAAAGCACCTCGGGTTCTCGACGCTGCGCTACTCGGCGTCGCAGCGGACCCTGACGCTGAACGTCATCTGCGGGCCCGCGCATCCTGCCCAGGTCGGGACGTGTACGCCGGGCAGCGCGCTCTATACGCGGACCTTCTCCGCGACCTGAAAGCGACCCACCGCCAGATTGTCGGACAATAATTGGCGCGATCGGCCCTCCGGGTGACACGATGGGCCCATGCCGCAGACCTCCTCCTCGCCCGTCGTTCCGGGCGGTGACACGCAGACCCACATCGAGCTGACCGAGGCCTTCGCGGCCCACAACTACCACCCCCTGCGGGTGGTGCTCTCCCACGGGGAAGGCGCGTGGGTGACCGACGTCGACGGGCGTCGCTACCTCGACTGCCTGGCCGGCTACTCGGCCCTCAACTTCGGGCACAGCCACCCCCGGCTGGTCGCGCGCGCCCAGGAGCAGGTGGGCCGCCTGACGCTGACCAGCCGGGCGTTCTACAACGACCAGCTCGGTCCGTTCGCCCGCGACCTCGCCGAGCTCACCGGCAAGGAGCTCATCCTGCCGATGAACTCGGGTGCCGAGGCCGTCGAGACCGCGATCAAGACCGCCCGCAAGTGGGGCTACCTCGTCAAGGGCGTCCCCGAGAACCACGCCACGATCGTCGCCATGGAGGGCAACTTCCACGGCCGCACCACCACGATCGTCAGCTTCTCCAACGACCCCGACGCGACGGCCGGCTATGCGCCGTACACGCCCGGCTTCCGGCTGGTCCCCTACGGCGACATCGCCGCCCTCGAGGCCGCCATCGACGACTCCACCGTCGCCGTACTCCTCGAGCCCATCCAGGGCGAGGCCGGCGTCGTCATCCCGCCCGAGGGCTACCTCCAGTCCGTGCGCGCGCTGTGCAACCGCACCAACACGCTGATGGTCGCCGACGAGATCCAGTCCGGCCTGGCCCGCACCGGCCGCACCTTCGCGTGCGACCACGAGGACGTCACCCCCGACATCTTCATCCTCGGCAAGGCGCTGGGCGGCGGTCTCTACCCCGTCTCCGCCATCGCCGCCAACGGCGACGTGCTCGGGGTGATCACGCCCGGTACCCACGGCTCGACCTTCGGCGGCAACCCGCTCGCCGCCGCCATCGGCCGCGAGGTCGTGGCGATCCTCAACGAGGGCGAGTTCCAAAAGCGCGCCGAGACGCTCGGCCACTATCTCGACGACGGGCTCCAGGCGCTGGTCGGCCACGGCATCGAGGCCGTCCGCTGCCGCGGCCTGTGGGCCGGCGTCGACATCTCACCCGAGGTCAGCTCGGGCCGCGCCTTCTGCGAGGGACTCGTCGAGCACGGCGTCCTCGCCAAGGAGGCCCACGGTCAGACCGTCCGCCTCGCTCCGCCGATCGTCGCCACCGAGGAGGACCTCGATGTGCTCCTCGGTGCGTTCCGGTCGGTGCTGGGGGCCTGAGCCGCTGCCAGTTTCCCCGCGTACTCGGGGAAACTGGCACCTACTGGCTGAAACTTCGGTCAGTAAGTGACGGTTTCCCCGAGTACCGGGGGAAACCGTCACCACCTCACATCAACGGGAGGTACGGCGCGAGGTCGGCGCGCTCACCGGAGGCCAGGACACGGCCGGACGCCTCGGCGTCGACCCAGCTGAGCCTCCCGGAGGCGAGCGCGATCCAGGTCTCCGCGTCGAGCTCGACGACGGCGGGCGGCGTACCGCGCGTGTGGCGGACACCCGGGACCACCTGGGCTGCCGCATAGGGCGGGACGCGGACCTCGACGGAGCGGCCGGGGGCGACCGCCGAGAGGACCGCGAGGAAGTGCTTCGTCAGTAGCCGGAGCTCCACCGACGTGGCCCGGCCCTCGGCATGCGCGGCCAGCGCTCGACGTACGTCGGCAGCGTCGGCCGGCCGGAGCGGACGGGTCACGAGTCGTCCTCCCCGCCGTCCGGCTCGGGCACGTCGTAGGGCTGGAGCAGCCCCAGCAGCTGGTAGGTCCGCCGCTCGGCGCCGTCGGTGGCATGCCGGGTGCGGGCCGCCCACGTCTCGATGAGGCGGTCGAGTTCGCCGGTCAGTGCGCGCGCCTCGTCCTTGGTCAACCGCATCGACGCTTCGATGATCGAGCTCGAGGTGCTCTGGGCGTGTTCGAGGGAGTACGCCGAGTCGACCAGCTCGTGCGCCCGCGCAGCCGCGTGCCGCGCCCACACCGAGACGGCGGCCTTGCCCCCGGGAGAGGCGGACAGATCGCGGATGTCGATCCGCAGCTGGTCTCCGGACACCAGTCGCCAGACCCGGTCGCGCCGGTCGCGAGCCTGGTCGGGCGCCTCCTCGAGGACGCCGTACTTCGCAAGCTGCCGCAGGTGGAAGCTCGCCTGATTGGCGGGAAGGTCGAGCGCCCTGGCGACGTCGGCGGCCCGCATCGGGCCGGCGGCCTCGATCTCGAGGAGGATCCGGTTGCGCACCGGATGGGCGATGGCCCGCAGCACACGCGGGTCGGCGGCGGGAGACGCTGGCATGTCGACACTCTAGCAAATTCCGCACGCACTCTTGCGCAACAATAGTTGCGCAACATATGGTGCGGAATATGACCGGATATCGGAGCCTGGCCCGCAACCGCGACTTCACGATCCTCTGGGTCGGCGAGACCATCAGCACGCTGGGCAGCCGGATGTCGCTGTTCGTCTTCCCGCTCGTGGCCTACGCCCTCTCGGGGTCGACCCTCACCGCCGCGCTCATCGAGGCGATCCAGCTCCTCGGCCTCTCGGCGACCCTGCTGCCCGCGGGGGTCTGGGCCGACAGCCTCCACCGCCGCACTCTGATGCTGGTCTCCAGCGCCACCGGGGTGCTGGCCTACGGCTCGCTCACCGTCGCCGGGCTTCTTGGCGACCTCACGCTCGTCCACCTCGGGATCGTCGCGCTGGTCACCGGTGCCGCGACCGGCATCTTCCAGCCCGCCCAGATGTCGGCGATCCGCGCCGTGGTCCCCACCGAGGACCTGCCGACGGCGCTCTCCCAGAACCAGGCCCGCGAGCACGTCGCCGGCCTCATCGGCGGCCCGCTCGGTGGCGCCTTGTACGCCGTCGCCCGCTGGCTGCCCTTCGCCGTCGACACGGTCAGCTATGCCGTCTCGTGCTTCACCGTCACCCGGATCCGCGCCGACCTGTCCGCCGCCCAGCGTCCCGGCCCACGGCCTCGGATGCGCACGCAGCTCGCCGAGGGGCTGCGGTTCATCTGGGGCCGGCCGTTCTTCCGCGTCCTGCTGAGCTGGGCCTCGCTGACCAACCTGGTCAGCAACGCGGTCTTCTTCGTCGTCTTGATGCGCCTCATCCAGCTGGGCTATCCGCCCGTCCAGATCGGTCTCATCGAGACCGCGGCCGGGCTCGGCGGGATCATCGGCGCGCTCGCCGCGCCGTACCTCATCGATCGGGTGCCCAC
>Ga0209023_10008736_pt1 | contig 10098 bp, 10 predicted proteins | sample LakOneMetagenome_FD_187468 | JGI IMG/M metagenome (GOLD analysis project Ga0209023, IMG submission 187468) | Freshwater and sediment microbial communities from Lake Erie, Canada (SPAdes) (version 2) | ecosystem: Environmental > Aquatic > Freshwater > Lentic | place: Lake Erie, Canada...
GAGCCGGTCGAGCTGCTCGCGGTGAAGCTGCCGGGCTGATGCTTGCGCGATGGCGGCGGCGCTCAATGCGCGACGATGTCCCAGGCCATCATCAGCACCGCCACCGCCATCAGCCCGACCGCGCCCCAGCCGAGCGCACGCGTCTTGCGGCGCAGCGGCAGCGGACCCATCACGTCGGGCTGGGCGCCGAGCAGCATCATCGCGGCCATGATCGGCACGGCGACGACACCGTTGATCACCGCGCTCCAGTAGAGGGCCTTCATCGGGTCGATCGGCGTGAAGTCGAGCGCCGTGCCGACCAGCGTCGCGATGCCGATGATCGCGTAGAAGCCCTTGGCTTCGCGCCAGTGGCGTTCCAGCCCTTCGCGCCAGCCGAACGCCTCGGCCACCGCATACGCCGCCGATGACGCGAGCACCGGCACGGCGAGCAGACCGGTGGAGATGATCCCGAACGAGAACAGCGCGAAGGCGAAGTCGCCCGCGAGCGGCTTGAGCGCCTGCGCGGCCTGCGCCGCGCTCTGAACGTCGGTCACGCCGCCCGCGTGCAGCACGATCGCGCCCATCAGCATCACGAAGAACGCGATGCCGTTGGAGAACACCATGCCGACCACCGTGTCCAGCCGCATGCGGCGCTTCGCCCGCTTCAGCGTCTGGCGGCTCTCGGCACCGGCCTGCACGCCGCGCTGGCGCATCTCCTCGACTTCCTGCGCCGCCTGCCAGAAGAACAGGTAGGGCGAGATCGTCGTGCCGAGGATCGCGACGATCATCATCCAGAACGCCGAGCTCGGCGTCACCTGCGGCACCACCAGGTCATGCAGCACGCGCTCCCACGGCACGCGCACCGTGAACGCGGCGGCGACATAGACGAACAGCGTCAGCGTGAGCCACTTCAGGATCGGCGCGAGCCGACGGTACGGCACGAACACCTGCAGCAGCAGCGTCAACGCGCCGAACGCAACCGCATAGAGGCGGATCGGCCCGCCAGCCACGAGTTGCACCGCTTCGGCCATCGCGGCGAGATCGGCCGCGATGTTGATCGTGTTGGCCACCAGCAGCAGCGCGACGATCGCATAGAGGAACCAACGCGGCACGTGCGCGCGCAGGTTCGCGGCGATGCCCTGCCCCGACTGACGCCCAATGCGCGCGCTGACGAGCTGGATCGCCACCATGAAGGGCACGGTGAGGAACACGGTCCACAGCACGCCGGTGCCGAACTGCGCGCCGGCCTGCGTGTAGGTCGCGATGCCCGACGGGTCATCGTCCGCCGCGCCGGTGACCACGCCCGGGCCGACATGGCGCAGGAACGACGGGACGCGGCGCTTCATGGCGCGATGATCCCACGCAAAGCTGTGCAAACAACCGCTGCCCGCGCAGCGGGTGGTCAGCTCGAGCGGTCACAATCGCGCGCTGCCGCGGGCCCGCCATGATCGACAAGCGCTACTTTCCTCGCCAGGTCGTCGAGTCCAGCGGCAATCGCTGGGACTGGGCGCTGCTGCCGCTCGTGCTGGGGGTGCTGGTGCTGCTCGCCTGGGGCGGCTCGCAGATGGCGCGGCCGTACCAGGTCGGCGACGCGCTGCCGCTGACGCTCGACCCCCGGGTGCTGCCGTACTACCTGCTGCGCACGACCTTGCGGATGTTCATCGCGCTCGGCGCATCGCTGCTGTTCGCGTGCGCGTTCGCGGCGATCGCGGCGAAGTTCCGCGCCGCCGAGCGCGTGATGATTCCGCTGCTGGACGTCCTCCAGTCGATCCCGATCCTCGGCTTCCTGTCGATCACGGTGACGGGTTTCATCGCGCTGTTCCCGGGCAATCTGATCGGTGTCGAGTGCGCGGCGATCTTCGCGATCTTCACGTCGCAGGCCTGGAACATGGCGTTCAGCCTGTACCAGTCGCTGCGCACGGTGCCGGCCGAATTGCGCGAGGCCGCGGCGGTGTTCCAGCTCTCGGGCTGGCAGCGCTTCTGGCGCCTGGAGCTGCCGTTCGCGATGCCCGGGCTGCTGTGGAACATGATGATGTCGATGTCGGGCGGCTGGTTCTTCGTCGTCGCCTCCGAGGCGATCTCGGTGTCCAACCAGAGCATCAAGCTGCCCGGCGTCGGCTCCTACATCGCGCTGGCGATCGAGCAGCGCGATCTGGGCGCGATCGGCTGGGCGATCGGCGGCATGCTGGTCGGGATCGCGCTGTACGACCAGCTCTTCTTCCGGCCGCTGCTGGCGTGGGCCGACAAGTTCCGCTTCGAGGAAGGCACGAGCGACAGCGCGCCGACCTCGTGGCTGCTGACCTGGATGCGCCGCACCGAGGCCTTCAGCAGCCTGGTCGAACGTGGCGTGCGGCTGCTCGAACGCAGCTTCCTCGTGTTTCGCCAGAACTACGACGGCACCTCGATCCGGGCGCGCCGGCGCGGCACGCACCAGCTGCTCGAGCGCGCGTGGGACGCCGCCCTCGCCGCCGCCGTCGTGATCGCGATGTGGGAGCTGGGCCACTACATCCGCGCCGAGGTCGGCTGGGCCGAGGTCGCGCACGTGGTCGTGCTGGGCGGCTGGACGATGCTGCGCGTCATCGTGCTGATCGCGCTGGCGGCGCTGGTGTGGGTCCCGATCGGCATCTGGATCGGCATGAACCCGCTGTGGGCCGGGCGGCTGCAAGGCGTGGCGCAGTTCCTCGCGGCGTTCCCGGCCAACCTGATGTTTCCGGTCGCGGTCGTGCTGATCGTCAAGTGGGATCTGAACCCGAACGTCTGGCTGTCGCCGCTGATGGTGCTGGGCACGCAGTGGTACCTGCTCTTCAACGTCATCGCCGGCGCCTCGACGGTGCCGACCGAACTGCGCTACGCGGCGCACAACCTCGGCCTGTCGGGCTGGCTCAAGTGGCGCCGCTATCTGCTGCCCGCGGTGTTCCCCAGCTTCGTCACCGGCGCGATCACCGCCAGCGGAGGCTCCTGGAACGCGAGCATCGTCGCCGAGTACGTGACCTGGGGCGACACCACGCTGCAGGCCGACGGCCTGGGCAGCTACATCGCGCGCATGACCGCCGCCGGCGACTTCCCGCGCATCGCGCTGGGCATCGGCGTGATGTGCGTGTTCGTGATGGGAATGAACCACTTCGTCTGGCGCAAGCTGTATGCGCTGGCGGAAGATCGCATGCACTTCTGAACGTCGACCGTCCCATGTCCAAGGCCATCATCGAACTCACCGGCGTCGGCAAGTCGTTCAAGTCCGCCGACGGCAGTGCGCGCTCGGTCCTCGAAGGCGTCGACTTCCGCCTTGCCGAAGGCGAGATCGTCTCGCTGCTCGGACAGAGCGGCTCGGGCAAGTCGACGCTGCTGCGCATCATGGCCGGGCTGATCGCGGCCGATGCCGGCGACGTGCGCTACCGCGACCAGCCGCTGTACGGGCCGGCACGGGGTGTCAGCATGGTGTTCCAGTCCTTCGCGCTGTTTCCGTGGCTGACGGTGCAGGGCAATGTCGAGCTCGGGCTCGAAGCCCGCGGCGTCGCGCCCGCCGAACGCGCGAAGCGTGCCGAGGCGGCGATCCACCTGATCGGTCTCGCCGGCTTCGAAGGCGCGCTGCCGCGCGAGCTCTCGGGCGGGATGCGCCAGCGTGTCGGCATCGCGCGCGCGCTCGTCGTCGAACCCGAAGTGCTGCTGATGGACGAGGCGTTCTCCGCGCTCGACGTGTTGACCGGCGAGCGCCTGCGCGAGGACATCCTCGACCTGTGGACGAGCAAGACGATGCCCACCAAGGCGATCCTCGTCGTTTCGCACAACATCGAAGAGGCGGTGCTGATGGCGGACCGCGTCCTGATCTTCGACAGCGACCCCGGCCGCGTGCGCTTCCAGCTCGCGGTGCAGCTGCCCCGCCCGCGCACACCGGACAGCCCCGAGGTGCGCCAACTGATCGACGAGGTCTACGCGTTGATGACCGCCGGCAGCGGCCGCGCCGGCCGCCTCGCCGGCGAGCCCGCGGCGCTGCAGCTCGCGGATCGGCTGCCGGAAGCCGACGTCGCGCGCATGGACGGCTTGCTGGAGCTGCTGGCCGGCGATGCCTTCGGCGGCCGCGCCGACCTGCCCAAGCTCGCCGAGGAAACCGAGCTCGCCGACCACGAACTGCTGCCGCTCGCGCAGGCGGTGTCGCTGCTCGGCCTGGCGCGCCTGGCCGCGGGCGACCTGCACCTGACGCCGCTCGGCCAGCGCTACGTCGACGGCGCGCACACGCTGCGCCAGGAACTCTTCGGCCAGCAGTTGCTCGCGCACGTGCCGTTGGCCGCGCACATCCGCCACAGCCTCGAGCAGGAGGAGTCGGGCGAGTTGCCGGAGGAGCCGTTCCTGCAGCTCCTGAGCGAGAGCCTGGACGCCGCGGAGGCCGAGCGTGTGCTGCGTACCGCGATCGAGTGGGGCCGCCACGGCGAGGTCTTCGAATACAACTACACCACCGGGCTGATTCACTTGCCGCGCGGCGACGACGACGAATCCGCCTCGAACGGAGCATGACATGAGCCACGACGACACCCGCACGACCGATCGCGTCGCGATCATCTCCGCCGGCGGCAGCGGCATGGGCGCGGACGCGGCCCGCACGCTCGCGCGCGACGGCTACCGGGTCGCGATCCTGTCGTCCTCCGGCAAGGGCGAGGCGCTCGCACAGGAACTCGGCGGTCTCGGCCTCACCGGCTCGAATCAGTCGAGCGACGACCTCGCGCGCCTCGTCGACGCGACGATGGCACGCTGGGGCCGCATCGACGTGCTCGTCAACAGCGCCGGCCACGGCCCGCGCGGCCCGGTCCTCGAACTCGGCGACGACGACTGGCACCGCGGCATGGACGTCTACCTGCTCAGCGCCATACGGCCGACGCGGCTGGTCGCGCCGATCATGCGCCGGCAACGCTCGGGCTCGATCATCAACATCTCCAGCTTCGCCGCGTTCGAGCCCGACGCGCGCTTCCCCACGTCGGCGGTGTTCCGCGCCGGACTGGCATCGTTCACGAAGCTGCTCGCCGACGAATGCGCGGCCGACAACGTGCGCATCAACAACGTGCTGCCCGGCTTCATCGACAGCCTGCCGAAGAAGGACGGCATCGCCGAGACGGTGCCGATGCGGCGCTACGGGCGGATGGAGGAAGTCTCCGAGCTGATCGCCTTCCTCGCATCGCCGCGGGCCGGCTACATCACCGGGCAGAACATCCGCGTCGACGGCGGGATCACGCGCTCGGTGTAGCTGGACTTTGGGCGTCGGCGCGACGACACTCTCGCGCACCAAGGCGGCCCATGAGCTCCAACGCCGATCGCATTCCGTTGCCGCAGGTGCGTGACCTGCTGCAGGTGGGGCATCCATTGCCGTTTCGCGTGCTCGATGCGCACGACCGGCTGCTGTTGAACGCCGGCCACGTGCTCGCGGACGAGGATCAGTTCGAAGCGCTGGTCGAGCGCGGGGCCTGGGCCGAGCGGCCGCTGGTCGAGGCCGAGCGCGCGGCGCGCACCGCCGCGGCCGAGAAGGCGCGCAAGGCCGCGCCGCCGGTGTCGCTGTTCGACCGGTGGGAGCGACTGCTCTGGCAGTTCGACAAGCTGACCCGCGCGCTCGCGCGACGCGAGGCGCCGGGATCGGCGGTGCTGCCCTTCCTCGCGGCCCTGCGCGAGCTCGTCGATCGCGATCCGGACGTGGCGCTCTTCCTCTGCGTGCGCCAGGACGATCGCCGGTTCGCGCTGTACGCGCTGACGCATGCGCTGCACAGCGCGGTGCTCGCGTTGCTCACCGGCCGCCAGCTGGCCTGGCCCGACGCGAAGATCGACTCGCTCGGCGCCGCCGCCCTGACGATGAACCTTGCGGTGCTCGAGCTGCAGGCGACGATGGCCGAGCAGGACGACCCGCCCACGCCGCGCCAGCTCGACCAGATCCGGGCCCACCCCGACGCCTCGGTCCAATTGCTGCGGGCCGCCGGCATCACCGATGAGGCCTGGCTCGCGACGGTGGCGCACCACCATGAGCAAACCGGCGGCGGCGGCTATCCGCGCGGCCTGACCGAGGTCACCGATCTCGCGCAGGTGCTGCGCGCCGCGGACGTCTACATGGCCAAGATCAGCGCCCGCGCGAAGCGACCGGCGATGTCGACGCAGCAGGCGACGCGCCAGCTCTTCCAGCAGCGGCCGAACGATCCGCTGACGATGGCGATGGTCAAGACGATCGGCGTGCACCCGCCGGGCAGCCTGTTGCAACTGGCCAGCGGCGAGGTGGCCGTGTCGATCCGCCGCCCGGCCAAAGGCACGCAGCCGATCGCCGCGACGCTGAGCGACCGGCATGGCAAGCCGGTCGGCGACACCCACCAGCGCGACACCGCGCAAGCCGAGTTCGCCGTGAGCGCGCCGCTGACGGACACGAAGGCGTTCCCTCGCGTGTTGCCCGAGCGGGTCTACGGCTGGATCGCCGGATGAGCAAGTGCCGATCGCGAAGACCCCGCTTCGCAATTTGATTCTTGAACCCGGGACACGTTTGTGCCAACCTTCACCCTCGCCGGAGGTTATTCAGCATGGTCCAACGCAGCAAGAACAGCGCCGCTCATCCCGGGCCGGGTCGTCGCGTCTGGCGGATCACGCAGAACGCGCCGCTCGGCGAGTACGTGGATCCGGATCAGGCCGCCCAGGAGGTGCCGCGTCCGCTGATCGAACGCCCCGAGCCCCCGGGCTGGCAGGCGTCGTCGTTCGAACTCTCGCACGGCCTGGAGGTCTCGGACGAGACCGACACGATCCCCGGCGATCTGTTCGACGAACTGTTCAGAAAGCCCTGACGCCCGCGGCGCGAGCGTTCACTTTCCGTCGGCTGCCTTCAGCAGTGCGGCGATGTCGATCTTGACCATGTCCATCATCGCGCGCATCGCGCGATTGGCACGCGCCGTGTCCGGGTCCTTCAGCAGCTTGGGCAGGATCTTCGGGGTGACCTGCCACGACACGCCGTAGCGGTCGGTGATCCAGCCGCAGGCTTGCGCCTTGCCACCCTCGAGAAAGCAGCTCCAGTAGTGGTCGACCTCGGCCTGCGTGTCGCAGTTGATCACCAGCGAGATCGCCGGGGTGAACTGGTATTGCGGTCCGCCGTTCAGCGCGATGAAGTGGCGGCCGTCGAGCTCGAACTCGCTGGTCAGCAGCGCACCCTTGCGTGCGCCGCCGGCGTCGCCCCAGCGCAGCGTGTCGACGACGCGCGAGTTGGGGAAGATCGAGACGTAGAACTTCGTTGCTTCTTCGGCCTGGCCGTCGAACCACAGGCAGGTGGAGTACTTCGGGTCGTTCATTGCAAGGTTCCTTTCATGGAAGGGCGCCGACGGCAGCGGCGCGCGCCATCAGCAGTTCGCGCTCGCGCGCGTTGCGGGTCAGCGACGCGGCGCGCTCGAATTCGGCGCGCGCCTCGTCGACGCGGCCGAGCTTGGCGAGCAGGTCGCCACGCACGCTCGGCAGCCAGTGGTAGCTCGCCAGGGTCGGCTCGGCGGCGATGGCGTCGACGATCGTCAGCCCGGCCGCCGGGCCGAATGCCATCCCGACCGCCACCGCACGATTGATCTCGACCACCGGCGACGGGGCGACGACCGCGAGCGCATCGTAGAGCGCGACGATCTGCGCCCAATCGGTCTCGTCGGCGCGCCGCGCCCGTGCGTGACACGCCGCCAGCGCGGCCTGAAGCGCGTAGGGGCCGCGCGCGCCGCCAAGCCGCTCGGCACGGGCGAGTGCCGCCAGGCCGCGGCGGATCAGCAGCGGGTCCCAGCGGCTGCGGTCCTGCTCCATCAGCAGCACCGGGCGACCCTCGGCATCGGTGCGCGCCTGCGTGCGCGAGGCCTGGATCTCCATCAGCGCGAGCAGCCCCAGCACCTCGCTCTCGTCGGGCATCAGCCCCGCGAGGACCCGGCCCATGCGCAGGGCCTCCGCGCACAGCGTCGGCCGCATCCAGTCGTCCCCGGCGGTGGCCGAGTAGCCTTCGTTGAAGCCGAGGTAGAGCACTTCGAGCACCGATGCCAGCCGCGCCGGCAACGCGGCCGCACGCGGCACCTCGAACGGCACGCGCGCTTCGCCCAGGGTGCGCTTGGCGCGCACGATGCGCTGCGCGATCGTCTTTTCGGGGGTCAGGAACGCCCGAGCGATCTCGTCGGTGGTCAGGCCACCGATCAGCCGCAACGTCAGCGCGACCCGCGCATCGGTGGACAGCAGCGGATGGCAGGCGGTGAAGATCAGGCGCAGCAGGTCGTCACCGATGTCGTCCTCGCTCGCCTCGGCGAGTGCATCGACGAAATCGGGCACGACATGCGATTGCAGCGCGTCCAGCTCGGCGCCGAGTTCCTCGTGCTTGCGCGCGTGCAGCGCGTCCTGCCGCAGCCGGTCGAGCGCACGATGCTTCACGGCGGTCATCAGCCAGGCGCCGGGGTTGTCCGGCAACCCGTCGAGCGGCCAGCGTTCGAGCGCGGTGAGCAGCGTGTCCTGCGCCAGCTCCTCGGCCAGACCGACGTCGCGCACCAGGCGCGCGGCGTGCGCAATGACCTTGGCGGACTCGATCCGCCAGACGGCCTCGATCGCGCGGTGGGTGGCCTCACGGCTCATCGCGGTGGCGACCCTCTCAGCGCACGGCTTCCAGCGCGCGCCAGCGCCCGACCGCCGGATCGGGTTCGAAGTCGCTCAGCTCGTAGAGCTGGCGCACCTCGAGCAGCGCGTCCGCCTGCTCGCCCATCGGCGCGGGAAACCGGCGTGCCCATTCCATCGCCTCGTCGCGGCTGCGAACCTGGATCAGCGTGTAGCCGGCGATCAGCTCCTTGGTCTGCGCGAACGGCCCGTCGATGACCTGCCGTTGGCCGCCGCGGTACTGGATGCGCCAGCCCTTCGCGCTCGGCTGCAGGCCGGAGGCGTCGAGCAGCACGCCGGCCCGGGCGAGTTCCTCGTGGTAGGTCGCCATCGCCGCCATCAGGCCCGCCTCGGGCATCACGCCGGCTTCGGTGTCGCGCGTGGCCTTGACGATCATCATGAAGCGCATCGGGACTCTCCGGTTCGTTGCGGGTCAGCGCCTGCCGGCACCGTCTGTTCACACGACGAGCCGGCGGCATCCGAATCGACACGCGACCGCGAAAATCTTCGCTAGGCCCAGCACGGGCCGACTTCGCGCACCTCGATCGTCGCCCACGCCGCCGCCGGGCACTCCGCGGCGATCGCGAGCGCCTCGTCCAGCGTGGCCACGTCGATGAGGAAGAAGCCGCCGATCATCTCCTTGGCCTCGGTGAACGGGCCGTCGACGACCCGCTGCCGGCCGTCGCGCACTTGCAGCCGCGCGCCCTTCGCGTCGCCCGCGAGCGATTCGACCGCACGCAGCACGCCACGCGCCTTCAGCTCATCGGCGAACTTCCCCATCCGCGCGTAGACGCGCCGGCCTTCTTCGAGCCCGCGCTCGGCGCGCTGCCCGGGAGGCTCCAGAACCATCAGCAGGTAGGACATGGCCATCGACTCGCTTCAGTTCGGGGCGCAGCGGCACCAGGCGTCGCGCTGGCAGGTGCCGCCGACACCTTCGATCGGCGTCGTGCAGACCGGCCGCTGCGCTGCCGGACACGAGATCGAACAGCCGCCGCACCTGCCGGTGCCGCCGACGCTGCATGCGTTCGGCGTGCCCACGGCACCCGGGTTGGCGGCGATGGGCGCACCCGCCGCCGCGCGATCGATCACGCCGGAGACCGCCCGATCATCGCGATGCGGCGCCCCGGCGCCGGACTTCGGAATGCAGTTGTTGTTCGTGATGTTGAACGTGAAGGCACCGCAGCGGCCATCGGCGACGCAGCGCTGCGCGCAATCCTCGTACGACCGCGCCGGGCTGGCCTGCAGGTCGTTGCCGGGGAAATCGGTGGCGTCGTAGCGCGTCACGCCGCCGACGCCGGGCATCGGCATCGCTGTCGGCGGCGCCGCCGGGCGATTGACCTGCTGCGGCGGCACGCCGCGCGAGGCGATGAATCCGGAGGTCGCCATCGCGTTGTGCTGCAGTGTGCCGGTGGTCTTCTTCTTGTAGCAGGAGCCGGCGCCGCTCAGCGTGAAGGCGACGCAACGCTGATCGGCGATGCATTGGTTGGCGCAGTCCTCGAACGACTTGCCATC
>Ga0209023_10008737_pt1 | contig 10097 bp, 7 predicted proteins | sample LakOneMetagenome_FD_187468 | JGI IMG/M metagenome (GOLD analysis project Ga0209023, IMG submission 187468) | Freshwater and sediment microbial communities from Lake Erie, Canada (SPAdes) (version 2) | ecosystem: Environmental > Aquatic > Freshwater > Lentic | place: Lake Erie, Canada | collected...
CCTGCGGCGCCAGCGTGCTCGGCGCGCCGCCGATCGACTGCGGCTGCCCGCTGCCGATCTGATCGGTGAGTGTCGCGACGGTGGCGCTAGCGCTGCCCAGGTTCGTCAGCGACACCGTGTAGCTGACGTCGCTGTCGGGGGTCGCCGCCTCGGGACCGACCTTGGCGATCGCAGCGATCGGCAGGCGGCGGGTGATGCTCGTCTGCAGCGGGTCAAGGCTCAAGGGCCGGACCGGGCCGGCGACCGGCTGGCCCTGCGCGTTACGCGTCGAGGCGCCCGTGGCGCTGCCGGTGACCTGCGCCGCGAACGTGAGCGCCACGCCGTCGGCGGCCTGCAGGCGCGCCAGGTACGCCTGGTCGCTCTCGCCCTGGCCCTTCGCGGCGACCGCGGGGACGCTCTCGCCGAGCGGCACAAGCAGTGTGGCTCCCGGCTGGATCTGCGCGAGCCCGCCGACCTGCTGCTCGGTGATCGTGCGCTGGCTGCCATCAAGGGCAGTCACCGGGACGGATGCGTGATCCACGGCGCCATCCTGGCTGGCGACATCGCCGGTGATGTCGCTGCTGACCTCGCTCTCGGCGACGCGCGTGCCGCCCGCGTTCGCGAGCTCGGCGTGCGTACGCAGCCGCACCTCACCGTTGTGGGCGGCGTCGACGAGCCCCGCGGCCTGGGCGCCCGTGAGCTCGTACGTGGCGGCGAGCGTCCAGGCGCCCTCGGCGCCCTGCGCGAGGCTCGTGCCGGTAAGCGCGCCGGCGGCCGCGTAGCTCACGCCAGAGGCCGGCGTACTGGTCAGCGTGCTCGCGAGGTCCGGTCCGCTCGGACCCGCGTCGTGCGGGGTGTAGCCGCTGGCCTGGCCGGCGTGGACAGCGAGCGTCTGCCACGCGCCGCCCGTGGTCGCGCGCGTCTCCAGCGCCGTGTAGCTGCTGGCGATGCTCGCCGCGCCACCCGTCAGGTTCGCGACCTTCACGCCGGCGCCCAAGCGAAGGGTGCTGCCGGTGTTCTGAATCGTCGCCTGGTAGCCCAGCGGTTCACCGGGCAGGCCGCTCCCCTGCGTTCCCTGCAGGCTGGTGGTTGCGTGCGGCGTCAGGTCGAATGTCGCCGGCGCGCTCGTGACGCGCATCGTGCTGAACGTCAGCGTCAGCGTCCTCGTCGTGTCGTGCCCGGCGCCGTCGGTCGCGGTGACGCTCAGCGTGTGAGCCCCGCCGCTGACCGCCGAGAGGTCCAGCGTGAACTGGCGCGAGAGCGCGCACGACCCGGCGTCGCATGGCTGGGTCACCGGGCCGCCCCCTGGCGTCGCCTGCCCGTCGAGCTTCACGGTCAGGCTGCGCACGCCGGACGTGGCGCGCCCCGGGTCCGCGTCGGTCGCGTCCGCCTGGAGCGTGTAGCTGCCGGGAGCGAGTGTCTGCGCGCGTTGGTCGTACAGCGCACCCGACAGTGCGAGTGCCGGGGCCGTGCGGTCGACCTTCACGTGCACGACTCGCGTCGTGGTGTGCTGCTGCGGGTCGGTCGCGCTCACGTTCAGCGCGTTGTCGCCGGCGGGCAGGTTCCCGACCGTCGGGCGGGTCCCGTTGGCCAGGCGGAAGAGGTAGTCGTGCGCGCAGACCGCGGCGCTCTGGCAGCTCGGGGCAACAACGCTCGTTCCCGTTGATCCGTTCCAGCCGGCAGCGCTGAGCGACGCGCTCTTGACACCCAGGCCGGCGTCGTGGGCGCTGACCCGGATCTCGCGGCCGGTCGGCCAGTCGCCCCAGCCGGAGGGCACGTCGTCCTCGGTGATCGACGGCGCGTCGGTGTCCTCGAGATGCACGTAGGCCGAGCCGACCTGGCTCATGAAGAAGCCGAGCTGCCCGCCGTGGCTGATCCGGACCGCGAAGCGCGCCGCGTTGCCGGGATGGGCCTGCGTCGCGTCACCCGCGGGAGTGGTCCCGACGACGGTGTCGAACGCGCCGCCGCCCAGCGGCGTCAGCGGAAAGCCAAGGTACCCGCAGCGCTCGAGCGACGAGGAGCCGGGCTCCCAGGGCGCGCCTGCGGCCGTCGACTGCGCGATCCCGAGCTGCAGGCAGGTGCGGTCCAGCGGCAGATCGATGTCGTGGTTGACCCCGTTCCACTGGACCCGCCGGATGCGGCTGGTGCCGGGTGCCGCGTAGGTCCACGAGGCCTGCTGGCCGGCGGTGAACGGCGACCACGGCAGATTGAACAGGCTCTTGGTCGTGCGGATGTAGAGCCCGCGACCATTCAGCCAGGTCCCGAACAACCCGTTGAAGTCTGCGCCCGAGGGGTTCGAGAACGACCAGCCCGCGTTGTCGCTCGACCCGCCCTCCCAGTCGTAATAGTCCACGACGGGGTCGACGACCACCGGATACACCGTGCCCGGCGCACGATGATCGATATGGACGCGGATGACGTTGCCGTCGAGCGCCCACGACGTCTCGATCTCCCGCCCCGCCGCGTCATACGACGACGGCACACCAACCGACGCCACGATCTGGTCGTCACGGCGCAGCTCGACCCGCTGACCGTCAGCGGCCAGCACGGCCGTGACGCCCGCAGGCAACACGAACCGGAACGTCAGATCCGTCGGTGCGTCGGACGAGCGCACGAGTGAGAACGTCTCAAAGCCGGTCGCGACCGGCTTGACGACAAAGTCCGTGTCCGTCCCCGCGTTCGCGAAGAACGCAACCGAGCCCGCTTCGACGCCATCCGCCGCAACGGATGCGCCCGACGGCACGAGCGAGGCGCCCGTGTCCCCCAGCTCGACGCCCTGCTCCAGGTCACGATGAACCGCGACGTCAACGAGCGGGTTAGAAGGCTCGAGCACTGCGCCGGCGCTCGCCAGGGCCAGATCGACGGCGACACGGTGCCCCGCGTCGTCGACCGCGCGCATCGGCAACGACGAGACAACCAGGCCGTCAACCCCGCCGTCGGCCCCGACCACGCGCGCGGTGGAGTCATCCAAGAATGTCAGGTGATCGCCTGCTGGTACATCCGGCAGCTCCCACGCCGGGTCCCCGACGACATCGGGAAACTGCGCCGAGGCCAGCGCTACCGCCTGATCGCGCGAGAGATCCGGGAACTCCGTCGGAGTGCCGGCGGGAGGAGCCTCCCCCTGTCCAATCGCTGATCCCCCGAACGCCACCAGCGCCACCGCGCACATCAGTGCAAGAACCACTACAAAGCGCGAGCGCGCATGACGACCGGGACCGACCACGAAGAACCCCCTGCCAGTGGATCAATGCGACAAGGGTGGTGAACCTATCAGCGTCGCCGGTGAAGTGCATTTTGGGCGAGTTGCGCGGTCACAACCCCGCCGAGCCGGATTCTCGACACACGTTCAGCCGATGACTATTCAGCCATTTTGGCCCGGTGTGTTCACCAGTTACGGGACAACGCGTGGGTGTTGGCGCGTAGGATCCGCTCGCAACCGACTCGCGGCTCGCGGTCAAGGGTTTGGCGACCGCGGCCGATGCGATTGGATGCTTCGCAACCTGGCGGCGGGTCCGCGGATGGCTCCTACGACGCTCAGGGTCGGCGTTCTCGCCGCCGTCTCATCATTGGTGCTGGCGGTGTCGCTCGCCGGCTCCCAGCCTGCCTTCGCTCAGGCGCGAACGCCGGAGCTTGCGCTCAAGGACTTCGTCGCGGACATCAACGCCGGCAAGCCGAGCTGCTCGCTCCTGGTCGCCGACCTGCGCGACGAGTTCACTTACCCACTACTCGACCCCCTCGACCCACTGTCGCCACAGTCCTGGTCGGCTACGGGGCAGACGAAGCTCTGCAACGCGTGGATCTTCCTCTTCAACGTCGGTATTCCCTGGGACGAGGACACTCGCGAATGGAAGCGAACGACCCTCTCGCGCATCGTGGTAGCGGAGCGCACCGACACGGTCGTGCACCTGAGCGTGCACGCCAAGCACTACTTCACCTCACGCCGGGACAACCGCGATCAGCAGATCAACGTCTGGATGCAGCTGGAGGACGGCGCATGGAAGCTCGCCTCACTGAACCAGCTCGTGCAGTTCGAAAGCGATCCCGCGCCTGACACACTCGCGCGCTGGGTCCGCTACCGCGACCGGCTGACCAGATCGGCGGCGGCGCTGCGAGCGGAACTCGCCAGGCAGACGCAGGCCGCGCTCGCGGCGACCGCGATCGTGGCGGCCGCGCCGCTCGCCTGTCGCGGGCGCTCGAGCCGCGTCACCGACGCCGCCCGCGACGTGAACTGGGCTGCCTTTCCGAAGCGCGTCCGCAATCAGCGCGCGCCGACGATCGACATGACGTCCGCCGCGTTGCGCAGCAGCGCCGGCGGGCTCTGCTGGCAGATCGGGTTCGCCCGTCCACCTGGCCCGCGGTTCCGGCTGGCCATCGACCTCTTCGGAGGCCCGGCCACCGCGCCGTCCGCTCGCTACCAGCTGGTTGACATCTCGGTGAAGGACGGGAAGGCATTCGCGTCCACGAAGAACCCCTCCGATAAGCCGGTCCTGGTTCCCCTGGAGATAAGCCGGACCGGTCGGATGATCCGCTTCAAGATCGTTGGCCGCGACCTTCACGGCAGCGTCAACACGCTCCGGCCGTTCCGCTGGGCGCTTCACAGCTACGAAGGACGCCTCAGCTCTGAGTGGACAGACGAGATCGACGACGGGGTTCACCGCCCGTAGTTGGTGCGAGGACCCGACCGCGCGCCTAAGGCGAAGAACGTAGTGGCCCCGCTCGGCGCCTCCTCGTTGGATAATCACGGCGCGGGCCTCGCTGTCCCGATCCTTGTGATCTGGAGTTCCCCCGGTTCGGTGGAGACCTTGATCTACCCCGGGAGTGGTGGAGTCGGGTTTCTAGAGTCGTCCGGCAGTCACGGACCGATGCACTCGCCAGCGCGGAGCGCGCGTGTAGGCGCGGACTCCACGACCTGAGTCACGCGGGGCCGAGCGGCTCGCACTTTTGGTGCCCCTGGCAGGTTCTGCCGGGTGGAAGGATCTGTCCGAACACCTGTGAGGTCATTCCGTCGGTGCTATCCCAGATGGCGAGCCCGGCGCGGGCTTGCGGTATCCGGCCGCGCTGCCCTCGCCGATGCCCCCAGATACGAACGTTGGGATCGCGCGCAGCAACCAGCCTGTCTGCAGACCAAGCTGAGCGCCGCTGAGGGGAGATGACCGCCAGGGTTGCCGCCGCTAGGTAGTGGTCCGAGCGATTCCACGACACGATGAACCGATCTGTGGAGCGCTGATACTGGACGGACAACGGATCGCCGCTGCGCGCGTCTCCTGCCAGGAGCATCTTCGGTCCGATGCGTCCCGTGCTCGAAACGAAGCGCGCCATGACCTTGTCCAGCGTTGCGACGCCGTTCTCCTCGCGGGTGAGGCTTTCGTTCCACACGACCAGAAAGCGCGACCGGAGTACGTCAACGCTAAGGACGGACAGACCGTTACCGCCGCAGAGGGTGGCGTCCGTCGCATAGCAGCTGGAGTCGCGCTCCCCGGCTGTTAGGGGCCCGCCGTGTGGCGGGAGCTGGGTCGGCTGAAGCAACGGGCCGGACCGGGTGAAGCTATCCGGGAGCCCTCCAGCCAGCGCGACGACGAGGGCCAACGCCAGCGCCGCAGCGCCAACACACATCCAGAGCTGGGGCCGTCGGTGCGCCGTGTCCACTATTCGGTAAGTCCCCGCCTGCTCGCCGATCTACCAGCTAATCCTTGGCGATCCGGCTTGACAGCGACCGTGCGCGACACCGACCGCGAGCCGGTGGTGCCTACCAGCGTGACGCGGGCGTTCGCCGCCCTTCACCGCGCGGTCCAGATGATCGTAGCGCGTCCTCCCCAGGGCGCCGGCCTTGCCGTGAGAGGCGCGACAACCGTCCAGCGCTCTCCCTGAGTCTCTTGCATACGGGCGAACATGCCGACAAGTTGGAGCGATGCATCTCGGAGAGGCGCGGTCAACTGAATCGGCCGCCACGGCGTCGCGCCGCTGGCCCCGTTGGATCGATGGCGTTTGGATGGCCGTCATCGCGGTATTGCTGATCCCCGACCTCTCGCTCGTGGGGATTGGGGAAGGTCTGCGCTCCGAGTACTGCGGCGCCTCCGACGGCTCGTGCATGGATTTCTGGGTTCGGGCTGACGAAGTAGCCGTCGGGATCACCGTCGCCGCCCTTCTCGTCGCGGCGCTCTTCGGAAAGCACCGCACGCTTGCACTGTTGATCGCGACAGTGGCAGTGGTCGTCCCCACAATCAGCTTCGTCGCCCAGTAGTTCGCGGTCCGCCGCGCGATCACCTCGGGATGCGTCGAACGAGTCGGATTGGCCGGTTCCGTCCCGCCACAGACACGATGATAAAGCGGTCCGCGCTCGTACGGCGACTCGAGCGGTGCGGCGCTCGCCCGCCCTTAGTGTCACATCGAGTCGTGGGCCGCTTGCTGCTGTCGTAAGGGACCCCTCACTGGGGAACTGATCCTCGGCGTCCGTGGCAGCACTGAGCCGGGCAAGCGCTTCAAGTTGGTCATGCCGACTCGCACGTCTGCCTCCAAGCTCGTCCGCCTCCATGTAGGGCAGCTGTCGGTCGTGCTGCGCCCGAGCGGACGGCGCAAGACGGGATCCGGGGGCGCGAACAACCTCGTCCTGAGCATCCATGGGCTGCCGACCGGGACGACGTACGTCTCCGTCACGTTCGACGGCGCAGGTCGCGGGGTGCTCGGCACCACGCACGGATGCCCGGTCAAGCCGACGTGGAACCTCTACGCCGTGCGAGTCGGCGCGGCGCCGGTCTCCGTGAACAGTCGGATCACCTGCGGCACGCCCCCGAAGTAGCGCACCACCCGCACACTTGACGCCCGAGCCCTGTCGCTTTTCCATGCGGAGCGGCAGCGTCGCTTCTCGTCCAGAGCGACAGCGGCGTCGTCGGCGTAGATTTGTGCTGACGGTGGAGTTCTTCGACTCGATCCCGCTGCCCGAACCGGCCGAACCGGCGCTCCAGCCTGAGTGGGCCGAGCCCAGGGTCACGGAGATGCCCGCCAGCCTCGGGATCGACATCACCCTGGCCGTCAGCGAGACGGCGACCGTCTACGTGTCACGTCCCGCGGCCTACACCAACGGGCTGACGTTCGAGCTGGTGACGGTCCAGCGGAACACCGACCCGAGTGATCCACAAGCAGTCCACCGCTACGGGTTCTTCCACGGAGCCCCGCCGCGCGGACCGGACCTCCCGCCGGACTTGCTGCGCTTCGGGATCGAACTGCCGGGCGGGGTAAGGCTGACGAACCTCGGCTCGTCCCTGCCTAGGCATCCAGATCCGGACCAGCCGGTCGCTGTGCTGCTCCCGCGCGGCGGGGGCGGAAACCCCGGCCGCTATTCACAGGAGTGGTGGCTCTGGCCATTGCCGGCGTCGGGCGACGTGGTGCTGGTCTGCGAGTGGCCCGCGTTCGACATCCCGGAGAGCCGCGCGAAGCTGAGCGGCGACGCCATCCGCGAGGCAGCGGCACGCGCAAAGACGCTCTGGCCGACGGACTGACCCCTGTCGCCGCTGCGTACCGCTTTTCGCCAAAGCGACAGTCCTCAGACACGCCGCTACTCGGCGTCCAGGTGCTACTGCGCGAGGACCGTGAGTAGGTCGAGCGGCCTGGGCTTGAGCTGCGACGGTGCCTCGGCCTCGAGATCCGAGCGTGCGAACCCGAGTCGCCCAACCAGGTCGTCGACGGCCTTGCCGGCCTGCTCCTGCGTCATCGCCCCGGTGATGCTGTTGCGGCGCATGAATGCCGCGAGCGCCTTCCCAGCGCTCTTCTGCGCGCCCATGTCGCGCTTCAGCGTCGGCAGCAGCTTCAGCGCAGTCCTGGCCTGGAGGGCCTGCGCCGACTTGTCGTGCGCGGTGACGGCGGCGCTCTCGCGCCCGACGGTCGTCGCCAGCGCCGCCGAGGACTCACGCCCGCGCTGCGTCGCCGTGACCCACGCTGCGGCGAGGCGCTGAAGCGTCCGGCACGTCGCGGCGGCGCTGCCCGAGCAGGGCGGCATCGTGACGCGGCGGGCGGGGCGCCGCACGACCTTTGCGGCCTTGCGGTAGCCGGCGACCGGGGGATCGTGGTAGGTCTTCTGCAGGTTCAGGAACTGCGCGACGAAGTTCGCGCAGGCCGGGGCGGCGATCGCGACCATCGTGCCGCCCGCGACGACGCCGATCGCCGTGCCGCTACTGAAGAGGACGACGCCGGTGGTCGCCGTCAAGCACGGGTAGAGCGCGAGATCGGCAGTGCCGCGGAGCGCGTCGAGTGCCGCGTCGCGCACGGCCTTCGGCGTCTTCGGCAACGCAGGCTTGCTGCCGTTGACCGTCAGCGTCGACTTCAGCACGAAGTGCCGCGCGCCGGGCCGGCCGCTGGGGTCCGTCCAGTCCTCGTTGAACGGCTCCGTCCTGGTGCCGCTGCCGAGCTTGTACTCGAACGTTGCCTGCGTGGGGTCGGGGTTAGGCTGCGGCGACGGCTCGTCCCAGTGGAACTCGCCGCCATCGTACGCGCAGAAGTTAAAAGGCGTCGGCCCCGAAGAGGAGAGCTGGACCCCCGGCGCGTGGCCGGACACGACGACGATGTCGGGCTTGTCGCTTCCGGCCCTCACGGTGGGGTCATACTGGTAGGACAGGGCGGGCAGGCGCGTCGAGTTCGACAGCGTCCCCGAGCAACTCGCCGACTGGTTCGGCGGCGGGACGACCGTGCTGACCGTGCCCGTGAGCTCCTTGATGCGCCACGACGGCACCACGAGCGGCGAGTGGACATCCCAGACGAAGTCCCACTGAACGTGGATGCGCCGATCGGCGGTGGTCGCGATCAGCTCGGTCTGGTCGACCGAGCCCTGGTACTCGACCGTGATCGGCAGCGACCCGTCCGCCACGGCCGTCGAGGCGAACCCCGCCAACGCGACAGCAGCGGACGCGGCCACCACGACGACGGAACGGCAGAGCACGACCGTCACCCTATACATCGACCCAGCACTTCGGTCCGGGCCCACTCGGCGCCGCTGCCCAAGGCCGAATGAATCCGGTGCGGCAGCAGGTCGGCGTCGTAGACGTCCACCGCCGCCGTCTTCGCTGTACCGGGAGGCATCCTGGCTGGCATCGGCCTGCTGGTTCTCCTCGCGGCCCTCTTGCGCGGCCTGCGACGCAGCTGAGCGGCCTGCGCCGCGCTCCACAGAAGCGGAACCACCTGTCGCTCTTCGTCCAAATCGACAGCGCGATTGGCGCCTAGAACAGCAGCGGCGTCCTTCGGCTGTCACCGACGCGTTGCACAGCCAGTCCAGGTTGTCTTGGTGACGTGACTGCCATCCTGGAGGGTCGCGTCGTACCGTGCCCCGGATCGCTTGCAGCCGGGCTTGGGCGCAAGGACGAGTCGCCCTGCGTTCGTGGTGAAGGCCAGGTCAACGCCGCTGTATCCGGGCTTGACCTCAGCGGTTGCGCTAGGGCGGTTTCCGCGAATGCGCAGCTCAGGCTTGGGACCCAGCTTCAGCGATACCCGCATGTCGTGGTTGTCGATCAACACTGCGATCCCGCTCTGGGCGTGCTTCTTGGGCGCTCGAAGATCTGACCGGAACAGGCCCATTGCTGCACCGCCAAGGCGCCTTCCGGCATCTCGGCGACGTAGCGACGCTGTGGCCCCGAGGAACACGACACGCAGCGACACCACGGGGGATGCTCCGTGCTGCAGCGAGAACGAGAGGAAGTCTTTGTCGCTCGGGCGCTGACCCAGGTCGGCGACGCCGAGCACCTTCTGCCGCGCCCCCACGGTTGCGACAGCCGCGGACGTTGCTGCGAGGCTGAAGCAGAGTGCGGCGGCGAGAGAAGCGCGAAGCAGGATCACACTCCGAACATAAGCGCAAAAGCGATTAAGAGGCGCCAATCCACGCACGTCCGTCTCTCCGTGTCGCTTTCCATGCAAAGCGACACGGAGCGAGTGCCAGAGGATGGCCGCTCGGGTGTCAATCGCTTTGGGGGTGGGTCATGCAGGTGTCGGGGGCTGTGGGTGTCGCAGGTCGGCAACGATCTCCTCGACCGACGGCGGGTCAGCCGGGTAGCGGCGCCCCTTGTTCCGCGGCGGACGACCCGCGTTGTAGCCCTCCAACGTCACCGGCGAGCGACGCCGACCTGCGACACCCACAG
>Ga0209023_10008738_pt1 | contig 10095 bp, 6 predicted proteins | sample LakOneMetagenome_FD_187468 | JGI IMG/M metagenome (GOLD analysis project Ga0209023, IMG submission 187468) | Freshwater and sediment microbial communities from Lake Erie, Canada (SPAdes) (version 2) | ecosystem: Environmental > Aquatic > Freshwater > Lentic | place: Lake Erie, Canada | collected...
TCCGTCACCAGGCTACTGGGCCCAGGTGATGCGCTCGCGCAGGCGCGGCAGCAGCCGCGCCTGGCCGTTCGCGATCTCGAAGTAGTCCGCCAGCCTCCCGCTGCCGCCGCTCGCCTCGTAGTGCGCCTGGGACGCCGCCAGTTCCGCCACCGGCAGGGAAGCGACCCGCATCTCGGCCAGTTGCTCGTCGCTGCCGACGGTGGCGAAGACTTCCGTGCGGCCGTACAGCTTTTCCTCGGCCAGCAGGATCGCCAGCGTCCAGGCCTCGGCCACGCCGGCCGGTTCGGCCAGCCAGACCTTGGGCAGGGCGGTCGGGCGCAGGCTGTCGCCCAGCGCCGTGCGTAGCCGCCGGGTGTCCCGGGGCAGGTCGAACAGGGACGCGGCCGGCACGCCGAGGGCGCGAATCACCTCCTGTGCGACGCCGGCCTCGTGCAGCAACCGTTCCTGCAGGCTCGAGAGCGTGGCCAGGCCGCGCGCGGCGACCTGCGCGAGCAGGCGCTCGCGCAGCATGGCGCGCCCGTAGCCGCGCAGGTCGATGCCGAAACGCTGGTACAGCGCCTCGAGCAGCAACTCGATCTCGAGCTCCTCCGTGGCCTGGCGCTCGGCCAGGCCGGCGAAGCCGCCCATGTCACGCGCCGTCATCACTGCAGCCATCAATGGAGCCAGACGCGCATCATCGACAGCAGCTGGGCCACGTCGACCGGCTTGGTGATGTAGTCCGAGGCGCCCGCGGCGATGCACTTGTCGCGGTCACCCTTCATCGCCTTCGCGGTCAGGGTGATGATGGGCAGCGAGCGGAACTTCGGAATGCGGCGGATCGCCCGCATCGTGTCGTAGCCGTCCATCTCCGGCATCATGATGTCCATCAGGACGATCTCGATGGTCGGGTCCTTCTCCAGCACCTCGATGCCGTCGCGGCCGTTCTCGGCGAACAGCACCTGCATCTGCTGGCGCTCAAGCAGGGTGGAGAGGGCGAAGATGTTGCGCAGGTCGTCGTCGACGATCAGGACCTTGCGCCCCGCCAGGCCGCCGTCCAGCGCGTGGATCTCCTCGAGCATGCGGCGCTGCTGCTCCGGCAGGCTGGCCTGCGAACGGTGCAGGAACAGTGCCGTCTCGTCCAGCAGGCGTTCCGGCGAGCGGGCATCCTTGATGACGATGGTCTTGGCGTAGCGCTTGAGCTTCGTGACTTCGCCGCGCGAGAGTTCCTTCGCGGTGTAGATCACGATCGGCAGGTCGCGCAGGCGCTCGTTCTTGACGATCTTGTCCATCAATTCGAAGCCCGAGATGTCCGGCAGGGTCAGGTCCAGCACCATGCAGTCGAAGTGCTGGCTTTCCAGCGATTCGAGCGCGGCGGCGCCGGTGTCGACGGTCACCATGTGGATGTCGGTGTTGCCGATCAGGGCCACGATGGACTCGCGCTGGGCCATGTCGTCTTCCACCACCAGCAGCGAGCGCTTGCCGCCCATCAGGAACTTCTGGATGCGCTTGAACTCTTCCTGCAGCGCGTCGCGGCCCACCGGCTTGTTGATGTAGGAGATGGCGCCCTGGCGCAGCGCGCGCTCGCGCTCGCGCAGGGACGACATCACGTGCACCGGGATGTGGCGGGTGTTCGGGTCGCGCTTGAGGCGGTCGAGCACCGTGAAGCCGTCGATGTCCGGCAGGTCGATGTCGAGCAGGATCGCCGAGGGCAGGTAGTCACGCGCCAGCGACAGGGCCGAGTCGCCTCGCTGGGTGACGATGGCCTTGAAGTTCTTCTCGCGCGCGAAGTCGAGCAGCACCTTGGCGAAGCGCTCGTCGTCCTCGACGATCAGCACCGAGGGGTCGCCCGGGGTCACCAGGCCGCGGTCGTCCAGGACCGAGGAGTATTCGACCAGCGAGCTTGCTTCGGCCGACGGTTCCGCAATCGCCACGTCGCTGCCTGCGCTCACCACCGGCTGGTAGGACACGGTGGTGGCGGTGCTCGCCGATGGCGGAGCCAGGCGTGCCGGCTGCGGCTGGCGCGTCTGTTCGTAATTGACGAAGCCGGCGCGGTTGTACGGCAGGTACAGCGTGAACGTGGAGCCGACGTTGACCGTCGACTCGACGCGGATCTCGCCGCCCAGCAGGCGCGCCAGTTCGCGCGAGATCGACAGGCCCAGGCCGGTGCCGCCATATTTACGCGCGGTGGAGCCGTCGGCCTGCTGGAACGCCTCGAAGATCAGCTGCAGCTTGTCGGACGGGATGCCGACGCCGGTGTCGCGCACCGAGAAGGCCAGCACCGCATCGGCGTGCACCAGGTTCGGGTGGTCGGCGGTCCAGCCGCTGTTCACCAGGCTGATGCTCATCGAGACCGTGCCGTGGCTGGTGAACTTGAACGCGTTCGACAGCAGGTTCTTCAGGACCTGCTGCAGGCGCGTAGTGTCGGTCATCACCGCAGTCGGCAGGTTGTCGGCCAGGTCGACCTCGAAGCCGAGGTGCTTGGCTTCGGCCATGTGGCGGAAGGTGCGGTCCACGTAGTTGCGCAGGTTCGAGAAGCGGTACTCCGACACGTCCAGCGTGACGGTGCCGGACTCGATCTTCGACAGGTCGAGGATGTCGTTAATCAGGGTCAGCAGGTCGGAGCCGGAACCGTGGATGGTCTTCGCGAATTCCACCTGGCGGCCGGACAGGTTGCCCTCCGGGTTGTCCGAGAGCTGCTGGGCCAGGATCAGGAGCGAGTTCAGCGGAGTGCGGAGCTCATGAGACATATTGGCCAGGAACTCGGACTTGTATTTGGAGGACAGGGCTAGCTGGGTCGCCTTTTCTTCCAGCGCCAGCTTGGCCTGTTCCACCTCGCGGTTCTTGCGCTCCACCTCGATGTTCTGCTCGGACAGCAGGCGCGCCTTTTCCGCCAGTTCCTGGTTGGTCTGCTGCAGTTCCTGCGCCAGCGATTGCGACTGGGTCAGCAGCGACTCGGTACGGCTGTTCGCTTCGATGGTGTTCAGGACCACGCCGATCGATTCCATCAGCTGGTCGAGGAAGGACAGGTGGGTTTCGGTGAAGCGGTCGAGCGAGGCGATCTCGATGACCGCCTTGACCTGCTGTTCGAACAGGATCGGCAGCACCACGATATTGTTCGGCGGCGCCGAGCCCAGGCCCGAGGACACCACGATGTAGTCGCGCGGCACGTCGGTCAGCCAGATGCGGTTCTTCTCCAGCGCGCACTGGCCCACCAGGCCTTCGCCCGGCAGGAAGGAGGTCGGCAGCTTGCGGCTGGAACGGTAGCCGTAGGAGGCGATCATGCGCAGGCGTGCATCGGTCTCCTGCGAGTCCATCATGTAGAACACGCCGTGGTGGGCCGAGACCAGCGGCGCCAGTTCCGACAGGATCAGCTTGGTCACGGCCTGCAGGTCGCGCTGGCCCTGCAGCAGGCGGGTGAAGCGGGCAAGGTTGGTCTTGAGCCAATCCTGCTGCGCGTTCTTCTGCGTGGTTTCCTTCAGGTTGCGGATCATCTCGTTGATGTTGTCCTTCAGGTAGGACACCTCGCCGCGCGCTTCCACCTGGATGCTACGCGAGAGGTCACCACGGGTCACCGCGGTCGCCACCTCACCGATCGCGCGCATCTGGTTGGTCAGGTTCGCCGCCAGCTGGTTGACGTTCTCGGTCAAGTCCTTCCAGGTGCCCGCCACGCCCGACACGTTCGCCTGGCCGCCGAGTTTGCCTTCGGTACCCACCTCACGCGCCACGCGGGTCACCTCGGATGCGAAGGAGGACAGCTGGTCGACCATGACGTTGATGGTGTCCTTCAGCTCGAGAATCTCGCCCTTCACGTCCACGGTGATCTTCTTCGACAAGTCGCCGCGCGCCACCGCGGTCGTCACCGCCGCGATGTTACGCACCTGGCCCGTCAGGTTCGAGGCCATGAAGTTCACGTTGTCGGTCAAGTCCTTCCAGGTGCCGCCCACGCCCGGCACGTAGGCCTGGCCGCCGAGCTTGCCTTCGGTACCCACCTCGCGCGCCACGCGGGTCACCTCCGATGCGAAGGAGGACAGCTGGTCGACCATGACGTTGATGGTGTTCTTCAGCTCGAGAATCTCGCCCTTCACGTCCACGGTGATCTTCTTGGACAGGTCGCCGTTCGCCACCGCGGTGGTCACCTCCGCGATGTTACGCACCTGGCCGGTCAGGTTACCCGCCATGAAGTTCACGTTGTCGGTCAAGTCCTTCCAGGTACCCGCGACACCGGGCACGTTCGCCTGGCCGCCCAGGCGGCCCTCGGTACCCACCTCGCGCGCCACGCGCGTCACCTCGGATGCGAAGGAGTTCAGCTGGTCGACCATCACGTTGATGGTGTTCTTCAGTTCGAGAATCTCGCCCTTCACGTCCACGGTGATCTTCTTGGACAAGTCGCCGTTCGCCACCGCGGTGGTCACGTCCGCGATGTTACGCACCTGGCCGGTCAGGTTACCCGCCATCGAATTCACCGAGTCGGTCAAGTCCTTCCAGGTGCCGCCGACGCCCTTCACCTGCGCCTGGCCACCCAGCTTGCCCTCGGTACCCACCTCACGGGCGACGCGGGTCACCTCGGATGCGAAGGAGGACAGCTGGTCGACCATGACGTTAATCGTGTTCTTCAGTTCCAGGATCTCGCCCTTCACGTCCACCGTAATCTTCTTGGACAGGTCGCCGTTCGCCACCGCGGTCGTCACCGCCGCGATGTTACGCACCTGGCCCGTCAGGTTCGAGGCCATGAAGTTCACGTTGTCGGTCAAGTCCTTCCAGGTGCCGCCCACGCCCGGCACGTAGGCCTGGCCACCGAGCTTGCCTTCGGTACCCACCTCGCGCGCCACGCGGGTCACTTCGGATGCGAAGGAACGCAGCTGGTCCACCATGACGTTGATGGTGTCCTTCAGCTGCAGGATCTCGCCGCGCACGTCCACCGTGATTTTCTTGGACAAGTCGCCGTTCGCCACCGCGGTAGTCACTTCCGCGATGTTACGCACCTGCGAGGTCAGGTTACCCGCCATCGAGTTCACCGAGTCGGTCAAGTCCTTCCAGGTACCGGCCACGCCCTTCACCTGCGCCTGGCCGCCGAGCTTACCTTCGGTACCCACCTCGCGCGCCACGCGCGTCACTTCGGACGAGAAGGAGGAGAGCTGTTCCACCATGGTGTTCGCGGTCATCGCCGCGCGCAGGTACTGGCCTTTCAGCGGATGGCCGTCGACTTCCAGCGCCATGGTCTGGGACAGGTCGCCCTTTGCCACGGCGCCGATGACGCGCGCCATCTCGGTGGTCGGGCGCACCAGGTCGTCGATCAGGGTATTGACCGAGCTGATGATGGTGGCCCAGCCGCCCACCACGCCCGGCAGGTCGGCGCGCTGCGTCAGGTGGCCTTCGCGGCCGACCACGCGCGACACGTCGGTGACCGTCTCCACCATCTTCTGCTTGGTTTCGATGATGTCATTGAGGGTGTCGGCGATCTTGCCGGACACCCCGGTCCAGTCCGAGGGCATGCGCACCGAGAAGTCGCCTTTCTTCAGCGCCATCAGGGTGGTGAGCAGCAGTTTGACGTCCAGCTGTTCGCCCATGTCGGTCATGTTATTCATCGACTCGATCCTTGTTTCGGTAAGTAGTGGTAGGTACGGGTAAAGAGGTGCGGGCACGTGGCGCATTCAGACGGCGGCGCCGGTGAATGTGTCATGTGAAACGATGGAAAGATACTCTTGTAAAAATTCTAGTCAAGTAGCTCAGCCATCAAGATGTCTTGCAAAATAGAAAATTACGGTAGGCAATCTCGCGGAGGGTAGCGCAGGGCCGTAGAAGGCAGCGCACGATTGGAAGTGGTGTTGTACCGTTACGACAATTCGACGACGCTATTTCGTCATGTTTACGTTCGGATGTGAGTATCAGTGAGGTTTGCGCCACGCGATTCATCTAGCATTGGCATGCCCGACCGACTTTTGTCCTGACATTCGATGATCGACAATACCCTGTTGCTGGATTTGCTGGAGGCCCCGACGGACCTCTCGTGGTGCGAACGCCTGTACGCGCTGGCGCGCAAGCAGGGTTTCGACCAGGTCCTCTACGGCGTGGTGCCGTCGCGCCATGCGCGCTTCGAGACAGCTTTCTTGCGCAGTAACTATTCGAGCGAATGGCGCAGCCGCTACGACGCGAATGGCTTCGCGTATGTCGACCCGACCGTCGGCCACTGCCTGTCGAGTACCTTGCCCCTGGTGTGGGCTCCGGCCACCTTCGCCAAGGGCGCGTCCGGCGCGCTCTACGAAGAAGCCAGCGCCCATGGCATCAGGAGCGGCGTGACCCTGCCGGTGCACGGTCCGCAGGGGGAATTCGGGGTGATCAGCTTCGTGTGCGACGCCCGCCCGGGGGTTCCGCTCGAGCGCGCGATCGCCGACGCGCTCCCCGGCCTGTCCCTGATTCGCGACTATGCCTTCGCCTCGTCGGCGCGCTTTCGTGACGCGAAGCCCGAGCCGGAGGCGCCGCGCCTGACCCGGCGCGAGCTCGAGGTCCTGCAATGGGTCATGCTTGGGAAGTCCTCATGGGAAGTCGCCCGGATCACCAACTGTTCCGAGGCGACCGTCAATTTTCACCTCGCCAACGTGCGCCAGAAGTTCGGCGTCAACACCCGCCAGCAGGCGGTCGTCAAGGCAATCTCCCTGGGCCTGATCACGCCTGAAGATCACCATCGCTGAGGCGACCGTTGACATAGAGGCGCAGCAGGATGGCGACCGGTGCGGGAATCGCCAGGCCCGTCTCGAAACGGCTGCCGCTCGACTGCGTGACCCCGAAGCGGCTCCAGAATTTTTCCTGGCTCTCGCGCTTGGCAATGCGCAGGCGCCGCAGGTCGTGCGACTTGGCCTGCCTGGCGGCCGGTCCCAGGGCCTGCGCCGCCTGCTGGGCTTCCAGCTCCGCCGCCAGTGCCTCGCACATCATGTCGTTTGCCATGTTCGGTTCCTTTCCGTTCGGTCTATGCAAGATGCAAGTATTTCACCGCCCGCGCTTCCACCGCCACCTAGCAGAGCTGATAGTTCCTGCGCTGCCCGTCTTGCATAAAGCTTGTATGCGCAATGCATAAGTTGTTGCCGCAACGCGACGACGAACATTCACTCGACCAGGGGCCATTCATGAGCATGATGATTCATATCGCGGCACGCCGCGAATTCAAATCGAAGGATCTGTGGGAAATGCACACGCTGCGCGCCAAGGTGTTCCGCGGGCGGCTGGGCTGGGAGGTGCCGGTCCTGTCCGGCATGGAGATCGACGGCTACGACGCGCTCGAGCCGCGCTACATGCTGATGCGCGAGCAGGACGGGATGCTGCGCGGCTGCTGGCGCCTGCTGCCGACCGAAGGCCCCTACATGCTGAAGGACTCCTTCCCGCAACTGCTCGAGGGCCGCGCTGCGCCGAGCGACCCGCTGGTCTGGGAGCTGTCGCGCTTTGCGCTGGAGACCGACGGGGCGGGAAGCTACGGTTTCTCCGCGATGACCATGGAGTCGATCGAGGCCATCATCCGGCATGGCTACGAGCATGGCCTGTCACGCTATGTGACGGTGACGACCACGGCGATCGAGCGCATGCTGCGGCGCGCCGGCGTGGTGACCAGCCGGCTGGGCGCGCCGCAGGTGATCGGGGTGGAGACGGCGGTGGCGCTGTATGTCGAGATCGGGGCGACGTGGGAGGCGCTGTTTGCGCACCGGCTGGCATCCTGACCTGAACGGCGCCGGCTTTTCATCCTGTGTTTGAACGCGTGGGCGGCGCAGCCGCCCACGCCTACGTGAGCTGGCGGCGCAGGAAAGTCCAGGTCAACGCCCACATCCGCGCAATCTGCCCATTGTCGGCGGCGCCTGCATGGCCGCCCTCGGTGTTCTCCCAGTACAGCACATCGTGGCCGTACTCCAGCATGCGCGCCGCCATCTTGCGCGCATGTCCGGGGTGGACCCGGTCGTCGCGCGTGGAGGTGGTGAACAACACGCGCGGCCACCGGCTGCCACCGGTGCGCGGACCGACGTTCTGGTACGGCGAATAGCGCCCGATCGCTTCCCACTGCGCAGGATCGTCCGGGTCGCCGTATTCGCCCATCCAGGAGGCGCCCGCCAGCAGCGTGTGGTAGCGCCGCATGTCCAGCAGCGGCACCTGGCAGACCACGGCGCCGAACAGCTCGGGGCGCTGGACCATCACGGCGCCCACCAGCAGGCCGCCGTTGCTGCCGCCCATGATGCCGAGGCGCTGCGGCGTGGTGATGCCGCGTGCGACCAGGTCTTCGGCCACGGCGATGAAGTCGTCGAAGGCGCGCTGGCGCTCTCCCTGAAGCGCCGCCTGGTGCCAGCGCGGCCCGAACTCGCCGCCGCCGCGGATATTGGCCATCACATACACCCCGCCGCGCTCCAGCCAGGCCGCGCCGCCGATCGCGCCGTAGGACGGCTTGAGCGCCACTTCGAAGCCGCCATAGCCGTACAGCACGGTGGGCGCGGCGCCGCCCGGCGCGGCCTCGCCTGACGCGGCCCGGCCCTTCATCACTGCGAAATACGGCACGCGGGTGCCGTCCTTCGACGCCGCCGTGAACTGCCGCACTACCAGGCCGTCGGCCTCGAAGAAGGCGGGCAGCGACTTGAGCGCCGCGCGCGTGTCGCTGCCCGCTTCCATCAGGTAGAGCGTGGCGGGTTCGAGGAAGCCGTTCACGGTCAGGAAATACTGGTTCGACGTGACCGCGTCGAAGGCCCAGGTCTCGATCGCCCGTGAAGCGGGCAGGCCGACGTCGCGCGCCTGCCACATGCCGTCGACGAAGCGCAGCTCGACCAGGCGGTTGGCGACATTGTCGAGCAGGGTCAGGAGCAGGGCGTCGCGCGTCACCGTGAGACCGTCGAGCGAGGTGGTGGGCGTCGGCTCGAACAGCAGCTGGAATTCACAGCCGCCCGCGAGGAAGGCATCGAAATCGGCGGCGAGCAGGGCGCCCTGCGGGTAGCGGCGCCCGCCCGCATCCCAGTCCGAACGCAGTTCGATCACGACCTGGCTGCGCACAGCGAAGGCATTCGCGTCCTCGGGCTTGGGCAGCTTCACGGGCGCGCCGCCCTGCAGCACGAACAGCTCGCTGCTGTAGAAGCCGATCTGGCGCAGCAGGAAATCGCGTTCGAAGCCGGGCGTGGCGTCGCGCCAGCCGGATGCCGACAGGTCGCTCCCCTGGGCCTCGTAGACGGTCTGCGCATCCGCAAGCGGCTGGCCCCGGCGCCAGCGCTTGACGAGGCGCGGGTAGCCGGAGTCGGTCATCGATCCCGGGCCGAAGTCGGTGCCGACGAACAGGGTGTCGCGGTCGATCCAGGCCACGTCGCTCTTCGCCTCGAGCAATGCGAAGCCGCCTTCGACGAAGCCGCGCTGCGCGAGGTCGAACTCGCGCAGCACGCGGGCGTCGCCGCCGCCGCGCGACAGCGAGACCATGCAGCGGTCGCCTTCCGGCTCCAGGAAGCTGGCGCCGCCCCAGACCCAGTTCTCGCCTTCCTCCTGCGCCAGCCGGTCGAGGTCGATCAGGGTTTCCCAGCTCGGCGCGGCCTTGCGGTATTCCTCGAGCGTGGTGCGGCGCCAGATCCCGCGCACGTGCACGGCGTCGCGCCAGAAGTTGTAGAGCAGGCCGGCGTGGCAGCCGGGGTAGGGGATCTTGTCGGTCGAGTCGAGGATGCCCTGCAGGCGCGTGCGCAGGGCGGGAAAGCCGGGATCGGCCTCGAGTTCGCCCTCGGCGATCCCGTTCTGCCCGCGCACCCAGGCGCGGGCGCGCTCCCCGTCGACCTCTTCCAGCCAGAGATAGGGATCGTCGTCGGGATGGGCGGTGTGCTCTGGTGGCGGCATGGCGATGTGGAGGGCGGTGAGTTTACGTGAACAAATGCGGCGTGCGACCCCCTATACTATCAATATCGCATCGTCCGACCCGCACGCCAGGAACACATGCCGCCACCATCGACCGACCATTACCCCGCCGGCCCGCGCCAGCCCTGGCGGCATGCCGCATCGTGGGCGGCCGGGCTGGCGCTCTCCTTCGCGGTCGGCCTGCTGTTCCATTTCCTGGCGCTGGGCGCCGTCGAGGACGACGCACGGCGCCGCTTCGACAACGTCGCCCAGGTGGCGCAGATC
>Ga0209023_10008740_pt1 | contig 10092 bp, 7 predicted proteins | sample LakOneMetagenome_FD_187468 | JGI IMG/M metagenome (GOLD analysis project Ga0209023, IMG submission 187468) | Freshwater and sediment microbial communities from Lake Erie, Canada (SPAdes) (version 2) | ecosystem: Environmental > Aquatic > Freshwater > Lentic | place: Lake Erie, Canada | collected...
TGAGTGTCGCGTTTCCACCATTTCGGTGATGACCTCGGCCGGCTCGTCGTCGAGTTCGATCACGTCCATCTGCGAGCGCGGCACCATGACGTCCGACACGGTCATTTCCGCAACCTGCAGCGCGCCCTCAAAAATGGACAGCGCGTCGGCATCGAGCAGCTTCCGCTCGTGCGCATCACGCAGCATTTCGAGCAGGTCTTCGCGATCTTCCGGCGCACCGGAGAGCATCGTCGACAAGCGCTCAAACAGGGACGGTTTCGGGCGCGGTTCGGTGTCGCTCATGGTGAAATGGAAAGGTAGCAGCTTTTTGCTGAAATGACCTTGGCATAGGGCTTCATCGTCGAAAATACAAATTCTCGACTTTCGCTATTTCGCAAGGCCAGCCCCGATGCAGAAAGGACTGCAGAAAAAAGCTGTTCGGTAAAACTCATTCGACTTCATACGGGTTTTTTATACGAAATCGCCGCAGCACGGCTATCTCAATGGCTTCCATCGCGGCGGCGTCCGCGTCGTTCTCGTGATCGAAACCCTGAGCATGCAGCATGCCATGCACCACCATGTGGCCGTGATGATCGGCGACGGGTTTCTTCTGCTCCCGGGCTTCGCGGGCGATCACCGGCGCACAGATCACGATGTCCGCGGCGTAATCGTTGTTCGCGGTCTTCGCGGCGGGCCGCGCAAACGGTGAAACGGCAGGTTCCTGCACAAAAGTCAGTACATTGGTCGCGTAGTCCTTGCCGCGAAACTGGTGGTTCAGCGCGCGGCCTTCCTTTTCGTCCACGTAGCGAATCGTCACTGCCCCACCGGCCGCCGTGCCATGCGCCGCCAACGCCCAGCGGCGAACCTGCGCACGATCGGGCAAATGTTTCGCGCTCGATGCGAACTGCACAGAAATCGAAAGGGTCACGAATTGTCCTGTGCACTCTGCCGTTCGTAGGCGTTCACGATCTTCTGCACCAGCGGGTGGCGCACGACGTCGATGCTCGTAAAGCGGGTGAACGCTATGCCCGGCACACCATGCAGCACATGCTGCGCATCGTGCAGTCCGCTCTTCTGGCTCTTGTGCAGATCGTTCTGCGTCGGATCGCCGGTGACGACCGTCTTGGTGCCAAAACCGATGCGCGTCAGGAACATTTTCATCTGTTCGGGCGTCGTGTTTTGCGCTTCGTCCAGAATGATGAAGGCGCCATTCAACGTGCGTCCGCGCATGAAGGCGAGCGGCGCAACCTCAATGGTGCCGCGCTCCATGAGCTTGGTCGTTTTCTCCAGGCCCATCAGATCAAAAAGCGCGTCGTAAAGCGGTCGAAGATACGGGTCCACCTTCTGGATCAGGTCACCCGGCAGAAATCCGAGTCGTTCGCCCGCTTCCACAGCCGGTCGTACGAGCACTATGCGCTTGATCAGATCGCGTTCGAACGCGTCCACAGCGCAGGCGACGGCGAGGTAGGTTTTTCCTGTGCCGGCAGGACCGATGCCGAACGTGATGTCGTGGCTCTGGATATTGTGCAGGTAGGTCAACTGCATCGGCGTGCGCGCAGCCAGGTCCGGGCGCTTCACTTTCAGCGCAATCGGTCCCGCCGCGTGTTCCACCTGATCAAACGTCGGTATCTTGAGCTCGGCCAGCGTCAGTTCGATGTCCTCGTCGCTCAGGTCGCGCTTGCCCTGCACTGCGATGTAGCGGAAGCGCTCGATCACCTTCTTCGCGGCCTGCGCGAGCGCGGCTTCGCCCTCAATGCGCAGCGTTGCCATGCGGCGCTTGATGGACACGGAAAAGGCGGATTCGACGCGACGAATGTTGTCGTCCAGGGCGCCACATACGGTGGCGAGCGTCAAGTTGTCGATGGGCTCAAGCGAAAGCTCGAGCGTTGTGGTGTTCAAATGAATTGCAGCAAAAGCGGAAGAACCGCTATTTTCGGGCTTTTGCGCGCGACTCGCAAATCATTGACCGCTACGGAGAAATCGGCTCGCTACATGCAGGCGCGATAAATCTCCGCAATCGACACATGGCCTGTGCGCGCCTGCTCCACGCCGTTGACCGGCAGCGGAATCATTCCGCTCTCAATCGCGAGCTTGCGGAACTCATCGCTCGCGACACCGACGTCGACGCGGCTACGAATCTGTTCGGTCATCACCATCAGCTCATAAATGGCCATACGCCCGGAGAATCCGGTGAAACGACACTGCTCACAACCCGCGCCTTTCATGAATTTCTCGGTTGCGCTGAGGCCAAGATTCTCGCGAAGCAACGGGTCAATCACCTCGGGAATACGGCAATGCGGACAGTTCTTGCGCACCAATCGCTGCGCCAGCACGCCGATCACAGCCGAGCGGATCATGTACGGTGCAATGCCGATCTCGATGAGGCGCACCAGCGTGCTCGCCGCGTCGTTTGTGTGCAGCGTGCTGAACACCAGATGCCCCGTCAGCGCGCTTTCGACGGCGATCTTGCAGGTTTCAAGGTCGCGCATCTCGCCAATCATGATCACATCGGGATCATGCCGCAGGATATGTCGCAGCGCCTGCGGGAAGCCGAAATCGATCTGCGGCAAGAGCTGGATCTGCAGCGTTTTTGCCAGTTCGTATTCAATCGGGTCTTCCACCGTCACGATGTTGACGTTCTCTTTTTTCACCGCCTGCAGCGCCGCGTAAAGCGTCGTCGTCTTGCCGGAACCGGTGGGTCCGGTCACGAGGATGATTCCGTAGCTGCGCCGGATCAGGTCGAGAAAGCGCGCCTTGTCCGAGGGTTTGAAACCAATTTCGTCAATCGAACGCAGCCCCGCGCTCTTGTCGAGGATACGGATGACCACACTCTCGCCATATTGCACCGGAATGATTGAGATTCGAAGGTCAATCGGTTGCTCCGAGACTGTCAGGCGGATACGCCCGTCCTGCGGCAGACGGCGTTCGGTGATGTCAAGGTTCGCCAGAATCTTGATGCGACTTACAACCGACGGCAATAGCGCGGCACGCAGGCTACGCATCGGCACCAGTGTCCCGTCGATCCGGAACAGCACTTCAAATTCGCCTTTCGCGGGTCGAATGTGGATATCCGAAGCGCGCAGCTCCACACCGTCGCGCAGCAGCGTATCGACGAGATTCACGATTGGCGCGCGCTTGGCGACATGTTCGGCATCGCGCCAGATGCGTGTCTCGTCCTCCTCGGCGTGCTCTTCTTGCTCCAGCGCCAACTCGGTCAGGGAGCGAAGTTCTTCAGCTTCCTGCGCCGAACGGTACATTCGATTGATCGCCTCATCAATCTGCACCGACGGCGCCCGCACGAAGAGAAAGTGTTTTTGCAGCGCAAAGCGCAGTACACCCAGCGCTTCATCATCCGGCAGTTCGGCGACCGCAAGCATCACAGTGTCATGCCACAGCATGAGCGGCACTACGCGGTAGCGTTCCGCAACTGCGCTCGACAACAACGCAATCGCCTTCGGTGCGAGTTCAAAGTGCGTCAAGTCGATCCTGGGGATATCGCGCACCGCGTGCAGCGTTTGTCGCGCGACTTCAAGCATGGCCGGACTGGCAGTGTCGGAGCAGGTCGCGACCAGCAAACGGGCGCGGTCTACTTCCTGCCGTCCGGGCGGTTCTGCCCGACCCAGCAGCTGACCATAGGCAGAGCTCGATGCCGAGTGCGCGTTCAGCAATGATTCCAGCTCGCCTGGACTCTGGACGACTTTCTCTCTGTTTTTTTCAAGAAGCATGTTGTTTTTGTGTCCAGTCGGAAACCTGACGGGGGCCCTCACCCACATCCTGCATTTTCACTTTTACGGCATGGCAACTTGCGATGAAGTGATCATGATCAAGTGAACGGACGTTACGTCATGGTGCTCTAGACGAACACACGGGCGAACATGCCACCGTCATGGCCGCGACCACGTTGCATGCCGTCACGGACAGGCGCCTGTTGAGCGAATGCGATTAGCCGGTATTTCTCAAACCAGCCGCGAGCCCGTTGATTGTCAGGTGAAGCGCGCGCTGCGTTCGCTCTTCCACATCGCCCGAGCGTACCCTGCGTATCAGTTCAATCTGCAGGTGATTCATCGGATCGAGATAGGGGAATCGATTGCGGATGGAGCGCGCAAGCGTCGGGTTGTCTGCCAGCGGCGCCTCGCCAACGATGCGTTCATAGGCGTCCCGCGTGCGATGCCACTCGTCCTGAATGCCTGCCCAGATGCGCTCCCGGATGGCGCGGTCCTGCACCAGCGACGAATACGCCGCACCGATCTGCAGGTCAGTTTTTGCCAGCACCATGCCGAGATTCGAGAGCACCGTCGCGAAGAACGGCCAGTCTTTCGCCATCGCCTGCAAGTCCGCAAACGCGTCCGGCGACTCTTCCAGCAATCTGGATATGGCGCTACCGAAACCGTACCAGCCGGGCAATGCGATGCGCGCCTGAGCCCAACTGAACACCCAGGGGATGGCTCGCAAATCCTCAATGCGGACGCTGGCCTTGCGCGATGCCGGTCGTGACCCGATGTTGAGCTCGGCAATCTCCTTGATCGGCGTGCTTTCTCGAAAGTACGTGACAAATCCGTCGTCGCCATAAACCATCGCGCGATACGCCGTGAACGCATGCGCACTCAGGCGTTCGGCGAGCGCCTCAAATCGCGCCTGACGCGCGGTGTCGCCCATGATGTTTGGCAGCAGGGTGCTCTCCAGCACGGCGGCGAGTAAAGTCTCAAGATTGCGCTGAGCAAGGTCGGGGTCGCCATATTTGCTGGAAATGATCTCGCCCTGCTCGGTGAGCCGAAGAAACCCGTTAACCGCACCCGCAGGTTGCGCGCGTATCGCCTCGTAGCTTGGGCCACCGCCGCGTCCCACGCTGCCACCACGACCGTGAAACAGGCAGAGGCGCACACCGTGTTTGCCGAAACATTCCACGAGCGCCTGTTGCGCACGATAAAGCGCCCAGTTGGCCGTGAAGTAACCGCCGTCCTTGTTGCTGTCGCTATAGCCCAGCATGATTTCCTGCGCGTCACCTTGCGCCTTGATCCAGCGGCGATACAACGGATGCGCGAACGCGGCAGCCATCACCTGCGGCGCGTTTTGCAGATCTTCAATCGTCTCGAATAGCGGCACGATGGCGACCGCCAGATGCGCAACTTCGCCGCCGCGCGCGAGCCCAACCTCCTTGCAGAGCGTGGCGAGCTCCAGCAAATCGGACACCGATTCGCCCATCGAGATAATCATGCGCGGCACAGCGGCAGCGCCGAACCGCGCGTGCACTTCGGCCGCTTTCCTGAAGATTGCAAGCTCCGACAACGCGGTTTCAGAGAGTTTCATATACGGCGAAGCCAGCAGCCGTGCGCTTTCGAGCTCGCGACCGAGCAGTGCTACTTTTTCGACCTCATCAAGCGCGGAGTAGTTAGAGCAAATGCCGCATCCTGCGAGCAATTCCGATACAACGGATTCGTGCACTGTAGAGTTCTGCCGCAGGTCAACCGGCGCCAGATGAAAACCAAACGTCTGTACAGCGCGCTTGAGTGGCAGCACGCGAGCTGCCGCGATTTCGATTGAACCGTGCCCCGCGAGCGATTCCGAGATCGTTTCCAGGTCATCGGCGAGCTCTTCGGGTGTCGCGTAGGGCGCCGCATGCGCGTTGTGCGGCTTACGTGATGTGCCATGACCCGTGAGGCTGCGGTAGGTTGCCGCAAGACGGCTGTAAACGCCGGTGAGCGCACGACGATAGGGCTCATCCACGCGAAAGCGCGAATCGTCGCCCGCCCGCTCGGCGAGATCAGCGAGCGCCGGAGTTACCTCGACCAGACGACTGGACATCGCAAGCTCTGCGCCGAGCGCATGAATCTCGACAAGATAGTGCGACAGCGCGAGTTCCGACTGTGTATCGGTGACGTATTCGAGGGTGTCGGCGTTCACGAACGGGTTGCCGTCGCGGTCGCCACCGATCCACATGCCGATCTTGAAGAACGCGGGCAGTTCCACCACCGTACGGTCATGTGCGGCCAGCGCGGCCAGCGTGTTACTGGTCAGTCGCGGCACCTCGGACAGAAAGCTGGCGCGGAAGTAATTGAGCGCGTTGTCGATTTCGTCGCGCACGCGCAGCTTGGTGAGCCGCAGCATCGCCGTTTGCCAGAGCTGCAGAATGAGCCGATGCAGCGTCGCTTCGCGCTCGTCCTCATCCGCAGCAAGTGCGTGCGCAATGGCGCGCTCGGCATCGAGAATGCTCTGCCGTTTGATCTCTGTCGGATGCGCCGTCAGAGTCGGGCTCACGGTTGCGCGTGCGAGGCAGTGCCAGATTTCATTGCCGCTGACATTCGCGGCCTTGAGATGTGCAAACGCAGACGCCAGCGAGCCTGCTTGCGGTGCTGATCCACTGCGTTTGTGATGCCGACGCCGGCGGTTCTGCTGGACATCTTCGGCAATATTGGCGAGGTGCGAAAAAAAGGTGAACGCGCGCACCACGTCCAGCGTTTCCTCGATGCTCAAATCAGCCAGCAGCGCATCGAGCGATCGATGCGATGCCCCTTCGCGATGAAAGCGCACCGACTCCTGACGAATGGACTCCACCTTGTCAAACGTGGTGTCGCCGCGCTGTGCGCGAATCACATTCCCCAACAACCGCCCGAGCAGGCGGGTGTCGGATTTCAGAGGTGCGTCTTTGTCGTCGTTGGGGTGAGCAATGGCATCCATCGCAACATTATGCTGCAACGCACAACTACCGGAAACTACGGTTCGCCGTATCAATCGGATACCGGGCTGCGGGCCCTGCGCTACCCGCGAGGCAATGCAGCAGGAGCATTCATCCGCTAAATTGCCAGGGCATCCGATATCACGGCAGCGACATGCCGCACTGGGTCACGAGATAGTCCCGGATGCTCGGCCATGTGGCGCGGCTGGCTTCAACCGGAAAACTGATGCCCGTGGTTACTGCATTGCCAGTCATGCCTAGTGCGACGCGGGTCATGATGAGCGCATCGGTCGTCGCCAGCACACGGCCGTCGCCGTCAAAATCGGCGGTGCAGGCGCGATGGCCGAATGGTCCGCCGTCATAGCGCACGGAGCAGAAGTCATAGTCGCCGTTGCCTCCCGGACAGGAGCTGCTGACAAGAATGCGGCCGTCGGGTTGCAGTGCAACGCTGGCGCGGGGTTCGTACAGAAAGTAGAAGCCGCCGCTGCCGATGGGAGTGATCGCTACGCCGGTACTATTAAACGTCGCATCCAGCGTGCCTTCGGGCAGCAGGCGCTGCACGCAGATATCAGCGGCGCCGGTCAAGGTACCGCATCGGCCCGCGAGCACAATCCTGCCATCGGTCTGTACCACAATCGAATTGATGCTGTTGCCGTAGTTGCCGACCGTGGTCAGCGCCTGTCCATTGCTGCCAAAGGAGGCGTCAAGCGCACCGCCGCCAGAAATTCGCAGCACGCAGAAATCGCCCTTGGTGAATTGCCCAACCTGATGCGAGCACTGACCGCCCAGCAACAGCTTGCCGTCTGGCTGCATTGCGACGGCCTGCGCGCCGCCAGAAGCTACGGCGATGAATTTGCCCGACTGGCCAAAGCCGCTGTCGACACCGCCGCCGGTGAGGAAGCGGATGGCGCAGTAGAGATATACGGCGCCATTGCTGCAACCTCCGACCACTACGATCTTGCCGTCGCTCTGAACAACGACCGCGTTGGCGAAGTCAGTGTTTCCGTTCATGTCGACGACGCTACTGCTAGTAGCGCTGTTGTTGAACGATGTGTCGAGGCCACCATCGGGCAAAAATCGCTGAATGCAAAAGTCATAGCTTGATGCGCCCTGGCAACTGCCTACTATGATGATCTTGCCGTCCGGCTGCAGCGTCATGCTGTATGCGGTTTGACCGCCGCTTGCGAACGCACCGCCGTGCGCAAATCCGCTATTGCCAAAACTGGTGTCGAGTGCGCCATTGCTGGTGAACCGCAGCAGGCAGAACGCGCTGGCATTGCCCGGTACGCAGCGGCCAGCCACCACCAGCTTTCCATCACCGCGCAGGGCGGCGGCGACAGGACCGAACTCGGTTGCGCCGCTGTAGGTGGCCTTGATCTGGCCGCTGCCATTGAAGCTGGTGTCCGGTGTGCCGTTGGGAAGAAAACGCGCGATGCAGACGCTCAGTACGCTGCCATTGGTGCTCGCGTTGCAATGACCTATCTGTACAACCTTGCCGTCTGGCTGCAGGACCATCGCTTGCGCGACGTCGTTGCTGTTGCCAAAACTCGTGAGCAGCTTGCCGGCGCCCTGTGCGCTGAGCGTTGCCCAGGAGGCATCGAGGGTGCCCGGTTGCCCCGGCGTCGCCGTCGCGACTGGCGCCGCAAGTGACAGCCAGAACATGGCAACCGTCAACAGTAGCCCGCCCGCAAAGCGGTTCATCAGATTCATCGCGTTTTCTCCCGCTGTTGTGTGGCGCGTTGCTGTGCGTGGGCAGGCCGTCCATGGACAATAGCGGGAAAATTTCCACATTGGCTCATTACGACGCACCGTCTGCAGAGACTTCAGACGGTTTTACTGGCTGCTCGTCCAGTCCGCTTACCCGCTGTTCATTCGTGCTTTCCGCACTTCGTCGCGTCGATGCCGGCCAGCGGCAAATGCGACACACAATAGGCATTCGCGCGGTTTGCCGGGCGGGAACTCGCCGTCTTGAGAGGGAATAAGGCCAGATCTATGAATTCTTCCTTTGAGCGTTCACCCCAGCGCTACGCACGCCTCGCCGGTGTGCTGTACCTTGCCATCATCCTGCTCGGGCTCTTCGGCGAAGTATTTGTGCGCGGAACGCTCGTTGCTCCCGGCGATGCGGCGGCAACTGCCCACAATATTTCGTCGTCGCCGTTACTGTGGCGTGCTGGCATCGCTGGCGACCTTCTGATGCAAGTATTCGACGTCCCCGTGATCGTAATCTTCTACTTCCTGTTCAGACCGGTGAACGAGCACCTGGCACTATTGGCGACGTTGATGAATCTGGTGCAGACTGCAGTATTGGCAGCAAACAAGCTCAATATGGTGGTGCCGCTGTTGCTGCTGAACGGTGGCGGTTATCTCAATACCTTTTCGCCGGAACAGTTGTACACGCTGTCCTATGCGGCGATCGATGCGCATGGATTTGGCTTCGCGATCGGGCTCATATTCTTTGGGTTCGCGTGTCTGGTGCAGGGCTATCTGATGTTCCATGCGAGCTACTTCCCGAAGGTCCTGGCTGTACTGCTGGCTATCGCGGGCTTGTGCTATCTGGTAAATAGTTTCGCACTGCTGCTGGCACCAAAGCTCGCGACCGCACTGTTTCCCGGCGTTCTTATCCCACCGTTCATTGGTGAGCTTCTGCTGGCCTTGTGGTTGACTGCAAGAGGCATAAACATGGAGCAATGGAAACAGCGGAGAACGACATGAGCGGGCAGCGGTTTCCGAGATGGCGTGTGTATTTCAGCGTGCTGGTGCTGCTTGCGGAACTGGCGCATCTGGCGTGGGAGCATTTTCACGGCGGCGTGCGCAGCCATCACATCCTGAACCGAGCCGATCTGCCCGCAATTTCCAACGCTTGGGGCATTCTGCTGCTGCCATCGTTGACCTGGTTCCTTACTGCTCGAATCCAGCGGCGCGTCGTGCTTCAATCCGGTGCAAACTCAGTCGATCCAACGATGCCGCCAAGCATCGCCGCAAGTTTTATCGTGGCGCTGTTTTTCGGCATCGCGTTGTCTGTCGCTTTCACGATGGGCAATGATGCCGTCGCCTCATACATAGCACAGGGCATCATCGTGCTGGCCATTTTGCTGCCGATTTATCGGGCAGAGTGTTTGCTCGGATTCGTCCTCGGTATGACGCTTACATTTGGTGGGGTTTTGCCGACCGCAGTCGGCTCGGTCTTCGCGGCCATGTCTGCGGTGATGCATCTTCTTGTTTACCCGCTTCCTGGGCGCCTCTGGACATGGCTGCACCGCGGATGAGCGCGAGCAGAGCCGGTTGGCGTGGGGCTAAAACTCCAGCTTCACGTTGGCGCCAATATTCATCTGTGTCGGCCGGATGCTGACTGATCGCGTGCTGCCCGTTTCGTCGAAGTAGGTGGTTGCGGTGACGGTGTCCTGACGAAGTACATTGGCCAGCCGGAATCGGAACTGGAG
>Ga0209023_10008741_pt1 | contig 10091 bp, 1 predicted proteins | sample LakOneMetagenome_FD_187468 | JGI IMG/M metagenome (GOLD analysis project Ga0209023, IMG submission 187468) | Freshwater and sediment microbial communities from Lake Erie, Canada (SPAdes) (version 2) | ecosystem: Environmental > Aquatic > Freshwater > Lentic | place: Lake Erie, Canada | collected...
CGTCCGGCTGGGGTGAGGCGCGGTTCCAAGCCGCGACGTTGGCGGCCTTCATGGAGCAGCGGGCGCAGGGAGCCGCACTCTCCTGGGACGTGGTCTACGAGCCCGACTCGTAGCGACGTCGCGCGCGGCGCGGGCGCGTCGGGCCGAGCTGTCAGGTCGGGGCGGCGTCGGCGGTCGGGGGCGCTGAGGCCTGGCGGCGTCGCGCCAGGAGCACCCCTGCGGCCCCGATGATCGCGAGCGCGACCACGGCGCCGCCGATGGCCACCCACGGTGGCGAACTGCTGGTGCCTTCAGCGGTCGCCGCTGGCGGGGTGCCTGCTGCTGCGGCTGCGGCGGCGCCGGCCGGCAGCTCGTCGGAGTGGGTGGCGCAGACCAGCGGACGTTCGGCATCGGTCTGCGTCGCGCACGCGACCGTGGCGAGCCGCAGGAGATCGCCCGGCGTGTCGGTCACGGTCATCGTCGTGTGGAAGGTGACGGTCTCGTCGGGCGCCAGATCGGCTGTCCAGTGCACACCGTCTGCTCGCGCCGCGCCTCCGCCGTCCGCCGAGCCGAACGTCATCCCCGTCGGCACGGTCTGGGAGATGCCGAGCCGCGCCAGCGGGTCCGTGCCCAGGTTCACGATCGTCACCGTGTACACGAGCGTGTCGCCCGACGTGGTCGAGGTGTGGCCGTTGTCGATCTGGATGCGCAGCTGGGGTCCCGCCGTCGCCCCGGGAGCTCCGGGGATCGATGAACCGGCGACGGTCTGGCCCTGGGCGGTGGTCGTGGCTCCGGCGGTCGCGGCGCTGACCATCGACCCGGCGAGAGCGACAACGAGCACGAGGACGAGCACGAGGACGAGCAGGGGGCCGGACACGAGCACGGGCGCGAGCGCAGCCGGCCTGGGGACGGCGAGCGTGCGACCGCCGTGATCCCGGCCCGGGGTTCGGCGAACGTCGGGACAGGAGGCGGACATGGCGCTCGATTCGTGGGGGAGGGGGATGACCGTGGCGTCCGGACGGGATCGGCTCGGCCCGTCGGCGCTGGTCATGTCGCGGTCGCGATGTACTCGATCGTCACCGAGTAGGTGTCGGGGGCGACGAAGGGGACCTGGACCTGGAAGTCGTTGCTCACGGCGTCGCCGTCGGGTGAGCTCGGACCACTCTGCTGGTGGACGGTGCGGGCGTCGGTGTTCGAGAGCGCCTGGAAGAGCGACGTGCCCGACTCCCGGACGCTCAGCTGGTCGATGGGGATCGTCGTGGGGTTCGTCGGTGTCGACGAGGTGAGCGATGGCGACAGCGCTCGGGCGCTCACCGTGTAGCCGCCGCTGCTGTTGGTCGTGACGGTCATGGTCACCGCGCCGTCAGCCGCGACCGTCGTGTGGGGCAGACCGGTCAGCGTGAACGACGAGGTGACCCCCGAGAGCGTGATGCTGCGGGCGGCGATCGGGGTCGAGGTGGTGCACGCCGCGGGGGCGGAGACACACGTGCTCCCGACCACGGGCGAGCTGACGAGGTTGGTGAGCACGGCCTCGTCAACCGCGTCGAGGTGGACGATGACGGAGTAGGTGATGGTGACCGTCTCACCAATGGCCAGCGCACCGTTCCACGACAGGGTCGAAGCGGCGTAGCTCACGGTGCCCTGCGAGGCGGCGGCGTCGGCGGCGAACGTCGCGTCGTCGAGCACGCCATCCAGCGAGTCGGTGAGCGTGGCGGCCGGGTAGGCCGCCTCCCCGGTGTTGGTCGCCGTCACCGTGTAGTGCACGGTGCCGCCGGCGACGATCTCGTCGGTGTCGGCCGTCTTGGTGATCTCGAGCGCCGGCACGAGGACAGTGACCACGCTCAGGCAACGGGCATCCGCACCGCTGAGGCAGTTGGACCCGGGGAGGGAGGAGCGCGCCGTGTTGGTCAGCACGCGGTCGCCGTTGGCGGGGAAGCGCGTCGTCACCGAGTACGTGATGGTGGCAGTGGTGCCCACGTCGAGCGCACCGGTCCAGATGAGCGTGTCCGAGCTGTACACGACATCCCCCACAGAGGCGGTGGCGCCACCGCCGTACGTGGCGTCGTCGAGCACCCCGGAGAGCGAGTCGGTGAACGAGGCCGGCACGTAGTCGGTCTCGCCGGTGTTCGCCACGGTGACCGTGTACGACACGACGCTCCCGGCGGCCACGGCTGACGTGTCGGCGGTCTTGGTGATCACCAGGGCGGGCACCAGCACCCGGACCTGCACGCTGCACCCCGAAGCCGTGGACTCCGCGGGGCACCCGCTGCCGGGCACGGTCGAGACGACGGCGTTCACGAGGTCCTTGTCGCCGAGGTCGGGGTCGTCGATCGTGAACGAGTAGCGGATCGTGGCGGTGGCGCCGATGGCGAGGTCACCGGTCCAGCGCAGCGTCGGTTCGCTGTAGTCGAGGACCCCGCCCCCGCTGACGACTGTGGCATCGGCGTTGTAGGCCGAGTCGGAGAGGACGCCGCTGAGGGAGTTGGTCACCACGGCGCCGACGTAGGCGGTCTGGCCGGTGTTGGTGAGCACGATGGTGTAGCTGAGGACGCTGCCGGGCGTGGTGGTGGCCGTGTCGGCGCTCAGGTTCATCGACAGCGCCGGGACCAGCACCGAGACGGTGGCGGTGCAGGCCGCGGCGGGGTCGATGGCGGGGCAGGTGCTTCCTGGGGCGGTGGCCACGACCGTGGTGCTCAGCGTCTTGTTGCCGGGGTCGGGGTCGCGCACCGACACCACGTAGGTGACGGTGGCGGTGTCGCCCTGGTGGAGCGTGCCCGTCCACGTGAGCTCGGGTGCGGCGTAGGTCGCGACCCCGATGGACGCCGTGGGGTCGCCGACGATGGTGGCGTCGTCGAGGATGCCGGAGAGGTCGGTGCTCGCCAGGGTCCCCGAGTAGGGCGTCTCGCCGGTGTTGGTCAACGTGATGGTGAACGTGACCGGGCTGCCCGGGGTCGTCGTGGCGCCGCTCGCACTGGTCGAGACCGCCAGGCCGGGGACGAGCACCGTCACGAGGTTGGTGCACGGGCTGGCGTCGCGGCACGAACCGCCCGCGGCCGCCGACGTCACCGAGGTGGACAGGAGCCGGTTGCCCACGTCCGGCTTCGCGACGGTGACCGCGTACGTGAGTGTGACGGTGGCCCCGATGGCGAGGTTGCCCGTCCAGGTCAGGTTCGGGCTGGCGAAGGCGACGGTGCCGGCGGTGGCGCTGGCGCCACCGGTGTAGGCGGCGTCATCCAGGACACCGGCCAGCGCGACCGTCACCGGCGCCGCGACGTACGCCGTCTGGCCGGCGTTGTGGAGGGTGACGGTGTAGCCGACGGTCGATCCGGGGGTGGTGGTCGTCGCATCGGCCGCGATGGTGATCGCCAGGGCCGGCACCAGGACCTGGACGAAGCTGACGCAGCCGGAACCGGATCCGCCCACCGGGCACGTGCTGCCGATCTGGTCAGCCGTGACCCGGTCGACCATGAGCTTGTCGCCCTGGTCGGGGTCGTCGACGGTGAGGCTGTAGGTGACGACGACCGACTCGCCAATGGCGAGCGAACCGGTCCAGGTGAGCGTCGTCGACGTGATGGCGACCGATCCGCTGGTCGCGTCGGGTCCCGAGGTGACCCCGGCGTCGTCGAGGACGCCGCCGAGGGCGTTGGTCACCGTGGCCGATGGGTAGGCGGTCTGGCCCGAGTCGGTGATGGTCATGGTGTACGACACGATCGAGCCGGGAGTGGCCGTGGTGGTGTCGGCGACGGTGCTGACCGTGAGGGCGGGGATCTTCACGGTCACCGTGGTGGAGCAGGCCGGGTCGGTCCCGCTGACCGGGCAGTTGCTGGCGACCGCCGCGGTGGTCATCGTGGTGCGCATCGCCTTGTTGCCGGCATCGGGGTTGTTGACCGTCACCGATCCGGTCAGCACGACGGTCGCGCCGACGGCGAGGTCGCCGCTCCACGTGATCTGGGCGGTGGCCTGGTCGAGGACGACGCTCCCACCACCGCTCGCGATCCCGGCGTCGCCGTTGTAGGTGGCATCGTCGAGGGCGTCGACGAAGCTGGTGCTGATGCTCACCCCGACGTAGGGCACCTGCCCGGTGTTGGTGAAGGTGCCGGTGTAGTGCACCACCGACGTGGGTTGGGTGGTGGTGGCGTCCGCCTCGTTGAGGATGTGGAGGCTGGCGACGGGGACCGAGGTCGAGCACCGGCTGTCGGTGCCCCCGGTCGGGCAGGTGCTGCCCTGCGTCGTCGAGACGACGGTCTGGTCCAGGCGGAAGTTGCCCGCATCGGGAGCGTGGACCGTCACGGAGTAGGTGATCGTGACGCTGGCGCCGTAGGTCAGGTCGCCGGTCCATGCGAGCGTCGGTGTGGTGAACGCGACGACGCCCGAGGTCGCGGACGCGCTGTTGTAGGTGGCGTCGTCGAGCACTGCGGCGAGCGGCACGGCGAGGGTGGCGCCGACGTGCGGGGTCTGGCCCGTGTTGGTGGCGGTGACCGTGTAGGTGACCATGGCGCCGGGCACGCTCGAGGCGACGTCGGCACTCGAGGTGATCGTCAGCGCCGGTGTGAGCTCGGCGATGGTGTTGCGACAGGCCGTGTTGCCGCTCGCGGGTGGGCAGGTGCTGCCCACCGTCGACGAGCTGACGGCGTTGACCAGGACCTTGTCGCCCGCCGCCGGGACCGAGGCGGTCACCGTGTAGGAGATCGTCGCGGTCGCCCCGACCGCGAGGTCGCCGGTCCAGATCAAGTTCGGGCTGGTGAAGCTCACGGTCCCTGATGAGGCGCTGGCGTCGCCGTTGTAGGCGGCGTCATCGAGGACGCCGACGAGGGTGTCGCTCACCGAGGCGCCCACGTACGGGGTCTCGCCCGAGTTGTGGACGGTGACGGTGTAGCCCGCCGTCATGCCGGGCACGACGAAGGTCGTGTCGGCGGACTTGGTGATCGTGAGCCCGGGGATGAGCACGGCGAGGGAGCTCGTGCACCTCGGGTCCGTCCCGCCGGTCGGGCAGTTGCCGCCGAGCGCGGCCGACACGAGCGTGCCGGTGAGCAGCCGGTCGCCGGGGTCGGGGTTCTTGATCGTGAGGGTGCCGCTGATGGTGATCGTGGCGCCGACGGGGATGCTTCCGGTCCAGGTCATCGCCGTCGCGCTCAGCACGAGGCTCCCGGAGCTGGTGGTCTGGTCGCCGGTCGGGATGGCGTCGTCGATCGTCTGGCCGCTCGGGCTCGACACGGTGATGCCGACGTAGGGCATCGCGCCGGTGTTGGTGAACGTGGCCGAGAGGTGCACGAGCGATCCGGGGGTCGTGGAGGTCTCGGTGTAGTGCTGCTCCATGACGAGGGAGGCGATCAGCACCGTGGCGGTGCACCGTGGGTCGGTGCTGGCGGCGAGGCAGTTGTCGCTGGTGGGCTCCGAGGTGGACGTCAGCGCACCGTTCAGGGTCTTGTTGCCGGTCGGCACCGCGTCGATGGTCACCGAGTACGTGATGGTCACGGTCCCGAGCATCGGCACCGTGCCGGCCCAGGTGAGGTTCGGTGCGGTGTAGGAGACGGTGCCGTCGCTGGCGATGGCGTTGGTGTTGTACGAAGCGTCGTCGAGGATGCCGGCCAGCGGGTCGGTGACGTTCACATCCGTGAGGTCGAACTCCGACGCGTTGCGGATGGTCAGCGTGTAGTTCACCGTGGCGCCGGCGACGCTCGCCGCGGCGTCGGCGGTCTTGGTGAACGTGAGGCTGAAGTCGTTCGTGATCGTGACGATCGCCGTGCACCGGGTGTCGGTGCTGCCCGTCGCGCAGTTGGTGCCGACGTTCGCCGAGACGACGGTGTTGACCATGTCGCCGTCCTCGTGGTCCGGTGAGGTGATTGCGACCGCGTAGGTGACCGTCGCCGAGACGCCCGGCGCCAGGGCGCCCGTCCAGTTCAGCGAGCTCCCGTCGCGTGTGAGGACGCCGGATGTGGCCGAACTGGTGCCCGTGGAGAAGGTGGCGTTCTCGAGCACGTCGGTGAGGTCGTCGGTGAACGCCGCAGCGGCGTACGCGGTCTGGCCCTCGTTGGCGACCGTGATCGTGTACGTGACGGTGCTGCCCAGGGTGGCGTTGTGCACGCTGGCGGTCTTGGTGAGCGTCAGCAGCGGCGTGAGGACGGCGACGATGCTGCGGCATGCCGCGTTGCTGCTCGCCGGCGGGCAGGTGCTGCCGACGGTGGTCGAGCTCACCTGGTTCACAATGGTCTTGTCACCCGTGGCTACGGCGTTCGCGGTCACCGAGTAGGTGATGGTGGCCGTGGCGCCGACGGCGAGGTCGCCCGTCCAGGACAACGTCGGTGAGCTGAACGACACCGTTCCCATCGAGGCCGTCGCGTCGGCGTTGTAGGCGGCGTGGACGAGCACGCTGGTCAGCGGGTCGGTGAAGGTCGCGCCGAGATAGGCGGTCTCGCCCGTGTTGTGGGCCGTGATCGTGTACTGGACGGTCCCGCCCGGCACCGTGGCTACGGCGTCCGCGGTCTTGGTGAGCGTCAGCGCCGGAACCAGCACCCTGATCTCGACCGAACACCTCGGATCGGTGTTGCCGGTCGGGCAGTTGTTGCCCACTGCGGTCGACGACGTGGAGGCTCCGATCAGCCGGTCGCCGTCGTCGGGGTTCTTGACGGCCATGGAGGCGGCGAGATCGATCACGCCACCGACCGGGATGTCACCGGTCCAGGTGATCCCCGTCGTGCCCAGGATGAGCGTGCCCGAGCTCGCGGTCTGGTCGCCGCCGGGGAGCCCGTCATCGGCGGATTCGGAGCCGTCGGTCTCGACCGTGATGCCGGTGTAGGGCACCTGGCCGGTGTTCGAGTAGGTCGCGAAGAAGTGGACGGTCGAACCGGGGGTGGTCGTCGCTTCGGTGGCGCCGTACGAGAGGATCAACCGGGCCACGGGCACCGTGACACTGCAGCCCGCGCTGCTGCTGCCCGGGCAGGTGCTGCCGACCGTGGTCGACGTGACGGCGTTGGTCACCAGGTCGTTGCCGTCGTCGGCATCGTGGACGGTCACCGAGAACGTGATGGTGGCCGACGCCCCGATGGCCAGGTCACCCGTCCAGGACAGCGCCGGCGAGGTGAACGACACGGCTCCGACGGTGGCGGCGGCGTCGCCGTTGTAGGTGGCGTCGTCGAGGATGCCGGCGAGGGAGTCCGTGAACGTGGCACCGGTGAGGGTGGTGGTGCCCGAGTTGGTCGCCGTGACGGTGTACGTGACCGTGGATCCAGGGGCGGTGGTGGCGACGGCCGCGGTGGCCAGCACCGTCAGACCGGGGACGAGCACGTGGACGGTCGCCTGGCATCGGGGGTCGGTGCTGCCGATCGGGCAGTTGCTGCCCGGCGTGCTGGACACGGCCACGTTGGTGAGGAGCTTGTCGCCCGGGTCCGGGTCCAGGATCGTGACGGAGTACGTGAACGTTGCGGTTGCTCCCGGGGCGAGCGATCCTGTCCACGTCAGCACCGGCGCGGCGTAGGTGGTTGATCCGGCCGAGGCGGTCGCGTCGCCGTTGTAGGTGGCGTCGTGCAGCACGACCGCGAGATCGTCGGTGACGCTGGCCGCGGCGGTGGTCTGGCCGCTGTTGACGACCGCGACGGTGTAGGTGACGGTGCCGCCCGGGCTCACGGTCGACGTGTTGGCCGTCTTCGTGATGGTGAGGCCGGGCACGAGGATGGTGACGTCGTTGCGACACCTCGCATCGGTCGAGCCGGTCGCGCAGTTGCTGCCGGGCGCCTCCGACACGATGATCGTCCGCAACGACTTGTCGCCGATCGCGGGGTTGTTGACCGTCAGCGACATCCGGCCGGTGGCGCTGGCCCCCACCGCGAGGTCGAGCACCCACGACGCGGTGCCGTCGACGCCGGTGACCAGGCTGCCCGTCGTGGTCGTGGCGTCGTTGTTGTAGGTGGCATCGTCGATGGCACCGTTCATGTCGACCGTGACGGCGAGACCGCGGTAGTCGGTCTCGCCGGTGTTGGTGACGGTCACGGTGTAGGAGACGACCGCGCCGGGCGTCGTCGTGGTCGCGTCCACGGCGCTCACGATGAGGAGCCCCGGGATCAGGACCGCGACGGTGCTCGTGCAGGTCGAGCTCGTGCCGGCCGTGGGGCACGTGCTCCCCGCAGCCGCGGAGCTGACCTTCGCGACCAGGTGGTGGTTGCCGGTGTCGGGGTTCAGCACCGTCACGGAGAAGGTGATGGTGGCACTCGCGCCGATGGCGAGGTCGCCGGTCCACGTGAGGGCCGGCGTCGTGAACGAGACGGCCCCGGTGGCCGCCGCGGCGTCACCGTTGTAGGTGGCGTCGTCGAGCACGTCGCCGAGGTCCTCGGTGATCGTTGCTCCGTTGTACGGCGTCTGCCCGGCGTTGGTGGCGTGGACGGTGTAGTGCACGACCGACCCGGGGGTCGTGGTCGCCCCGTCGGCCGACGTGGTGAGCGCGAGCTGGGGCACCCGCACCGAGACCGTGGTGGAGCAGGAGGGGTTGGGGCTACCCGCCGGGCAGGTGCTGCCTGGCGCGGCGGATGCCACGACCGTGCGCAGCGAGAGGTTGCCCGGGTCGGGGTCCCGCACCGTGACCGAGACGGTGACCGTCGCCGTGGCGCCGATGGCGAGGTCGCCCGTCCACGTGAGCGTGCCGGTCCCCGTGTCATACCCGATCGTGCCGCCGGTGGTCGACGCGTCGCCGTTGTACGCGGCGTCGTCGAGCGCATCGGCGAGCGCCAGGGTCGCGGTGGCGCCCGGAGCAGGGGTCTGTCCGGTGTTGGCGATCGTGACCGTGTAGTGCACCGTCGCGCCCGGCGTGGTCGTGCTTGCATCCGCCGTGGTGGCGATGGCGAGGGCCGGGATCAGGACGGTCACCGCGTACGAGCACGAGGCGGCGGGACCGGTGCTGGGGCACGGGCTCCCGGCCGACGGCGAGATGACGGTCGCGGCCAGGCTCTTGTTGCCGAGGTCGGGGTTCGCGACGGTGGCGGAGTAGGTGATGGTGGCGGTGGCGCCGACGGCCAGCGCACCGGTCCAGGCGAGCGTGGGGCTGGTGAAGCTGACGTTGCCCGTGGTCGCCGTGGCATCGGCGTTGTAGGTGGCGTCGTCGAGGACCCCCGCCAGGCTGGTGGTGAGCGACGCGGCGGGGTACGGGGTCTGGCCGTTGTTGGTGACCACGATGGTGGCGTGGACGGTGGCGCCGGGGGTGGCGGTGGCGACGTCGGTGGACGCCACGATCGACAGGCCGGGGACGGTCACGGTGGCGGCGCACCGGGCGTCACCGCTGCCACTCGCGCAGTTGGTGCCGAGCGTCGACGAGACGATTGTGTTGGCGAGCACCTTGTTGCCGGTGTCGGGGTTGTTGACGGTGACGGAGTACGTGATCGTCACCGTGGCGCCGGCACCGATGGAGCCTGTCCAGCTCAACGTGGGCGCCGCGTAGGTCACGCTGCCCGAGGTGGCGCTGGCGTTCGCGTTGTAGGTGGCGTCGTCGAGCACGCTGGTCAACGGATCGCTCAGGGAGGCGCTCGACCACGTCGACGCGCCGGTGTTGGTGACCGTCACCGTGTACGCGACCGTGCTGCCGGCCACGGCCGACGAGACGTTGGCGGTCTTGACGATCACCAGGGGCCCCGGCGCGACGACGAAGGTGGCGGCCTTGGTGGCCACCTTCCCGTTCGCGTCGACGACCGACGCGGTGAACGACGAGGTCCCGGTGGTGGTCGGGGTCCCCGACACCACCCCAGTGGCCGCATCGAGGGCGAGGCCCGGCGGGAGGCTGCCCGCGGCGATCGACCACGTGAGGGGCAGGGTGCCACCGCTGACGTCGAGCGTCGCGGTCACGGCGACGCCGACCTTGCCGTTGAGCGGCGTGGCGAAGGTGAAGGAGGGGAGGGGGACGACGACGATGGCAGCCGGCCGAGTGGCGACCTGCCCGAACGAGTCGCTCACCGAGATGACGAAGCTGGACGTGCCCGCCGCGGTGGGGGAGCCGCTGAGCAGACCGGTGGACGAGCTCATCGTGACCCCGGCGGGCAGGCTGCCGGCGCTGACGGTCCACACGAACGGGCCGGTGCCGCCCGTGAGCGTGGGCTGCTGGCTGTACGCCACGGCGACCTCGCCGGCCGCCG
>Ga0209023_10008742_pt1 | contig 10091 bp, 7 predicted proteins | sample LakOneMetagenome_FD_187468 | JGI IMG/M metagenome (GOLD analysis project Ga0209023, IMG submission 187468) | Freshwater and sediment microbial communities from Lake Erie, Canada (SPAdes) (version 2) | ecosystem: Environmental > Aquatic > Freshwater > Lentic | place: Lake Erie, Canada | collected...
GTAATAAGTCCCCGACGCGCCCGCCGAGAAAATGAGGCCCGGCCCATGACCGTTGCCATCGTCGTACATCACTGGAGCCCCGGCGCTGTTGCGCAACGTGAGATCGAGACTGATACCTTGGTGATCGCTAGCAGCGTCGATGCCTCTGAGCTGGCCGGCGAAATAAAACTCGTAGGTTTGGCCAGCCTGCAGATCGACGCGATACCAATCCTTGTCGGTGCTCCAGAGAATTTTGCCGTTGACCGTGCCGTCTTCGGCTAGATTGATTTCCGTCGAGGCGTTGTCCGCGGCTTCAATCCCGACGGTGAGTTCGTACGACCCGGTTGTGGCGCCGTATCCCGGCGGAAACAGCGACGCCGCAACATAATACGTCCCAGTCGTGTCGATGTGCGCGAGAAACCCCGTGCCCGTGCCGGAGCCGTCGTCGACTGTCGCGTAAACGTGGCCGCTCGAGTCGTAGATGACGAGATTGGGATCGTAGAGAGACGATGTGCGCGATGAGCCTGGCACAATTTTGAAATCATAGATCTGTCCGGCGTCGAGATCGATCCGATACCAATCTTGATCGTCCGCGGTATCGATAGACGAGCGCGCCGCGCCGCCGACTTCAAGCGTGGCGGTCGTATCAATGCCGTCACCGACAGTGTCGACCGTCGGCGTGATGTTCAGCGTGTACTGGGCAGGCGTTGGCAGGTAGAAGCTGCCGATGACCGAAATGTAGTATGTGCCGCTCGTGGTCGGCATGAAGTCGTGGCTGCTCTGGCCGAAATAATCTGATCCGGAAGACGCCGGCAGGCCGACGCCGTTTGCATCTTTGATATCAAAGCCCACCAGAAGCGCAGCGGCGTCACCCGATCCACCGATCGAAATGTTGTAGTTTATGCCCGCGACCAGATCGACCGCGATCCAGTCCCCGTCGCCGGTGTAATCAATCGTCGACGTGAAAGGCGCGCCCGGAAGCGCCACAGCCGTCGTCGTGGTGTTGTTTGGAATGTCCGGCATGCACCGCCTCGCCCTTGCATGAGCGCACGCGCATCAAACGATGCGAGTCGCCCTCCCCCGAGTTGAGGCGCAGTCAGCCTCGCGACGAATGCAACTTGCATTTGAAATGCAACACACACAACCCCCGGCGCGACTCCTTGGGGCGAGCTGAACACCGGCCGGTACCGTCAGGAAGCGGACGACGACGTGAGCCATCGGACGCCATTTTTGGTCTGGGCAGCCCGAGTACGAAGCGCGCTTTGCCCCTTCTTCACCGCGAGCGCGCATGCCTGCGGGCACGCCGTTCAAGAATTCCTGCGCCACGAGGTTGGGTCTTTAGGAAGTGCATCACGCCACGTGTCCGTGACGGGCCACGCGGTCATTCACACGGCGCGGCGCCAGCTGCGACCGTGCCAGGAATTGAAAGCCGCCACGATCGCAAGTGCAGTCATGCATCCAAACGCCATCATCGAAACTCGCCAAGGACGGGGCCGCGACCAAAGACGACTGCTACTCCCCAGAGCCCGTAGAAGACCAGCGCAACAAACAAGGGTACGGGACGACGTGCAGCGACCTGCGACTCTAGGAATGCGACAAAAGCGATCATGAACGCGATCAGCTTCAACCCCAAATTAATCGGCCGTCGCTTTGCACGCTGTCACCTCCCGAGTTCGCGGCTAAAGAAGTGTTTCGGCAATCTTAGGGCGCTGTCGGCTTTGGAGCAGCCTGACGCAACCGCCGTTTTTCCGAACGACTTGCGCTCCCGTTTCGTGACGTCGAGCATAATTGTCGGCGACGGGCAGCGCGTCGCCGGATTCCGACACTCGCACCAGCCGCTTGCCTGTATAGAATGGACGACCCTCACCGAGTTCGCGATGACCGCTCGATACGCAACTTTCTGCTCAGACCCGCTCAATCCCAAAGCCGCCGAGCCGGACTTCGCGGACGAGGTTGAAGCGGCGCGCGATGCGGGTTTTATGCCCGTACTTCTGGATCACGACGCACTGGACCATCGTGTCGATCCAAGCGACGCCTTGCGCAAAACTCGAACCCCAGAACCAGGCTTAGCAATTTATCGCGGCTGGATGCTCAAGAGCGGCGCCTACAACGCGCTGACAGAGGCGCTGTCAGCGCGCGGAGTTGAGCTGCTCACAAGCCCGGAGTCATATGAGGCGTGCCATCACGCGCCTGGCTCCTACGAAGCGTTATCCGCGTTCATGCCGAGGACGGTCTGGGTCGCGGAAGCAAACCTGGACGATCCAAAAGCAATCGCCTCGGCGCTGGCGTGTTTCGGCGATTCCGGTGTGATCATCAAAGATTGGGTGAAGTCTCAAGCGGCCGGTTACTGGAAAGAAGCGTGCTTCATCCCTCGCGCTGCAAACACGGATCAGGCGTCGCGGGTTATTGCACGTTTCCGTGAGCTACAGGGTGACGGCCTCGTCGGTGGCGTCGTGTTCAAAACATACGTTCCGCTAATACCCGTCGGCGCTCCCGCAGACGAGTACCGAGCGTTCGTGGTCGGGGGACACACCGTGGGATGCTGGCCGCGCTCCGAAGGTGCCGGCAACGGCGCTGCGCCTCCGACTGAACTCGTCGCACGTGTCGCCGCGAAGATACCTAGCCCATTTGCGTCAGCGGATTTTGGCGTCGATCAAACCGGGCGCTGGTGGCTGCTTGAGGTTGGAGATGGCCAGGTTTCTGGCCTGCCCGCTGAAGCGGCAGCGAAACCCATCTTCGAAGCGCTCGCGCAAACTGCAACCCAACGCGAGTAAGCCGAACGCATTGACTTCAACATCGAATGGCCGCCCGGCTCCAATCCTGCCGCCCAACGTGCTAGCGCCGCGAAGGCCGGAGACCGCCGTTTGCGGCCATTGATCGGCACTAATCAGCCTACGATTTCTGCACCGTCCGGCCCCTCTGACAGGTTGCCGCGCACGCGGATCGAATGCCCGAAGAAGAGGCCACCATCGTCGAACCAAAAGTCGAAACTGCTATCAGCTCCCACGGCTATGGTTTTTAGACAAAGCTTTTGCCTGAATCCATCGGCGCTTATTTCGTGTTCTCCCGGCTCCAACCAGCTGTCATTCTTTAACGCCAAGAGGTCTCGAATGCAGCATTCAACGATCTGTTGATGCCACTCTCTCTGCCTCGACCACAATTCTCTCGCGGTGCTCAGGGCACCGATGACATCATCCTGGTTCGAAACGCAAAGAGTGAGGCTTATGGGCTCTTCATTCCAGGCCGCTCGCGACTCGAACCAATTGACCCTCGGGTCTAAGGTGAAGACACCGAACTGGTGGTCCTCGAAGCTGACAGGCTCCTGCAATCGACGCGCTGTGTTGATTAGTTCGACATCCTCCTCATCAGGTCCGATGAGGTCCACAAGCAATGCGTTTGGCGTCCCCTCGTCGGCGACGCGATCGGATACATGTGCTCGCACTCTCCACACGCTGTAAGGTGCAATCCTGACCTGAATTCTCTGTACCTCTTGCTCGGCGACCTGCTGTATAAGTTGAAGCGGTTTGGTTTGAAGTTCAGCGCCCGGGAATTTCCAACACTCAAAGGAAAGCTGCAGGGTCCACAACAGCTCCCCGAACAAGTGACTTCCGGACGGACCGTTCGCGCCTACTACGCCAATAACTTCGAGAAGGGGTTGCTCCTTAAGTCGCTCCAGTAAGGCGCGCCTGTGCGAGCGCATTTCTGAGAACTCTTTGGCGGGCATGGCGCGGCAAGCATCACGACGATGATGCCAGAGTGTCAACGTCTCGATTGGGCCAATTGCGGTCAATAAGCGTACACATCACCGCCCTATCCATCGCTCCTGTCGCCCCAAGCCTTCAAACACCGCGCCTTCACCCAAATCTATCCGACCCACTCCACCACCGCGCTAAACTCCCTCCATCTCCTGCAGGGAGGCTACGGTGCACCAATAGCCGATCAGCGTGGGAGATGCGGTTTGAACGCGATGATGTGTGAAGCAGCGATGTGAAGCGCATCAGCTTCGGGGAGCAAAAGGAAACCCGAAGGTCCAGGACGAAGAATTGGTCTTCGCCTGCGCGTCGGCCGGGAACGTCGGCAAGGCGCTAAGCTCTGCCCGGATCCCCAGCGTCGTGAGCGATCGGTCTGTGAAGAGCAGCAGCGGGAGAAGGTCCGCGCCGATCCATGGTTCAATGCGCAAGCGTTGGGCGCTCACCTGTCTGCAAACGCATGGCCCCCGGAAGAGCCTTGAACGCCGCTTGCCGGCGCCGGCTGCACAACACGCCGCGCAGGGCGCGCTTCGGCACACCCAACGAATTTTGTCTTTGAAGCTTCGGCCCGAAGCGCGTCCTGCTCTCCCGTCCCGCCGCGGCGTTCGCCTGCGGTGGCGCCTGACCTTGCCTTTCACGACGGGTTTGGTGGACAATGGCGCGTGCTCACCAGCAAAGCCAAGTACGCGCTGAAAGCGATGATCGACCTCGCCGCCCAAACCGGCGGCGAAGCGCGGCCCGTCTTTATCGGCGACGTTGCCGCCCGCCAGGACATCCCGCGGCGCTTCCTCGAGAACATCCTGCTGGAGCTCCGCAAGCACGGCCTGGTCGTGAGCCATCGCGGGAAAATGGGCGGCTATGCGCTCGCCCGATCGCCCGATCTCATTACTTTTGCTGACGTTATTCGCGCGATCGACGGTCCGCTGGCGCTGACCCCTTGCACCAGTCGCACCTCCTATCGCCGCTGCGAAGACTGCCGGGACGAGGTCACCTGCGCGCTCCGCAAAACCCTCCTGCAGGTCCGCGACGCCAGCGCCGCCATCCTCGAGCGCACCACCCTGGCGGAGGCCGCCGGCGGTCCCCTAAGCGTCCCAGCCCCCGCCCGCCACGTTATCCAGACCCCTTAATCTCGATTGACTCGGTGTAGTTAAGGGCGATAGCGTTTGGCGAGACGGCTCAGGAGGGACACATATATGTCGGTGCGCACCCCGCTTCTTTCGCTCCTCGCCCTCGCAGCGCTTGCGCTCACCGCGTGCGGCCAACCGGCATCTTCAACGTCGCAAGGTGCGCCAACGCAGCTGTTGAACGTGTCCTACGATCCGACGCGCGAACTCTATCAAGACGTCAACACCGCCTTCGCCGCGCAATGGCACACGCAGCATCCGGACGCAGCGCCGCTGCACATCGAGATGTCGCACGGCGGCTCAGGACGCCAAGCGCGCGCCGTGATCGATGGGCTTGAAGCCGACGTCGTCACGCTCGCGCTGCCGTACGACATCGATCAGATCGCCGCGCGCGGATTCATCGCCGCCGACTGGCAAACGCGCCTGCCGAACAACAGTGCGCCATATACGTCGACGATGGTGTTCGTCGTGCGCCACGGCAACCCGAAGAACATCCACGATTGGAACGATCTCGTCCGCAGCGGCGTCAGCGTCGTGACGCCCAACCCGAAAACGTCGGGCGGCGCGCGGTGGAATTATCTCGCCGCCTGGGGTTACGCGCTGCAACAGCCTGGCGGCAACGACACCACCGCACGCGCCTTCGTGCAGCACCTCTACGCCAACGTCCCGGTGCTCGACACCGGCGCGCGCGCCGCGACCACCACGTTCGCGCAACGCGGCATCGGCGATGTGCTGATCACCTGGGAAAACGAAGCGCATCTGGCGCTCGCCGAATTCGGCCAAGGCCAGTTCGAGATCATCACGCCGTCCGTCAGCATCCGCGCCGAACCCACCGTCGCTTGGGTCGATCGCAACGTTGAACGCCATCACACCGCCGAAGTCGCGGAAGCCTATCTCCGCTACCTCTATACGCCCGAAGCCCAAGAGATCGCCGCGCGCCGCTTCTATCGCCCGTCCGATCCCGCGGTGCTCGCGCGCCACGCCGATACCTTCCCGGCGCTCCGCCTGCTCGACTTCACGCAAACCTTCCATTCCTGGTCAGAAGTGCAAGCGACCCACTTCGCCGAGGGCGGCGTGTTCGATCAGATAACAGCGGGCGCCCAGCGACAGTGACCGCCGCCTCCCCTCGTCCGTGGCGGTTCGTGGAGCCGAGTGCACTGCCAGGGTTCTGGCCGTCACTCGGCTTCACCCTTGTTTATCTATCCTTCTTCCTCTTGCTCCCACTCGCAGCGCTGGCACTGCGTCCGTGGGAGTCCGGCTTCGATCACGTCTGGAGCGTGATTAGCGCACCGCGTACGCTGGCTGCACTCCGCCTAAGCTTCACCGCCGCCTTCGTCGCCGCCTGCATCAACGCCGTGTTCGGCACGATCGTGGCGTGGGTGCTGGTGCGCTACCGTTTTCCGGGACGACGTCTGCTCGATGCATTCGTCGATTTGCCGTTCGCGTTGCCGACTGCTGTCGCCGGCATCGCGCTCGCGGCGATCTACGCGCCTAACGGCATGATCGGCTCGATCGTCGCGCCGCATGACATCCCAGCCGGCGAAGGCGCGCTCGGCGCACTCTACAACGTGACGCTGCGGCCCCTTCAGCTCTGGCTGGCTTCGCTCGACATGCACATCGCCTTCACACCGCTCGGCGTGATGATTGCGCTCATCTTCGTCGGCTTCCCGTTCGTCGTACGCTCCATCCAGCCCGTGCTTGAGGACTTGGACATCGAAGTCGAGGAGGCCGCCGCAACGCTCGGCGCCGATCGCCTGCGCACCTTGTTTCAAGTCGTCGTGCCGGCCATCGCCCCATCCATGCTCGCAGGCTTCTCGCTCGCGTTCGCGCGCGCCGTTGGCGAGTACGGCTCAGTCATTTTCATCGCCGGCAATCTGCCGAACGTCTCGGAAATCGCGCCGCTGCTGATCGTGATCCGGCTTGAGGAATTCGACTATGCGGGCGCCGCGGCCGTTGGCCTGATGATGCTCAGCATTTCGCTGCTGTTGCTCTTCGCGCTGAACACGCTGCAAACCCGTATCGCCCGGCGCGGTACGCGATGAGCGAGCGCAGACCATCCCCAGCACGACGCGACCCGCCGTGGTTGGCGACGCTGCTGCTCATCATCGCGCTCGGCTACTTCGCGCTGGTATTGGTCCTGCCGCTGATCACCGTGTTCGCGGAAGCCTTGAAGCGCGGCTGGGACGCCTACTTCGCGGGCATCACCTCAGAAGACGCGATGTCGGCACTGAAACTGACACTGCTCGTCGCCGCGATCGCCGTGCCGCTCAACACTATCTTTGGCGTCGTCGCCGCGTGGGCCGTCACCAAGTTCGAGTTCTGGGGCAAGAGTGCGCTCGTCACCTTCATCGACTTGCCGTTTTCAATCTCGCCGGTGATCTCGGGGCTCGTCTATGTTCTGCTCTACGGCGCGCAAGGATGGTTCGCACCGTTGCTCGATGTGAACACCAATGTCGCGCTGTTTGGCTTCACTTGGCACATTCAGTATCATTTACAGATCATCTTCGCCGTCACCGGCATCGTCCTCGCCACGACGTTGGTGACTTTGCCGTTCGTCGCGCGCGAACTCATTCCGCTCATGCAAGCGCAAGGCAGCGATGAAGAGGCGGCCGCCGCGACGCTTGGCGCCGACGGCTGGCGCACATTCTTCCAGGTGACGCTGCCGAATATTCGCTGGGCGCTGATGTACGGCGTCCTGCTCTGCACCGCTCGCGCCCTGGGCGAATTCGGCGCGGTGTCGGTGGTGTCGGGCCACATCCGCGGCCAGACTGCGACCATGCCGCTGCAGGTCGAAATCCTCTACAATGAGTACAATTTCGTCGCCGCATTCGCTGTGGCCTCATTGCTGGCCCTGTTTGCCCTCATTACCTTGGCCGTGAAGACGATCCTCGAGCTGCAGTTCGCCGACGAACTCGCTCTGCAACGTTCGCGCTGAAGGCCCTATGTCGCTCGAGATTACCAACATCGACAAAAGCTTTGGGCGCTTTGCTGCGCTGAAGTCGGTGTCGTTGTTCGCCGAGGACGGTGAGTTCCTGGCGCTGCTTGGCCCGTCGGGCTCAGGCAAGACCACCTTACTCCGCGTCATCGCCGGGCTTGAGATGGCCGATGCTGGCGCGGTTCGCTTCCGCGATGAAGACTTGTTGGCTAAGCCCGTCCGGCAGCGCGGTATCGGCTTCGTGTTCCAGCACTACGCGCTCTTCAAACACATGACCGCCGCGCAGAACATCGCCTTCGGCATGTACGCCAAGGGCCGCGGCCGTCCTTCGCGACGCGACATCAACAACAAGGTCGAAGAGTTATTGAGCCTCGTGCAACTCGGCGGCCTGGGCAATCGCTTCCCGGCGCAACTCTCCGGGGGCCAGCGTCAGCGCGTGGCGCTCGCGCGCGCGTTGGCGATCGAGCCGAAGATCCTCCTACTCGACGAACCGTTCGGCGCACTCGATGCGCGCGTGCGCCGCGATCTGCGCCGCTGGTTGCGCGAACTGCATGAGAGCACGGGCATCACCACAATTTTCGTGACGCACGATCAGGAAGAAGCGCTCGAACTCGCCGATCGCGTCGCGTTGCTGAAGGATGGCGCGCTCGAACAAGTCGGCACGCCGGAAGAACTTTATCACGAACCAGCAAGCGCCTTCGTCTTCGACTTCCTAGGCGACAGCATCCAACTGCCGTGCCGTGTCGAAGGCGGCATCGCTGTCATCGGTGGCGCTGGCGTGCCCATTGTTGGCGCGCGGCCAGAATGGACTGGCTCCGGCACCGCCTACGCGCGACCCGACGCGTTCACAGTTATCGTCGGCGAAGGCCAAGGTCTGGCCGCGCGGGTGCGCAACGTGCTGTTGGCGGGACCGGATGCGCGCATCGATTGCGCACTCGAAAGCGGTGGCGCGATGGAAGTGCGCTTGCCGCATGAAGAGGCGCAGAAGCTCTCACCGCGTGATCGCGTGACACTGGTGCCGCGCACGGTCCGGGTCTGGAGCGCCTGAAAACAAAGCGGCCCCCGCTTGCGCGAGGGCCGTGAGTTGCTTGGGCTATGATCTGATTAGCGAATGTCCACGTGCTGGCTTTCGGCCCGTACGTTGGCATCCTCTTCGCGCAGCGCGGCGAGCGACTGCTGCACGCGCGGGTCAGAGAGTACCGTCGCGATCCTCGCCAACGATTCAGCGCTCTCCGACGATCCACCGAGAAGTCGGGTGAACGCCCGCAGGCCGCTCGGCGCTTCCGGATAGAAGCGCAGCTGCACCTGGCTGTTCTCGGCGATGCCGGCGAGCGCACGCGCGCGCGCCACGGCAACCGAGAAGCCGCCGAGGTGATCGACGAGGTGGCGTTCCAGCGCTTGCTGACCCGTCCAGACGCGACCTTGCGCAACGGCGTGCACTTGGTCCGCGGTCAGGTGACGGCCGCGCGCGACGATGCCTTGGAAGTCGGCATAGGCGCGATCGATGAAGCCGGCGAAGGCTGCACGTTCGGCCGGCGTGAACGCCGTGTCGTTGGAGAACATGGTGACGTACGGCGAACCGACGGTGATGCGATCGGTGTGGGCTGAGAGATAATGCTCCATCGCCGGGCCGATGATCAGCTTGCCGCCGAGAACACCGATCGAGCCGGTGATGGTGGTTGGCTCGGCAACGATCTCGTCAGCTTCAGCGGCGACGTAATAGCCGCCGGAAGCCGCAACCTCGCCCATTGAGACCACGATCTTCTTGCCACGTTCGCGCGCGGTGCGGAGTGCGGCCAGGATCTGGTCCGACGCCACCACCGAACCACCGGGGCTAGAGACGCGGAAGACGATGGCCTTCACGTTGTCGTCGGCGGACGCATCGAGCAGCGCCCGAGCAATGCGATCGCTGTTCATCTGCGAGTCGCTGTTGAACAACGAGTGCTCTTCGGGGCCAGAGACGATGGCGCCTTCGCCCTGCACCACCGCGATCACCGGGCCGGTCGTGTTCGACCTGCCTTGATAGTCGGCGAAATCCACGACCGGCGCATTGTTGGCGCGAGCTTGCGCCGCGCGCTCCGCCTCTTCCGGACGGCCGAGCTTATCGACGAGGTGCAGTTCGACGGCGTGTTGAGCGGTGAAGGGCGTGGCCTCGATTGCCGCCCGCGCCTGCGGCACGGGAATGCTGCGATCGGCCGCGATGTTCGCGACCATCGAGTCATAGAGCCCGTTCATCAGGCTGGTGAGCTCTTCGCGATTGGCAGGCGTAAAGCCGCGCTGCGTGAGTTCGTCGAGCTCACGCAG
>Ga0209023_10008743_pt1 | contig 10090 bp, 9 predicted proteins | sample LakOneMetagenome_FD_187468 | JGI IMG/M metagenome (GOLD analysis project Ga0209023, IMG submission 187468) | Freshwater and sediment microbial communities from Lake Erie, Canada (SPAdes) (version 2) | ecosystem: Environmental > Aquatic > Freshwater > Lentic | place: Lake Erie, Canada | collected...
CTCGCGCCGAGCCGCCGCTGCACCGGATGGGCGGCAACCACCTAGGCTGGCCGATCGTGCGAGCCACGGTGGTCATTCCCACGTACAACGAGATCGACAACATCGAGCGGGTGATCCGCGAGGTGCTGGCGGCCGCGCCACACGTGCAGATCCTGGTGGTCGACGACGGCAGCCCGGACGGTACCGCCGACAAGGCCGAGGAACTGGGCCGCGAACTGGGCCACGTCAGCGTGCTGCGGCGTACGGAGAAGAACGGCCTCGGCAACGCCTACCGGGCGGGCTTGCGCACGGCGATCGACGACGGTGCGGAGATCTGCGTGCAGATGGACGCCGACCTGTCGCACGACCCGGCCGTGCTGCCGGCGCTGCTGGCCAATGTGGAGAACGGGGCGGACCTGGCCATCGGCAGCCGCTACGTGCCCGGTGGCCGCACGGTCAACTGGCCGCGTCGTCGCCGCATGCTGTCGCGCTGGGGCAACCGCTATGCCGCAGGTGTGCTCGGTCTGGCCGTCAACGACGCCACCGCCGGCTACCGCGCGTACAGCGCCGCCGGCCTGGAGCGCATGCAGTTCGAGAAGGTCAAGGCCGACGGTTACGGCTTCCAGGTCGAGATGACCTACCGGCTGGTCAGCGCCGGCGGCAAGATCGTGGAGTTCCCGATCAGCTTCCAGGACCGCACCGAGGGCGTCTCGAAGATGTCGGGCAGCATCATCCAGGAAGCCCTCGTGCTGGTGATGAAGCTGTGGGTCAGCGACTTCCGCGGCCGCCGTCGCCGCCGTGCCGAAGGCCGCTAGACCCGATGCGCAACTGGTTGGTCGGCGGTGCACTCATCCGCCACGGTGACGGCCTGATCCTCGTCTGCAACCGCCGGCGCGACCGCTCGCTGGAATGGACCCCGCCCGGCGGCGTGATCGACCACGGTGAAACGTTGCTGCAGGGCCTGGAGCGCGAGGTGCGCGAAGAGACCGGCCTGGTCGTGCGTTCGTGGGCATGCTGCTCGTACAAGGTCACGGTCGACGCGCCCGACATGGGGTGGCGGTTGAAGGTAGAGGCCTGGGAGGCCACTGGCGTCGACGGCGACGTCGAGATCGCCGACCCCGACGGCATCGTCGAGGAAGTGCGCCACGTCGCGGGTGTGGATGCGCCGGGCCTGCTCGCGGCCAGCCCGCCGTGGGTGCACGCGCCAGTCGGGGCGTGGCTGAGCGGTTCCTCGGTGCGCAACTATCGCTTCGTGCTGCGCGGTCAGGACCGTGGCAGTGCGCGGATCGAGCGGGTGGAGTAGACCCTGCCCATGACCGCCGTGCCGCGCTCGATCCTGCACGTCGACATGGACGCGTTCTACGTCAGCGTCGAGCTGCGCCGCCGGCCGGAGCTGCGCGGTCAGCCCGTCGTGGTCGGCGGCACGGGGTCGCGTGGCGTCATCGCCGCCGCGTCCTACGAGGCGCGCCGGTTCGGCCTGCACTCGGCGATGCCGTCCACCCAGGCCCGCCGGCTGTGCCCGCACGCGGTGTTCCTGCCAGGGGACCACGAGCTGTACGCAGCAGTCAGTCGCGAGGTCCACGAGATCTTCCAGTCGGTCACTCCGTACATCGAACCGTTGGCGCTGGACGAGGCGTTCCTGGACGTCAGCGGCGCGACGCGGCTGCTGGGCAGCGGTGTGCAGATCGCACACCACGTCCGCGAACAGGTCTGGCAACAGCTGGCGCTGAAGTGCTCGGTCGGGGTCGCGCCGAACAAGTTCCTGGCCAAGCTGGCCTCCGTCGCCGCCAAGCCGAAGGCGACGCCCGCCGGTGTCGTGGAGGGCCGTGGCGTGTGGGAGGTCAAGCCGGGGGAGGAGCTCGCCTTCCTGCACCCGTTGCCGGTGAAGGCGCTGTGGGGTGTGGGCCCGGCGACGCTGGAGAAGCTGAACCGGCTGGGTGTGCACACGGTGCGCGACCTGGCGCAACTGGACGAGGCAGCGTTGGTTGCCAGCGTGGGCAAGGCCCATGGGCAGCACCTGTTCCAGCTGGCGTGGGCGCGCGACGACCGGCCGGTGGAGGTCGACCGGGCGATGAAGTCGATCGGCCACGAGGAGACATTCGCGGCCGACCGGTTCACCCACGAGGAGCTGCGCCGAGAACTCGTCCGTCTGGCCGACGGAGTCGCCGGTCGGCTGCGGGCACAACAGGTCGGCGCCCGTACGTTCTCGCTGAAGGTCCGCTTCACCGGCTTCCACACGATCACTCGAGCAACCACCGTGGAGTCACCCGTGGCCACGGCGCACGGCATCGTCAAGGCGGTCGAGCCGCTGCTGGACGCGGTGGACCCGTCGCCGGGGGTGCGGCTGCTGGGCGTCAGCGCCAGCAACTTCGGCGACGTCGCCGAGCAGCTGACGCTGGACCAACTGATGACGGATGCCCCGGCCGACGAGCAGGAGTGGCAGGCGGCCGAGGAAACGATCGACGCCATCCGCAGCCGGTTCGGCAGCAGCGCGATCGGCCCGGCCAGCGCGGTCAGCCCCCGTGGCCTGCGGTTGGTCCGCCGAGGCGCCCAGCAGTGGGGCCCGGACCACGACAAGTCCTGACTGGCGATCACCCGTGCGCGTTGTCTCGCGCAGCGAATCGTGCGAAGATGCGTACAGGCCACCGCCTGAGGAGCTCGCTATGCCGCTGTCGGAAGACGAACAGAGGATTCTTCGCCAGATCGAAGAGCAACTGCAGCGCGACCCTGGTTTTGGCCGGAACCTGCATCCTCAGGGCGCCGGCAGCCGCCGTGTGCTGTTCGCCGCCGGCGCCGCCGCGGTGGGTTGCCTGGTGCTGACCATCGTGTTCCTCTCGGTCAGCCCGTATCTCAGCTTCGTCGCGTTCATCGGGGCGGTGGTGGCCGGGTTGTTCGCAGAACGCCATGCCCGGCAGCTCAGCGAGGGTGGCCTGAACCACCTCTCGGAGTCCGTTCGCGGTCGCTTCGGCGCCCCGCCACGGTCCCGCGCCGACGACTGACTGCAGCAACGACTGACGGCACCGGCGACTGACTGCACCGCGTCCGGCAGCACCGGGCGGGCGTTGGCGTGACTCGAGCCTGGCCTGCCCTGCAGTTCAGCCCGCCAGACGGCGGCGCATCAACCGAGGGTCGAACAGCGCCTTGAGACGCAACGGCGTCGGCGTGCGCTCGCGACAGGTGGCGTCGATCTCCTGGCTCAGCATCTCCGAGCGCGACACGGCTTTGCTGTCCACACCCCGCGGCGAGTACACGGCGCGGGTGACGTAGACGGCCAGCTCGCGCAACGCGCGGTGGTCCACCCCGGTGGCCCGTTCGGCGGCATCTGCGTACTCCAGCGGGGTCAACCCGCCGACCGCGGGCGCGCCGGCCAGCGAGAGGCTGCCGACGGTGCGCCGCCAGGCGTTGATCACCCGGTCGCTGTCGCTGTGCGCACCGCGCATCGTGAACGCACGGATCACGCGTGGTGCGGCGACGACCCACGCGCCGGTCGCCAGCAGCAGACCGGCGAGCACCCAGGGCACGCTCGAACTGCCACCGCCACCCCGACCCGGGCTGAGCGCTGCCACCGTCGTGGAGGTCTGACCGCCCTCGCCACCGACACCTTCGCGGGGCACCGGGGCGAACGTGGTCGTCGGCGCATTCGGGTTGAACGCCGTCGACGGTGTGACGATCGTGTTCTGCGTGGGGTTGTTGTCCGGGCCCTGCTGCTGCGCCTCGGCACCGGTGTAGATCGCAGTGTCGGCGTTGCCGCGCCCGGGGGTGGGTTCGAAGGCGACCCAGCCGACACCGTCGAACCAGACCTCGGGCCAGGCGTGTGCGTGGCGGCCGTAGACGTGGTACTTCCCGTCGCTGCGCAGATCGCCGGGCGTGAACCCGACGGCGACACGGGAAGGCATGCCCAGCATGCGGGCCATCACGGCAAAGGTGCCTGCGAACTGCTGACAGAACCCACGCTTCTCACGCAAGAACTCGTCGATCGCGTCGTAGCTGTTGCCCAGCTGCACCGACGCGTCGTATTCGAACTCGCTGGAGCGGAACCAGTTCTGCAGCGCCAGCGCCTTCTGGTACGGCGTCGTCGCTCCGGCGGTGACCCGCTCGGCGTTCTCCCGCGCGGATGACGGCATGCCGTCGGGGACGTCGAGGTAGCTGATGTCGGGCGCATGGTCGGCGGTGGCGGCGTTCAACTGGTCGGCGGTCGGCTGGATGATGATCGACTTGATCGAGATCTCGTCGCCGGGCTGCAGCGTGTTGTTGTCCGGGAGGACGAGCGTCTGTGAGTCCGGGGCGTAGTACACGTCGTCGGGCGAGACCGACACGGGGTGGTAGCTGGCGGGCACCAGATTGCTGCCCAGGTTCTCGATGTGGACGTTGGACACATTGACGTTGCCGTCGAGCGCGACCTCGCCGCTGCGGTTCCCCATCTCCACGATCGTCTCGTCGGCGGGGATCCACCGGCGACCGGTGAACACCGGCAGCGAGATCAGCCGCCAGTAGTGGCCACCGTCGTTCGAGTCGACCGTGAACAGCTCCAGGTTGCCTCGGTTGCGGAGCTGGGCGCCGATGTCGACCAGCGGGTTGATGACCTCGGTGACGCTGCCGTTGCCGTTGCGGGCGTCGACGAGCGGTTCCGATCCCGCGCCGGGGAGGCGCGGCCCGATGGCCATGGCTGCCACACCGGTGAGCGCCACGGTTGCAGCGATCGCCGGCAGTGCGGCCGCCAGCTTCCACCGACGTGCGCCCATCCAGGCCGCTTCCTCGTTGGTCTGCCGGAAGCGCAACACGGCGATCGCCAACAGCGCCGCTGCCACCCACAGGGCGGCGACTGCGACACGGTGGCGGTCCGTGCCGAGCGCGGCGGCGAAGACGAACACCACGGCGGACGGCACGACGGCCTCGACGCGACCGAACGCCCTGAACGCGAACGTGTCGGCCAACAGCGCGCAGACGGCGACTGCGGCAGCGGTCGCCACCGCGAAACTGCCGACGCTGGGGACCGGCGCGACCGCCGACGGGAATTGATCGATGACCAGCCGGATGTCGATGCGGAACAGGTCGATCGTGCGGCCGGTCGGCAGCCCGAAGGTGAGGGTGTCGTGGAAGTACGCGATGGAGAGCAGTTCCACCAAGGCGAGCAGCAACAGCGGCCCGGCGACGTACAGCGGGATCCGGGCGAGGCGCAGCAGGAAGGCGATCGCGTGGCTGCCGACCACCACGAACAGCATCGCGTTGAGGTACTCCCAGTCCGGGAAGACGCGGCAGAGCGCGATCACGGTGGCGACGCTCAGCACGGTGAGGGAGAGCGACGCAGGCAGCTGTGCGGCCGTCAGCCGATCCTCGGCCGGCTGCGTGCGTGACGACGTGGTGGCGCTCATACGACGGCGCCGATCCGCCCGTTGACCAGGCCGTTCCACGAGTGGTGCAGGTGTTCCAGCGAGGTCGCGTCGACCGTGAAGCCGCGCCCGGTGGCGGCCGGCACCATCGTGCAGACGACGATCGGCGATTCGTCCGGCCCGGTCGCAGCGAGCGCGTTCACCGCCGCCAACGAGGTCAGGTGGCTGGTCACGACCACCAGCAGGCCGAGGCCGTCGACGCTGGTGCGCCCGGCCGCGGTGTGGTCCACGACCTCCGCGCCGGGGCCGATGGTCGCCAGCCACCGCAAGGACTGCGGTGAGACGTCGTGGCCGCGCAGGTCGATGCCAGGGGCGACGAGCCGGGTGGCGATGCCGACCGTGGAGGCGGCATCGACGACGCTGGCGGCCGCAGTGATGGCCCGTTCGAAACCGTCCTCGTCGTACGAATCGGCGAAGGTGTCCAGTACCACCACGCAGCGCTGCACGCCTTCGAGCGCTGTCTCGCGCACGATCAGCGTGCCGGCCCGCGCCGACGACTTCCAGTTGATGCGGCGCAGGTCGTCGCCCGGTGTGTACTCGCGTTGCGAGTGGAACTCCGACCCTGTCTGGCCGAACGCCTTCATCCGCAGGTGCTGGCCCAGCCGGCCGGAACTGCCGGTGCCGGGGAAGGCCAGCGGCACCCGTTCGGGCACGACCATCACCTCGCCCGCGCCGGCGAGCCAGCGCACCTTGCGGCACAGCCCGAGGATGTCGGTGCGTTCGGCGCGCAGCGGGCCGGTGCGCAGCACGCCCCGACGGGTGGTGGGCACGCGGTACGCCGCAGTCGCCGCTTCACCGCCGCGCAGCGGTGCCAGCTGCATCGGCGCGCCGCCCTTGTCGCCGACCGGTTCCCACAGCTTCAGCCGCGGCGTTCGCGCGGTGCCGCGGTTCGCGACCTGTAGATCCACCCGGGCCGGTTCGCCGACCGACACCGTGGCCGGACGGGCCACCCGGCGCACATCGAGCGCGGGCAGCGGACGATTGACGACGACCACCGCGACCACCAGTGCGATCAGCAGCGCGACGCCGATGACGAACAGCTCGATCAACCCGAACACACGGCCGACCACGAGGCTCGCCGTGGCGACCACGAGCGTGCCCCAGCCGTGGCGGGTGGGCATCAACGACCTGCCGGAACCGGCACCGCGGCGAGCAGTTCGTGCACCGCGCCCTCGTGCGTGAGCCCGCGGGACGCTGCGTCCGGGCGCAACACGATGCGGTGCGCGAGCACCGCGACCGCGACGGCCTTCACGTCGTCCGGGATCGCGTAGTCGCGTCCGTGTGCCGCTGCGTAGGACCGTGTGGCCCGAGCGAGCTGCAGGGTGGCGCGAGGCGACAGGCCCAGCAGCAAGCCGTTGTGGTTACGGCTGACTTCGGCCAGATCGACCATGTAGCTCTTCAGCACGCCGGCGATGTGGACCGTACGAACGGCCTCGCACATGCGCACGACTTCTTCCGAGCTGACGACCGGGCGCAGCGCGTGCAGCGCATCGGCAGCGCCGTTGGAGTCGAGGATCGCCAGTTCGGCTTCGCGGCCGGGGTAGCCCAGCGACAGGCGCATGAGGAAGCGGTCCAGCTGGCTCTCCGGCAGGCGGTAGGTGCCCTCCTGCTCGACCGGGTTCTGCGTGGCGGCCACCATGAACGGGTTGGGCAGGCGGTGGCTGACACCGTCGGCGCTGACCTGGCGCTCTTCCATGGCCTCCAGCAACGCCGACTGCGTCTTCGGTGAGGCACGGTTGATCTCGTCGGCCAGCACGATGTTGGCGAACAACGGCCCGGGCTGGAAGACGAAGCTCTCGCTGGCTCGCTGGAACACGCTGACACCGACCAGGTCGGTGGGCAGCAGGTCCGGCGTGAACTGCACACGCTTCCACGTGCAGTCGATGGACGCGGCGAGCGCCTTCGCGAGGCTGGTCTTGCCGACGCCGGGCACGTCCTCGATCAGGAGGTGGCCTTCGGCCAGCAGGCACATGACCGCCAGTTCGACGGCGTCGCGCTTGCCGTGCACGACCGACGCGACGTTGCCGGCGATGGCATCGAAGAGTTGGGCGAACGTCGGCGAGGGCCGCGTGGGCGGGGTTGTGTACTCGGTGGGGGCTGCCGTCACGGCTGGAAGGGTAGACGCGTGGGAGCACGGCGTGTGTTCAGGAGCACACAAGACGCCTGCACGTGGCGCTCGCGACCTGAGCGGCTACCGTCGACACCGTGACCATTTGCTACCTCGCGATCGATGTCGGCGGCGCCAAGCTCGCCGCTGCCATCGTCAACGAGCAGGGCGAGGTGCTGGTCCGCGACCGCATCGCCACCCCGCAGCGCGAGGTCTGGGCCGCGTTGTCGCGGCTGGTGCTGCGCGTCGTTGCGGCCGCACCCACCCCGCCGGTCGGTTGCGGCGTCGGCTGTGGTGGGCCGATGAACCCGGTCGACCGCACGGTGTCGCCGCTCTACATCCCGAGCTGGCGCGGCTTCCCGCTCGCCGCGGAGGTGGAGGCGTTGACGCAGCTGCCGACGGCGGTCGACAACAACGCGAAGACCGTGGCGATGGCCGAAGCCTGGTGCGGCGCCGCCGTCGGCGTGCACGACTTCGTCTCGCTCGTCATGGGTGCCGGCGTCGGTGGCGGCATCGTCAGCGGCGGCAAGGTGCTGGACGGCCGGCTGGGCAACGCCGGCCACATCGGCCACCTGGTCGTCGAGCCGGACGGGCGGCCGTGCCCCTGCGGTGGCAAGGGCTGCCTGGAGGCCTACTGCAGCGGCCGCGCCATCGAAGAAGAAACGGGTCGCCCGCCCCAGCGCGCACCGCAGGCGATCGTGGAACGCACGGGCATCCTCACCGGCCGGGCACTTGCCTCGGTGGGCGCGATCTGCGACCTCCGGCTGGCGGTCGTCGGTGGGTCCGTGGCGCTCGGCTTCGGCGAGCCGTTCTTCGGCGCTGCGCAGATGGAGCTCGACCAGCGCGCTCGGCTCAGCTTCACGCAGGGCTTCAAGGTCGTCCCCGCGGGTCTTGGACAACTGGCACCGTTGGTCGGCGCTGCCGCGCTCGCCCGCACGCTCTGAGGGTCTGCTCGGTCACGGTGGGGCGCGGCTTCGTCGTCGTGGCTACCACGCGGTAACATCGCCGCCATGCATCCGAAGTACAGCGCTGAAGCAGAGGCCTACCGCGAGAAGGTGCAGGCCTTCCTTGCCGAGAAGCTGCCCACCAACTGGGGCGGCATGGGTCAGCTCGACGGGCAGGAGCTCGTCGACTTCGTCACGGGGTGGCGCAAGACGCTCTTCCATGCCGGCTACCTCGCGCCGGGTTGGCCCGTGGCGTACGGCGGTGGCGGCCTCTCGTCGCTGGAGCAGGTCATCATCGGCGAGGAGTTCGCGAAGGCGGGCGTGCCCACCGGCGGCCCGAACGACGTGTTCGGCATCCAGATGCTGGGCAACACCCTGCTGCAGTGGGGTACCGAAGAGCAGAAGGCGCACTACCTGCCGCGCATCCTCAGCGGCGACGACGTGTGGTGCCAGGGCTACTCGGAGCCCAACGCCGGCAGCGACCTGTCGAACCTCGGCCTCAAGGCCCAGCTCGACGGCGACCAGTGGATCCTGAACGGCCAGAAGATCTGGACGTCCGCCGGCCACCTCGCCGACCACATCTTCACGCTCGCCCGCACCGACCCGGATGCGCCGCGCCACAAGGGCATCAGCTTCATCCTCGTCGACATGCGCCAGCCCGGCGTCGAGGTCCGCCCGATCAAGATGATCAGCGGCGAGAGCGAGTTCAACGAGGTCTTCTACACCGACGCCACGGCCCCCAAGGGCGAGGTCATCGGTGGCCTGAACAATGGTTGGGCCGTTGCCATGACGCTGCTCGGCTTCGAGCGCGGCGAGGCCGCCGCCACCGGCCCGATCCGCTTCCAGGCGGAGGTCGACCGCCTGCTGCTGCTGGCCAAGGAGCGCGGCGTGGCCGACGACCCGCGCATCCGTCAGCGCCTGGCCCAGTGCTACGCCAAGGTGCAGATCATGCGCTACAACGGCATGCGCGTGCTCACCCAGTTCCTCGCCGGTCACCACCCCGGCCCGGATGCGGCGATCTCCAAGCTCTACTGGAGCGAGTACCACAAGGAGATCACCGAGCTGTCGCTGGACATCATCGGCGCAGAGGCCATGACCCCGAGCGGTCGCAAGCCGTCCAGCTCCTTCAGCGCCGACGATGCAGGCGCCCCGAACAGCACCTGGAGCTGGGTCGGTACGTTCCTCAATGCTCGCGCCGGCACCATCTACGCCGGCAGCAGCCAGGTGCAGCGCAACATCATCGGCGAGATGGTGCTCGGGTTGCCGAAGGAGCCGCGGGTTTGAGCCCAGCGGTCGCCGCGCGTGTGGCAGTGGGGGTCGTTCGCCGGCCCACACTGTGGGTCACCGCGCTGCGGCAGTGGCGGCGCACCACGCCGCACGGCTGGTGGCAGCACCGCCCGTTCCTGCCGGTGCCCAGCGGCGGTTATCTCCACTTCCGGTTGGTCACCCAGTACGGCAGCGATGATCATCGCATCGAGCCGGTGGATGTGCTGAACTACCTCGCATGGTGTCGTCGACACGACCGAGCGGGCGCGTGAAGCGCGCCGGCATGCCCGCCACGGTGCGGATACCTGGCGGGGCCGCGGAAAACCTTCCCATGCCCAGACGGCACGTTCGGTAGGTTCTCGCCGCATGAGAAGCGCCCTCGTGTTGAACGCCACCTACGAGCC
>Ga0209023_10008744_pt1 | contig 10090 bp, 8 predicted proteins | sample LakOneMetagenome_FD_187468 | JGI IMG/M metagenome (GOLD analysis project Ga0209023, IMG submission 187468) | Freshwater and sediment microbial communities from Lake Erie, Canada (SPAdes) (version 2) | ecosystem: Environmental > Aquatic > Freshwater > Lentic | place: Lake Erie, Canada | collected...
CGGATCGTTTGACGCGAGCCGCACCTGGCCGCGCGAATACGGGCGGTTACACCACAGGAAGAACAGGCCGAGGCGGTTGCCGAGCGCATGCCAGGCGGCGCGCGTGGCGCTCGACAGATACATGTCGGCGTTGTCGCAATCGTCCAGGTTGGAGGAAAAACGCGCCGCCGTCATGCTGGCGCGGCGGCGACTGAGGGGCATGCGGAATTCGGGCGCCAGGAAGTGGCAGAAGGTCAGGGCCGGGTGGTCCTGCAAATTGCGGCCGACGCCGGGCAAATCGGCCACCACGCGGATGCCGAGGCTGGACAGGGCGGCGGCATCGCCGATCCCGGCCTGCAGCAGCAGGGTAGGGGACTGCAGGGCGCCGGCCGAGAGGATGACTTCGTTCGCGTCGTAGCGCACGCGGGTGCCGGCGCCGTCGATTGCGCTGACGCCGCACGCGGCAGCGTTGTTGGTCAGCACGCGCTCGACGCGCATGCCCGACAGGATGGTCAAATTCGGCCGCGCGCGGGTGGCGGCGTCGAGGTAGCCGACGGCGGTGGAGACGCGCTGGTCGTCGATGTTCGAAAAGGCCGCCGGGAACAGGCCGTCGCCGAATGCGCCGTTCTGGTCTTCCAGATAGGGCAGGCCGGTGCGCTTCAGGCCATCGGCAAAGACGTGGCAGAAGCGTGGCCAGTCGTCGGGGCCGATGCGGCGGATCGGCACCGGGCCGGCATTGCCATGCAGCGGCGATTGACCGAAATCGAGATCGCGTTCGAGCTTGCGGAAGTACGGCAGCACCTCGTTCCAGCTCCAGCCGGCGGCGCCCTCGGCGGCCCAGGCATCGTAATCACGCGGCAGGCCGCGATTCGCCGCCTGCACATTGATGCTGGAGCCGCCGCCCATCACGCGGCCTTGTTCGTAGACCTTGAGTGGCGAGGCGGCGGTGGCTTTCGCTTTCAGTTCGGGCCAGATGAAGCGGTCGCCGCAGAACAGCGGCATCGGGTAGCTGTCGAGGATTTCGGCCGGCACCTGGCCGGGTGGCGTGTCGGCGCCGGCTTCGAGCAGGGCGACGCGCACGCCGGGGTCGGCGGACAAGCGGTTGGCTAGCACGCAGCCTGCCGAGCCTCCGCCCACGATCAGGTAGTCGTAACGTTGTTGCGCCGTCTCCACGTGCGTCTCCTTATGTCTGTTGCAGGGTTCGTATGGCCAGATTCACCATCGCACTGCTTTTATGACTGAAGGGTAACGCAGGACGGTCATCTATTCTAATAATGTTTGTTTATGCGTAATATCAGAAAAACTGATGCAAGCAGCTTGCCTGGCGTGCCGGTTTTTCGGCGTCAAGCGTGGGCGAGGAGGAAACGGCCGGCCTCATCGATAATGCGCGCGGTCTGGTCGCGGTGCGGCGAATGGCCGCAGTCCGGCAGCACCAGCACCTCGGCCTGGGGCAGCAGGCGGGCAATGCCGTGCACCTGTTCCAAGGTCCCGTATTCGTCGCCTTCGCCCTGGATCGCCAGCAGCGGCGCGGTGATGCGGGCGACTTCGGCGCGGATGTCCCAGCTGCGGAAGGCCGGGTCGAGCCAGACGTCGTTCCAGCCCCGGAAGGCCGAATCGACGTCGTCGTGATGGCGTGCGAGGCGCGCGCGCAGGGGACCATGTGTGTACGCGTCGCGCGCCTGGCGGATGGACGCCACGCCGATGTCTTCGACCAGGATATGCGGCGCCATCACGATCACACCGCTCACCGGCGCGCGCGCCGCATGCAGCAGGGCGATCGAGGCGCCGTCGCTGTGGCCGAACAGCCAGGGGCGTTCGATGCCCAGCTGCGCCAGCAGGGCCGGCAGCACTTCCCAGGCTTGCCTGTGCATGAAATCGTGCGGCAGCGGTTCGTCGAGCGGGCGCGCCGTCGAGCGGCCGTAGCCGTAGCGCGAGAACACCAGGCCGCGCAGCCCGTGGGCCTGGCAAAAGCGCTGCGGGAAGTCACGCCACAACGAGACCGAACCGAGACCTTCGTGCAGGAAGACGACGGTCGGGAGATGGGACGCGGCGGCGCCGACCCAGGTGATTTCGTGGCGCATGGTGCGGCCGCGCCAGGCGATATCGGCAAACAGGATGGCTTGATCGGAGGTGGCAGGCATCTGAAGGGACGGTAGTCAATACAAGGGCAGCGCCAGGCGCGAAGTGCGCGGCGCGGAGCCGGAAAATTCTAGCACGGCAATAATCTTCCCGATTTCCATGCCGTGCGCATGGCGGCGCGGGTAAATCGGATACCTTGCGCAATTCGGATACCGTTCGGTATAATTCCCGTCCTTTTCAAGATTCCGCCTCCCATGCCTGCTTCATTCTTCCTGCGCGTCGGCGTCTCGGCTTGCCTGCTTGCCCTGAGCGCCTGCACGCTCGGTCCCGATTTCCAGCGCCCCGCATCCATGCCGGCCATCGCGTCGTTCGCGACCGCATCTAGCCAGACCGGCGCTGCCGTCTCCAGCAATACCGTCGAAGCGGCCATCGATCCGTCCTGGTGGAACCTGTTCCAGGACCCGGTCCTGGTCGAACTCGAACGCGAAGCCATTGGCGCCAACCTCGACCTGCAGGCCGCCGCCGCACGCGTCGCGCAAAGCCGCGCCGCCTTGCAGGTGAGCGGCGCCGCGCTGCTGCCGCGGGTGGATGCCGGCGCCTCGTATGCGCGCCAGCGTGCCAGCGGAAAGGGCACCAACGCCCTCAGCGGCGCCACCGACCAGCACGCGTTCAGCCTGTCGCAGGCCGGTGTCGACGCCAGCTGGGAACCCGATTTATGGGGCCGCGCACGGCGCCTGCGGGAATCGAGCGCGGCGCAGCTGGAAGCGGCCGGCTTCGATGCGGCCGCGATGCGCGTCTCGCTGACGGCCGAAGTGGCGCGCGTCTACCTGGAACTGCGCGGCGTGCAGAACGACTTGCGCGTGGCCCGTTCGAACAGCGAGATCGCCGCGAAAAGCCTGCACGTGGCCGAGCGCCGCCGCAGCCAGGGCGTGGCCACCGAGTTCGACACCTCGGTCGCGCGCGCCCAGCTGGCCAGCTTCGAAGCCGCCATTCCCGAGCTGGAGGGACGCGGCGCCGCCCTCGGCAATGCATTGGCGCTGCTGCTGGCGAAACCGCCGCGCGCCCTCGACGCCCAGCTGGCAAGCGCTGTCGAATTGCCCGGCCTGCCGGCCCGGGTGCCGGTTGGCCTGCCGTCCGAGCTGGCGCATCGCCGCCCGGACATCCTGCGCGCCGAAGCCCAGCTGCATGCGGCCACCGCGCAGATCGGCGCGGCCCAGGCCGATTTTTATCCGAGCATCAGCCTTACCGGCGGCTTGGGCGCCCAGGCCCTGTCGTTTTCCGACCTGGGCGACTGGGGTGCGCGCCAGTTCGCCATCGGCCCGACCCTGCACCTGCCGATTTTCGAAGGCGGACGCCTGAAGGGCAATCTCGCCTTGACCGAAGCACGCCAGCAGGAAGCGGCGATCGCTTACCAGCAGACGGTATTGAGCGCCTGGCATGAAGTCGACAACGCCTTCTCACACTACCGCCGCGTGCAGCAGCGCGCCGCCCAGCTCGACGTGGCCGTGCTGGAAAACCGCCGTGCGCTGACCCACGCCGAGCGCCGCTATGCGCAGGGCGCGGCCGACTATCTCACCGTGCTGGTGACCCAGCAGCGCCTGCTCGACAGCGAAAACGCCGCCTCGCGCGGCCGTACCGACACGGCCCTGGCCATGGTGGCGCTGTACAAGGCGCTGGGCGGCGGCTGGACGTCGGCCGAGAATGCGGGGCAGCAGGGATGATGCAGCACTGGACCTCCTCCATCGAATCGGACCTGCCGCTCTGGGTGCGCGACCTCGACGACGACACCTACGGCGTGCACCACCGCCGCCTGTGCGTGTGGGCCGACGAATTCGACGGCCGCTGGCACTGGGAAATCCAGACCTGGGACGATACCGGCGTGTCCGGGCAGGGCGTCGCCGCCAGCCGCGACGAAGCGATGCTGCTGGCCGATGCCGCCGCGCGCACCCTCGCCGGCACCCAGGGCGGGGCGGCGGCATGACGACGCACGCGCTTTCCGTGTCCGGCGTGCCGGCCGCCGCACCCCCGGCGAGCAAACCCGCGGCCCCGCCAGCCGTTCATCCTTTCGGTGCGCGCCTGCTGACCGGCGTGCTCGGCGTCTTTGTCGCGGCCATGATGTCGGGCCTGAACAGCCGCATCGGCGGCCTGGCGCTCGCCGACATCCGCACCGCTTTCGGCATGGGCGTCGACGACGGCAGCTGGATCAACAGCCTGTACGCCGCCTTCGAACTGGCGGCGATGCCGTTCTCGGCCTGGTTCGCGGTGACGTTTTCCTTCCGCCGCTATCACCTGGCGGTGGTGGCGACGTTCGCGCTGCTGGGCATCCTGACGCCGCTGGCGCCGAACGTCGAAGTCCTGCTGGCGCTGCGCTGTTTGCAGGGGCTGTTCGGCGGCCTCTTGATTCCGGTGCTGATGGCGGCGGCGCTGCGCTTCTTCCCGCTGCCGCTGCGCCTGTACGGCCTGGCCCTGTATGCAATGACCGCCACCTTTGCGCCGAATGTCGCCACCTGGCTGTCCGGCACCTGGACCGACAGCCTGCACGTGTGGCAGCTGCTGTTCTGGCAAACGATCCCGCTGGCGCTGTTTGCGCTGGGCGCGGTGGCCTGGGGCATTCCGCAAGATCCGGTGCGCCTGGAGCGCTTCAAACAGGTCGACTGGATGGGACTCGTCACCGGCTTTGCCGGCCTGGTCATGCTCGGCGTTGGCCTGACCCAGGGCGAGCGCCTCGACTGGTTCAACAGCCCGCTGGTGTGCTGGCTGTTCGGCGCCGGGGGAGGGCTGCTGGCCATCTTCCTGCTGTGCGAATGGTTCCACCCGATGCCCTTCATCAAGCTGCAGATGCTCCATCGCCGCAACCTGGGGCTGGGCTTCGCCATCTTCGTCGGCCTGCTGGTGGTGCTGCTCTCCGGCTCGCTGCTGCCGGCCAACTACCTCGGCCACGCCTGGCACTTCCGCACGCCGCAGCTGGCGGTGATCGGCCTGGAAGTCGGCCTGCCGCAATTCGTGCTGGGGCCGGCCGTGTCCTGGCTGCTGTACAAGAAGTGGGTCGACGCGCGCCATGTGTTCGCCGCTGGACTGGTGCTGATCGCGCTGTCCTGTTTCGTCGGCGCGCGCGTCACACCCAGCTGGATGGCCGACCAGTTCGTGCTGGCCCAGGCATTGCAGGCCTGCGGCCAGCCGATGGCCGTGATCGCGCTGCTGTTCCTGGCCACCAGCGTGGTGCAGCCGATGGAAGGGCCGCAGGTCTCGGGCATCGTGAATTCCTTGCGCGTGCTCGGCACCCTGATCGGCAGCGCGCTGGTTGGCCGCCTGCTGGCGGTGCGCGAAGCGATGCATGCCAACGTGCTGCTCGATACCGCCGCGAATGCGCGGCGCCTGGCCGGGGCGCTGGCGCCGGAGCAGCTGGGCGACGTGGCGCAGCGTGTCTCGCACCAGGCCTTCGTGCTGGCCATCGGCGACAGCTACCTCGTGCTCGGAGTGCTGGCGCTGGCGCTGGTGCCTTTCGTGCTCGCGCTCCAATACATCGCACCGCCGGCCCTGCCGGCAAAGAATTAAATAACAACGCATCATCAAGGATCAGTATGTCCCTCCCGAACACCGCAAAAATCACCGTCGCCGTGCTGCTCGCCGCCGTGCTGGCCGGCAGCGCCTATTCCTATCGCTATGGCGAAGGCCACGGCGCCCGCCAGAGCACCGACGACGCCTACGTCACCGCCGACTTCACCCTGGTCGCGCCGAAGGTGGCCGGCAACGTGCTCGAGGTCCTGGTCGAAGACCACCAGGCCGTGAAGAAGGGCCAGCTGCTGGCCCGGATCGACGACCGCGACTACGTGGTCGCCGTCGACATGGCCAAGGCCGACCTGGCCCAGGCCGAGGCCGACCTGGCACGCCTGCGCGCCACCGTCGCCCAGCAGGGCAGCGCCATCGAGCGTGCCGGCGCCGCCGTGGCGGCCGACCAGGCGACCTTGACGTTCGCCCGCGCCAACGAAGCGCGCTACCGCGATTTGTCGTCGGACGGCTCGGCGACGCTGCAAGACCGCCAGCAAGCCGAGTCCCAGGCCCAGGCCGCGGCGGCCCAGCACAAGGCGAACAGCGCGGCGCTGCTTGGCGCGCGCCAGCAGGTGGCGATCCTGCGCGCCCAGGTGGAGCAGGGCGAAGCGCAGGTGGCGCGCAGCAAGGCAGCCCTGGAGGCGGCCGAACTGCACCTGTCGTACACGAAGGTCAATGCCCCGATCGACGGCGTGGTCGGCCAGCGCAGCGTGCGCGTGGGGGCGTATGCCCAGGTCGGCGCGGCCATGCTGGCCATCGTGCCGCTGCAGTCGGCCCATGTGGAAGCGAACTTCCGCGAGACCCAGCTGGCGCGCATGCGCGTCGGCCAGCGCGTCGACATCGCGGTGGACATGCTGCCCGGGACCACGCTGCATGGCCACGTGGCCAGCCTGGCGCCGGCCAGCAGTGTTTCCTTTTCTCCGATTGCACCGGATAATGCGACCGGCAATTTCACCAAGGTGGTACAGCGCCTGCCGGTGAAGATCGTCATCGATCCGGGCCAGGACGCCGCGCGCCTGCTGAAGGTGGGCATGTCGGTGACCCCGACCGTGGCGCTGGAAGGCTGACGCTACTTAATACAAGACCGAGACCATGAACCCATCCGACGCCATCAAGGAAGCGCCCACGCCCAACAGGCCTGCCCGCCTGACGCGCGAGCAAAGCCGCGCCCAGACCCGCGAGCGCCTGCTGGCCTCGGCCGCCGTCGTGTTCTCGCGCGAAGGCTACGCCGGCGCCTCGGTCGACCGCATCGCCGAGGAAGCCGGCTACTCGAAGGGCGCGCTGTATTCGAACTTCTCCTCGAAAGACGAACTGTTCTTCGAGCTGTTCGACTACTACGCCGGCGGCCAGGCCGACGAACTCTGCCGGCGCCTCGATGCGGTGGAGGGCGCCGAGGAAGCCATCGCCACCGTCTGCGCCTGGGCCAACGGCTTGCAGCACGAACCCGACCTGCGCATGCTGGTGCTCGACCTGACGCGCCTGGTGCGCAACCACACGGTCCTGTTCGAGCGCCACACGCGCTTGTTCGACGAGCAGTGGAAGGCGGTCGGCAGCCGGCTTGCCAAAATCTTCCCGGACGGCCGCTCGCCGGTCGCACCGCTGGTACTGGGCGCGCTGGTGATGGAACTCACCTACGGCAATGCGATGCAGCTGCATGCCGAATTGCGCGCCGGCGACCTGATCGGCCTGGCCTTGCGTGCGCTGCGCGACGCCCACCGCGCCTGAACCCTGACCGGACCCCTCATGCTCCTGAAAACCGCCTTCCTGTTCGTCGCCACCGCCCTCGCCGAAATCGTCGGCTGCTTCCTGCCCTACCTGTGGCTGCGCAAGGGCGGTTCCATCCTGCTGCTGGTGCCGGCTGCGGCCAGCCTGGCGCTGTTCGTCTGGCTGCTGACCCTGCATCCGGCGGCGAGCGGGCGGGTGTATGCGGCCTACGGCGGCGTGTATGTGGCCACCGCCCTGGTCTGGCTGCGCTTCGTCGACGGCGTCAAGCTCTCGACCCTGGACTGGGCAGGTGCGGCAATCGCCTTGTGCGGCATGGCGATCATCGTCTCGGGCTGGTCGCGCCAGTGAATTGTCACTGAGTCGTTAATGATGATTTAAAGTAACGTATCTTTCTGTGCACACATAAGTTGTATGCACGATTCGGAACTGATAAGGTCGTGCCTCACTTATTTTTTGGCTTCCTGCACTGTCCTATGCGTACGAAAATCGCCCTCGCTGCCGCCTCGCTCATCCTTGCCGGCACCGCCCACGCCAGCCTCCTGATCAACGGCGGCGCCGAAACCGGCACCCTGGAAGGGTGGACTGTCGGCGGCGTCTCGAACCCGCGCATCGACGACGGCAGCTTCGACAAAGGCATCGATCCGCACAGCGGCGACTACATGTTCCTGGGCGGACGCGGTCGATACGGCTCGCTGACCCAGAACGTGCCGCTAGGTGGCCTCGATGCGAACCGCCGCGTGGCGGTGTCGTTCTGGCAGCAGGGCCTGGACCAGGGCACGCCGAGCGACAACGGCTATGTGTCGCTGACCTGGCGCGGCATCGACGGCAGCGTGCTCGGCACGGTGGCAAGCAGCACGCTCGACTCGCACGACGGCGCCTGGCAGCAGTACCAGGGCTGGTTCGACGTGCCGGCCTCGGCCTTCTCGGTCGACTACACGATGAACTTCGTGCGCAACTTCGGCTACGACCTGGATAACTTTTTCGACGACAACGTGCTGGACATCTTCAAGGTGCCGGAACCGGGCACGCTGGCCCTGAGCCTGCTCGGCGTGGCCGCCATCGCCTCGGTGCGCCGCCGCCGCAGCCGCTGACCCATCGCCCCCGGCAGCGTGCCGGGCGAACCTTCCGAACGGCGGCCTGGTGCCGCCGTTTTTGCATTCGTGCGCAGAAAAACACGAACGGCTCTTCTATTGATAGTGACTTCTCATTATAATTAATGCCAGGCCGCTCGCGGCATCAAGAAAAGCCCATCGTCACCGGATAAGGAACCGCCCCATGCACGTCCTCGCCTGCCAACGCACGCCGCTCACGCTCGCCATCCTGCTGGCCTTCAGCGCCTCCGCGCATGCCCAAACGGCATCGTCCCGTTTGGACAAGGATCCCGACAGCATCCCGACCGTCGTCATCTCGGCCAGCGCCCTCGGCCTGCTGAGCGACGACATGGTCACCCCGGTCACCTCGCTTGGCGGCGGCGAACTGGTGCGCGCCCGCGAATCGACGCTGGGCGAGACCCTGGCCGGCCAGCCCGGCATCACCTCCAGCCACTTCGGCGCCGGCGCCAGCCGTCCGGTAATCCGCGGCATGGATGGCCCGCGCGTGAAAATCCTGTCCGACGGCGCCGAGATCCAGGATGCCTCGACCATCAGCCCGGACCACGCCGTGGCATTCGAGCCGGTGCTGGCCGAGCGCATCGAAGTGCTGCGCGGCCCGTCGGCGCTGGCCTACGGCGGCGGGGCGGTGGGCGGCGTCGTGAATATCCTCGACCGCAAGATCCCGACCGCGATGCCGGAAAAACCGCTCGAAGGTTCGGTCGAACTGCGCGCCAACTCGGTGGCGCAGGAAAAGACCACCGCCTTCGAATTCACCGGCGGCGCGGGCAATCTCGCCATCCACGCCGAGGGCGTGCTGCGCGATGCCGACGCCTACAAGGTCGGCAGCGGCTGGGAAGGCGGCGGCCGCGTACCTGGCAGCTACAAGGAAAGCGAGACGGGCAGTGTCGGTTTGTCGTGGATCGGCGAGCGCGGCTTCATCGGCGCGGCCTACACCAAGGAACGCAGCGAATACGGCATCCCGGGCCACAACCACGAATTCGGTTCCTGCCACCCGCACGGCGACCACCTGCATTGCGGCGGCCACGAGGAAGAGGGTGGGGAGGGCGAGGAAGGCCACGAGGACCACGATCACGAGCACGAGGACGAGCACGAACATGGCGCCGAAGACGTCCGGGTTGTGAAGCTCGACAGCGACCGCTGGGACATCCGCGGCGAATACCGCGAGCCGCTGGCCGGCTTCAGCAAGCTGCGCGTGCGCGCCTCGATCACCGACTACCAGCACGACGAGCTGGAAGACGGCATCGTCGCCACCAGCTTCAAGAACAAGGCCCACGACGGCCGCCTCGAACTCGAACACAAGCCGCTGGGTGGCTGGCGCGGCGTGCTCGGCCTGCAGACCGGGAAGCGCGACTTCGCCGCCTCGGGCGAGGAAGCCTACGTGCCGTCGACGGTCACGAAGAAGCACGCGGTGTTCCTGACCGAGGAATATAAATTGGGAGACTGGCGCTTCGAAGCGGCGGCGCGCCACGAGTGGCAGGACATTGACGTGGATTCCGAGACCCGGCGCGACACCGGCGCCCGCGGCACCTCGGTCGCGGCCGGTGCGGTCTGGAAGTTCAGCCCCGAATACTCGCTGCGCGCCTCGGTGTCGCGCAGCCACCGCCTGCCGACCGCCGAGGAGCTGTACGCCGACGGCGCCCACCTGG
>Ga0209023_10008745_pt1 | contig 10090 bp, 8 predicted proteins | sample LakOneMetagenome_FD_187468 | JGI IMG/M metagenome (GOLD analysis project Ga0209023, IMG submission 187468) | Freshwater and sediment microbial communities from Lake Erie, Canada (SPAdes) (version 2) | ecosystem: Environmental > Aquatic > Freshwater > Lentic | place: Lake Erie, Canada | collected...
GGCGCGGCCCCGACCGAGGTCCGCTTAGACGCGACAGGCGGGCGCTACACCGGCCTCGCCGAGCTCGGCACCGCCGGGGGCTGGAAGTTGGAGACGCTCGTCACCCCGGCGGGCGGCGCACCGTGTCGTGCGAATCAGAGGCGACCACGTGCACGAGCCCACGGGCGACGAGTTCCAGCGACAGCCGCTGTATCTCGCGGCCGAACTGGCCAGTGAACGAGCCGGCGGTGAGCTGACACAGGACGCCGCCGCGCACTAGCGTCTCCAGGACCTCGACATCGCGCTGGACAGCCGGGCACCGCTCGGGGTGGGCGAGCAGCACGCGGTGGCCGCGCATCTGCACCTGCTGGACGATCCGCTCGAAGCCGACGGCCCCCTGGCTCAGCGGCGTCTCGAGGAGGAGCCACGGACCATCGCCGAGCGTCAGGGCCCGGAGTTCCTCGTCGGGAAGGTCGGCGGACAGTGTGAGGGAGACCTCCCCGCCGGGGATGACCTGCAGGTCAAGTCCCGCCGCCGCGATGGCCGCGCGCAGGGCCGGCAGCCCTTCGCGCACGTCGGCCGCGCGGTTGCCGTACTCCCAGTCCACGTGCGGGGTGGCAGCGACGGTCGCGACGCCGGCGGCAATGTGGGTCCGGGCCATCGCCACGGAGCCCTCGAGGGTCTCGGGGCCGTCGTCGATGCCCGGGAGGATGTGGCAGTGGAGGTCGATCACGGGAGAGGGGGCGCCCGCCCCCTACACCCCGCGGCGACGCAGCACATAGGGGATCGTACGCACCACGATCTTCACATCGCCCCAGAGGCTCCAGTTGGCGATGTAGAGGTAGTCGATCTTCACCATCTCGCCGAGCGGCACGCGGCTGTCCGCCGACCCGAGGATCTGCCACGGCCCGGTCATGCCGGGCGTCAGCGACAGCCGGCGCCGGTCGCTGCCCTGGACCTTCGCGTCCTCGTCGATGACGAGCGGCCGGGGGCCCACGATGCTCATCTCGCCCTGCAGGACGTTCAGGAGCTGGGGCAGTTCGTCGAGGCTCGTCCCGCGGAGAAACGCACCGACTCGTGTGACCCGTGGGTCTTCGGCGATCTTGAACAGGCCTTCCGTCTCGTTCTGCTCGGCCAGTTCGGTCCGTAAGTTTTCGGCGCCGTCGACCATGGAACGAAACTTGAACATGCCGAACGCTTCGCCGTTGCGACCAACGCGTGACTGCCGGAAGAACACGGGGCCGCGGCTGTCGAGCCTTATGAGCGCGGCGATGATCAGGAACAGCGGTGCTGCGAGGAGGAACGCGCCGGCCGACACGATCAGGTCGAAGCTGCGCTTCACAGCGGCTGACGAGCGTGTCAGGCCGAAACGCCGTACGCCCATGACCGTGATGCCGTAAAGGTCGTCGTAGGACACGGCGGCTCCCACGACCTCCAGAACCCGCGGGAACAGGCTGACGCGAACGCCGAGCCCCTTCACCACACGGATCAACTCGAGCATCACCTCGGGAGCGTCGTCTTCGAACACGATGACCGCGCGGTCCACCTGGAGGTTGTTGACGACGCCGCTCAGCGCTTCCACGTGGTCCCGACGTTGGGGCACGCGCGCCTCTGGATTCCGACCGGTCCAGTCACTCAGGTCGAGTCGTCCCACGATCTGTGCCGGCAGCGAACTTGTGGCGAAGCGGTCGCACAGGCGCGCGTACTCTGTCGCATTGCCGATCACCAGGCACCGCTCGGCTGGCATCGAAGCAGAGACGATCCGCCGAACGGCGCCGCGCGTGAGAATCATCCCGGTGGCCAGGAGGATCAGGAGTGCGATGGCCTGAGTCCGGTCGAGCCCGCCTGTCACGAACACGGAGCCCGAGAGCCAGATGATCATCGTGTACAGCGTGGCCAGCGAGAAGATCGCGGGGATCTCCTCGATCGTGGTCTTGCGGATCAGGAGTTCGTCGCGGTCATAGAGGCCCCCGACCTTGGCCATCAGAACCAAGAGCGGCAGAAGCAGAAGGCAGGACGCCTGCAGCCCGCGTGACCCCACCAGTCCGACCGAGATCACCCCGGCCACCGTCGCCGCTCCGATGTCCCCGAGCGCAAGTGCGCGCCGGTACGCGGCCTCGCGGCGGGCGACCCGGTGCGACGGGACGCTCTCGTCGAGGCGCTGAGGTAACAGTCTGAGCGACCGCGCCGCCCGCTGGGCCTCGTCGACGCTCTCCGCTGCCGTGATCGGTACGGCCCCCGATATCGGCAGCGGCGGTTGCGCCTGTGCCTTAGCTGTCTGGGAGTCGGGTATGGACGGAGTGGTCATTGCTCGGTGACCGCGCTGCTGGAGCGACATTCCAGTCAGCCAAGTGGACCTTGGTCTGAACTGTAGCGGGGGTCTTCGCGGTCGCAAGGGACCGAACACACAAACACCACTACCCGCGAGTAGCTGGTCGCAAACCCGCCTTGTCGGCGAATCGATGACTCACGCGTATATGAAAGTGTGGTCGACGGAAGCCCGCCCAGCCAAGAGTGTGAGGACGCCGCGCTGCTCATCGCCGCTCGCCCGGTGCTGCCCGATCGCGCGCAGGCTCGGATGGAACGCCGGCTACTTGGACGGGCGCCGGTGGACCGCTCCCGTTGGCGGATGGGGGCTGCGTTCGCCACCGGCCTTGCGGCCGCCCTGCTTCTCCTCGCGGTGATCGGGGTGTCCCCGTTCGCATCGGACCCGGGCGGTGTCGCGGCGAAGTCGCGCTGTCGATATCTGCCCGAGCGTGTGCCGGTCAGACAGCTCACGGTTACCGGCCCCACCTCACGGCTGACTGGTCGCCCGGGCCCGGAGGTGCGGCTCGTCACGCGGTACGTTCGCCGTTGTCGTTGACCCGCGCCTGTGCGCGCAGGCGTCGCAGACACCGGGAGAGGATCTGCTGCACGTTGGCAACTGAGAGGTCGGTCGCGGCGGCCACCTCGCTGGTGCTCAGGTCAGCTCCGTAGCGCAGGGCGACGAGCAGCCGCTCTCGCTCGTCTAGCGCTTGGAGCCATTCGCGTGCGCCGTCGATCCGCATCCTCCGATCAAGGCTCTCGTCGGTCGCTGCGAGCCGATCGAGCAGCGCCGGGTGCTCGTCGGTAGACGGTCCGTCTCGGAGCCGCGAGCGACGGAAGTGGTCGGTGAGCGCGTTTCGCGCGATCGCCAGTATCCATGTGCGTTCGCTCGCGCGGCTCGGGTCGAACGAGTCCCAAGCGCGAATCACCCGTTCGAATGTGGCGGAGGTGAGATCCTCGGCAACGTGGCCTGGGACGTGGTAGCCCAAGAAGGCGTACACAGCGCGTACGTGGGTGCGATAGACGCGGCGAAGCTCGTCGTTGTCGTCCCGCGGGCGCGCACTCATCGATTCCTTCCTCGGGGCAGGACCGTCACCGGACTAAGGATGCAGCAGCGCGGCGGTCGGCGAGCCGGCGGCGGTGACGTTGAGTGTCTCTAGCCGCGTCGGGCCCGGATCCAGACGATCCCGGCGGCGGCCACGGCGAGGCCGAGCATCGCAAACGGGAGCCCAGCCCCAACGGTCGTCGTGCCTGTTGCGGCGGACACCACTGCATGCACAGGACTGTTCGACGGGGCGGCGTCGCCCAAGGCTGAGCTGCTTACGTTGGCCTGTCGTGGTGCGTGCTGGGGCGTCGAGCGGTCGGATGTGGCTGAGAGGGCGAGGATGCCTGCATCAGCTGGCGTCGACGTCCGGAGCTGGGCGCGGACTGCCGGCGGGAGCGAGGACCGGATACCGGCGGAACCGTCGTTGTTCGCCGGGGGTTGCGACGGGGTTCCCCCCGTGACACCGGGGATCGATTCGCAGTACTCGTCGACCGCTGATGTTCCGGGTGCGGCGACGCAGGTGCTCGACGCCATGGCGGCAGTGGGCGCCAGCGCCACCGCGAAGCTGACACCGACAAGACCGACGAGTGCAAGAACGTAACGAAGCATTACGGACCCTTACGCGGGGCCGCAGGGGTTCCTGACACAACCGAAGGCTGCGGGAAGAGCTGGGACCGGGGGCGAAGACGCCGCGCCTGCTCGTATTCGGCGCGTGCTGTGCGGAGATCTCCATTCTCGGCAGCGACTCGGGCGGCAAGCACTGCGACACGAAAATCGAAGGGATCACGTTCCGCCGCGTCCCGGAGCAGCACCTGGGCGGCTCCGTAGTGGCGCGTTGCTTCCGCGATAAGTGCGAGTTGGACGACGGGGCTCGATGCCCACGGCGCAGCGGCACGAGCGTCCCGCGCGGCTGCCAGTGCGTGGTTCACGTCGCCGCGGCGCATGGCGGCTTGGCTGCTCCGCACGTCCGACGTCGACACCATCCCGGGCAGTTCGACGAGACACGCGAACAAGGCAGCCACCGCCAAGCCGCCACGGAATGGAAGCCCCACGGGGGATCGTGCGCGGATGAGTCCGACGGACGAGGAGCCCGCCACTATCAGCGCCAATGCCGTCACCGCCGTCGACTCCCACATCCAGTCGACGGCGGATGACAGCAGCAGGATGCTGACCGCGGCAAGACCGGCTAGGCGGGTGCCCGTCTCTCGGTTGCTGGGCGGCGCTCGCAGGCGGCTGACGAGCACCATCGCCAGGAGCGAACCCGCGAACGCCAGGATGAGCAGGCCGCCGGGCCAGCCGAGTTCCGCGAGTGATTCCAGATACAGGGAATGGGCGTCCCGCACGAACTCTGGCGACTTGCCGGCCCGGTTCCACCAGAGCTCGAACGCCCCGGCGCCGACACCGGTCGACGGGTGCGCGGCAAATGCGTCGAGCGCCGAGTCCCAGATCACACGCCGGGTGCCGTTCAGGGTCGTCAGGCGGCTCGCCGGATCGTCGGCACGGGTGGCGATGGTGGGGTTGTTGAACTGGCGCTCGATCCGACTCCACTGCGTCACCACCAGGGCGATGACCGTGAGGGTGAGCAAACCCGCAGCCGCTGCGATGATCACGCGCCCGATGCGGGGTTTCAGCCGGAATCCGTCCAGTCTCGTGCGGGACAGGACGTAGGCCACCGCAGCGACCGCCAGCACGGCTACGACCAGCACCGCGGTGACCTCCGCTGCGCCGCCGGTGCCTGAGCCGGTGGCGATGGACGTCTCGTGGCGGATGGCGAGGATGACGACGGTGCTGGCCGCGCCGGCGGCCAGCACATGCGCGAACGCCGTCCAACGGCGGCGGGATCCGAACACGACGATCAGGAGTCCCAGCGCGACCGATGCGATGCTTGCGCGCGAGTACGCCAGGTACGCAGTCGCGGCGGCTACCGGTACGGCTCCGAGTGCGACCGCGCGGAGCAGGGCGCGTCGCTCGTGAACGCTTGCCGCCACAGCGAGCGCGACCGTCATCGCGGCCCACGTCCCCATCGCGTTCCAGTAGTTGAGCGGGTAGCTCAGCCGGGCGGTGCCGATCTGGGACACCACCGCGTCGCTGGACAGGGTGGATCCGGTCAGGCGATCGGCGAGTGCCACAGCGCAAACCACGACCGCACCAGCCGTGGCGCCGCGAATCGCCGAGCGTGACGTCCGGGGCCGGACGGCCAGGAGGACCAGTACCAAGAGACCGAGGTAGCCGACGACTCGGGCCACTTCGGCGACCGTCCGTTCGTCGCTTTCGGTCCACGCGAGCGACACGAACGTCCAGACGGCGACGCCGCCCAGCGCGGTAACGGTGGCGGTGACCCACCCGCCGTGTCTCCACGGGACAAGGAGTTTCGTGAGCAACCCGAGCCCGACAATCCACCAGATGAGCAGGCTGATCTCCTGGCGGACCACGAGATCGTAGGACCCGTCCAACAGCGCGTAGGTGATGACAGTGGCGCCGGAGACGGCGAACGTTGCTGCCTTGTCGAGGCTGCGCCTCCGAGTTCGTTGGCTACCGGTCCGGGAAGTGTCGGAGACCATGCAGCGTTTACCGCTGTCGCGGCGGTCGACCGCTGGTGACGTTGAGCAGCACGCGTTCGAACCGCTCAGCGACGCCAGTTGGCGTCAGATGACGCCGCGCGTAGTCGAACCCCGCGGCGGAGGCGGCATCCAGGGCTGCGGCATCGGCCACGACCTTAGCCGCGCGCACCGCGAACTCCGCGGGGTGATCGGCGTCCGTCACCCATCCCGCGCCGGACTCTTCGACGATCCGAGCGGTCTCCGATCCCAGCCGCACCGACGCGAGGACGGGGATTCCGTAGGCGAGGTAGTTCATGAGCTTGGACGGAAGGTTGAACTCGGCGATGTCGGCTCGCTGGCTGACGAGGCCGATCGTGGCGCTGCGCATCTCGGGCTCGAGCTCGGCGCCGTACAGGACGCCGGTCATCACGACACTATCGCCGCGGATCCGCGCCCGCACGTCGGCAGCGGCGACGCCGCTGCCTGCGATCACCAGCCGGGCGTCGAGCTCTGCAAGCTGGGGCTGTGCCTGGAACGCGTCGACGATGCGGTCGAGCCCCTGTGAATGTCCGATATTGCCCATCGCGAGAATCCGGGGAGGGGCGGCCTGAAGCCCGCGAATGTCGTTCCGGACAGATGACGCACGGCTCGACGGGTTGAGGATCTTCACCGTCTTCTCGCGCGGAACGCCCTTGCGCACCAGGTTCTCTTCGAACGCCGATGAGATCACCACCACCGCTGACGCGGCCGCGTAGGCCGCCGACTCGAACCGACGTGCGCCGCGGAGGATCAGTCCCTCCTTGAGTTCCCCGGTGGTTGCGGCGCCGTCGGTCGCGATGTCCTGCAGCCACATGACCCACGGTGTCCTCCTCGCGGCGGACAGAGCCATGACCGGCGCGAGCGCCGGGAAGCTCGGCGTCACCGCCACGATGATGTCCGTGTCCGGAAGAAGCGGTGCGACGATGGACTGCGCCGCCGTGAAGGTCAGTTCCTGGCGAATGCGCGCGAGACCGCTGGTTCGTCCCGGCCAGAGGGGGAGACGCAGCAGATGTATCCCGTCCCGGCGCTCGCGGTACGGTCGCAGGCGTGTGCCCCATACGGGCTCGGGATAGTGGGGGTGTGCGGCGACGACGAGGACCTCGTGCCCTCGGGCCGCCAGGGACCTGGCGAGCATCTCGCTCAGCGGCGCGATCCCCTGCGGCTCCGGGGCGTAGTTGTAGCTCCACAGTTGAATTCGCATCAGGTCTGCGCCGGGTCGTCCGCGCCGGCTGCCCCAGCCAGGGCAGACCGATATGCCAGCAGGTGATGTCGCGCCGCCTCCTGCCACGTGAAGTGCTCCGCCCGGGTCACACCCAAGGTTGCAAGCCGACTCCGCAGTTCCGGGTCGTCGAGGCTGCGGACCGCGTGTGCGATCGCTTCGGGGCTCTCCGGATCGAACGGGTACGCGGCGCCGCCGGCGATCTCGGCCGGGGCGCCTCGATTGGAGCAGGCGATGGCACACCCACAGGCCATCGCCTCGACGATGGGGACGCCGAAGCCTTCGTACAGGCTGGGGAAGACGAGGCACTCGGCGTTGCGATACAGCACGGGCAGCACCGCCGTATCGACCATCCCGAGATGATGCACGCGATCGCGTACGCCGCGCGCCTGCGCCTCGGCCTCGAGCTCCGCGAGCCGGCCGGAGTGCGGCCCGGTCAGGACCAGGTGGCGCCCGTCGAGCATCTGCAGTGCGCGCAGCAGCGTGGCGTGGTTCTTGTGCGGCGCCAGCGACGCCGGGTAGTAGAGGAACGGCGCAGCGATGCCCAGCGCTCGGAGGGTTTGCTGGTCGCTCGCCGCCGTGGCGGGCGTGAAGAGCTGATGGTCAACGCCCAGGTGGGACACAACGATGCGGGATCGGTCGATTCCTAGGTGGTGCTCGATGCGTGAAGCGGCGTGCTCGCTATCGGTGATGACGACATCTGCGCGGCGCGCCGACTCGTCGTACATGAGCCGCCGCCAGGCCCGGACGGGGGCGGAGAACAACTCTGGGTGGTCGCGGTGGAGCACATCGTGCAACGTCACGACGGTCGGCCGTCTCAGCCGTGGCGCGCGCACGGACTGTGGGTAGTGCACGACATCGATCTCCTCGCCCCACACGTTGGCGGCGATCGACGAACTCGACGCGATGCTGAGCGCCGCGACGCGCCCCATCCGGCGCTCGAGTCGCGTGAACCGCCGAGAGTCCCGGACGACGAAGCGGGGGCCGGTCAGGTCCTCGCACGCCGCCGCCATCTCCGTGTTCGCGATGGCGGTGATTCGGACGCTCGGATCGTCAGCAAGCCCCCTGAGCACCCCGCGCACGTACGTCGTCGTACCCGCATTACTTGACGGGTACACCGACAGCAGTCCCAGACCCACGCGAAGCTCGGCGTCCGTCATCACGGGCTTGCACGGGTGAAATGCAGGTCCGCCTGTGCGCACCGGCCGTCGGGCGTGGACACGACGTTGTGCACGCCACCTACCTGCATGCCCCACTCGGACAGGAAGGCGATCACCTCGCCCACGAGCGGCTGGCCCTCGTAGAGCTCGATGAAGGAGCACTCGATGAGCAGGTCGTCGACCACGTCCCGGAGCGCGCCAGAGCCGCGGAGCACGTCCAACTCAGTTCCTTGCACGTCGATCTTCACGAGGATCGGGCGGGCAAGGGACGTGGGCTCGATCAGATCGTCGAGCCGTCGGATCTCGATATCGATCTCGTACGCCGTCGCGCTGCCGGGGAACATGGCTCGTTGGGCTTCGGTGGTCGGCAGCAGCGATGAGGAGTCGTCCTCCGTCGAGACCCGGAACAGGGTGCTTCCGGAGCGGTCGCCGAGCGCGTACGGGAACACCCGGACGTGGCCGTTACCGCCCACGGTCCGCTCCAACCGTTCGCGAGGCTCGGGCAGTGGCTCGAAGCACAACAGTGCCGCGTCCGGGAACCGGTGCCGTGCCACGAGCGCGAACTGGCCGCGATTCGCCCCGATGTCGAGGACGGTGCGCGGCTCACGGATGTGGGGTGCCCGGTGGTGCTCCGTGGCTGCGGCGACCCCGTGTCGCAGCCCGTCGCGATAGTCGGGGGTGATCAGGATGGTGGCGAGCTTGCGGGCACGCTGTGTGGATCGGGATATCCACGTTCGGCCCCTCCTTCTGAGCCGGTTCATTGGACGGTCGCGCTCCACTGCTCGACGTTGCGGGTGTGGATGTCCCGCAGGACGTCCTCGATGCCGAACGTGAGCTCCCACTGCGGGTAGTCGGCGCGGAACGCGTCCAGGTCGCTGATCCACCAGCGGTGGTCGCCGGTGCGGTTGGTGTCGCTGAGCGTCCACTCCAGCTCGCGGCCGGCGATCTGCTGGCACTGCTCGATCGCTTCGAGCATGGAGACGTTGCTGTCGCGCCCGCCGCCGAGGTTGTAGACCGCGGCCGCCTTGGGGTCGCGGTGGAAGGCGTGGAAGGCCTGCACTACGTCGTGGGCGTGGATGTTGTCGCGCACCTGCTTGCCGCCGTAGCCGAACACGGTGTACGGGGTGCCGGTGACGGTGCATTTCATGAGGTAGGCGAGGAAACCGTGCAGCTGGGCGCCGGCGTGTTGGGGGCCGGTGAGGCATCCGCCGCGGAAGCAGACGGTCGGCATGTCGAAGTAGCGCCCGTACTCCTGCACGGCCAGGTCCGCCGCGGCCTTGCTCACGCCGAACAGGGAGTGGGTGCAGTGGTCGATCGACATCGACGTCGGGATGCCGTCGTAGTACTCGTGGTCCGGCGGCAGTTCGAGGCGCTGCTCGTGTTCGACGAGCGGCAGGTGGTTGGGCGTGTCGCCGTAGACCTTGTTCGTGGAGGTGAAGACGAACGTCGCGTCCGGCGTGTGCGTGCGCGCGGCCTGCAGCAGGTTCAGCGTGCCGTTGGCGTTCACCGTGAAGTCTGTCTGCGGATCGGAGGCGGCCCAGTCGTGGGACGGCTGCGCGGCGGTGTGGACGACCAGCTCGATGTCGGCCTTGTGCTGCTCGAACAGGCGCAGGATGCCGTCCGCGTCGCGGATGTCCATGTCGTGGCGGTGAAAGCCGTCGAGCTGCGCGGCGAGCGTGGCCGACACGTGCGCGGTCGACGCCTCGGCGCCGAAGAACCGCGCGCGCATGTCGTTCTCCACGCCGATCACGTCGAAGCCCTGCTCGGTGAAGTAGCGGGCCGACTCAGAGCCGATAAGGCCGCC
>Ga0209023_10008746_pt1 | contig 10087 bp, 10 predicted proteins | sample LakOneMetagenome_FD_187468 | JGI IMG/M metagenome (GOLD analysis project Ga0209023, IMG submission 187468) | Freshwater and sediment microbial communities from Lake Erie, Canada (SPAdes) (version 2) | ecosystem: Environmental > Aquatic > Freshwater > Lentic | place: Lake Erie, Canada...
CTGGCCGATGGCCTTTGGGCCACCGGCCGGGACAAAGGGCGAAGTCACCGCATGGCAGGGTCAACGGCCCCTGCCAATTCAGCCCCAGTCCAGCACCACCTTGCCCGACTGGCCCGACTTCATCGACGCAAAGCCCTCGCGGAAGTCGTCGACGCCGAATCGGTGGGTGATGACCCCCCGCACATCGAGCCCGTTCTGCAGCATCGCGATCATCTTGTACCAGGTCTCGAAGATCTCGCGACCGTAGACGCCCTTGATGGTCAGCGCCTTGAAGACGATGCGGTTCCAGTCGACCGGCGCGGGCTTCGGCGGGATCCCCAGCATGGCGATCCGGCCCCCCATCACCATGTTGTCGACCATCTGGTCGAACCCCGCCGGATTGCCCGACATCTCCATCCCCACGTCATAGCCCTGCGCGAGCTTCAGCTTGTGGCTCACGTCCTTCAGGTCTTCCACCGCGACATTCACGCAGGTCACGTCCGCGACCTTCGCCGCCAGCGCCAGCCGCTCGGGGTTCACGTCGGTGATGACCACATGCCGCGCGCCGACATGGCGGGCGACGGCGGCGGCCATGATGCCGATGGGCCCCGCGCCGGTGATCAGCACATCCTCGCCCACCAGATCGAAGCTGAGCGCGGTATGGACGGCATTCCCCAACGGGTCGAGAATCGCGCCGATCTCATCGTCGATGTCATCCGGCAGGGGCACCACGTTGAAGGCCGGCAGGCGCAGGTATTCGGCGAAGGCGCCGGGTTCGTTCACCCCGATGCCGCGCGTTTCGGGGTCAAGGTGAAAGCGCCCCGACCGGCTTTGCCGCGACTGGTGGCCGATCAGATGCCCCTCGCCCGAACAGCGCTGGCCGACCCTCAGGTCGGTGACATTGCGGCCAAGCTCTACAATCTCGCCCGCAAATTCGTGGCCGGTAACCAGGGGCACCGGCACCGTGCGCGCCGCCCAGTCGTCCCAGTTCCAGATATGGATGTCCGTGCCGCAGATCCCGGTCTTGCGGATCTTGATGAGCACATCGTCCGGCCCGATCTCGGGCACCGGGCGGCGTTCCATCCAGAGGCCGGGCTCGGGCTTCGATTTCGCAAGAACCTTCATTTCGTTCGACATCAGATCACCCCCGAGGTCCGGCCCGCGGCGGCGAAGGCCGCAAGCCCTGTATCAAGATCGGCGCGCGTCAGCCGCGCATTCATCTGGGTGCGGATGCGGGCGCGGCCCTTCGGCACCACCGGAAAGAAGAAACCCGCGACATAGACGCCACGCTCGAACAGCTCGGCCGCCATGCGCTGGGCCAGGACCGCCTCGCCCAGCATGACGGGCACGATCGGGTGATCGCCGGGCAGAAGGGTGAAACCCAGGTCCGAAAGTCCCGCGCGCCAGTAGGCGGCATTGTCGGCCAACGTCTTGCGCAGATCATCCGCGCCTTCCGCAATGTCGATCGCCGCAAGACCCGCCGCGACCACGGGCGGCGGCAGCGCGTTCGAAAAGAGGTAAGGCCGCGCCCTTTGCCGCAGAAGGTCGATGACCGCCTGCGGACCAGCGATATAGCCGCCAAGCGCCCCGCCAAGCGCCTTGCCGAGCGTGCCGGTCAGGATGTCGGCCCGGACCCCGGCGCGGGCGGGCGTGCCGCGCCCCTGCGGCCCGACAAACCCCGTAGCATGGCAGTCGTCGACCATGAGAAGCGCCCCATGCCGGTCGCAGGCGGTGCGAATCTCGGCCAGCGGCGCGAAGGTGCCGTCCATCGAGAAGACGCCATCCGTCGCCACCATCACGAAGCGCGCGCCTTCGGCCCGCGCCTGTGCCAGCACACGCTCCAGATCGGCCACATCGCCGGTTTCGTAGCGGTAACGACGCGCCTTGCAGAGCCGGACGCCGTCGATGATCGAGGCATGGTTGAGCGCATCCGAGACGATGGCATCCTCTGGCCCCAGAAGCGGCTCGAACAGGCCGCCGTTGGCATCGAAACAGGCGGCAAACAGGATCGAATCGTCCATCCCCAGATAGGCCGCGATGCGCGCCTCCAGCGCCCGGTGCAGGTCCTGCGTGCCGCAGATGAAGCGGACCGAGGCCATGCCGTAGCCGTGCGTATCCATTGCCACGCGCGCAGCGGCGATCAGGCGCGGATCGTCGGCAAGGCCGAGGTAATTGTTGGCGCACAGGTTCAGGAGCGTCCGCCCCCCGACCTTTACATGCGTGCCCTGGGCCGAGGTGATCGGCCGTTCGGGCTTCATCAGCCCGTCGGCCTCGATCGCGCCAAGAACGCCGGTCACATGATCCAGAAAGGCGGTGATTTCCGTCATAGCGTCGATTCCTCCGTGACATCGGAAGTGACAGGTGCCGGGCGGCCTGTCAAGATAACGGATGAACTTCCGCCAATGTGGAAAATTCCGGCCCTTTACCGCAGACCGGCTCCCCGCCACACTGACCCCAGCCAAACCGCCCGAAAGCAGAGCCTATCATGCCCGAAAAGATGCGCCTTTACCATTCGCCGACCACCCCCTTCGGCCGCAAGGTCGTGGTCCTTCTGATGGAAACCGGGCAGGAGGCCGACGTCGAGGTGGTCGAGGTCGCGGGCACGCCGCTCGCCCCCGGCAGCCTGCCCCTTGACCGCAATCCGCTGGGCAAGATCCCCGCGCTTGACCGCGCCGACGGCGGCGCCCTTTACGACAGCCGGGTGATCTGCCGCTACCTGGACGAACGCGCCGGCACAGGCCTCTATCCCAAGGGCGAGGCGCTCTGGCCCACCCTGACGCTTGAGGCGACGGCCGACGGGATGATGGATGCCGGCGTCCTCATGGCCTACGAAATGCGCATCCGCCCTGAAGACAAGCGCTTCGCCGACTGGACCGAGGCGCAATGGGGCAAGATCGCCCGCGCGCTCGACCACCTGGAAGCGAACCGCCTGCCCCAGCTGGCCGGCCCCCTGGACATGGGCCAGATCGCGCTGGCCTGCGCGCTCGGCTACCTCGATTTCCGCCATGATGCGCGCGGCTGGCGCAACGGACGCCCGGGCCTTGCGAAGTGGTTCGAGAAGATCAGCCGCCGCCCCAGCCTCATGGCCACGGTTCCGCAGGCCTGAATGATGCACGCCAAGACGCACTCCATGCCGCACCTCTGGCACATCGGCAACAGCCGGGGCGCGCCCGTTCGACGCACCCCCCTTGCACAACTAAGCCCGCTGGACGGGCCACGGATTGACGGCTAATAACCCCGCGACGGCTGCGGGAAACCGCGGCCCGCAGCGCATGGCCCTCACCGGCCGAAGAAGGGAGCAGAACCCGTGTCCAATGCAGACCAGGCCGAAGGCAGCCGGAGGGATTTCCTCTATTACGCAACGGGTGCGACCGGCGCCGTTCTTGCCGGGGGCGCCACCTGGGCGCTCGTGGACCAGATGAATCCCGCGGCCGAGGTCAAGGCACTGAGCTCGATCACGGTCGACATCGGCGCGGTCGAGGTGGGCACGCAGCTCACGGTCAAATGGCTGGGCAAGCCCGTCTTCATCCGCCACCGCGCCGACAAGGAAATCGAGGCCGGCCGCAAGGTCCAGCTGAGCGACCTGATCGACAAGGGCGCCGAAAACGCCAACCTGCCCACGACGGCCGAAGCGACGGACGAGAACCGCACGCTGGACAAGGACGGCCAGTGGCTGGTGATGATCGGCGTCTGCACCCACCTGGGCTGCGTTCCGATCGGCGATGGCGCGGGCGACTTCGGCGGCTGGTTCTGCCCCTGCCACGGCTCGCACTACGACACGGCCGGCCGCATCCGCAAAGGTCCGGCGCCGCGCAACCTGGCGGTTCCGGTCGCCACGCTCGACAAAACCACACTGAAGCTGGGCTGAGGGACGACAATGGCTGGTATTCCGCACGACCACTATGAACCGAAGCCGGGGTTCGAAACCTGGCTTCACACGCGCTTGCCCGTCGTCGCGCTTGTCTATGACACGCTGATGATCCCGACCCCCCGCAACCTGAACTGGTGGTGGATCTGGGGCATCGTCCTGGCCTTCTGCCTGGTCTTGCAGATCGCCACCGGCGTCGTCCTGGCCATGCACTACACACCGCAGGTCAACATGGCCTTCCGGTCGGTCGAGCACATCATGCGCGACGTGAACGCGGGCTACATGCTGCGCTACCTCCACGCAAACGGCGCCTCGCTCTTCTTCTTCGCCGTCTACATCCACATCTTCCGTGGCCTCTTCTACGGCAGCTACAAGTCGCCGCGCGAAGTGACCTGGATCATCGGCATGCTGATCTACCTCGCGATGATGGCGACGGCCTTCATGGGCTACGTCCTGCCGTGGGGCCAGATGTCCTTCTGGGGCGCCACGGTCATCACCGGCCTCTTCGGCGCGATCCCGGGCATCGGCCCGTCGATCCAGACCTGGCTCCTGGGCGGGCCGGCGGTCGACAATGCGACGCTGAACCGCTTCTTCTCGCTGCACTACCTCCTGCCCTTCGTCATCGCGGCGCTGGTCATCGTGCACGTCTGGGCCTTCCACACCACCGGCAACAACAACCCCACCGGGGTCGAGGTGCGCCGCGGATCGAAGGCCGAGGCCGAAAAGGACACCCTGCCCTTCTGGCCCTACTTCGTCATCAAGGACCTGTTCGCGCTGGCCGTGATCCTGGTCGTCTTCTTCGCGGTCGTGGGCTTCATGCCCAACTACCTCGGCCACCCGGACAACTACGTCCAGGCCAACCCGCTGGCGACGCCCGCGCACATCGTGCCGGAATGGTACTTCCTGCCCTTCTACGCGATCCTGCGCGCCTTCACCGCCGACGTCTGGGTCGTGCAGCTGGTCCACTTCCTGACCTTCGGCATCGTCGACGCCAAGTTCTTCGGCGTGCTGGCGATGTTCGGCGCCATCCTTGTCCTGGCGCTGGTCCCGTGGCTCGACACCTCGAACGTCCGCTCGGGCCAGTACCGGCCGATGTTCAAATGGTGGTACCGGCTCCTGATCGTCGACTTCATCGTGCTGATGTGGGTCGGCGGCCAGACGCCCACCGAACTGACCTCGTGGATCTCGCTTCTCGCGTCGGCCTACTGGTTTGCCTACTTCCTGATCGTCCTGCCGATCCTGGGGCTGGTCGAAAAGCCGCTGCCGCAGCCGTCGACGATCGAGGAAGACTTCAATGCGCACTACGGCGCCCAACCCCACGCGGCCGAGTGACGGAAAGGACGATTGAGATGCTGAGGAAAATCGCAATCACAGCCATGTCCGTCCTCTCGCTGATGGCGGGGGCGGCACAGGCCGAGGGCACGTTCGAGCCCCAGACCAAGGATGTGGCCTTCTCGTTCGAGGGCCCGTTCGGCAAGTTCGACGAGCACCAGCTCCAGCGCGGGCTGCAGGTCTACACCGAGGTCTGCGCGGCCTGCCACGGCCTGAAGTTCGTGGCCTACCGCACGCTTGGCGACGAGGGTGGCCCGAAGCTGCCGGAAGATCAGGTGGCGGCCTATGCGGCGCAATACACCGCGGTCGATGCCGACACCGGCGAGGAGCGCCCCGCCAAGCCGTCGGATTATTTCGCCGAGAACACGTCGGCGGGCGCCCCGGACCTGAGCCTGATGGCCAAGGCGCGCGCGGGCTACCACGGCCCCTGGGGCACCGGCCTGTCGCAGCTCTTCAACGGCATGGGCGGGCCCGAGCACATCGTGTCGATCCTGACCGGCTACACCGGCCAGACGAAAGAGGAAGCGGGCTCGTCCTTCCACGAGAACACCGCCTTCTCGACCGGCTGGATCAAGATGCCGCCTCCGCTGACCGACGGTCAGGTGACCTTCGCCGACGGCTCGCCGAACGATGTCCGCCACATGGCCGAAGATGTCGCCGCCTTCCTGATGTGGACCGCAGAGCCGCACATGATGGCGCGCAAGATGTGGGCCTTCGTGATCGTCGGCATGATGGGCCTCTTCGCCGTCTTGCTCTACCTCACGAACAAGCGGCTCTGGGCGCCCTACAAGGGCCGCAAGCAGGCCTGATCGGCCCCGACCTTCCGGAAACGCGCCCTTCGGGGCGCGTTTTCATTTTCCGAGGTAAGAGGCCAGTGCCGGGGGCGGATCGGCCAGCAGGGCCGCCGTCGCGACCGGCGCATGGGCCCGTCCGTCGGCGACCAGCACCGTCAGGGGCGCGATCCGCCGCGCGTCGTCCGGGTCGTGGCTGACCATCAGCACCGTCGTCCCCGCCCGCCCCGCCATGCGCGCGACCAGATCCAGCATCTCGTCCTTCAGCGCCGGACCAAGGGCCGCGAAGGGCTCGTCCAGAAGCAGAAGCGGCCGTTCGCGGATCAGCGCCCGGGCCAGTGCGACCCGGCCCTGCTGGCCGCCGGACAGGGCGCCGGGCTTGCGCCCGCCCAGCCCCGCCAGCCCCACATCGCCCAAGACCTCCTCGACCCGCGCGCGCTCGGGCGCAGGCAGCCGCAGGTCGGGACGCAGCCCAAGGCCCACGTTCTGCGCCACCGTCAGGTGCGGAAACAGGTTCTGGTCCTGAAAGAGGATCGACAGCGGCCGCTTGCCCGGCGGCAGCGGACCCAGGTCGGCACCCCGCCACAGCACGCGCCCGCGCGTCGGCACAAGGAACCCCGCGACGACGGAAAGCAGCGTCGACTTGCCCGCGCCGGACGGTCCGATCAGCGCCATGATCGCGCCTTCGGGCACCGACAGGTCGGCGGACAGGCTGAAGTCACCCTGCCGGATCTCCACCCCCTCAAACGTCAACATCGGAGCGCCCCATGCGGTCGAAGAGCCAGAAAAGCCCGAAGCTCGCCAAAACCAGCACCACCGCCAGCCCATAGGCCTCGTCCATGCGATACTGGCCCATGCGTTCGTAAAGGACCATCGGCAGCGTCGCCCGGTCCGGGTCGGAAAACAGCGTCACGACCCCCAGGTCGCCCATCGCGAGCGCCGCCGCCAGCCCCGCCGCAAAGCCCAGGGGCCGCCGGAGCCGCGGCAGGACCAGAAGCCGCAGCCGGGCCAGCCCCGCCATCCCCAGGCTGTCGGCCAGCCGGTCATAGTCGGCCCGAAGCGTCTGGATGTCCGGCAAAAGGATGCGCAGCGCGAACGGCAGCGCCATCAGCCCGTTCGCGACCATGGTCACCAGTAGCGCAAAGGCGGCCGGGTCCGCCCAGCCCCTCAGCGCGAGGAAAGCGCCGGTGCCAAGAACCAGGGGCGACGTGCCAAGGACCAGCATCGCCGCCCCGTCTGCCAGCCGCGCCATCCCCCTCCGCCAGCCGCTCAGCGCAAGGCCAAGCGCCAGCGCCCCCGCGACCGCCAGAAGCGTGGCACCCAGCGCGACCGCGACCGACCGGCCAAGGGGCGCCAGAAGCGCCGCGTCGGGCCGGGGCAGATGCGTGACCCCCGCCGCCATCGCCAGACCGATCGGCAGCGCGAGGAAGAGCCCCATCCCCCCGATCGCCACCCCGTCGCCGATCCGGGCAACCGCGCGCGGATCAGGCGGCGCGATCCGCGCCTGCCCCCGCCAGCCCCGCCCGGCACCGAAGGCCGCCGGGCTGACGAAGGCCACGCCCGCGAAGGCCGCGACAAGCCCCAGCGCCATCTGCAGGGCCGAAAGGCTCGCCGCATGGGCCAGGTCGAACTCCAGCCGGAAGGACTGGTAGATCGCGAGGCTGAGCGTCGTTGCACGCGGTCCGCCGCCCATGACCAGAACGGCGGTGAAAGAGGTCAGGCAGACCAGGAAGATCGCCACGAAAGCGCCGGGCAGCGTCGCGCGCAGGACGGGCCGCTCGATCACCCGCAGGACGTCGCGGGGGCCGAAATCCAGCGACTGCGCCAGCCGGAAGCGTTCCGGCGGCACCGCGGCCCAGCCGTTCAGGATCATCCGCACGGCAAGCGGCAGGTTCAGGAACAGATGCGCCAGAAGGACGCCCTGCAACCCGTAGATCGTGACGCCCGGCAGGCCCAGCGCCTCGATCCCCCGGTTGAGGAGCCCCGAGCGGCCGAAAAGCGCGAGGATCCCCAGCACCGCCACAACGACCGGCAGAAGGAAGGGCGCGCCAAGGGCGGTGATCAGCGCGGCGCGGCCGGGAAAGCTGCGCCGCGCCAGTGCCCGGGCGACGGGCACGGCCAGGGCGACCGACAGGCCGGCCGACAGCGCGGCCTGCAAGACCGTGAAGCGCGCCGCCGCCCAGTCCGCCGCCGTCAGCCCCCCCGCACCGCCCGCCTGTATCAGGACCAGCGCCACGGGGCCGAGCGTCAGGGCCAGGATCAGCGCCAGCACCACCCCGCCCGGTCCTGTCGCCGACACCCTCACTTCGACAGCGCCGCCCGCCATTCCTCGGTCGCGGCCGCCCGTATCGCCGCCGCCTCTTCCGGCGAAAACAAGAGCGCCTTTTCCGGCTTGATGAGCGTCGCGAAAGAGGCCGGCAGGCCCCCCTTCGGCATCACCACCGGATACATCCAGTTCGTCTCGGGCAGGATCGCCTGCGCCTCTGGCCCGGCAAGGAAGGCCAGGAACCCGTCGGCCAGCGCCGGTTCCTTCGCGCCCGCCATCTTCCCGGCCACCTCGATCTGCATGTAGTGCCCCTCGGTGAAGGGCGCAGCAGCCTTGGTGTCGTCCTTCTCGGCCTCGATATGGTAGGCGGGCGAGGTGGTGTAGGACAGGACCATGTCGGCCTCGCCCTTCAGGAACAGGCCATAGGCCTCTGACCAGCCCGGCGTGACGGTGACGATATTGTCGGCCAGCCCCTTCCAGACCTCGCCCGCCTGATCGCCATAGGCCTTCTTGACCCACATCAGAAGCCCGAGTCCCGGCGAGGCAGAGCGCGGGTCCTCGATCACGATCTTCAGTTTCGACGCGCCGAGCGCCTTGAAGTCCGTGGGCGGGGCCGGAAGCTTGGTCTTGTCGTAGACAAAGGCGAAATAACCCCAGTCGTAGGGAACGAAGGTCGTGTCGGTCCATTTGACCGGCAGGTCATAGCTGGCCGAAAGCGCCGGCGCCGGGGCGAAGAGCCCGCTTTGCCGCGCCTGTTCGGTCAGGTTGGTGTCGAGCCCCACGACGACGTCGGCCTTGCTGCCCTTCCCTTCCAGAAGGACGCGCGACAGAAGGGCGGCCGCATCGCCCGCGGTCACATATTTGACCGTGCAGTCGCAGCCCGCCTCGAACGCCTTGGCGATCGCCGGGCCGGGGCCCCAGTCGGCGGTGAAGCTGTCGTAGGTATAGACGGTCAGTTGCGGTTTTTCCGCTGCGGCCAGGGTGGGCAGGGCAGCGAGGAAACCCGCGATCATCAGGGATAGTCGCATCTCTCATCCTCCAATGGTCAGGCGGGCGGAGATGGGGGGTTCGCGATCTTGCAACCTTCCCTCCGCCGGTCTTAACCGGTTCAGGTTCAACGGGTCCGCTTGCGCATCTCAGCCAGTCCGGAAGGACAGGCACCCCGAGGTGAGGGGAAACCTAGGCCCAGCACGGCTGGCGCGCAAGGGGCGATAAGGGGGCGGGCGGGCGCCGAATGTCCGTGCGCCGCGCCTGATAGTCTGACATAATTTGATCAAAATAAGGAGGGCACCGATGCGGATCACACAGGCGACCATCGACCAGGCCGTGCAGATCGGCATGATGATCGGCGCACTTCTGGCCGAACTTTCCGGCGAGCCCGACCGGGTCGACCGCGAGCCCTGCGCCCGTGAGGTTCTGGGCCTGCCGAGCGTCACCGGGCTGCTGGCCTGGCAAGGCGACCAGCCGCTGGGCCTCCTGATGCTGAACGAATGCGCCGCGATCTATGCCGGCGGCCGGTTTGGCGAAATCACCGAGCTCTATGTGGTGCCCGAGGCTCGCTCGACCGGCGTGGCCGCAGCGCTGGTCGCCGCAGCCGTGCGGGTTGCGGGGGACAAGGGCTGGCGCCGGATCGAGGTCGGCGCCCCCGCACAGCCGGCCTGGGCGCGGACGCTCGCCTTCTACGAACGGCAGGGATTCGCGCCGGTCGGGCCGAGGCTGCGGCGCATCTGCTAGGGTGGGGCGCCGGCCGAGCACTGCTTGCCGACCTTACGGCCCCGGGGTGGCAGGGGCCGTTGACCCTGCCATGCGATGCCTTGGTCATTTGTCCCCGCCGGTGGCCCAAAGGCCATC
>Ga0209023_10008749_pt1 | contig 10085 bp, 6 predicted proteins | sample LakOneMetagenome_FD_187468 | JGI IMG/M metagenome (GOLD analysis project Ga0209023, IMG submission 187468) | Freshwater and sediment microbial communities from Lake Erie, Canada (SPAdes) (version 2) | ecosystem: Environmental > Aquatic > Freshwater > Lentic | place: Lake Erie, Canada | collected...
ATGGTGGCTGCAGCCGAGCCCGAGTCGGCGCGTCAGGTCCTCGTCGATGCCGTCGCCCGACTCGATGCGGCCGGCCTCACGGGTGCCGCCTGGCAGTGCGCTCACGACCTGTTGTCGCTGGATCGCCCGGGCACGATGCTCGAACTGGACCCGATCGCCGGCGAACCGATGTCGATCCTGCGCGTCCGACACGCTCGCGCCAACCAGTCGCGCGACGTCGACGCACTCGGCGCCCTGGTCGTGGACTACGAGGCCGCCGGCGGCATCCTGCGCGCCGCTGAGTGCGCGGCGGCGCTCACCCAGTCCCTCGCCCGGAGCGGAGCGAAGCAGGCGGAGCGACGAGCGGCCGAGAAGCTCGCCGAGCTCACCGCGCGCTGCATCGGTCTGGACGTGCCGTCCCTGTCGGCCGGTGCCGGCGCCAAGTTGAGCGCGAGAGAGCGTGAGATCGCTCTCCTCGCCGCCCGCGGCCTCACCAGCCGAGCGATCGGCGACCGGCTCGGGCTCTCGATGCGCACCGTCGACAACCACCTCGCGCGCTGCTTCGACAAGCTCGGCGCACGCAGCAGGGCGGAGCTGGCCGAGCTGCTCGGCGCCTGACCGACGCTCGTGGGAGCAGGCAGCGACCACCCGAACCGGTGTGGCTCCCGAACGAGGGAGCCCGTGTGGCACACTGACGGCTGCGTGAAAGAGGCCCTGTGGATGGAGTGATCGGACGCGACACGGAGTTCGCGACCATCGGTGATGCGCTCCGGCGGGCGGACCTCGCTGCGGTGCTGATCACGGGCGACGCCGGCGTCGGCAAGTCGCACCTCCTGGCGGCGACCATGCGTCACGCCGAGCACGGCGGCTTCGCGATCGTCTCCGTCACCGGCACGCGAGCGCTCGCCGACATCCCGCTCGCGGCGTTCGCGTCGATGCTGCCGAGCCGGCTGGCCGGCGACGCAGGCGACCTCGTCCAGATCCGTCGCGTGATCCACGAGCGCGCTGGCGGACGGCCCGTGCTGCTCGGGCTCGACGACGCGCATCTCCTCGACGAGGCCTCCGCCGCGCTCGCGCACCAGCTGGCCACCGACCTCACGGCGTTCGTCGTCGCGACGGTCCGCTCGGGCGAGGTGCCGCCGGACGCCATCAGCGCCCTGCACAAGGACGGCATCGCCGCCCGTGTCTCGCTCGATCCGTTGCAGCGCAGCGACTTCGGAGCGTTCGCGGCGGCAACGCTGCGCAGCCCGGTCACGATCGAGGTCGAGGACGCGTTGTGGCAACGCACGCTGGGCAACCCGCTGTTCGGCCGTGAGCTGCTGCTGCAGGCGCGAGAGACCGGCAGCATCGTGCTGCGCGAGGGCCGCTTCCACCTCGCCGGCCCGTTCGACGCGCCGGACACGCTCGCCGACCTCATCGAAGCGCGGCTCGCCGGCCTGTCCGACAAGCACCAACGTGCGGCCGCCCTCGTCGCCGTCGGGGGGCCACTCGAGATCGACCTCATCGAGCGACTGGTCGACGCCGATGCCCTCGTCGAGCTCGAGGAGGCGCGCGTCTTCGTCGCCGACGACGTCGACGACACGCTGGTGGTCCGGTTCGTGCACCCGGTGTACGCGGACGCCACCCGACGCCGGCTCGGGCGCCTCACCGCGCGCCAGTTGCTGCGCGAGCTCGCCGGCGCGCTCGACAGCGCCCCACGCAAACGCGCGGAGGACATCCTGCGCATCGCGACCTGGCGCCTCGACGCCGGGACGGACGCCTCGCCGGAGCTCCTCCTGCAGGCCGCGAGGCTCGCGAACCGGCGCAACGACTTCGCGCTCGCCGAACGCCTCGGCTACCACGCGTTCGAAGCCGACCCGTCGCTCCACGGCGCGGCGACCGTCGCGAACGCCTACGTCGAACAGGGCCGCTACGACGAGGCCGACGCGCTGATGAACGACCCGCGCATCGACCGCGCGGTCGCGTCGTCGCGCGATCGGTTCCGTGCCGCGATGGTCGAGGCCACGATCCAGTTCTGGGGGTTCGGCAACGGCGCCGCGGCACGGGCGATCATCGACCGGATGGAGGCCGACGAGCCCAGCACGGCGGAGGTGGCTGCGTCGTTCCGTGCCTGCATCGATTCGGCGTCCAGCCGACCCGTGGAGGCGATGGCGCACGTCCCCGTCGGCTCGGTCACCGCGCACACGCCGTTCGGGGTCTTCAGCGTCCTGACTGCCCTGACCACGATGGGCAAGCCGGACACGGCGCTCACCGCGGTCGGGCCGATGCCCGAGCTCGGCCGCTCCACCTCCAGCTCGATCATCGGTGTCGCGTACGGCTTCGCGCTCATCGAGACCGGCCGCGTGGCCGAAGCGCTGAAGGTCGGGTTGAGCGGTTGGGAGCAGGCAACCCGCGAAGGCGATCTGCACGGCCGCGTCGGATGGTCGATCGCGAGCGGTTGGGCGGAGCTGAACTACGGCCGGCGTGGCGCTGCGAAGCGCTGGTTCGACGATGCGGCGGAACTGGCCCGCCATTCGGCTGCCTGCAACCACGGCGTGCTCTGGGCGCTCGGTGGGAGCCTGCTGACCTCGGCCCTCGCCGGCGATCTCGACACCGCTCGGGCGCTGCGTGACCGGCTCGACGCACTGCCGTCGCACGACGCGACGGTCCACGGGTACATGGCGCTGCGCGGCCGGGCATGGCTCGTCGCGGCGGAGCAGGGACATCCCGCCGGCATCGCGATGCTGGAGCAGTTCGCGGCCGATGCGCTGCTCGGCAACAACCACGCTCCACGCGTGCGGATGCTGATCGACATCGCCCGGCTCGGGCGCCCCGACATCGCCGCGCGGTTGCTGGATGCCGGTCCCACCGAATTCGACGGCGGCTTCCTGCCCGCCGCCGTCGCGGCCATCCGGGCACTGGCAGGCACGGACCCGGTTCCGATCATGGCAGCGGCCGAGGCGCTGCACGACGGTGGGTTCCGGGTGCTGAGCGCGGAGGTGGCCGCGGGCGGGTGGCACCGGGCCCAGGCGCGCGGTGACGACGCACGACTCGTCGCCCAGTACGGACGGAGGGCCGCGGAGATGCGGGAGATGATCGAGACCTACATCACGCCGGCGTTCACGACCACGCGGCCCGAAGTGAGCCTCAGTCGTCGCGAACGAGAGATCGCCGTCCTGGTGGCCGAGGGCCGCACGAGCCGAGAGGTTGCCGACGAGCTCATCATCGGCGTGCGCACCGTGGAGAGCCACCTCGCCCGCGTCTACGCGAAGCTCGGCGTGCGCTCTCGCAGCGAGCTCGGTGACGCGCTCGGACTGGCCGGGGCGGCGTCGTGAGGTCGCTCTACGAGCGGGTGGGTGGCGCCGCCACCATCTCCCGCGTGGTCGACGACTTCTACGAGCGGCTGACGCAGGATCCGCGCGTCCTGCATCACTTCGACCCCAAGCGACTGCCCACGTTGCGTGCCGCGCAGTGCCGGTGGTTGTCGAACACGCTCGGCGGCGGTGATGGCGAGCCGGTCGCCGATCTGCGCGCTGCACACCAGCACCTCACGATCACCGACGACCAGGTCACTGCCGTCGTGGGGCATCTCGATGCGTCGTTCGAGCATGCAGGCGTCGATGCCGAGGTGCGCCGCCAGGCGATGTCGCTCGTGTCGCGGCTGTGGTTCGCACGGTTGTTCTGACCCCGTACTCCCGCCGTCGTCGCAGCGGGCCGTTGCGTAACGGCTACCGATCCCCGGACCGAGCGATCCGTCCATCATGAGGGCATGCCTGCTGTCGAGCACTACGCCGAGCACTACCGGGCTGCCGTCCAGCGCCTGGTTCCCGACGAACTGGTGATGAGCGTCGGGCTGTTCACCCGTGCTCGCCGCGTCGGCGCCGACGGCAGCCGATCACCGTGGCACGTCGACGATGTCGCGCTCGGCGCCGGCACCGCACATCTCGTGGCCGTCCACTTCCGCCCGGCGGGGATGGAGATCGACGCGCTGACGATCATCGCGACCTGGGCGCGAGCACACGTCTCGGTCGGCATCGAGGATGCTGCGGTGCTGCGAACCCTGCGGATCCTCGTGCAGGGCGCCGACGTGATCGAGCTGTCCAGCAATCGCCAGATCGGTGCCTTCGATCGACTGAACGACGCGCTCTACCGCGACCTCGGGGTCGAGCACGTCGTGTGACGAGCGCGGCGCGGACGGCGCCGTCAGCAGTCGATGGGGATCTTGATGACCGTGCCGACGACGAAATTCGCGTAGCCCTTGGTGCCGCCGTTGGCCTGGTTGAGCTTGTTCACGGTGGTCTTGAAGCGAGCTGCGACGTTGGCCGGGGCATCGCCGTTGGTGATCGTGTACGGCGTGTCCGACGTGCAGATCTTCTCGGTCGTGACCGGCGCCGCGGTGCTCTCGGCTGCCGGCGCGGTGGTGCCGTTCGACGGTGTCGCCGCGCCGGAGGAGTCCGGGACGGTGGCGCCCGCAGGGATCTTGATGGTGCCGCCGACGCCCGGCCACTCGGGCACGATGCCGTTGTCGGCGAGCGTCCACTGGTTGAGCGCCATCAGGTCGGCGAACGCGACCTTGAACTTCTGGGCGACGGTCGACGGGTAGTCGCCGGCCTGGATGACGTAGGTCGACTCGAGCTCGATCTTGGTGCCGGGCAGTGCCTCACCGCTCGTCACCGGGGTGTTCGTGCTCTGGGTGGGTGGGAGCGTCACGAAGTTGGTGGCGCCGACCCGGATCGTGGTGGCCGTGGCCGTGGCCGGGGTGCTGCCGCACGAGGTGAGGCCGAGGCCCGCCGCCAGCACGACGCCGCTCACGCCGAAGAAGATCGATTTCATCGAGGCACAGCGTAGGCGGCCGCATCCCCCATGTGAGCGCGTCGAGCGACGTCGGTCCGTCGCGAGCTCAGCAGTTCGTCTTGGCCGGGATCTTGATCGTGATGCCGACGACGAAGTTGTCGTAGCCCTTGGTGTTCACGTTGGCAGCGGCCAGTGCATCGACCGTGGTGTCGAACTTGGCAGCCACGGTCGACGGCACATCGCCGGCAACGATGACGTAGGACGACTCCGCGCACACGTCGACCGTCGTGGGCACGGCCGCCGTCGTCGGCGCCGCGCCCCCGGTGCCGTTCGTCCCGTCGGTGCCGGTCGGCACGTCGGTGGAGGTGCTCTCGCCCGGGACGGTCGCACCCGCCGGGATCTTGATGACGCTGCCGGGCAACGGCCACGCGGGAACCTGGTTGTTCTTGAGCTCGAAGCCGTTCAGGTCGAGCAGGGCCTGGAGGTCGACCTTGAACTTGGTGGCCACCGTCGACGGGTAGTCGCCGGATTGGATGGTGTAGGTCGACTCGCTCGGGATGATCGTTCCGGGAGCGAGCACCACGACGGTGGTGGTGGTCGCGATCGTGATGACCGTCGGTGCGACCGTCTCGAACGCGGTCGGTCCGACGGTGATGATGCTCGCCGCTGAACCCGGCGTCGAACCGGTCGAGCCGGATGTCGCTGCGTCGCTGCTGCACGCAGCGAGCGCGATGGTGGCCACCAGCGCCACGGTGCCGATTCCGAGGACCGTCGATCTCATCAGGGCGAGCGTAGGCCCCGACGGCCCCCAGCGGGCGTCACACCAACGGTCGTGCCGTCGGTGCGATCGGTGCAGGCAGTTGCGTCGACCCCATCAACCACTCGTCGACACCGGCCGCACACGCGCGACCTTCGGCGATCGCCCAGACGATCAGGCTCTGCCCGCGACCCATGTCGCCGGCCACGAACACGCCCGGCACGGACGACATGAACGCATCGTTCCGGGACACGTTGCCGCGCGCGTCGAACGCCACGCCGAGCTGTTCCAGCCACGATCCCTGCTCGGGGCCGACGAAGCCCATCGCGAGGAACACGAAGTCCGCGGGCAATTCGCGGTCGGTTCCCTCGATCTTCTGGAACCTCCCGTCGACGAGCTCCACCTCGTGCACGAGCAGCGCCCGCACCCGACCGTTGCCGTCGTCGACGAACCGCTCCGTGTTCACGCTGAACACCCGATCGCCACCTTCTTCGTGCGCGGACGACGTGCGGTAGATCATGCTGTACTGCGGCCAGGGGTTGCCGGGCTGACGGGTCTCGGCAGGCTGCGGCATGATCTCGATCTGGGTGATCGAGGCAGCGCCCTGACGGTGTGCGGTGCCGAGGCAGTCCGCCCCGGTGTCGCCGCCGCCGATGATGACGACGTGCTTGCCGGCGACGTCGATCGGTGACGCCGCGAGGTCGCCCTCCTGCACCCGGTTCGACCACGGCAGGTACTCCATCGCCTGATGGATGCCGGCGAGCTCGCGGCCCGGCACCGGCAGGTCGCGCGCCGCGGTGGCCCCACCGGCGAGGACGATCGCGTCGTACGACGCGAGCAGCACCTCGATGTCCACGTTCTCGCCGACGGTCGCGTTGGTGCGGAACTCCGTCCCCTCCGCCTCCATCTGCTCGAGCCGGCGCTCGAGGTGGCGCTTCTCCATCTTGAACTCGGGGATGCCGTACCGCAGCAGGCCGCCGATGCGATCGGCCCGTTCGAGCACGATCACCTCGTGGCCGGCGCGGGTCAGCTGCTGGGCGGCGGCGAGCCCGGCGGGACCGGAGCCGATGACGACGATCCGCTTGCCCGTGCGCACGCTCGGGATCTGCGGCACGACCCACCCCTCGTCCCAGGCGCGGTCGATGATCTCGACCTCGACCTGCTTGATGGTCACCGCGTCGCTGTTGATCGCCAGCACGCATGCCGATTCACATGGCGCCGGGCAGAGGCGGCCCGTGAACTCCGGGAAGTTGTTCGTGGCGTGGAGGCGGTCGATCGCATCGCGCCAGTGATCGCGGTAGACCAGGTCGTTCCAGTCGGGGATCAGGTTGCCGAGCGGGCAGCCGTTGTTGCAGAACGGGATGCCACAGTCCATGCACCGGCCGGCCTGCGTGCGCAGCGCGTCCGCAGGGAACTCCTCGTACACCTCTTTCCAGTCGCGCAGTCGCACCGCTACCGGCCGCCGCGTCGGCCCCTGCCGGGACCACTTCAGAAAGCCAGTCGCCTCACCCATCTGATGGCCTCCTCGTCGTCCGCTTCGCTTCCTCCTCGATCGGCTGTGGCTCGTCGCTGGCGCTTCCCTCGCCACGTCCCGACCACATCAACGCTGTTGCTCTCATCCGCGCGAAGCCTCCATCACCTTGTCGAGCGTGGCGGCCTCGTCGAGACCGGCCGCTTCCGCTGCCCTCATGACCTCGAGCACCCGCGCGTAGTCACGCGGCATCACTCGCTTGAACCGTGCCGACTCGGCAGCCCATCCGTCGACGATCGTCCGGGCGATCACCGAACCGGTGTGGCCCGCGTGATCCGTGATCGCGCCGAGCAGGAACGCTCGGTCCACATCGTCGACCGGTTGCAGGTCGACCATCTCGGCGTTGACCTTCGCGGCGAACACGTCGTCCGGGTCGTACACGTAGGCGATGCCACCGCTCATGCCGGCGCCGAAGTTGCGCCCGGTCGGGCCGAGCACCACGACGCGGCCGCCGGTCATGTACTCGCAGCCGTGGTCGCCGACGCCCTCCACGACCGCGGTGGCGCCGGAGTTGCGGACGCAGAAGCGCTCGCCGACGATGCCGCTCAGGAAGATCTCGCCGGACGTCGCGCCGTAGCCGATGACGTTGCCGGCGATCACGTTGTCGGCTGCGGGGAACGTCGCGAGGCGATCCGGGTGGACCACGATGCGGCCGCCGGACAAACCCTTGCCGACGTAGTCGTTCGCATCGCCCTCGAGTCGCAGCGTGATGCCGGCGGGCACGAACGCACCGAAGCTCTGGCCGGCCGACCCACGGAACGAGATGTCGATGGTGCCGTCCGGGAGGCCGGCGCCGCCGTGCGCCCTCGTGACCGCGTTGCCGAGCATCGTGCCGACCGTGCGGTTGACGTTGCGGATCGGGAGCTCGAGGCGGACCTGCTCGCCGCGCTCGATCGCCGGCGCGCAGTCACGCAACAGCGCCTGGTCGAGCGCCTCGGCGAGACCGTGCTCCTGACCGACGCTCTGGTGCATCGTCTGGCCGTAGGGGTTCTGCGGCGTCGCGAGGATCGGCGAGATGTCGAGCCCCTTCGCCTTCCAGTGCGTGATCGCCGCCTTGGTGTCCAGCACCTCGACATGACCGATCATCTCCTCGATGGTGCGGAAGCCGAGGCGGGCCATCCACTCGCGCACTTCCTCGGCGATGAACTCCATGAAGTTGACGACGAACTCCGGCTTGCCGCTGAACTTCGCGCGCAGCTCCGGGTTCTGCGTGGCGACGCCGACCGGGCACGTGTCGAGGTGGCAGACGCGCATCATGATGCAACCGCTCACGACCAGCGGAGCGGTGGCGAAGCCGAACTCCTCGGCGCCGAGCAGTGCGGCGATGACGACGTCGCGGCCGGTCTTCATCTGACCATCGGCCTGGACGACGATGCGGTCGCGCAGACCGTTGAGCAGCAGCGTCTGCTGGGTTTCGGCGAGGCCGAGCTCCCACGGTGCACCTGCGTGCTTCAACGACGTGAGCGGCGAGGCGCCGGTGCCACCGTCGTGGCCGCTGATGAGCACCACGTCCGCCTTCGCCTTGCTGACGCCGGCGGCGACCGTGCCGACCCCGACCTCGGCGACGAGCTTCACGTGCACGCGTGCCGAGGGGTTGGAGTTCTTGAGGTCGTGGATGAGCTGCTTCAGATCCTCGATCGAGTAGATGTCGTGGTGCGGCGGCGGGCTGATGAGGCCGACGCCCGGCGTCGAGTGCCGCGTCTTCGCGACCCACGGGTACACCTTGTGGCCGGGCAGCTGGCCGCCCTCACCGGGCTTGGCACCCTGCGCCATCTTGATCTGCAGGTCATCCGCGTTGACGAGGTACTCGCTCGTCACACCGAAGCGGCCGGACGCGACCTGCTTGATCGCGCTGCGACGGGTCGGGTCGTAGAGGCGCTCGGCGTCCTCACCGCCCTCACCGGTGTTGCTCTTCGCGCCGATCGAGTTCATCGCGATCGCCAGCGTCTCGTGGGCCTCCATCGAGATCGAGCCGTACGACATGGCACCGGTCGAGAAGCGAGCGACGATCGATCTGACCGACTCGACCTCGTCGATCGACAGCGCCGGCCGCACGCCCTCGCGCAGCTCGAACAGGCCGCGCAGCGTGGCGAGGTGCTTCGACTGGTCGTCGACCAGCTTCGTGTACTCCTTGAAGATGTCGTACCGCTTGGTGCGCGTGCCGTGCTGCAGCTTGAACACCGTCTCCGGGTTGAAGAGGTGCACCTCGCCCTCTCGGCGCCACTGGTACTCCCCGCCGAGCTCGAGCTTGCGGTGCGCCCGCTCGCTCGGCCGCGACGGATGCGCCACCGCATGCCGCTGCGCGACCTCCATCGCCACCTCGTCGAGGCCGATGCCGCCGAGACGACTGACCGTGCCCGAGAAGTACTCGTCGACGAGGTCGCGGCCGAGGCCGATCGCCTCGAAGATCTGCGCACCCGTGTAGCTCGCGACGGTCGAGACGCCCATCTTGCTCATCACCTTGAGCACACCCTTGCCGGAGGCCTTGATGTACTGCTTCACCGCCTTGTGGGGGTCCATGCCGCCGAGGCCGTGAAGATCCTCCGCGACCATGTCCTCGATGCTCTCGAACGCGAGGTACGGGTTGATCGCGCCGGCGCCGTAGCCGATGAGCAGCGCCATGTGGTGCACCTCGCGAGCGTCACCGCACTCGACGATGAGACCGACCTTGGTGCGCTTCTTCTCGCGGATCAGGTGGTGGTGGACCGCTGCGGTGAGGAGCAGCGACGGGATCGGCGCGTAGACCTCGTCGCTGTTGCGATCGGACAGCACCACGATGCGAGCGCCGTCGTCGATGGCCTTGCTGACCTGTGCGCGGATCGCGTCGATCGCCCGCTTCATCGCCAGGCCGCCGCCGGCGACGCGGTAGAGACCGCTCACCTCGAGCGCGGCGAGCTCGGGGTAGTTGCCCTGCTCCCCTTCTGCGGCCTCGTTGATGTGGAGGATCTTGGCGAGCTCGTCGTTGTCGATGATCGGGAACGTCAGCGCCAGCTGGCGGCAGCTCTCCGGACCGGGCACCAACAGGTTCGCCTCGGGGCCGACGGA
>Ga0209023_10008750_pt1 | contig 10084 bp, 9 predicted proteins | sample LakOneMetagenome_FD_187468 | JGI IMG/M metagenome (GOLD analysis project Ga0209023, IMG submission 187468) | Freshwater and sediment microbial communities from Lake Erie, Canada (SPAdes) (version 2) | ecosystem: Environmental > Aquatic > Freshwater > Lentic | place: Lake Erie, Canada | collected...
ACAAGGGCGTGTTGCGGCGGTCGGCACGCGCGCTCTCGCGCTCGAACACGTCGTCCAGGCCGCGGCGGTTGAGGCTGCCGGTGAGCTGGTCTTCGCGCACCAGCTCGCTCATATGCTGCAATTCGGACTCCAGCACGCGGATGCGTTCCTCGGCTTCCTGCACCTCCCGATGCACCTGGACCATCCGGTCGCGCGAGGCCAGGGCCTCGTCCTGGGCCGTGCGCATCTCGCGCAGCACCTCGTCCATCACCTCGTTCAGCTCGCCGATATTCGATGCGCGGCCGATGCGCGCCGAGTAGCCGGCCAGCTTCGCATGGTGGTCGCCCGTCGAGGCCGCCACCGAGCCGAGCCGGTCGATGAAGGTCATCATCATGTTCTTCATGGTGGCGCGCACGTCGGAAATACTGTGGCGCAGCTGGCCCTGCTTGAGGATCACGTCCTTCAGGCTGCGGGTCGCGTCCTCCAGCGCGCGCGCATCGAGCGGTCCGGCGATCAGGTCCTGCACGGCGGCGATCTGGCCGCGCATCCAGCTGTCGTCGTCCAGCAGCTCGGTGACATTGTCGAGAAGCAAACGGAACAGGCGCAGCAGCAGTTCCTGCTGCTCGGCCGAGTCGCCGCTGCGCAGCTCGATCTGGTAGCACAGTTGCTTCAGGCGGCCGGACAGCTCGCCCAGCTCGGCGTCGCCACGCGCGCCCTTGACGGCGGCGCCCAGCGCTTCGGCTTCCTCGACCAGGGCCGGGCTGCCCGCCAGCAGGGCGGCCAGGGCATAGGCCAGCGCGCGGCCCAGCATCTCGCGCAGGTGGCGCGCGTCCGGATCCTCGTCGCCCAGCGCCATGACCGGCGTGTTGCGGCGCAGGTGGCGCTCGGCCATCTGGCTCAGGGTCTGGGCGTAGCCGGTCCAGTCCTCCAGCCTGGCCGCGCGCGCCAGGTGGCGGCCATATTCGGACACCTCGCCCGGCGTGTCGGCCAGGCGGCGGGCAAAGGCGGCCAGCACGTCGGCGGCGGCGTTGTCCGGCGCCGGCGGCGCGGGCGGGGCAGGGGGCAGGCCGGCGATCTCGTCGTAGATGGCCCGGTAGGCGTCCGGCGTGGGCGCGATGCGGCGCGTCGCCAGGCGGCGGAAGGCTTCGCGGGCGATATCGGCTGGATTCTGCGCGGCCGGGTTCGGGCCGGAGGCGACGGGCAGGGACGAGGTAATGGACATGGGTTGAAGGCGGAGAGGCGGAGTCCGTAATGATAGGCAGTTTTTTTGCCAACCATCAATTAAAAAACAGTAACAAAATACGCTAATTTTGTATTGCAATATTTTCGCCACAGGGCGGACGGCAACGCCGCCTCCCTCTATCCGACCAACTGGTTGCGGATCGCGTAATGGGTCAGCTCCGCACTGTTCTTCAGTTTCATCTTCACCAGCAGGCGCGCGCGGTATTCGCTCACCGTCTTGACCGACAGCGACAGCTCGCGCGCGATGTCGCTCACCGACATCCCGGAGGCGATCATGGTCAGGGTCTGGTATTCGCGGTCCGACAGGCTGTCGTGCAGCGGCGCCTCGTGGTCTTCGCCGACCTGGGCCGCCAGGACCTGGGCCAGGGCGGCGCTGACGTATTTCTGGCCGCCCGCCACCTGGCGGATCGCCGTCACCAGCTCGCGCGGGGCGCTCTGCTTGGTCATGTAGCCGGCCGCGCCCGCCTTGAGGGAGCGGATCGCGTACTGGTCTTCGCGGTGCATGGACAGCATCAGCACGGCCAGCTCGGGCTTGTCCTTGCGGATCTGCTTGAGCACCTCGATGCCGTTGCGATCGGGCAGGGAGATGTCGAGCAGCATGACGTGGGGTGTGGCCTTGCCGACCAGCTTGACGGCGTCGAGCCCGGTTTCCGCTTCGCCAGCCACGATGATGTCGCGCTGCTCGGCCAGGATCTGTTTCAGGCCTTCGCGAACGATGGCGTGATCGTCGGCGATGAATACGCGGATGGTTGTTTTGTCACTCATTCTTGCTCGGTTGGCTCGGTTCGGAGGGCGCTGGCGTTGCCAGCCTGGTCTTGATAGTTACCATCGTGCCACCTCCGGGCGCTGCCGACAAGGTCATGGTGCCGCCCAGCGCCTTGGCGCGCTCGCTCATGCCGCGCAGGCCGAAGGAATGCGGCTTGAGGCGGTCGGCGGACGAGATGCCGCGTCCGTTGTCGCAGATGGTGAGGGTGAGGTGGGCGCGCCGGCGGTGCAGGGTGACGCGCACCCGGGTGGCGCCGGCGTGCTTGGCGATGTTGGTCAGCGCTTCCTGAAATATACGGAACAGCGCCGTCGCGTGGTCCTCGTCGAGCGCGATCTCCGGCTCCCTTTCCTCGTCGTCGGCCGTGCGCGGATAGCGGAACACGCAGGCGATCCCGGTCTGCTTCTCGAACTCGCGGGCCTGCCATTCGAGCGCCGCGACGATGCCCAGGTCCAGCATGGTCGGGCGCAGGTCGAGCGAGATGCGGTGCACTGCCTCGATGCTGCGGTCGACCAGGTCGTCGAGGTAGTTGGCCTTCTCCAGCAGCGCCGGCTGGTCGCCGGGCAGGCGCGCGGCCAGCATGCTGAGCGCCATCTTGATGGCGGTGAGGTTGCCGCCCAGGTCGTCGTGGATCTCGCGCGCGATGCGGGTGCGCTCCTGCTCCTTGAGCTGCTCGATGTGGTCGGTCAGCTCGGCCAGCCTGGCGCGCGAGCGCACCAGCTCCTGCTGCTCCTGCTTGCTGGCCGTGATGTTGGTCATGATGCCGTCCCACTGCAGCGCGCCGCCGTCCACCTCGTGGGGCGTGGCGCGCAGGTTGATCCACTTGACGTCGTTCCAGGCGTCGATCCAGATCCGGCCTTCCCAGTTCCAGCTGGAAAGGGTGCTGCGCGAGGCCTGCATGCAGTCCAGGTAGCCCTTGCGGTCTTCCGGCAGGATCAGGCGCTCGAACAGGCTGGCGTCGTGCTGCAGTTCCAGCACGGACAGGCCGAGCAGGGCGGAACAGCCCTCGCTCAGCCAGGGAAAAGCCATGCGGCCATCCGGATACAGGACGAACTGGTAGACCAGCCCCGGGGTGTTGCGCACCACCGCGTCGAAGCGCGCCTGCGATTGCAGCAGGGCCTGGGCCGCGGCGTCGATCAGGGTGAGGTCGTCGGCGAGCGCCAGCAGCATCGCATGGCCGTCGCGCACGATGCGCAGGAACGTCAGCTTCACGGGATAGTCGCTGCCGTCGGCGCGCCGCAGGTGCGCGCGCATGCCGACCTGGGCGCCGATCTCCTCGCCCAGGCTCCCCAGGAGCGCGGCCAGTTCCGCGCGGTCGAGCAGCGGCGCCAGGGCATGGAAGTCGCGCGCCTGCAGGTCCTGCGCATCCAGGCCCAGGTTCAGGCGCGCCGCCTGGTTGGCGTCGACCACCTGCAAGGAGGCGGCGTCGAGCAGATAGATTTCGGCGGCGGCGGCCTGCATTTCGGCTGCGAGGGCGGGGATCGGACTCATTGATGTCTGGTGTCGGTATCGATGCCGGCGGCCGCATTGCGGCGCGCCTGCTGGCGCGCCCGTAAACGGGTGCTGAAGCGGCGCAGGACGCGCATCAGGTGCTTGGGCCGGCGCGTGGTGTGACGCAGGAAGCGGCGCGCCGTTTGCCGGACCTTCCTGCGCATGGCGGCGATGGCGGTCCGGGTGCCGTACCAGAAGCGGCTGGCGCGCAGCAGCGCCAGCCAGCGCTCTTTCAGGGCCAGGAAGCCGCCATGCCAGCGCGCGAACCAGCCGAGGGTGAGCAGGGTAGGCAGGGTCAGTACGTAGATGCGCGCCACCACCACGGCGCCGCCCAGCTTGGCGGCGGCGAAGCCGACGATGCCGGACAGCGCGTGCCCATGGGCGATGGCGAGCAGGGCCAGCAGCTTGACCGGCAGGAGCAGCAGGCCGGGCAGGACGAAGGCGGCGAAGGCGGCCCAGGGCGGCAGGGTCCGGATCCGGCCTTCGAGCCGGCGCAGCGGCGGCCAGGCGGCCATGCGCGCGGCCGCGCGGCTGCCGAGCTCCCAGGTCCAGGCTTCCGCCAGCAGGAGCAGCGCCGCCAGCTGGACCAGGGGCGCCAGCAATTGAGGACGCGAATGTGCTTGGCTCATGCCCGCATGATACGGCATGCCGCGGCCCGGAGGCGCCGCTTGCCGTTACAATAAGCCGATGAACAAGGCATTCGTAAAAGAAAGCGACGACGACGACGACGACGCGGAAGCGCTGGCGCTGGCCCAGGCCATTCCGGCCGGGGCCAAGAACTACATGACGCCGGCCGGCTACCAGGCCATCAAGGACGAGCTGCTGCAGTTGATCGACGTCGCGCGTCCGGAAGTCGTGAAGGTCGTGCACTGGGCCGCCTCGAACGGCGACCGCTCGGAAAACGGCGACTACATCTACGGCAAGCGCCGCCTGCGCGAAATCGACCGCCGCATCCGCTTCCTCACCAAGCGCATGGATTCGGCGTTCGTGGTCGATCCGAGCGTGCATCACGGCAACGACCAGGTCTTTTTCGGCGCGACCGTCAGCTACCTGAACAAGGCCGGCGAAGAGCACACGGTGACCATCGTCGGCGTGGACGAGCTGGACCCGCTCAAGGGCAAGATCAGCTGGGTCTCGCCGGTGGCGCGCGCACTGACCAGGGCGCGGGAGGGCGACCTCATCGCCCTGCAGACCCCGCTCGGCACGGATGAGCTGGAGATTCTTTCCGTCGACTATCCGGAGCCGGTCACCGATTGATCGGCGACGGGCCGGCAAGAGGGACGACGCACCGTGCGCCGATGGGGCGCCGCCGCTCGTCGAATATCGGAAACTCAGCGTTCCGCGAGGTGTTCGTACACGAAGGACTTGAGCGCAAGCTCGGTCGTTTCGTCAAGGCCGTTTTCGAAGGCGACCCCGTATTGCATTTGCTGCGACAGCTTGCCCTTGATGCTCCGGATCCTGCCCGTCAACTGGATCAGATGGGCTTTGCCACCGACTTTCAGGCGGAAAGCGAGCTTGATGACGGTCCCGGCATCGCCCAGCACGAAGCCGGTCGAAATCGCGCATCCACCGCCGGACAGGTTGGTGATCACGCCCGGCACGGTCCCGTCGACGAGGGTAATCGATACCGGCAGCTTGACCTCGACCCGCAGCGCCTGGCGGAACGGCTTGCTGACCGCATCGGTCGGGTAGCGCAGAAATAAATGTCCGCTTGGAAGAGCCGCGAACCGCAGCAGCGATGTCTTGAAGACACACACGGTGCGCCCGAAAACCACCTGGGCCGTCATCGGCAGCCCCTCGAAATGCTGCCAGCTCTGCCCATTGGCGGCGCGCACTGCCGGCGCCGACACGATGATCGACTGTTGCGGCACCCGGCCATAGAACTCGACCTGTGCCGAGCGGGGATCGTAGTCGCCCGGGAATTGAAAAGTCAGCACCGTGCCTTCGGCATTGTGTTTCAAGGACTTGAGCGGATCGCTTGTGGGACCCGGCATGCCGTCCATCTCGTCTTCGATGGAAATCAGATCGCTTACCTTGTCGCCGGGTTGCGAAACGCGCATCGGCCGCGCCAGCAAGACGCGGTTGAGGGCAACCTCATCCGTAATGACATAACCGGCCGGGGCCAGCAGCTCGCCTTTACGCAGGTAAAGCGGCCAGGGTAGCGGTGCTCCTACCCGTATGTCGCTCTCCGACACATATACGAACTGTTGCTTCCCCATGTTCTTCTCGTCCTTGTGCAACTCGCCAAGTGTCTTCATTTGTATCCAGCACATTGATGTTGACACAGATTAATACGAACGACAATATCCAGTGTCGGAATTCAATAATCGCGCGGCAGCTCTTGTAGGGTGGGCGGTCCTCCGCCCACGCGTTCAACTCACGGATGCAATGAGGCGGCGCCCCTGATATTTGAACGCGTGGGCAAAGGATTGCCCACCCTACGACAGCCCAGCAGTTCTAAACTGAACGGCATTACGGCATTAGTGTCGGAATTTATTAATCGCGTGGCAGGGTGTCTTGGCGGGAAACAGGTTTTCACAGTTCGCCTGGGGCTTGTTCAGTATTGGGTAGTCACCGATCGAGTCCGCTGGCTGGTAAGATGGGCGTTTCGCCGCATACTACGCGCTCATGAACCGTCTTTTCGATTCCGCGCCCTGCACCGCGCAGGGTAGCAACGTCTTGGCTGCGCTGCGCACCGCCACCGCCTCGCGGCACGAGCGGCTCGACAGCGGCCTGCCGCTGTCCGCTCCTACTCCCTCCCTCGACGACTACGCGGCCCACCTGCGCATGGTGCGCGACTGGCTCGCGCCACTGGAAACCTGGCTGGCCGGCTTCGCCGACGGCCCGCAGGCCGACCCGGCGTTGCCGCCCCTCGCGCGCCTGTCGCTGATCCAGGCCGACCTGGCCGAGACCGGCATGCCGGAAACCGCGCCGATGCGCTCAAGCCCCGCCTGGCCGCTGGATGCGAGCCCCGCCTACCGCTGGGGCGTCGCCTATGTGATCGAAGGCTCGCAACTGGGCGGCGCCGTGCTGTACAAGCAACTGTCGGCGCGCCTGGCGCCACATCCGCTGCGCTACCTGCGCGGCGAGGAGGGCGGGCCGGGGCCGCGCTGGCGCGTTTTTCTGGGGGCCTTGCGCGCGCACGTCGACACGCCGGAAGCGGTCGCGGATGCCTGTTCCGGCGCCTGCGCCGCTTTCGATGCCATTCTCGACTTGGCGCCGCTGCAAGAATAATCCGGCGGCCGTGTCGAATCCGCGCCGCCCGGATCGTCGTACTTTGACATCCTCCCTGCCTAAAGGCAGCGGATTCCTACGGCGCTCAGGCCTAGCTTAACGCTGCCTGAGTCGCTTCGGTGGGTTCCTGCTGCTGGCGGCATGACTGCACCGCTCACTTCACAGGCTAACCGGGCGTGTCCCGCCCTTAAAACGTTGATCGCGCCGACGACATCAGCATTTTCCTCGAAACCACATTCCACACATACGAACCTAGCTTGCGTCTGGCGGTTATCCGCCGACACATGGCCGCAAAACGGACAAGTTCGGCTCGTGTTCTGCGGCGGCACGGCGATAAGGTGCCCGCCGTTCCACGCCAGCTTGTAATCGAGCTGACGCCGGAACTCGAACCAGCCTTGATCGAGGATGGCCTTGTTCAGGCCGGACTTGGCCCGAACATTTCGTCCCGGCGCTTCGGTGCTGCCTGCCGCCGACCTGGACATGTTCCGTACCTGTAAGTCCTCGATACACACCATCGCGTGGTTTTGGCTGATCGTGGTAGAGCACTTGTGCAGGTAGTCGCGGCGAGCGTTGCCGATGCGGGAATGAATCTTCTGGATACGTGCTTTCGCCTTCTTCCAGTTGTTGCTGAACTTCGTTTTGCGGCTCATTGCCTGCTGCGCTTTGCGTAACGCGGCTTCGTGCCGTTTGAAGCTGTTCAGCGGCGCGTAGAACGTGCCGTCCGATAGCGTGGCGAAGCGGGCGATGCCCATATCGATGCCAACCGCATCGCCTTGCGGCAGCGGCTGCTCAACCTCGCGCTCGGTCTGGATGCTCACATACCACTTACCGCAAGCGTGACTGACGGTAATGTTCTTCACCACGCCCAGCACCTCGCGGCTGTTGCGGTAGCGCACCCAGCCCAGCTTGGGCAGAAACAAGCGGTTATTGACCTGATCGAGCTTGATCTGCTTCGGGTCGGGATAGCGGAAGCTGTCGGACTGGCCTTTCTTCTTGAAGCGCGGGAAGTCCGCCCGCTTGGCAAAGAAATTGCTGTAAGCCCGCTCCAAATCCTTGAGCGTTTGTTGCAAGGGATGGACTGGCGCATCCGCCAGCCAAGCCGTTTCCGCGCTGTTGCGCCACTCGGTAAGCAGCTTGCACAGACCAGCATAGCCGAACCTATTCTCACCACGCTCGAAGCGCTCCTTCTGCAACGCCAGCGCTTTGTTGAATACGAAGCGGCACGAGCCAGCGAAGCGGCGCATTTGCCGCTCGTGCTGGCCGTTCGGCATCAGTTCATACTTGAAGGCCTGGAGGCGTTGCATGGCTCTAGTATGCTTTGGTCGATGAGTAACGACAATGACATTCGCCACGGCAGACACTGTGTTTTCCCGATGCATGTGCATTTGGTCTTCGTGACAAAATATCGTCGAAAGGTGTTCACGAAGCAGATCATCGATGATCTGCGCAGCATTTTTACTAGCGTCTGCACTGACTTCGAGGCCGAACTGGTGGAATTCGACGGCGAGGACGATCATGTTCATCTGCTGGTGAACTACCCTCCGAAGGTGGCGGTTTCAGTGCTGGTGAATAGTCTGAAAGGCGTCTCAAGCCGCATGATCCGCAAGAAGAACTACCCCAGTATCCGCAAGAAGCTGTGGGGCGGCGCTCTGTGGTCGCCGTCATACTTCGCGGGGAGCTGTGGCGGCGCGCCCATCGAGATCATCCGCCAGTACATAGAACAGCAGCAAACACCGCACTAACTGCTGAAGGACGCCTTCGGCATCCGCGCTATCCTTCCCCGGCCTGAAGACCGAGGCTTGCCGCGCACCGGGTCAAGTCGAAAGACGAGGCGATCGCCTGGGTCAAGCGGGTGCCGATGCCCATGCTCGGTGGCGAAGCCGAGATCGAGATTCGCCAGATCTTCGAGATGGACGACTTCGGCGAGGCAATGACGCCGGAACTGCGCGAGCAGGAAGAGCGCCAGCGCGCCGCACTGGCCGGCTGACGCCGCGGCCGCGCAGGCGAGGCGGGAGGCCGGGCTGCCCGAGCCGGTTGTGAATCCGTGAAAACACTAAGTTGCGGATATGCCGCAATACGGCTCAGTTTCCGTATTGCAATGTTATCCTTTGAGGATGCGCGCTGGCCCGCCACGCGCGCCATCGTACGGCGCCTTGCCGCCAACGATCCATGCATCCCCCGGCCGCCGCACGGCGCCCGCATCCCCGAAGGAACCCACTGTGAAAAACCTCAAGATCGGTGTCCGGCTCGGCATTGGTTTTACCGTCGTCCTCGTCCTGCTGCTCGTCGTCACGCTGACCGCCCTGGCGCGCATGCAGACCGCCGGCGACCTCACTTACCGGCTGGTGAACACCAGCATCAAGAACCAGCGCAATGTGGCGGAATGGGCCAAGCTCATCGAGATGAACAATCTCCAGCTCGAAACCGCGATCATGGCGAGCGACCCGGCGGTGGCTGCCGACGTTGGCGAGCGCATGAAGAAGGTGTCGGCGCGTTCCACCGAGTTGCAGAACGAGATCGAAGGATCGCTGCGCAATCCCGGCGTCAAGGAGCAATTCAAGGTCGTCAAGGAAGAACGTGTCGCCTACCTGGTCGTGCGCGATGCCCTGTTCAAGGCCAAGTTCGCAGGCGAGGACGCACTGACAGCCACGGTCTTCCGCGAGCAGCTCAAGCCGCGTGCGGCGTCGTACTACGCGGCGATAGACAAGTTCGCGAAGATGCAGATCACCGCCGCCGACGGCGTGGCCGCCTCCATCCTCGATTCCTATGCCAGCACGCGCGTGATCCTGATCGCGCTGGGCCTGGCCGCCGTCGCGCTGGGCGCGGCCTGCGCCTGGTGGATCGGCCGCTCGATCACGGCGCCGATCCGCGAAGCCGTCGCCGTGGCCGAGCAGGTCGCCGGCGGCAACCTCTCGAGCCACATCGTCGCGCGCAGCAGCGACGAGACCGGCCAGCTGATGCGCGCCCTGGCCGCCATGAACGACAGCCTGGCCGGCATCGTCGGCCGCGTGCGCACCGGCACCGGCACCATCTCGGTGGCGTCGAACGAGATCGCGGCCGGCAACCAGGACCTGTCGAGCCGCACCGAGCAGCAGGCCAGCGCGCTGGAGGAAACCGCGGCCTCGATGGAAGAGCTGACCTCGACCGTGAAGCAGAACGCGGACAATGCGCGCCAGGCCAACCGCCTGGCGGGCGAGGCCGCGATGATCGCCGACCATGGCGGCGACATGGTGGCCGAGGTGGTGTCGACCATGGGCGCGATCAACGAGGCTTCGCGCAAGATTGCCGACATCATCGGCGTCATCGACGGCATCGCCTTCCAGACCAATATCCTGGCGCTGAACGCGGCCGTGGAAGCGGCGCGCGCCGGCGAGC
>Ga0209023_10008751_pt1 | contig 10083 bp, 8 predicted proteins | sample LakOneMetagenome_FD_187468 | JGI IMG/M metagenome (GOLD analysis project Ga0209023, IMG submission 187468) | Freshwater and sediment microbial communities from Lake Erie, Canada (SPAdes) (version 2) | ecosystem: Environmental > Aquatic > Freshwater > Lentic | place: Lake Erie, Canada | collected...
GCGGGAAGGGGGGCCTCGCGTCGACGCGCCGGATCAGTTCAGCCGGACGGCGGTTGGGCTGACGTCTTCGGTCACGGGTTAGCTTTCGCCAGAACCTCGACGAAATCGCGTGTGTCGATGCTCAGGTACCTGTCTGCGCTCGACTGCTGCCCGCCCTTGTCGGGGCTGGCGTCGAGGCCCTTGGTGCCGTGGCATCCTTCGGAATCGTGGTGGTACAGGTTGGCCACGACCCACTGGGGGTTGATGTCGCCTTGCATGCCGCGCGTGGCTCCGGCGTCGACCAATCGTTCTGCTAGGTCTCGGGGCGTGAGCCCGGGGCCACCGACGTAGACGAGTAAGCCGTCGGCGGTGACTCCGTAGCCTGACCGCCAAACGAACAGGGAGTTGCGAAGTCGGGCACCCCATTTTGGCCCGTCGTCGATCGTGGACACGACCGAGCCGTGATCGACGAGCAGTTGGAGGTTCTGTCGGACCGTCTCGATCCTCGGGAGGTCCTTGCTCGCGATGTCTCGGCCCCACTTCCCGACGGTCACCGTCCCGTCCTTGAAGGCGACGAGCGACGCAGCGTCGGCCACGAGGGGATAGTCAGGGGATGAGTGGCCGTCTGAGTACCAACCTCCTTGTGCTTGATCGAAACGAAATCCGCCGTTGAGGGCTGCGACCAGAGACGGGCATTCGCTTGTTGTGACCTGCGGCGCGTGAGACCAGGAGCCCCCGGGAAGTTCTGTTCCGGGGATGAGCCGGATTCGGGTGAGCGCGGGATCGATCCGAGCGACGAACACCAGCAGGGAGGTGGTCTTCGAATTGGAGCGAACGCGGGTTGTGTAGACACCGGCAGCCCCGTTGACACGCTCCGGCCCTGCGGGAGTCCAGGCCCCCTCGCCCGCAAATGGTGTCGGCGCCGGCGACCTCATCGGCAGCGGCGCTGAGGTGGTGCCGTTCGCAGTCGAGGAGGTCGTCGGCGTTCTCCCGATGAGCGCCTTGTCCGGACTGCCGCCCAGCGGTGGCTGGTTGTGGGCGTATTGGTATTGCTCGATGCGATCGACGATGAATCCGAGGTGGTTGTCGCGCATCCACTCAGCGTTGCGAGCCGTGAACGATTCTGGACCTGACTTGGTCACGCCTCGCACCCACGACCCCCCGACGAGCACCACCAGAAGTGCGCCGATGAGGCCAAGTCGTCTTCGGCGAATTGTCCGCCGCCGCGACCGCCGTGACGCCGACCGCCTCCCGGCGCGGGTTGCCCCGGCGTGCGCAGCCGGCGCAGATCCGTGGTCTCGTTCATCGATCACTCGATGACCGTACGGAGGACGCTGCAAGCAACCGGTTCAGCCAGCGTTACCGACCGGTAAGGGATGCATGCGCGCGTCGCGAAGGACGTGCGGGAGAGTTGGCCTGCCGTTTACCCCTGGGTAAGGAGGCGTTGACACGCCGAGCGGCAAGGTGGCGTCATCGCCGCCTCGCACGACTCCGCGATCCACCCTGGACGCGCGCCCCTTCGCCGTTGCGCCGACTGGTCGTGTGGATCCTTGAGCAGGGCGGAATGGGTCTCGGGCCTGCTTGCCCTCATCCTCGCCCTGCTGCATCTGGTGCTCGCCCCGAACTCGGGAACGGACCTCGCCGCGCAGCTGGGCCGAGCGTCATTCGCTCGCGTCGCTCCGCTCACCCCGGTCGACCTGTCGTGGTACTCGGGCATTCACCCGTTCGGCTACTCGCTGCTCTCTCCCTGGATCATGGCGACATTCGGCGTCGCGATCCCTGGGATCCTCGCCGCCGTCGCGACAGCGGTCCTGCTCGCCCGACTCCTCCGCGGATCGCGCTGGGCGATCGCGTCCGGCGCGCTCGGGGCGGTGTTCGCAGTGGGTGATGTGGTCGATGGCCGGACGACGTTCGCCCTCGCTGCGGTCGCGTTGCTCGCAGCCGTGCTCCTGAGCGAACGACGCGGGTGGGCGGCCTGCTGCGCAGTCATCAGTGCCCTGCTGAGCCCGGTCGCAGCGATGTTCCTGGGTCTGATCGCCGCCGTTCTCGTGTTGCACCGTCGACCGGGTGGATGGACGCTCGGCTTGGCGGCGACTCTCCCCGTGTTGGCCTTGGCGCTGCTCTTTCCGGTCGGTGGGGTGCAGCCGTTCTCGGTCCGTTCCGCCAGCTTTGGGCTTCTGGTCGCTGGACTCGTGGTGGTCCTCACCGGCGTGTCGGTCGTACGGACCGGCGCCCTGCTCTACGCAGGAGCGATCCTGCTCCTTGTCGCGATCGATGATCCGATCGGGAGCAACATCCTGCGTCTCGGCTTGCTGGTCGCCGCGCCGGTCCTGCTCTCGACGCTTCGACGTCAAACATTGGTTGGAGTGCTCGCGGTTGCCGGGATCCTCGTGTGGCAGGTCGCTCCGATCCTCAGTGACCTTCGTGCTCAACCCGGCCCCCACCTCGAAGCCATGACGGGCGAGCTGGTCGCGTTGGGGTCGTTCCGCGCCGAAGTGGTCGCACCTCGGGGGCACCTCGAGTCGTGGATCGTCGCAGAGCAGGTGCCGCTCGCTCGTGGTTGGAATCGACAAATCGACGTCCGCGACAACCCGATCTTCTACCGGGACAACTTGACGGCACACGACTACTTGGCCTGGCTCCACGACCAAGCCGTTGATCACGTGGCCGTCCCCAGAACCGCCCCCGTCGACTTCGGCAGCGCCCGGGAACTCGTGTTGCTGAGACAACGAGTCGCCGGTCTCACACGAGTCTGGTCCGACCGAGACTGGACCGTGTACGCCGTCGACGAGCCACGGTCGATCGCGGGCGGAGCGGCAACGGTCCGGTCGTTCACTCGTACGTCGCTCACGGTGTCGTCGCCGGCAGCCGGCGATGTCGAGCTCAGCATTCGGTGGTCCCACTGGCTCACGGTGACCGGCCCCGGCTGCGTCTGGACCGATGGACGACATGTCAAGGTTCGGTTCAGCAAGCCAGGAACGGTGGTGGTCGGGAGCAGCCTCCTCCCCAGTGGTCACTGTTGATGACCGAGCGCCTCAGCCTGACGCCCGCGCCTCTGCCAGGAGCGCGCCCGCCGGCACGATGCTCAGGCCTTGGCCGCGAATGTTGTCGATGATGGCGGGCAGCGCGTCGATGGTGCCGGGATGGCCGAAGTGCAAGCTCACGATGGCGCCCGGGTGGACCCCTGAGGCGACCCGATCGCCCGCGACGCGCGCCCCGGGATCGCGATAGTCCATCGGATCCACGTCGTAGCCGAGAACGGTCTGGTAGCCGGCAGCTCCGGCGGCGGCCAGCACCTTCGCGGCTGGACTGTCGACTCCATTGACGGTCCCGGACGGACGGAAGAAGTCTCCGGGAGATCCTCCAGCGCGGGCGAGCACGTCTCGACATCGTGTGATCTCGTCGGCCATCGCAGCATCACTGAGTTTGGAGAAGGTCAGGTGGCTGTAGGTGTGGTTCGCAAGCTCGTGGCCCCCGTCGACCAAGCGCTTACCCCAGTCGAGGTTGGCCTCGAGCCACTTCCCGACCACGAACGCAGTCATCGGGACCTGGTGGACCTTCAGCACCTCCAGCAGTTGTGCGGCGAGTGCCAGGTCGCCGTCGGTGTGAAAGGTCAGCGCCACGCGTTTCGACGAGCCGGGGCCGCGCGAGACGAACTGTGCACTCCCCGACGCAGTCCCGGCGCCGGGATGAACTCCAGCGGCGCTCGGGCGGGGTCTGGTGGGTCGTTGGGTGGTGGTGGGTGGTTGGGCGGTGGTGGTTGTCTTTGCGACCTGACCCCGCTGGAGGTTCGCGCCGGCGCAGGCGGTCGCTCCGGCCCACACGGCCGCGCCGAGTAGAAACGACCGGCGAGATCGTTCGACGGCCGTCTGGGCCGCGACGATCGCTGGCAGATCGGGTGGAGTTGGCGTTGATTCGACGACGGCCTCCTGCTGGTCGGATCTTGCCGACGGTACGCACTCGTCGGTAACGGATCGGAGAGCAGCAGGTAAATGGTCGGCTGCTCCACGCGGCGGCGGATGCCCATCAATTAACTGCAGCGTGGCCGTCGTGTGCTGTTCGCGTAACCCGCCGTGCGCCAAGGTGGAGCGACGAGCAAGACGCTGTGCGCCGAACATCGACGCGTCCACGACCGCTCGCACTGCCTGATCTACCTGACGTGAGTGGCCGACGATGGGACGAACCGGAATGACGCGACCCGGTGCGGTGCTGTGTGCGGTGTTCCTCGTCGCGGCCGGCTGCTCGTCGACTGATGCGCCTCGCGTGGCCAACGCCACCTCGCGGCCGTCGGCGAGCACGAGCTCGACGACCACACCACCCGAGACGGGGCCAGCAGTGGGCTCTCCGATGACACTTGCGCCGTTCCTCGTCTCGGTGCCCAGGCGCGTGTACGTGCCGAACGGAAAGTCGCGGACCGTGTCCGTGGTCGACCCGGTGAGTCGGAGGGTCGTGAGCACCTTTCGCACCTCGAAGGAGCCGCAGCACATCGTGCCGAGCTACGACCTGCGCACCCTCTGGGTGCTCGACAACTCGGGCAACGACGTGATCCCGATCGACCCGGTCACGTCGAAGCCGGGCAAGCCGATCCCCGTCACCGACCCCTACAACCTGTACTTCACCCCGGACGGTTCGGACGCGATCGTGGTAGCCGAGGCGGAACGTCGACTGGATCTTCGGGATCCGCAGACGATGGCACTCAGAAGATCCATCGCACTCCCAGACTGCGCGGGGGTGAACCACATCGACTACCCGGCCGACTACAGCTACCTCATCGCGACGTGCGAGTTCAACGGTCAACTCGCCAAGGTGGACTTCCGGAGCGGTCACCTGCTTGCGACGCTACAGCTCCCGCCAGATGTCGATGGCACCGCGGCGATGCCTCAGGACATCCGAGTCGGGCCTGACGGCACAACGTTCTTCGTGGCGGACATGACGCGTGGCGGGCTGTACGTGATCGACGGGACCAGCTTCGCTGTGACTGGGTTCATTCCGACCGGCATCGGCGCCCACGGCATCTATCCCAGCCGTGACGATCGAACGCTGTACGTCTCGAATCGAGGCTCTCGTGCCATGACCGGGTCGCGGCACGGCGCAGGCTCACTTGCGCTCGTCGACCCGAACTCGAGGACGGTCACGGCGACCTGGGCGGTGCCTCACGGCGGGAGTCCGGACATGGGCAACTTCAGCACCGACGGAACGCAGCTGTGGCTGTCAGGTCGATTCGATGACGAGGTGTACATCTTCGACCTCGTCGCTGGACGATTCGACGCGAGGATCAAGGTCGGTCACGGTCCGCATGGGCTGACTTACTGGCCCCAGCCTGGAAGATTCTCGTTGGGTCACACCGGCAACATGCGCTGAGCGTCTATGGCGATCTCGTCAAGGGTCCGTGAGTGCGAACCCATGGCAGAGCGGTCACAGCGCGCCGGAACGTTGGAGTACCGCGACGGCGTCCTATCCCGGAAGAAGGGGGATCCAGAAGGTTGCCTGCCGAGAGAGGATCGCCGTCGGCATCCCAGCGGTCATCGCCGCAGACGTCAGCCCTGCGATGAGCGTTGCTTGACGTCTCCGATCCCGCCGGGGTCGGAGCGATCGACGATACGACCCGCGGCGGACCAGCAAACCGGCGCCACCGAGGTGAACGCGGACCCGCCCCAGGAAGCCGACACGCCCACCTCGAGTGCGAGCACGTAGCCGAGCGACAAGCCGAACAGCTCGAACACCTCGTCGGGTTGCTTCTCCACCTCCGAGACACTGGCGAGTGTCTGTCCGGTTGCCGGGAGCGAAGTTGTCGAGGGCCCTTCTCACTCACACCGCCGCGGAGCGGGCGGCGTTCGAGGAGGTCTGGAATCGAGCGGGTCGGCTCGCCCGCGGCGAGCCGCACTTTCCGGCGGTCAGAACCCTGACCGGCTACGTGAGTTCGGCTACCACTGGATTGCGCCGTTGGTTGATCGTCATCACGATGATCACGCCGAGAATGGCAACTAGGAAGATGACACTGGTGACGGTTGTCCCCAAGCCAAGTCCGGCCTGGAACCCTGCCGGATCTTGTCCCGCTGCAAGCTTTCGTGGCTGCGAAAGTTGATCGCCGATCGAGGCTCCGAGTGGTCGGGTGAGGACGTAGGCGGCCCAGAACGCAAGGATGCTGTTGAGTCCGGCCTTCCAATGCGCGAGGCCGATCAGGGCGATGAGGCCAGCGAAGAGGAGCAGCGAACGGAAGTAGCCGAGGCTGTATTTCTCGGCGATGAGGTCCCCGGCAGCAGTGCCCAGTGCGAAGGTGAACAAGATGGCCAGCCAGTAGAAGGCCTCTCGCTTCGGCGTATAGACCGAGTGGATCGAGAGAGTTTTCTCGCTCGCGTACCAAATTCCGAAGGCGCCGAACATGGCGATGGTGAACACGATCGTGCTGGTGGTGAGGGAGACCCCGAAGTTCTCGACCATGTTGTCGGTGATGAGGGTTCCCACCACGCTGATCAGCACCACGGTGACCCAATAGATGGTCGGGATGTACCTTCTGGCGCGGAATTGAAAGACCAGCGCGATGACGAGTGATCCGCTCATGACGATCGTCGTGCGGGTGAGGTTGTCGCCCAATTTGGTGTTCAGGTAGTCAGCGAATGTCTCGCCGACCGTCGTGCACAGGATCTTGATGATCCAGAAGTACAGGGTGACCTCGGGCACCTTGCTGAGCGCGCGGCTCATCGGGCTCGTGGAGGGGTCGACACTCGATGCGGTCAGGCGCTGCTCGCGTGGTTCGTTCGATTGATTCATGGTGCGAGGACCGTACCGATGCTCGGGTAAGTAGCTACTCGCGTGCCGGCAAGCGACTGGTTAAGGGTCTGCGTCGATAGTGAAGGCCCGACCGAGCTGAGCAACTCGTGACGCAGGCCAACCGGCCTGTCAGCCGCGCAGTCGCGTTTCATAGGGCCGCATTATCTGGCAGCACGACGTGTCCGTCAGGCTCGACGATTTATCGGACCGAGAGCTCTTGGGCGTTGCATCCACCCGTTTCGGTGGCATGACCTGCTTCGACGAGCAGGAGTGTTCGGCGACGGGCGCCCCGACGAGCGTTGGCGCGCAGCTACGGCGGCGACCGAGCACGGCCATGAGCAAACGTTCGGCAAAAGCTGGTCCGCTCTCGCACGTGAGCTCGGTCAGGTGGGTAGAGGTTCTCGGTGACCGATGATCAGCGGTGTCTTGGGGTTGGCCCATCTCGCGTCGAGCGGGAGCTGTGGCTCGACCTCCAGATTCTTCGGTGCCGCTTCGCGTACCTCGAGCGAGAGCGCAACTCACTCGCTCACGAGGTGCGGGTCTCGGTGGAACAAGCGCTCGCGGCGGGATTCAACAGCCGTGAAATCGCCGAGACGTTGTCGATCAACCCCGCCTTCCTTGACAATCTGTTGCGCTGAACCGGACCGAGCGCTCGTCCAGATCACCCAGCGCGACTAAACGTTCTTATGTTGTCGGCCACCGAGTGGAAGAACTCGGCTCGACCCGTACCGTCGTTCGGGTGGCGTCACTGGCTGGAGCACGAAGTCGCATCGTCGCGTTGCGCCCGAGAATCCAGTCGGCGTTCATTGTCTTCGTCACACCGCGTGAGAGCCCGGCGGCGGAGCGAGTCGAGAGCGAATTCGAGGTGGTCGAGGTCACCACGAGCAACGACCCGTTGTTCGACAAGATTGTCTCGAGCGGGCAACGAGGGTGGGCAGCCGGCCAGCTTGACGCCGGAACTCTGACGATCATCGTGGCCACCAGCGAGGGCGAGCCCATCGGCCGGATCTGGGAATCGACCGCGTCGAGCCACCCGAGCCTCTTCTCCGGTGTTCCGCGCATGAAACTTGCGAAGGACGAGTTCTTCATGTTCGACCTGTTCGTCGAACGCGAGTACCGGCGGTCCAACATCGGTATGACCATGGCCGACTACTTCTTCCGTCGCTACGACCCCGCTGTCGTCGGCGACAGCGTGAAGAACGGCTACGGCTTCATCAGCTTCGAGAACGGCCCATCGGTGCTGTGGCACCACTCGATTGGCTTCAACATCGCCCAGACCATCAACTACTTGTCGATCGGCGACCGAATCAAATGGCGCATCCCATTCACCGACTCGCCGCGATTCGGTCCCATGTCACGGCGCGGTCGCCACACCAACCCCGACGTCGAGCTGTTCGGAACGGGGCTCTTCCCCAACCTCTGAGCGACGCAACGCTCGGAGTGGTGCGCGACGCTCGTCGTTCGTCTGGGCCAGCGCAACGCTCGACCTGCAGTCCGCCGCGACCTGGCAACTAGCGGCAGGTTGTGGGGAGGCGACTGAGCGGAGGCGACTACGGACACGCGTGGCTGAGCGCTGCGTACGGGAATCGACAACTCGTGGTCGAGCTCCGACATGAGACGCGCGCAACGGGTAGGCGTCGCGCCAGCTTCCCCAACGGACCGCCACCCGACTCGTTTTGTGCCGTGCCCCTGAAATGGCAGCAGCCGCGCTCGTGTGCCCCCGGCGAGCAAGTCGGGTGGCCGCTCGGCGATGCGGGTGGACAACAGCAGCAGTAGTAGTGCGTTGGTTGGTCGCGCTCGATCGGTAATCGCTCAGCGAGCAGCATCTCGCGGGTCTGGTGGTGGCGCGCTCTGCTGCGATCGATCCGCGTGTCCGGTACATCGCTCAGCATCTAGTTGTCGTCTGGCTGCTCGTCCAGCTCACGATCGATCCGTTCGGCCGCATCGCACCAGCCGAGCTCGTGAATGGTCCACAGAGATGCACCCTCGGTGACGCGTGTCTGACCACTCGTGAGAAATCGCCGGCAAGTTCCGACTTTGACAGCTGGAGCGAGCGCTTAGGGATCACATGGGCAGCGTCGAGATGGTGGTCGGGGTGTGTTGAGCGTGCATCGTTTGGCTGCTGGTGCGGAGGGCTACTACTTGGAGCAGGTCGTCGCTGGTGTGGAGGACTACTACGCGGGCGCGGGTGAGGCGCCGGGGGAGTGGTTGGCAGCATCGGGACTGCTTGGCCTCGACGGTCGTGTTGATCAGGATGATCTTCGGGCGGTGCTGCTCGGTGTCGATCCGTCCTCTGGCGTGCGGTTGCATCACGGGACGGGTCGGTTGGTGCCGGGTTGGGATCTGACGTTTCGTGCACCGAAGTCGGTGAGCGTCTTGTGGGGACTGTCGGGCCCAACCATCTCCGATGTTGTGGTGGCGGCGCACGAGGCGGCGATCGACGCGGGGCTCCGCTATGTCGATGAGCAGGCGGGGTTCACGCGGACCGGTCGTGGTGGTGTTCTTCGGGTGCGCGGTGATGGTCTGATCGCTGCGGGGTTCCGGCATCGGACCTCGCGTGACGGTGACCCGCATCTGCACACCCATGTGCTGGTGGCGAACTCGGTGCGTACCTCCGATGGCCGGTGGCGGACGTTGGATGGCCGGGGGCTGCTGGTTCACATGAAGACCGCCGGCTACATCTACGACGCGCAGCTCCGTCACGAACTCACCGCCCGGCTCGGTGTCGGGTGGGAGCCGGTCGTGAACGGTCTGGCCGACATCGCCGGCATCGACCCCGGGTTGTTGCGGATGTTCTCGAAGCGTCGCGAGACGATCGAGGACCGGATGGCCGAATGGGGCCTCACCTCAGCGAAAGCAGCGGAGATCTCCGCGCTCGACACCCGTCGAGCGAAACCCGAACGGCTCGAGCACATCGATGAGCTACGCGAGCGGTGGCGCACCGAGGCCGCCGAAGCCGGGTGGACACCGCAGCATCTGACCGACGCATGCTCGGCCTTGGCCAGCCCTGACCGCCCGTCAACATCGACCGTGGCTACCCGTGACCATCGGTCGACATTGACGGTGGTCATCGCTGACCACGCACCGATCTCGGTAGCCGGGTCTGACCGTTTGTCTGACCACGACCCTGACCATCGCCTCGACGACGGCGCCGGGTGGGCGTTCGAGACCATGTCGTCACCGGTCGGGCTGACTGCACGATCCTCGACGTTCGATCGGCGTCACGTCATCCAACACCTGATCGATCACCTCCCACCCGGTCTGCCATCCGACTGGTTCGAGTCGACCGCCGACCGCTACCTCGAACGCGCCGAGGTCGTGAACGTCGGGTCC
>Ga0209023_10008752_pt1 | contig 10082 bp, 9 predicted proteins | sample LakOneMetagenome_FD_187468 | JGI IMG/M metagenome (GOLD analysis project Ga0209023, IMG submission 187468) | Freshwater and sediment microbial communities from Lake Erie, Canada (SPAdes) (version 2) | ecosystem: Environmental > Aquatic > Freshwater > Lentic | place: Lake Erie, Canada | collected...
GATGCATCATAAGTGAATGTAGCATAAGCCGACCCATTGCCTACGTGTGTCTCTATCAGTTTTCCGGCTGCGTCATAAACATAAGTGCCAATCCCCACTTCCACGGCATCTTCATTCAAATTAACCAAACTCATAGAACTGTCAATTATTTTTGAGATGCGGTTTGAATTAGGTTCATAATAAAATGTTGACCATTGAATAGAAACGTTATCAGCTCTTGATAATCCAAGTAATTTAGTGCCTTCCTGGTTGCGTGTTTCCGGATCTGGACGCAGAACATTTGTAAGTACATCTTCCTTTTTTGAACAGGAACTGATGATCAATAAACAAAGTGTTGATATTGCAAGATATTTTCTCATAAAGGGTAGTTTCTATAAAGATAATAAATTAATCATTCATATAAAAGCCGGCATTTATTGATGCCGGCTTCATGTTCAACCTTAACAATTAAAAACTACTCAACCCACTTTAATAACCTGGTACCAGATCTCTCCATTATCCTGTATAACAGGTTTGTATTGTACATCATCTACTTTGTAATAAGTTTCACCATCGATCACAATCGTTTCATAACCTTCGGGAATGCTTTCTACAATGGCACCAACCGGCGGTGCAACTACACGATATGAATGTTGATATTCATCATAATATGTTCCGTTGTAATAATAATATGGATAATCATGCACAACAATTCTGCGGTATCCAAAAGGCAGCACATTGATAAAAATTCCAAAAGGCGGAGCTACTACACGGAATACATTGTTGTATGGGCGATAATAAACACCATCACAATAACGGTAACCATAACCGCCGTAATTGATCGTTAAATATGGAAATGGGAAACTGGTTACAATTGAATTTCGTCTTGGAAAATATGAATATCGCCAACCAGGATTTGTTGGGCTATATTCTGGCCGCCTGTGCCGCCATTCCGGTCTTTCATTGTTGCGATAACCTCCGGCGTACGGCCTGTTATTATTTTGAAAATGATCGTCGTTATGATAATTGTTACGAGGCCTGCCTGGAGCAGTGTTATTTGCCTGTACCTGTCTTGGTTGGGGCCTGTCAGCATCGTGTCTCCATGGATGATTCGATTGATTGGCTGTTTCGGGCCCTCGTTGTCTTGGCGGAGGAGCCTGAACTCTTGGTTCTGAGTTTACATGTGGGGAAAAATTCCTGCCGGGCCTGTCGGGCCGGCTTTCACGACCCCGTCCCTGGGCAACTGCATGTAAAGAAACTGTACCTGAAATTAAAGTAAAAAGAAGATAAGAGGAGAGACGTTTTACAGAAACATTTTGTATCATGGTTCAGATTTTAATTGTAATGAATTATTTACAATCAGTCAGACGCCAAACCGTGCCCAAGTTTACCTGCCATACCATTGTTTCACATAATTATAACAAAAGGCAAATAATCTTTTTACAATATGTCCCAATTATAGGTGCATTAGCCGTTCTCTTCCAGTTCCATCATCTTTTCAAAGACTTCTTCAAACTCAGCATTGGCAATATTTAACTCACTAACTGCTTTGTTGTAATCAGCTTCTGCCTTAATGAATTTATTTTTATCACTGTAAATGTCAGGATCGGCCAAGGAGGCTTCCAGGGTTATTTTTTTCTTTTTAAGTACGGCCAGGTTCTCTTCCAGTTGTTTAACCCTGTTCTTTATTTTTTGCAGTTCTTTCTTTTGATCGTTGCTAACTATTTTTTGAACAGGTTTGGCAACTGCCTGTACTTCTTTCTTTTCAGGTTTGACTTCAACTTTTACAGCTTTTTTTGCTTCGGCCTCTGCTTTTGCCCTGCGCTCTTTCCAGTCTTCCCATTCAGCATAAGTGCCTTTGAATTCCCTGATCTTGTGATCATCAATTTCCCATATCTTATTTGCCAGGCGGCTGATAAAATAACGGTCATGGCTAACCAGTATCAGGCTTCCTTCATATTTATTCAATGATTCAACCAGCAGGTCTACTGAATGTATGTCGAGGTGATTCGTAGGTTCATCCAGCATCAGGAAGTTTGCCTTGCTGGCAATTGTTTTCGCTAATGCAACCCTGGCTTTTTCACCACCACTTAATACTTTTATTTTCTTTTCAACAGAATCGCCGCTGAATAAAAATGCACCCAGTAAACTTCTCAGTTCAAGGTCATTCTTTCCGCTGCGGGCATCCTTCAATTCTTCCAGTACATCATTGTCCATATTCAGCGCTTCCAACTGGTGCTGCGCATAAAAGGACTCAACCACATTATGCCCCCATTCACGCTGGCCTTCGAAAGGTTCTGTTCCTGCAATGATGCGGAGCAATGTAGATTTACCCTTACCGTTAGCACCAATGAGTGCGATCTTATCACCACGGTCTATTTCCGCTCCTGTATCTTCAACGATCTGAACATCCTTAAAACTTTTGCTCACATGTTTCAAGGTGCAAATGATCTTTCCGGGTTGTTTGTCAACCGCAAAATTGATCTTCATATTCGGCCTTTCAAGTTCCACGTCTTCGATGCGGTCGAGCCTGTCAAGTCTTTTCACGATACTTTGCGCAGCTGCGGCCTTACTTGCCTTTGCCTTGAAACGTTCAACGAAACGTTCCTGCTGGCGAATATAATCCTGCTGGTTATCATAAGCCTTCTTCTGCATATCGATACGCAGGGCTTTTTCGGTTTCGTAATATGAATAATTGCCGGTATAAAAATTCAATTGCTGCTGGTACAGTTCAACAATTTTTGTGACCATCCTATCAAGGAAGAAACGATCATGCGATACGATCACCACAGCGCCCTGGTAATGCTGCAGGTATTTCTCCAGCCATTCAATACTGGGCAGATCAAGGTGGTTCGTAGGTTCATCCATCAATAGTACATCGGGATGCTGCAGGATCATTTTAGCCAGTAATACACGCATACGCCAGCCTCCACTGAAATTCTTATAAGGTTTGCTCAATTCAGAATTTGCAAAACCAAGACCCTGTAATATTTCTTCTGTCTTGTGATGAATACTGTAACCATCCAATACGTCCATTTCATGTAACAGGTCGGCATAATCATGTGCCAGTTGTTCATCACCGGTTTTGGCAAGTTCTTCACCAAGCACTTCAATTTCTTTTTCCAGTTGTTTAACCCTTTCAAAAGCACCCAGGGCAACTTCCAGGATCGAATCTTCGGTATCAAAACCGAGAAGGTCCTGGTGCAAAAAGCCAATGGTTGTTTCCCTTCCTTTTTCAACGGAACCTTTGGCAGGCGAATATTGTCCTGTTAATACTTTTAATAAGGTAGATTTACCGGTACCGTTATACCCGATAAGGCCGATACGTTCATTGGGTTGTATATGCCAGGTAGCATCTTCAACAATTGTCCTTGCCCCAAATTCAAAAGTCACATTCTGTAATCCTAATAGCATGATATTCTTTTTAGCCCTGGCTGGTAGCTTCAGGCCGTTTGTCTGTTGTTTTAATTTTTCAGCTGCAAAAATAGCATAACTGCCAAACTATTTAGAAGTATTAGCGTTATTTACTTGTCAAGTTTCAAAAGTTTTTAAATTATATAATACATAGCTTGTCGCTATTGCCTTTCAGCTTGAAGCTTTTTACTAACTTTGGCAAAAATATATTCAGATGAAAAAAGTATTGGGTTTACTGGTTATTGTACTTGTTGCATTTGCTGTTTACTGGTTCATGTTCAGGAAAAACGGAGGTTCGGGCAATAATATCAAGCCTGCGCCGATCGCATTAAAGAAGCATTCAGAAGCATTTAATGCCAGTGTTGACAAAATGATCAACGGCTATCTTGCAGTAAAAGATGCATTTGTAGAAGCAGATACTACTAAGGCAAAGGAAATGACCAAACAATTCATCGGGTTGCTCGACAGCATCCAGGTAAGTGAACTCAAAGCTGATACCGCTGTGATCGTTGAATCTGCAAAATCAAGTATTGCTGACATCAGGTCAAATGCGGTTTCGTTGCTGGCCCAGACAGATATAACAGAAATGCGCCAGGATTTCAGGATGATCACAGATATGATGTATCCGGCATTTTTTAAGATCATCAATTATGAAGGTCCAAAATTATACCTCGAAAACTGCCCGATGGCATTTGGTGAAGATAAGGATGCCAACTGGATCAGTAACAGTGCGGAGATCGTTAACCCATACCTGGGTAAAAAGCACCCGGAATATAAAGCAACCATGCTTCATTGCGGTGAAGTAAAAGACACCATCAAGGCTCAATAAAAGGCTGTACCCTCTATGAAATATGCTTATCTGCTGTTGTTAGTTTTGTGTTCTTCTTTTGCCGTTCATGCGCAAAAGAGACATACGATCAGTGGGTATTTCAAAGATGGTGTAACAGGTGAAACACTCATAGGTGCCACCCTTTCGGTAAAAGGTAATTCAAGGGGCATCAACAGTAACCAGTATGGATTTTATTCCTTAACCCTCAATGAGGGCACTTATTCTATTGCCGGATCTTATATCGGCTACAAATCAGTAATGATCAATATTGATCTGAAGTCAGATACCTTATTGAACATAAGCCTGTACCCCGGTGCACAGCTTTCGGCAGAAGTGATCATCACTTCAAGGAAAAGGGACAACAATGTAAAGAATGCCCAACTTGGGAAAATAACCTTGCCTATTGAGCAAATAAAATCAATACCTGCATTTCTTGGTGAAGTTGATCTTTTGAAGGCAATACAACTATTACCGGGTGTTCGTAATGCAGGGGAAGGAAGTGCAGGGTTCTATGTAAGGGGCGGTGGCCCTGATCAGAACCTTATATTACTGGACGATGCCGTTGTTTACAATTCAGGCCATCTTTTCGGTTTCTTCTCTATTTTCAATTCAGATGCGATCAAGAATGTATCGCTGATCAAGGGCGGCATGCCTGCACAATATGGCGGAAGGTTATCGAGTGTACTTGATATTTCGATGAAGGAGGGGAATAACCAGAAATTCCAGGTTGACGGAGGTTTGGGAGTGATCGCATCCCGGCTGTCAATACAAGGGCCGATCAAAAAAGACAAGGCTTCCTTTATTATCTCCGGAAGGCGGACCTATATTGATGCACTTTCAAAACCTTTCATCAAGAAATCAAGCCAGTTCTATGGCTCAGGCTATTATTTCTATGATCTGAATGCGAAGATCAATTACAAGTTCAATGAGCGTGACAGGTTGTACCTGAGCGGATATTTTGGACGTGATGTATTTGATTTTTCCAATGCAACACAAAGCCTTAAAGTAAATATCCCCTGGGGAAATGCCACGGGAACTTTGCGCTGGAACCATGTTTTCAATAATAAATTATTTGCCAACACTACCGCAGTTTACAACGACTATAAGTTTACGTTCAATGCTGCACAAAATAATTTTGAACTGAAACTGGCATCGGGTATTAAAGACGTAAGCATTAAGCAGGATTTTGATTATTACCCTTTTTCAAAACATAAACTGAAATTCGGGCTGTTATATACTTACCATCGTTTTACACCTTCTGTGGTGAGTGGTAAGCAGGATTCAGTCGTCTTCAATCCACAAAATGCCCAGCTGAAGTATGCGCATGAAGGGGCAGTTTATGTGCAGGATAACTGGGAGATCAACTCAAGATTAAATATCAATGCAGGTTTACGATACAGTGGTTTTCAGCAAATTGGGCCGTATAAAAAATATGTTACAGACGATAATAATAACCGGCTCGACAGTACAGTTTATGGAAGGGCTAAGCCTGTAAAAACATATGGTGGCCTGGAGCCAAGGTTAACGGTGAGATATTCCCTTAATGAGGAAACTTCCATCAAAGCATCAGTAACACGTAACCTACAATATATTCATTTGGTGAGTAATTCCGGAACCACTTTGCCAACAGATCTCTGGGTTCCCAGTACTTATAAAGTAAAACCACAATTAAGCTGGTTATATGCAGCCGGACTTTTTAAGAATTTTAAGAATAATATGTATGAGACCTCTATTGAAGTTTATTACAAGAACATGCAGAACCAGATCGAATACAAAGAAGGTTATACACCAAGTACCATTGACGATACAGAAAATTCATTTGTTTTTGGCAGGGGCTGGAGTTATGGCACCGAGTTATTCATCAATAAAGTGAAAGGCAGGCTAACAGGTTGGGTTGGTTATACGCTTAGCTGGACATGGCGCAAATTCCCTGCATTGAATTTTGGACAAAAATACCCTGCTAAATTTGACAGGAGAAATGACCTGAGCGTGGTGGCTATTTATGAACTGAATAAGAAATGGAAATTCTCTGCAACATTTGTTTACGGAAGTGGTAATGCAGCCAGTTTACCGGAACGTTTTTATATAATCGGTGGCGTACTAACGCAACAGTACAGCCGCATCAATGAATACCGTTTGCCAGCTTATCACAGGCTCGATCTTGCTGCAACACTTACTCCAAAAAAGAATATAAAACGGAAAGTGAAAAGGGAATGGGTATTCAGTGTTTTCAATGCTTACAGCCGTAAGAACCCATATTTCATTTATTACGACCAGAGCGGAAGCCCGTATAACGGCACATTGAAAGTACAGGCAAAACAGGTTTCTATTTTCCCGATCATTCCTTCAATAACTTATAATATTAAGTTTTAGGAAACCTGGTCTGACCGTACCTAATTAGCATTAGTGCCAGGTGGTTCTTTATGAATAAAACGGATAGCCCCGCTTTTCTGAAGATCGGAAGTAATGCGCACTTCATACCTGTTGGCACCATCTGTAACAATCATGAGCGCTGTGTTTGGGGGAATAGAGCCCAGGTTTTCGGCATACATTACCAGTTCATTGATCGATTTATCATTTCCCACTGTAATGTTCAATGTGATGGGTTTAGTGGAAAGCCGTTTGTGTGAAAGCAATAATTTACCATTGTAGAAAAGTGAAATACTGTCGCCATCTACTTCGCCATTATCATACAGGTCAACCTTAACGCTTATATTTTCTACTTCAATGGTTTTGATGATCGTATTGTTCCTTTTTTCAAAACTGGCCGATGGGGCGATTATCTTATCATCAATACTCTTCTTTGTCAAAGGCATTTCAAGAGGGGCCTCTGTGAGTTCTGTTTTAGGTGCCAGCACAGGTTCCTTCTTTTTAGGAACAGCTTTAACGATGGGTTTTGGAGCACTATTCTTTACGGTGGGCTTGTTGTTCGTACCCTTATCTGCCAGGGCAGGAGTTTTCTTATTTACTGTTTTAACCGGCTGTTTTTTCGCTGTTGTATTATTGTAAGAAGGGAAATTCTTCTTTAATAACCGTCTTTGTAAAGAAGTGGTGCCGTATCCGCAATCGCCTGCCTGGTCTGGGGCCGGAACCCAATTTCCTTCAAGTGTTTCAGCATCTTCCTGTTTGAAATAAGTAAGTTTATGAACCTGGAAACAATTACGGATATTGTTGGGAACATTGGTCTTGGTTCGCACCACTTCCCTGATCTCAATGGATTTTTCACGTTTGTTGATGGTTCCTTTCAGGCTGCAGATGGTATAATATTTTTTGCCCCCATCGGTAAAATACGTGTATGAATAACCAGTTACATCATTGCCGCTGGCTTCCAGTTCCAGCACATAATCACAACGGTCGCCGCCCCATCCTGAGAATGAAGTGCTTTTGTCTAAAAAAGTGCCTTTCCATTGGCCTGTAAAATTTTGAGCTGAAACAATGGATGAGGTTAATAGAAGTAGTAATGCGGGAAGTAAATTTTTATTCATTTTCACTTATAGCTTTAATAACGAAATTTTAGCCGAATACAACTGTTTGGTATACTCCAGATTCGTGTAATTAGTGTAATTCGAAATAATTAGTGCCATATTTTCCAAAGATATTTTAGATTAATTTTCCCTTAGCTAAGACTTCGTTAAATTTGCATTCTAAAAATGTATTGAACACAGAGAAACATGATAAAGATAACATTACCGGACGGCACTATCAGGGAATATCCAAAAGGAACTTCAGCAATGGATGTTGCCAAATCGATCAGTGAGGGACTGGCAAGAAAAGTACTTGCAGCAAATATCAATGGAGAAGTATGGGATGCATCAAGGCCTATCAATGATGATGCTTCCTTAAAATTACTCACGTGGGACGATACTGAGGCTAAATCCACGTTCTGGCACTCAACCGCCCACCTGATGGCAGAAGCCGTGGAATCAATGTTCCCTGGAGTAAAATTCTGGGTTGGGCCTGCTATTGACAAAGGTTTCTATTATGATATGGATCTTGGCGACAGGCAGATGAGTGAAGATGACCTGGCAGCACTGGAAAAAAAGATGGCAGAACTGGCCAAACAAAATAATGTTTACCAGCGCAAGGCGATCAGTAAAGCAGATGCAGTTCAATATTTCGCTGAAAAAGGCGATGAATATAAACTCGACCTGCTTCAGAACCTGAATGATGGGGAGATCACTTTATACACACAGGGCGGGTTCACCGATCTGTGCCGTGGGCCGCATATTCCAAATACGGGTTTTATCAAAGCTGTAAAACTTACCAATGTTGCCGGTGCGTATTGGAAGGGAGATGAAAAGAATAAACAACTGACAAGGGTGTACGGCGTTTCATTTCCTGCACAAAAAGAATTGGATGAATACCTGGCCATGCTTGAAGAAGCAAAGAAAAGGGATCACAGGAAACTTGGTAAAGAGCTAAGCATTTTTACCATGGATGATGATGTTGGCCAGGGGCTTCCATTGTGGATGCCTAATGGTACCATCATCATTGAAGAACTGGAAAGGCTTGCAAAAGAAACTGAATCTGCCGCTGGATATAAAAGAGTGGTAACACCGCATATTGCAAAAGAAAGCATGTACCTCACCAGCGGGCATTTGCCTTACTATGCAGACAGTATGTTTCCGCCAATGGAACTGGATGGTACAAAATATTACCTGAAAGCGATGAACTGTCCGCATCACCATAAAATATTTGATGCAGAACAGAAAAGCTATAAAGACCTTCCATACCGCATTGCTGAATACGGAACCTGTTACCGCTATGAACAGAGTGGTGAATTATTTGGGTTGATGAGGGTTCGTTGCCTTCATATGAACGATGCTCATATTTATTGCAGTAAAGAGCAGTTTGCCGATGAGTTCCGTGCGGTGAATGACATGTACATCAAGTATTTTAAGATATTCGGCATTGATAAATATGTAATGAGGCTGAGTTTACATGATCCTGCAAAACTTGGACAGAAATACGTGAACGAACCAGAATTGTGGAAGGAAACAGAATCAATGGTAAGGAATGTATTGATCGAATCAAATATCCCTTATGTTGAAGTGCAGGATGAAGCTGCGTTTTACGGTCCCAAGATCGATGTGCAGATATGGAGTGCGATCGGGCGTGAATTTACATTGGCAACCAACCAGGTGGATTTCAACAGCGGAAACAAATTCAAATTGTCTTATACCAACCAGCACAATGCGCCTGAAGTGCCGTTGATCATTCACCGGGCGCCATTAGGGACCCATGAAAGGTTTATCGGCTTCTTGCTGGAACATTATGCCGGTAAATTCCCGGTTTGGGTTGCGCCTTTGCAGGTTAAGATATTGCCGATCAGCGATAAGTTCATGGATTACGCAAATACAATTTTGCAAACGCTGAAAAAATCAGATATTCGTGTAGAAATTGACGACAGGCAGGAGAAGATAGGCAGGAAGATACGTGACACCGAAATGTTGAAAGTTCCTTATATGCTTGTGGTAGGTGAAAAAGAAATGAATGAAGGAAAGGTTTCTATACGCAGACAGGGGAAAGGAGATCTTGGATCAAAAGCGCTGGATGAATTCGTTAACGAGATCGTTTCAGAAATTAAAGAAAGAAGAGGAGAGGAAACAGCTGTTGCAAGTTCATAATTTAAAGTTTAGAGTTAGATGTTTAACTCTTGACGGACTTCGAAGAGAAGTTCCAACATAATCAACTAAATTCGTATAATTCGTTTTTAAAATTCGTGTTATAAATAAAACAAAATTGTAAACTAAAAATCATAAATGGCATTTCCACCAAGACCCCCCAGGGGCACATTTAATCCCCGTTTTAAAAAAGAACAACAACAGGAACACCGTACCAATCACATGATCAAAGTACC
>Ga0209023_10008753_pt1 | contig 10082 bp, 8 predicted proteins | sample LakOneMetagenome_FD_187468 | JGI IMG/M metagenome (GOLD analysis project Ga0209023, IMG submission 187468) | Freshwater and sediment microbial communities from Lake Erie, Canada (SPAdes) (version 2) | ecosystem: Environmental > Aquatic > Freshwater > Lentic | place: Lake Erie, Canada | collected...
AGCACGAAGGGGGACTCGTGCTCCACCATGGCGATAGGCGCATCGGTGGTGACGCGCACCACCGCCTCCTCCTCGAAATAGCGGATGTGATTACTCCCCGGCGCGCGGCGCTCGATCGGCTTGCCATAAGCGTGGGTCGGACGGACGCGGATGGTGATGCGCGGCAATCCTGCAATCGGTTCGATGATACGAAACAGTTGCGGCGGCCGGAACATGCGGCCGTATTGCCGGAAGCGCGGCGCAAAATCGGTGATGCGCACCGCGCCGCCGTTCTTGTCTGTCAGGATGGTTTCAACAATGGCGGTGTTGCGCACATACCCCGACTGGAAGTCCACCATGTCGTGCAGCACGACATCGCTAAAGCCCTTTTCCTCGTCGCCCGACACCAGCCGCGAAAACACCGGATCGCCGTCGAAGCGCGGGAAACACCACCACACCAGACGCGACGTGGGATCCACCAGCGCAGCCGTGCGGCAGTTGCCGATCACGGCAAGGTCGAGGCCATGATCGATAGGCGCGCCGGTCTGAAGCTCGGATGCTGTCATTGATTTTTGAATGTTCATCATGCGTCCATCGTGTCTTCGTCGAGCAGTTGTGTAAGCCAGGCACGCACATCCCTCGGCGCCTTGAAATATCCATTCACGCCGGGGGCACGGCGGCTCACCGAAAATGAAACACCGCGATATGATGGCATGATCGCGAATACGGACTCGTCGGTGACGTCATCACCGAGGAAAATCGGATTGCGGCCCTTGAACGGAGCGTTGCTCATGAGCTCGCGCACGCCGGTCGCCTTGGTGAAGCCCGCATGCTTGATCTCGCAGACGAACTTGCCGGGCAGAACATCGATCGGAGCCTGAGGCAGATCGGCACGGATCGCGGACACCGCCTCATAGATCGCGCGCTCGAATTGCGGCGCGAGCCGATAATGCAGCGCGACCGAGTATCCCTTGTCCTCGTACAGGATGCCGGGGCTGATTTGCGAAATGGCGATGAAGCGCCGCTTCAGGTCGTTGTCCATCGGCGGCGCATGAGCGGCAACCGCTTCGTTGTCAACCGACAGACGCATTTCCGCGCCGTGACCGCCCACGGCCGGAAATTGCAACGGCGCGAAGATCACATCGATGTCGGTCAGCGAGCGGCCGCTGACCAGCGCCAGCGCACCGTCGAGACGGTCATGCAGCGCTTGCAAGGTCGCGCCGAGGTTTGGAGGAACAACGATGTCGCGCGGGGTCGGCGCAAGCTCGATGAGCGTGCCGTCGATATCCAGCAGCAACGCGCATTGATCGAGATCAGGCACGATTCCGGCGGGCGCGGGCAGCACCTCGCTCGCAACTCTCGTTTCAGGCTTTTCAATCACACAATGATCCATCGATTACTCCTGCGCGGCGAGCGGCCGCGCAATCTCCTCCAGTGATTTGCGCTCGGCATCCACACCGTATCGCCACGCGACGATGGCGGCGGCGATCATCAGCGCCGATCCGAGCAGATAACCGGCGAACAGACTGTTGCGCGAGCCGGTGTCGATCAGAACGCCGAACAGCGCCGGACCGGCCACACCGCCGATCCCCGTTCCGATGGCGTAGAACAGCGCGATCGCCAGCGCGCGAACTTCGAGCGGAAAGGTTTCGCTCACCGTCAGATATGCGGCGCTCGCGGCAGGCGACGCAAAGAAGAAGATCACCATCCAAGCGATGGTCTGCGTTTGCGCCGTGAATACGCCGATCGAAAACAAATATCCCGACACGGCCAGCAGAATGCCCGACACACTATATGTCAGCGCAATCATCGTTCGCCGTCCCAGCGTGTCGAACAGAGAGCCGAGCAGCAACGGCCCAAGGAAATTTCCGGCAGCGAACGGCAGGATGTACCAACCGACATGTGCCGACGGGATAGCGAAGAAATCTGTCAAAACCAAAGCATAGGTGAAGAAAATCGCGTTGTAGAAGAACGCCTGCGCCACCATCAGCGACAACCCGACCAGCGAACGGCTGCGATAGGTGCGAAACAATGTCATAGCCACCTCGCGCAGCGGCGTATGCGTGCGCATTTCAAGCCGCATCTTCGGATAGCTGCGGCTTGCCGCGCGCTCCTGCGGTGCCACCGACTGCTCGATCGCGGCGGCGATTTCATTCGCGCGCTCGGGCTGCCCGTGAATCATCAGCCAGCGCGGGCTTTCCGGAATCCACAGGCGCATGACGAGAACAACGAGACCGAGACACGCCCCGATCAGAAACGCCAGCCGCCAGCCCCATTCCGGATCGATCACGTTCGGATCGAGCAACACGATGGCACCCAATCCGCCTATCGCCGCACCGATCCAGAAACTTCCGTTCACGATCAAATCGGTCTGGCCGCGATAGCGCGCCGGCACCAGTTCCTGAATCGTCGAATTGATCGCAGTATATTCTCCGCCGATGCCGGCGCCGGTGAAAAATCGAAACAGTGCGAAGCTCGCCAGATTCCACGAGAACGCCGTCGCGGCTGTCGCCGTCAGGTAAACCGCGAGCGTCACGAAAAACAATGTCTTGCGTCCGATGCGGTCGGTCAGCCAGCCGAACCCGATTGCGCCGATGACCGCGCCCGCCAGATAGGCGCTGGTGGCTATACCGATATCGGTGTTGGTGAAGGCCAGCACAGGGCTTTCCTTCAGTGCGCCGGAAAGCGCGCCGGCGAGCGTCACCTCCAGACCGTCGAGAATCCATGTGATGCCGAGTGCCGCGATCACCCGCGTGTGAAACGCGCCCCACGTCAACGAATCCAGGCGCGCGGGAATGTCGGTTTCGACGACGGCTGCTGCGCGGTTCACAGACGGGCCGGAATGGCTTCCCGGGGACTTCTGCAATGGGACCGTCTGGATGTTTGTCAAAGCCAACATCCCATCCCTTCGCTTCTTCATCGCCCTCCAGATGAGCCAATCCCTGCAAAAGGCGGCCGGTGGGCGGTAGGTGAGTGTGCAATGGTCGGAAGCCGAGGAAACGAGAGTTTCCAGAATTTGCAAATCGAACCAACGCGTTGCAGCCGCTGAACGGAGAGTTTCAGCGACAGGTGGCCTCAGTTAACCGCTGGATAAGACGAAGGTTCCACGCAAATGGAGACAGATGCTGCAACGCAATCGCAGGAGTCGATCTTTGAAGGCGCAGCCGGCGAATGCCTACCTGGACAGGACCGCAGCGCGCTGCACAGAACGACAGCTCGTTCTCACGGGCAGATGATCGTGAGATGACCGCCACGACAAAAATCTGCATTGCAAATTCGTGCCCGCCCGTTTGTAATTAGAATAATTACAAAAACACCCTCAGGTGTCAGCTCGGGAGGTCTATGTGTCTGCAGTCAAGCTCACCGTTAACGGCAGGGCGGTTTCCGCCGATGTCGAAGATCGAACTCTTCTTGTCCATCTCTTGCGCGATCATCTGGGTCTGACCGGCACACATGTCGGATGCGACACCAGCCAGTGCGGAGCCTGTATCGTCCACATCGACGGGCGCGCCGTGAAATCCTGCACCACGCTGGTCGGTCAGGCCAACGGTGCCAATGTCACCACCATCGAAGGGATTTCGAAAGGCGACTCCCTGCATCCGATGCAGGAGGCTTTCCGTGACAATCATGGACTCCAGTGCGGCTATTGCACGCCGGGCATGATCATGTCCGCCATCGACATCGTGCATCGGCATCAGGGCAAGCTCGACGAAGCCACCGTGCGGCACGAACTCGAAGGCAATATCTGCCGCTGTACGGGTTACCACAACATCGTCAAATCGGTGCTCGACGCCGCCGGACGCATGAAGGTTGCGGCCGCCGCGGAATAGTCTGCGACGATCATTCTTATCGACCAAACGTTGCCCGCACTGTCCGTGCGACCAAGGCGACTACTGTGAAAGGGTCAGGAATATGAGTGAAGGCATCGGCGCGCGCGTTGTGCGCAAGGAAGACAAGCGTTTCATCACCGGCAAGGGCAAATATACCGACGACGTCCGCCTCCACGGCATGACATATGCCGCATTCGTGCGCAGCCCGCACGCCCACGCAAAAATCAAAAGTATCGACGTTGAAGCCGCCAAGGCCATGCCCGGCGTGGTCGATGTGCTCACCGGCCAGCAGCTTGTCGACGACAAGATCGGCAACCTGATCTGCGGCTGGATGATCCATTCCAAGGACGGCACGCCGATGAAAATGGGCGCATGGCCAGCGATGGCGCCGGAGACCGTGCGCTTTGTCGGCAATGCCGTGGCCGTGGTGATCGCCGAAACGCGCAATCAGTCGCGCGACGCCGCCGAAGCCGTGGTCGTGGATTATCAGGAACTGCCGGTCGCCGCCGACATTCGTGCCGCGATTGCATCCGGCGCACCGCAGATCCATCCCGAAGCGCCGGGTAACGTCATCTACGACTGGACCATCGGCGACGAAGCCGCCACCAACGACGCCTTCAAGAACGCCGCCAATGTCGTTTCGCTCGACATCACCAACAACCGGCTGTCGCCAAACGCGATGGAGCCACGGGCGGCGGTCGCCGAATACGATTCCGCCGAGGAGCACTTCACGCTTTACACCACATCGCAGAATCCGCATGTCGCACGTCTTGTGCTGTCGGCATTCTATAACGTCGCCGCAGAGAACAAGCTGCGCGTGATCGCACCGGATGTCGGCGGCGGTTTCGGCTCCAAGATTTTCATCTATCCGGAAGAAATGGTCGCGCTCTGGGCCTCCAAGCGCACCGGCCGTCCGGTGAAATGGACCAGCGACCGCACCGAGGCGTTTCTCACCGACGCGCACGGCCGCGATCATCTCACCAAAGCCGAGATGGCCTTCGACAAGAACAACAAGATCCTCGGGCTGCGGGTGAAAACCCACGCCAATCTCGGCGCGTACATGTCGCTGTTCTCGTCGTCGGTGCCGACCTATCTCTACGCCACGCTGCTGTCGGGCCAGTACAACATTCCGGCGATCTTCGCCGAGGTGATCAGCGTCTATACCAACACCGCGCCGGTGGACGCCTATCGCGGCGCGGGCCGTCCCGAGGCAAGCTTCGTGATGGAGCGGCTGATGGAAACCGCCGCACGGCAGCTCAAGGTCGATCCCGCCGAACTTCGGCGCAAGAACTTCGTCACGCAATTCCCGCACCAGACGCCCGTCATCATGGCGTATGACGCCGGCGACTTCGGCGCGTCGATGGACGCGGCGCTCAAGGCTATCGATTACGCCGGTTTCCCTGCCCGCAAGGCGAAAGCCAAATCCGAAGGCAAGCTGCGCGGCATCGGCTTTTCTTGCTACATCGAGGCCTGCGGCATCGCGCCGTCAAAAGCCGTCGGCAGTCTCGGCGCAGGCGTCGGCTTGTGGGAATCGTGCGAGGTGCGCGTCAATCCCGTCGGTACCATCGAGATTCTGACCGGTTCGCACAGCCACGGTCAGGGCCATGAGACGACCTTCGCGCAAGTTGTCGCGGATCGCCTCGGCATTCCGACCAGTCAGGTGTCGATCCTGCACGGCGACACCGACAAAGTGCAGTTCGGCATGGGCACTTACGGGTCGCGCTCCGGCGCGGTCGGCATGTCCGCCATCGTCAAGGCGATGGAAAAGGTCGAAGCGAAGGCGCGAAAGATCGTCGCGCACCAGCTCGAGGCCTCCGAGAACGACATCGTCATCGAGAACGGCCAGTTCAAGGTGGCGGGCACCGACAAGGCTATCGCTCTGCCGATGGTCGCCCTCGCCGCCTACACTGCGCACAACCTGCCGGACGGCATGGAGCCGGGCTTGAAGGAGACGGCGTTTTACGATCCGAGCAACTTCACCTTCCCCGCAGGCACTTACATCTGCGAAGTGGAGATCGACCCCGGGACCGGTAAAACGAGCTTCGTCAACTTCGTGGCGGCGGACGACTTCGGGCGTCTGATCAATCCGATGATCGTCGAAGGTCAGGTTCATGGCGGCATCGCTCAAGGCATCGGCCAGGCGCTGCTCGAACACGCGGTCTACGATCCGAACGGCCAGCTCATCACGGCATCGTTCATGGATTATGCCATGCCCCGCGCCGACGACCTGCCCTCGTTCAACGTGTCCCACACCATGACGCTGTGTCCGAGCAATCCACTCGGCATCAAGGGCTGCGGCGAAGCAGGCGCCATCGGCTCCACGCCGGCGGTCATCAACGCCATCACCGACGCCATCGGCAACAACAACATCGAAATGCCGGCTTCGCCGTCGCGCGTCTGGCATGCCATTCATCAGCAACAAGCCGCAGAGTAAGGGAGCGCCATCATGTACGAGACGACTTATCATCGCGCTTCCAGCATCGACGATGCGGTGGCTCTGTTCGCCAAGGGTTCGGACGCAAAATATCTCGCGGGAGGGCAAACGCTGCTGCCCGTGATGAAACAGCGGCTGGCGCAGCCGTCCGATGTGATCGATCTTGCGAAAATTCCCGCGCTGGTCGGCGTATCGGCCACCGCCGACGCGCTCGTCATCAAGGCGGCGACAACCTATTACGACATCATGACAAGCGCGGACGCCAAGAAGGCGATTCCCGCCATCGTGCATCTGACATCGGTGCTCGGCGATCCCGCGGTTCGCTATCGCGGCACCATCGGCGGCTCCATCGCCAACAACGATCCGGCGGCGGATTATCCCGCAGCCGTCGTCGCGCTCGATGCCACGGTGAAAACCAACAAGCGAAGCATCAAGGGCGGAGACTTCTTCAGGGGTCTGTTCGAGACCGCGCTGCAAGACGGCGAGATCATTACCGAAGTCTCGTTCCCGATTCCGGCAAAGGCCGCCTACGCGAAGATGAGGCATCCTGCCTCACGCTTCGCACTGACCGCCGTGTTTGTCGCCAAGAGCAAATCGGGTGACATTCGCGTGGCCGCGACCGGCGCGTCGCAAACCGGCGTGATGCGCGTTCCCGCCATCGAAGCCGCGCTGAAGGCCAACTGGTCGGCAAGCGCGCTCGACAGCGTGAAAGTTCCTGCCGACGGTTTGATGGAAGACCTGCACGGAACGGCCGCCTATCGCGCCAACCTCATCAAGATCATGGCGCAGCGCGCGGTCGCTGACGCAGGCTGATCTGCGTCTTAACCTGCCCCAAACAAAGAAAGGCCGCCTCGAAGGCGGCCTTTCGCTTGTCATGACCATCAGAAATTATTCGACGATCTGAACCACGCGGCGGGTGCGCGGATCGACCAATACGGTGCGGTCGTTCACCACCGTGTAACGATAGTCGCGAATACCGTATTCCTGCGGCACGTCGTAATACGTCACGCCCTGCTCGGGAAGAACGACGCCGACTGCGAGATCGCGCTCATAGCGATAGGACGGACGGCGCTGTTCGACCACATAGCGGTGAAAGCGCGGACGCTGATCGACACCGAGCACGCCGGCCACACCGCCGACAACGCCACCCACCGTGCCGCCGACGATCGCCCCGACCGGACCGGCTGCGCGTTCACCTTCACGCGCACCACGCTCGATGCCGCCCGGCACGCCCTGCGCGGACACCATTGTGGGAGCAAGAGCAACTGCAGAAATCAAAGCGAGTACGGCCAAAGTCCGTTTCATGTGTAACCCTCCTGACTGAGATTTGTCGGGAAACACAAGTTGCGAGCCTCTCATTCGTTCCGGCTCGCCGCAAGAATCCCGGAATCGCCGTATTCCGGGGCCAAATGGGGCAGTTATCGATAGCTCTTTGGCGGGAACTGGCCTAAAGCACTCCCAATTCCTCGATCGTCCGCAATGGACTGGATGCACGCATCACGCCGGCATCGGCTGTCTTCAATTTTTTCTGGCCAAAGCGCCAACCAAGGTCCGACCTCGTGAAATCCCTGCCCGCAAGTCCGCCGCTCGCCCGCGCTCTGGCCGAGCGCAACTATCATGATGCAACGCCGGTGCAGTCCGCTGTGCTTGCTCCCGACGCTTTGGGCCGCGACCTGCTGGTGTCCGCGCAAACCGGCTCGGGCAAGACGGTTGCCTATGGACTTGCGATCGCCAACGATCTGCTGGGCGATGATGAACGTCTGCCCCGCGCCGGCACACCGCTCGCACTGATTGTCGCGCCGACGCGCGAGCTCGCCTTGCAGGTTCATCGCGAACTCGAATGGCTTTACGCTTATGCCGGCGCGCGAGTCGTGTCGTGCGTCGGCGGCATGGACCCGCAGCGGGAGAAGCGTGAACTTGAAGCGGGCGCGCATATCGTCGTCGGCACACCGGGCCGGCTCTGCGACCATATCCGCCGCAAGCGCCTCGATGTCTCCGGATTGAAGGCCGTGGTGCTGGACGAAGCCGACGAGATGCTCGATCTCGGCTTTCGCGAGGACATGGAATTCATCCTCGAGACCACGCCGGAGACGCGGCGCACGCTGTTATTCTCGGCGACACTGCCGCGCGCCATCGTCAACATGGCAAAGCAGTATCAGCAGGACGCGTTTCGCGTCGAAGTCACCGGCGGCGAAGGCGGCCATGCCGATATCGACTATCGCGCCATCCGCGTCGCGCCCGGCGACGTCGAGCATGCCGTGGTCAACGTGCTGCGGTTTTACGAATCGCCGACGGCCATCGTGTTCTGCGGAACACGCAACGCGGTCAATCATCTGCAAGCCAGCCTGCTGGAGCGCGGATTTTCCGTCGTGGCGCTGTCCGGCGAATTGACCCAGAACGAGCGCACCAAGGCGCTGCAGGCGTTGCGCGATGGACGTGCGCGCATCTGCGTCGCGACCGATGTTGCCGCGCGTGGCCTCGATCTTCCGAATCTCGGACTCGTCATTCATGCGGATCTGCCGAACGATCCGGAAGTCCTGCAACATCGCTCGGGCCGCACCGGCCGCGCCGGCAAGAAAGGCGTTAGCGTCCTGCTTGTGGTGCCTGCGCGACGGCGGCGTGCAGAACTGTTGCTCAACCTCGCAGGCGTCGATGCCGAATGGGGTGTCGCACCTGCCGCCGAAGAGATTCGCGCGCTTGATCAGCAGCGGATGCTGCAGGACTCGCTGTTCAGCGATGAGACCACTGAGGAGGATCGCGTGCTGGCACGCGCGCTGCTCGCAGAACGATCCGCCGAAGACGTCGCCGCCGCCCTCGCGCGGCTTTATCGCGCGCGTCTCCCTGCACCGGAAGACATTCTCGATCCCGGTCAGGGCGGACGCTCACGCGAGACTCGCTCGCCCCAGCGCGACATGCGCGGCGATGAGCGTGCACCGGCCCCGCGCGGCAAATCGCGCACGGCCTTGCCGGAAGGCAGCGTCTGGTTTCGCGCCGGCATCGGCAGCAACAAGAATGCCGAGGCACGCTGGCTGCTGCCGATGATCTGCCGCCGCGGCGGCATCGGCAAACAGGACATCGGCGCTATTCGCATTTTCGACGGCAGCACCGAGTTCGAGATTTCGGCAGCCGTGGCCGACGACTTCGCCGCGAAGATCAAACGCCCCGACAAGGAAGACAATATCCGCATCGAGGCGCTGCCGGATGGACCGCAGGGCGCGATGCCGCCGGCGCGGCGCAAGCCGGATTTTAAAAGCAAGAACAAGGGCAAGCCTGCCTATCAGGACAGGCCGTCACGCGACGACAAAGCTTACCAGTCAAAACCGCGTCACGACCGCACATCATTCGCGCCAGACAAGCCGGCCTACGACAATGAGCGGCCGCGCGAACATAAAAAGCTATCCGGGAAGAAATCATGGCACCCTGCCGATCATCAGGGCGACATCGGAGTCCGGCTGGACGATGCACCGGCACGATTCGGAAAACCGAAACACGGCAAGACGCCAGATCGGCGCGGCTCGCCTGACGCAGGCAAGCGGGACCGCTTCGAGACGCCGGCATTTACGAAAAAGCCAAAGAAGAAAAAGAACAAGAAGAACCGGTTCTAGTCGCATACTTCTGGGGCACTTTTCGTCTCAACGCTCGTGCCACTCCGGCGTCCAGCCGATTGACAGCAGCTTTGCAGGATCGGCCACCAGCGATGCGCCGACGCGATCCCATAATTCCTCCCGCCGCATCAGCCGCAGCGCGAGCTTGAGATATCGCGGATCGACATCGAACATCCACGCCGGCCGCCCGGCCTTTGTCCGCGCGGCCGCGATGATCTCGCCGACGGCTTAGAT
>Ga0209023_10008754_pt1 | contig 10081 bp, 8 predicted proteins | sample LakOneMetagenome_FD_187468 | JGI IMG/M metagenome (GOLD analysis project Ga0209023, IMG submission 187468) | Freshwater and sediment microbial communities from Lake Erie, Canada (SPAdes) (version 2) | ecosystem: Environmental > Aquatic > Freshwater > Lentic | place: Lake Erie, Canada | collected...
GCATGCACTCCACCGAAGAGGCGCTGGCGATCGTCGACGCCTTCCTGAGCACGGCGTGGTCGGAGGCGCCGCGCCACCAGCGTCGCATCGACATCCTCGCGGAGTACGAGAAGACACACGTTCCGCCTGCGGTCCCCGGCGCGCCCGAATAGGCATCGGTGCCCGAGGGCCACACGCTGCACCGGCTGGCCCGGCTGCATCAACGCCGTTACGGCCGGGCAGCGGTACGCGTCGGCAGCCCACAGGGCCGGTTCACCGATGGGGCCGCCCTGGTCGACGGCCACGTCCTGCGCACCGCCGAGGCCTACGGCAAGCATCTGTTCCACCACTATTCACGTCCCGGCGGCGGGGACCGTGTGGTGCACATCCATCTCGGGTTGTACGGCACCTTCAGTGAGTTCGACGCCTCCGACATCCCCGATCCGGTGGGCCAGGTCCGGATGCGGATGGTGGGCGCCGAGTACGGCACCGACCTGCGCGGGCCGACGCGATGCGAGGTGATCGACGAGGCCCAGGTCGGTGACGTGGTCGCCGGATTGGGTCCCGACCCGCTGCGTGCCGATGCGGACCCGGCCCGGGCCTGGCAACGGATCACCAAGTCCCGCAGGGCAATCGGTGCACTTCTGATGGACCAGTCGGTACTGGCCGGGGTCGGTAACGTGTACCGCAGCGAATTGCTCTACCGGCATCGCATCGACCCGTTCCGGCCCGGCGTGACGATCACCGCCACCGATTTCGACGCGATGTGGACGGATCTGGTGGCGCTGATGAAGGTGGGTGTGCGGCGCGGGAAGATCGTCGTGATGCGGCCCAACGACGACCACGGCGCACCGTCCTACGGACCTGGTCGCCCGCGGACCTATGTCTACCGTCGCGCCGGCGAGCCGTGCCGAGTCTGCGGCACCGAGGTACGCACGGTGGTGCTGGAGGGTCGCAACCTGTTCTGGTGCCCGACCTGTCAGGCGTGATCACCCAGATCGACGAAGTGGCGGATTCCTCCCGCACTCTCCCGACCGTTCGAACGTTCGGGCGTGGTGGGGGAATCCTCGGCGTGGGATACCTCACGCTGTGGATTCGCCTCGTGCTGTGCCGGGAGGCGGTTCGGGTCATGCCCGAACGCCTGGACCTGCAGGAAGCCGGGGCGTCCGCGCGGCTGGAGAGCCGCTTCTGAGGGGTCAGAAGTCGAAGCCCCCAAAGTCCCCGCCGCCGAAGTCCCCGCCGCCGGAGTCACCACCGCCGCCGAACCATCCTCCGCCGTCGCCGCCGCTGCCGGAATCCCAGCCGCCGCCGTCGAATCCGCCGCCACCGCCATCGGCGCCGAAGTCGCCCTGACCGGCGTCGAGGCCCGCGTCGTAACCCTGGTCGAATCCGGACCCGTAACCGTTCTCGAAAGCATTCGAGTCATAGCCGATTCCGTGCATGCCGGAGAACATCGCATCGAAGAGCATCACCGAGCCCAAGCCCCATGCGCCCGCCACCAGTGCCGGCTTCCACCAAGGCTCGGAGTACCAGCCGGCGGGCACGGGCCGGCCCGCGACACGACCGCCGGGGTAGTAGTTCGGGGTCCGCTGCGAGGGCACCGGCGAGGCCTCGATCTCGCGGCCCTCGAATTGCACGCGGCGATCCTCGGTGACCGATCCAGCCGACTTCTGACCGTGCAGCCCTTCGAGTTCCGGCCCGGGATCCATCCCCATTGCGGTACGCGCGGCGCGCACGTAGTAGAGGCCCTCGAGGGCGCTCTCCTTGGCCAGCAGCGCCTGCGTGGCGGTGGTGGCCTGCTCGATCTGAGAGGACGCCGCGGTGTAGCGCTCCGACGCATCGGCCATCGCCTGCTTGGAGGCGTCGTCGGTACCGGAGATGTTGAGTACCTGCCCGCCGAGCCGGTCGATCACCCGCCGGGCGTCGGCCTTCGCGTCGGCCAACGAGGACTCATTGCGACGGCCCGTGGCGCGCGAAGAGCTGAACATGACAAATCCGAGACCAACCACGACCAACAGGATCAAGATCAACAGGCCGGTATTCATGGCGCCCAGAGTACCCACGGGAACCAAGTTGGCCCGTGTTGGCAAACCGGTCTGTTAAATTGACGCACGGTCAGACCGTGGCCGACGTCACCGTGCAAGCGCACCGCGACGCCACGCACAACCCCCAGGGGGTGCCTTGGCACTTCGGTATCTTTGCGTGCTGCCGGCCCCGCTCGTGCGTGTCGGGGTCGCCACCGCCGGCGTCGCCGCGGTCGTCGCACTCGGTCAGGGAACTGCCGTCGCGACGCCGGCCGATCCAGCCGACACATCGGGAACCGCCAGCAGCGGCAATGAATCCGCAGGAACGGCCTCGTCCGCGGCCACCGGCAAGAGCGCGGACCCGGAAGCCGGGCAACCTTCGGTCGCCGCGACCGCCTCGCCCGGAGCGGCGAGCGATGCGGACGCCGCCGACGACCTCGGGTCGGCCACCGATGAACCCACGGCGACCGCCGAGCCGACTACCGAGGACAAATCCGCCGACAAGGCCGATGTGTCAATAGGGTCCACGGCTTCCGCAGATTCCGAGAAGCCCGCTTCGAACGGCGCCGGACAGGATGGCGAAGCGGTTCAGCACACCGGGCACACGGCCGCGGCCACCCCGTCGGTCGCCGCGGCGCGGCCCACGGACACGACCTCGGCGGCCGCGGACACGACGGACCCGGTTGCCAGCACGCGCACCGTTTCGGTCACCGCGACGACGTCGGCGGCCGCACCGGAGGTGGCGGAAATCGTTGCCGTCCACAGTGATACGTCCACCACGTCGGTGGCAACCCTGAGCGCGGCCCCGGCCGCCCCGCGCGTGACCGTCAAGAGCATGGTCACCGATGTCTTGACCTGGATCGGCCTGGCGCCGCTGGCCAACGACCTCCCGATTCCGGACACGCCGGTGTCGGCGATGATCCAGTCGCTGTGGCTCGGGGTGCGGGAAGTCCAGTACTACTTCAACAATCAGCGCCCCACCGCTGCGCCGACCCTGAGTGGGCAAGGCCTGGGCGGGACCATCGCCGGCGACCTGAACGCCACCGACTACGACGACGCCACGCTGACCTACAACGTGGCGTCCGGGCCCAGGCACGGCACCGTGACCGTCGACGCGCAGGGCAACTTCATCTACACCCCCAATACCGCGGTCGCGGTCGGCGGCGGCACCGATACGTTCACCCTCTCCGTCGACGACAACGGCGGTAACCCGGCGCACATCCACGGGTTGCTCGGCCTGCTCGGCCTGGCGGGTCCGGTCACCAAGACCATCACGGTGTCGGTGGACCCGACCGGCGTCGCCGCGACGCAGGGAGCCGGCCTGGCAGCGCTGAACCTGACAGATCTGCAGGCGCGCACTGACCTGTCCGTCGGCAGCAGCGCCGGCGGCGCCGTCACCAACATCGACGGAACGTTCACCAATGCGCTGGTCTTCAATGCCGCCGATGCGGCCGTCGTGCTCAATGCGGCAGCCAAAATGCTCGGTGCGTCAAAGGATTTCGCCAGCCAGGACGCCATCGTCACCCAGACCGCTGCAGCCACCGCCACGGCGGCCGCGGAGACCTTCTACCGGCTCTCCGAGAGCGTGGACGGCCTGGCCGTGCTGGGCGGCGATGTGATCCTGGCGGTAGGCCAAAATGGCGCTGTCACAGGACTTTTCAGCCATTACGTTACCCTGCCGGGCGGTGTCGACCTTACTGCGGATGACGTGGTCGACGAGGAGGCCGAGGCGCGGCTCTACGCGAGCACGGCCTATCTGACCGAGACTGCCGCCGCGGCACCCGACCCGCAGACGCTGGCCGGTTTCATCGCCGGAACGAAGTTCCAGGACGACCTGGTGGTGTATGCGCTGGACTCCAGTGTCGCGCCGGCCCTGGCCTGGCGGGTCAAGGTTATTGTCACCAAACCCATTGGGGCCGAGACGGATACCGGTGTCGACTCCGGGGCCACGGTGTATCTCTACGCCAACGGGTCCAAAGCGGGTCAGGTCATCGTGCAGGTGGCCAACCTGGATGCCGCGGCAACCGCTGGCACAGTGACCGATGCGCTCGGCAAGCAACGCAGCATCACCTACCGGTCGACCACCTTCTTTTTCTTCTTCAACAGTTACTCGCTCATCGACGACGTCCGAAACATCACGACTTACCAGACCGACTACTCATGGTTCGGTTTCGGTGGCCCGTCGCTGCCCGGCTCGGTGGTCCAGAAGGGCTCGAGCGGGTGGGACCCCTCGGCGATCTCGGCGTTCGCCAACACCGAGGCCGTCTACGACTTCTACAAGAGCACGCTGGGCCTGACGTCGTTCGACGGCAAGGGTGCCCCCGTGAAGGTCAGCATCAACTACAACCCCACGGCCCTGCTCTTCACCGCGGTGTACAACAACGCGTACTGGGACCCCAGCATCAAGCAGTTCGTCATCGGCAACGGCGGAACCCTGGGGAACGCCGAGGATGTGCTCGGCCACGAGTACACCCACGCCGTCGTCAGCTCCATCCTGGGCGGCTCGGCCCTGAGCACCGGGGAGTCCGGCTCCCTCAACGAAGCCCTGGCCGACATCCTCGGCAACCTGGCCGAGGGCAAGACCGATTCCGGCCGCTGGCTGCTCGGTGAGGATTCGACGTTCCCGGGCGGAGTGGTGCGCAACCTGTCCAACCCGTCCGCGGTGACGACGGCCTACGGCGCGTACCGCACCAACTACGCCAACCGCTACACGGGCACCGGCGACGACGGCGGCGAGCACGTCAACAGCACCATCTTCAGCTACGCGGCCTACAAATTCATGACCGATCCGTCCACCAGCGCGGTCACCCAAGCGCAGTGGGCCGAATTGTTCTACCGCACGATCTACCGGCTCAGCGGGTCGGCCAAATTCGTCGACGCCCGTGCCGCAGTGCTCAGTTCGGCGAGCGCGCTCGGCTTCACCGCCGCGCAGCAGGCGGCCATGTCGGCTGCGTTCGACTCGGTGGGTATCACGGCCAGCACGACGGCCTCGACCATCGCGGTCTGAACATCTCGGGAGATCTCGTCGCTACGGCCCAGGTGGTCGGTAGCGGCAGATCACACCCATCGATCCACCGCCCGGGTACTGAGGCCCGGGGTTGACGATGACGGCAACGCGGGCGCCGTCCGATCGGACGACGCCCGCGTGCCACGGTTGGTACGGCTACTCGGTCGAGCTCGAGCTGTCGGAGGGGCTTGCGGACGCGGCGGCGGCCGGGGCGTTCCCGTGACCGTCCTTGCCGGCACTACCGTTCGGGCCCAGGATCCCGCCGCGACCGCCCGAGCCGCCCGAGCCCCCGGACGCTTTGTTGGCGGTGGCGGCCGAACCGTTGCCGCCGTCGCCGCCGTTGCCGCCCCAGCCGAGGATGCCGGGTGAGTTGGCGACCTTGGACATACCGCCGTTGCCGCCGTCGCCGCCGCCGGCTTCACCGCCGCTCCCGTTGAGGGCGTCGCCGCCGTCGCCGCCCCGGCCGGCACGGCCGCTGTTGGTGTTGCCGCCGTCGCCTCCGGTTCCGCCGTAGGCGTCGGACCCGTCACCGTTGGTCGACGAGCCCTTGCCGCCCTTGCCGCCGGCGCCCGCGGTACCGAACGGTGCGTCCCCGCCCGTGCCACCGTCGCCACCGACTGCTTCCAACTTCTTGCCCGACGCGGGCTTGGAGTGAACGGTGGCATCGCCGCCCGCGCCGCCGACACCGCCCGTGCCGCCACCGGCGCCGGAGCGTCCGCCGTCACCGCCCGTGCCGCCCGTCGCAGAACCGGCGTTGGAGGTGGCGTCGCCGCCCTTGCCGCCGGCGCCGGGGGTATCACCCGCGCCACCGTCGCCGCCCTTGGCGCCCTTGGCGTTGTTGGCGCTGGCGGTGGCTGACTTCTGGGTGTTGTTGTCCGAGCCGCCCTTGCCGCCGGCGCCGCCCTTACCGAAGAGCCCGGTCGCTGCGCCGCCAGCACCTCCGGCGACAGCGGCGGTCTTCACCACCTTGCCGTCTGCACCCACCGTGTACTTGGCGTCGACGCCGTCGCCGCCGTCGCCGGCCTGCCCGAACCAGCCGGAGCTGTCGCCGCCCTTGCCGCCGAACGCGCCGTCCCCGCCGTTGCCGCCGAAGATGCCGCCGTTCTCGCCGTTGCACACCGACTTGCAGGTGGGGTTGAGAACCAGGGCGTCGCGGCCGTCGCCGATCAGCCATCCGCCGGGCCCGAACAGGGGCCGGGATGCCGTAGTGGTGACCGCCGCGGCCACGGTAGCCACATGGTCGCCGCCGCCCGTGACCTCATCGCAGCCGGCACTGCCGATGGCGCAGTCGTCCGAGGCCAGCATGACGTCGTAATGGGCCGATGGCGCATCGTTCTTTTCGGTGAGCATGAGCGTGCCGACGCCGGCCATTGCGATGCTGGTGAAGCCCGCCGTGACCCCCGCGGTGAGGTAGCTCCGAACCGCCGCCGGCCGCGCGTTCTTCTTCGAATGACGTCCCATTGTGATACTCCCAAAGTTCGTGAGTTGGCTGGGGCTCCAGCGCCGTACGCGAAATCTATCAGGTTGTTAGCTGGATGGTCGCAGCAAATTCCTTGGTTCGGGCCAACGCAGGTAGCCGACTACTCGCACGCAGCGGCTGTCCCATCGAACCCGGTTGGTGCCTCACACGGCCGCGACGCCGTCGCCCCGACAGGGGCTTCGCTGAGCGGGCGACGGGAATCGAACCCGCGTAGCTAGTTTGGAAGACTAGGGCTCTACCATTGAGCTACGCCCGCATGCACTGCTTCGAGCCAGCACTGTACGGCCCGTCCGAGATCAAATCCAACTCAGATCGACCGTGTGTCCGCTGACTGACTTGGCTTGATCCTGCCTCTGGGCCGTAGGATGCCGGGGGCTTCGGAACATTCCCGAGCTCGTAGGCATTCGGGGTGTAGCGCAGCTTGGTAGCGCATCCGCTTTGGGAGCGGAAGGCCGCAGGTTCAAATCCTGTCACCCCGACTGAGCAACACCCGTCCATGGATATAGGAGTACCGCAGTGAAGAGCACCGTCGAGCAGCTGAGCCCCACCCGGGTGCGCCTCAATGTCGAGGTTCCCTTCGAGGAGCTCGAACCCGACTTCGACCGTGCGTTCAAGCAGCTGGCCAAGCAGATCCGGCTGCCCGGCTTCCGGCCCGGCAAGGCGCCGCGCAAGCTGCTCGAGGCCCGCGTCGGCCGCGGTGCCGTGCTCGAGCAGGTCGTCAACGACGCGCTGCCCGGCCGCTACAGCCAGGCCGTCAGCGAGACCGACGTCAAGCCGCTGGGCCAGCCCGACATCGACATCACCAAGATCGAGGACGGCCAGGAACTGGTGTTCACCGCCGAGGTCGACGTCCGCCCCGAGATCACGCTGCCGGATCTGGGCTCGCTGAAGATCAGCGTCGACCCCGTCGTGGTCGAGGACGAGGACGTCGCCAAGGAGCTCGAGACCCTGCGCGCCCGGTTCGGGACGCTCACCGGCGTCGAGCGCCCGGTCGAGAGCGGCGACTTCGTGTCCATCGACCTGTCGGCCACCGTCGACGGCAACGACGTGCCCGAGGCCACGACCGAGGGCCTGTCGCACGAGGTCGGCTCCGGCCAGCTCATCGACGGCCTGGACGACGCGCTGACCGGCATGAGCTCGGGGGACACCAAGACCTTCACCACCAAGCTGGTCGCCGGTCCGCACGCGGGCCAGGACGCCGAGGTCACCGTGACGGTCGGGTCGGTGAAGGTGCGTGAGCTGCCCGAGGCCGACGACGAGTTCGCCCAGCTGGCCAGCGAGTTCGACACCATCGACGAGCTCAAGGAGAACCTGACCGAGCAGGTCAAGCGCTACAAGAGCATCCAGCAGGCCGAGCAGATTCGCGACGCTGCCATCGAGACGCTGCTCGAGCAGACCGAGGTGCCGCTGCCGGAGACGATCGTGCAGGCGCAGGTCGACGAGACAGTCCACCAGGCCATCCACGGGCTGGACCACAACGAGGACCGCTTCGCCGACGTGCTGAAGGAGCAGGGCAGCTCGCGTGAGGAGTTCGACGCCGACGCTCGCATCAATGCCGAGAAGGCCGTCAAGACCCAGCTGCTGATGGACGCGGTCGCCGACGACCTGGCCATCGAGGTGGGCCAGAACGACATCAGCGACCGCCTGATGCTGATGTCGCGGCAGTACGGCATCGAGCCCCAGCAGCTGATCCAGCTGCTGCAGCAGAACAACCAGCTGCCGGCGATGTTCGCCGACGTGCGTCGCGGCCTGGCCGTGGCCGCCGTCGTCGAGGCCGCCACCGTCACCGACACGGACGGCACTGCGATCGACACCACCGAGTTCTTCGGGTCGCCGAGCGATGCCGACGAACTGGTCTCGGACATCGAGCTGGACACCGAGGTCGCGGAGTCGGCCGACTCCGAGGACGCGGCCGCCGAGGGTGACGCAGCCGACGACGAGTGAGCTGTGAGCGAAAGCGCATGTCTAGCGCGTGCGCGTCGCTGAGCGTTGGTTAGTGTCGGTGGCAACACACACGAGAAAGCAGGTACCCCGTCGTGGCTGAAATGCGTTCCGGGTCCATGGGCCTGAACCTCACCGACTCGGTCTACGAGCGGTTGCTGGCCGAGCGGATCATCTTCCTGGGTACCCAGGTGGACGACGACATCGCCAATCGGCTGTGCGCGCAGATCCTCCTGCTGGCGGCCGAGGATCCCACCAAGGACATCAACCTATACATCAATTCGCCGGGCGGCTCGGTCAGCGCCGGCATGGCCATCTACGACACCATGGTGCTCGCCCCGTGCGATGTCGCCACGTACGCGATGGGGATGGCCGCGTCGATGGGTGAGTTCCTGCTCGCCGCCGGCACCAAGGGTAAGCGGTTCGCCCTGCCGCACGCGCGGATCATGATGCATCAGCCGTCGGCCGGCATCGGCGGCAGCGCGGCCGACATCGCGATCCAGGCCGAGCAGTACGCCCTGACCAAGAAGGAGATGAACCGGCTCAACGCCGACTTCACCGGTCAGACCTTGGAGCGCATCGAGGCGGACGCCGACCGGGACCGGTGGTTCACCGCGCCCGAGGCTCTCGAATACGGCTTCGTCGACCACATCATCACCCGCGCCCACCTCAACGGGAGTGCCTCATGAGCAGCCAACCCAACGCGCGTTACATCCTGCCGTCGTTCATCGAGCACTCGAGCTTCGGTGTCAAGGAGTCCAACCCGTACAACAAGCTGTTCGAGGAGCGCATCATCTTCCTCGGCGTGCAGGTGGACGACGCCTCGGCCAACGACATCATGGCGCAGCTGCTGGTGCTGGAGTCGCTGGATCCCGACCGCGACATCACCATGTACATCAACTCGCCGGGTGGTTCGTTCACCTCACTGATGGCGATCTACGACACCATGCAGTACGTCCGTGCCGACATCCAGACCGTGTGCCTCGGCCAGGCCGCATCGGCCGCCGCGGTGCTGCTGGCCGCGGGTACGCCTGGCAAGCGGATGGCGTTGCCCAACGCGCGCGTGCTGATCCACCAGCCGGCCGTCGGCGGTGCGATCCAGGGCCAGGTCTCCGACCTCGAGATCCAGGCCGCCGAGATCGAGCGCATGCGCACGCTGATGGACAGCACCCTGGCCCGCCACACCGGCAAGGATGCCGCGATCATCCGCAAGGACACCGATCGCGACAAGATCCTGACGGCCGAGGAAGCCAAGGACTACGGCATCATCGACACGGTCCTCGAGTACCGGAAGCTCTCGGCCCAGCGGGTCTGACCGTCGTTGATCTTCCAGCCCTGAACGTCCTACCCTGACCTGATGAGGTAGTCCGGTCCAGGTTTCGGGGTGGGGAAGTCGGATGACGTCAGCGGTGCCGTCTGTTTGCCGATCCTGTGGTGCTGCGCCCCAGGGCGGTGCCCGATTCTGCGGTGCGTGTGGTGTCGCGCTGACGGACACCGTCGAGGCGGCCAAATACCGTCAGGTGACGGTGCTGTTCGCCGACGTGGTCCGGTCGATGGACATTGCGGCGGCCCTGGATCCCGAGCGCTACCGCGAGGTGATGACCGACCTGGTCGGCCGCGCGGCGGCTGTCGCGCGGCGCGACGGCGGGA
>Ga0209023_10008755_pt1 | contig 10080 bp, 7 predicted proteins | sample LakOneMetagenome_FD_187468 | JGI IMG/M metagenome (GOLD analysis project Ga0209023, IMG submission 187468) | Freshwater and sediment microbial communities from Lake Erie, Canada (SPAdes) (version 2) | ecosystem: Environmental > Aquatic > Freshwater > Lentic | place: Lake Erie, Canada | collected...
ACCACTACACCGCCGGGCAGTGCGTCACCCACGACAACTGCAACGTGCTGTGCCTGGGCGCGCGCGTGATCGGCGAGGCGATCGCCGCCGAGGGCGTCAGCGCCTTCCTCGCCGCGACCTTCAGCGGCGAGGAGCGCCACGTGCGGCGCCTGCACAAGATCGCCGCTCTGGAGCGCGACCACTTCGCCGCCGACCTGGACCCGCTGGACAAGGCGCAGGCATGACCTCCCGCCGCCGGGACAAGGACAGCCCATGACCGCCCGTCGATAATCCCCCCGACCCCGATCCTGGTCCGAGGACCCCCCATGACCGCCTCCAACGTCGACGCACCGCCGGAAGACCTACCCGACAACCCGCTGGTGAAGGCGCTGGAGCGGCTCCCCGTCCACCCCACGACGCTCACGATCTTCGGCGCCGGCGGCGACCTGGCCAAGCGCAAGCTCCTCCCCGCGCTCTACAACCTGGCCCATGAGGGCGCGCTCCCGGTGCGCTTCAACCTCGTGGGGATGTCGCGCGGGCCGCTCACCGACGACGAGTTCCGCCGGGAGTGCGCCGAGGCGATCCGCCAGTTCAGCCGCCGCGAGATCAGCGAGGACGTCCTCACGGCGCTGCTCAGCAGCGCGCGCTACGTGACCGGGTCGTTCGACGACCCCGAGGCCTACGCGAAGCTCGACGAGGTCCTGCACGACTACGACGAGGCGGCGCCCGAGCCGCTCAGCCGGGTCTTCTACCTGTCCACGGCGCCCAGCTTCTTCCCCGTGATCATCGAGCAGCTCGGCACCGCCCACCTGACCGCGTGCGCGGGCGGGGTGCGGTGCGTGATCGAGAAGCCGTTCGGGACCTCGCTGGCCGAGGCACGCCAGCTCAACCGCGACGTGCTGGCGGTGCTGTCGGAGGACCAGGTGTTCCGCATCGACCACTACCTGGGCAAGGAGACGGTCCAGAACCTGCTGGCCTTCCGCTTCGCCAACGGCATGTTCGAGCCGCTGTGGAACCGCAACTACATCGACAACGTCCAGATCACCGCGTCGGAGGACCTGGGCATCGGCACACGCGCCGGCTACTACGACAACGCCGGCGCCCTGCGCGACCTCGTCCAGAACCACATGCTGCAGCTGCTCTGCCTGCTGTGCATGGAGCCGCCGGTCTCGTTCACCGCCGACGACGTGCGCGACGAGAAGGTCAAGGTGCTGCACGCGATCCCCGCCCCCTCGCCCGAGGAGGTGCCCGGGATGTCGGTACGGGCCCAGTACGCGGCCGGCACCGAGGCGGGCGAGCAGGTGCCCGGCTACCACGACGAGGCCAACGTCCCGGCCGGCTCGATCACCGAGACGTACGCCGCCCTGCGGCTGGAGGTCAACAACTGGCGGTGGGCCGGCGTCCCGTTCTACGTGCGGACCGGCAAGCGCCTGGCCCGCAAGGTCACCGAGATCGCCATCACCTTCAAGCCCGTCCCCCACCTGGCCTTCGCCCACGAGGACGGCTCCGGCGGCGTGCGCCCCAACGTCCTGGTCCTCACCATGCAGCCCAACGAGGGCGTCTCCATCTCCCTCGGCGCGAAGATCCCCGGCACCCGCATGCGGATCCGGCCGGTGAAGATGGAGTTCCTCTACGGCACCGCGTTCCTGTCGCAGTCGCCCGAGGCCTACGAGCGCCTCATCCTCGACGCGATGCGCGGCGACGCCACGCTCTTCACCCGCAACGACGAGGCCGAGGAGCAGTGGCGCATCTGCGACCCGGTGGTCAGCACCTGGGCGCAGACCCCCGGGCCGCTGCCGACCTACGAGGCCGGCACGCAGGGCCCCGCCGCGGCCGACGACATCCTCATCGACGGCGACGCCTGGCGGTCGATCTAGCGCCATGAGCGTCATCGCCGAAAGCCTGTGGTCCGCCTCCGACACGTCGCCGGAGGCGATCGAGCAGGCGCTGCGCGAGATGCTCTTCCAGCAGCACGCGGCCGAGCCCGACTCCGTCCCCGCGCGGGTGCTCAACCTCGTGGCGGTGGTCGACCGGGAGTGGAGCGGGGAGATCGCCAACCGCCTGCGCAAGGTCGGGCGCTACCAGCCCTCGCGCACCATCGTCTGCCAGGTCGACCCCGGCCGCCAGACCATCGACGCGCAGGTCAGCGTCGCCGTGCAGGACGGCTCCACCCTCTCGCTGGCCCGCGAGCTGGTCATCGTCGACATCGGCACGCACCACCTCGAGCACCTGGAGACGATCGTCGACCCGCTGGTGGTGACCGACATCCCCACGCTGGTGTGGTCCCCCCACGGCCACGACGAGGCGGTCGACGCGCTGCTGGCGATCTCCCAGATCGCCCTCATCGACACCGTCGACGCCTTCACGCCCCAGGAGGGGCTGGCCCGCGCCGCCGCGCTCGTGGAGCGGGCGATCGTGGTGGACCTCGCGTGGCTGCGCTCGGTGCCGTGGCGCGAGCGGATCGCCGCGCTCTTCGACCCGCCCAGCGAGCGGCCGAGCCTCGAGCGCCTCTCGCACATCACGATCCGCCACGAGGAGACCTCGTCGGTCGTCGCGCTGCTGCTCGTCGGCTGGCTGGGATCGCGCCTGGGCTGGACGCCGTCGCCCCTCATGCTCGACCGCGAAGGGCGCCTGACCGGGTCGGTCCACGCCCGGCGCCAGGAGGTGCGGATCACGCTGCAGCCGGTGCCGCTGCCCGTCCGCGGCCTGGCCGGCCTGACGCTGGAGACCGCCGACGGCACGAGCATCGCCCTGGACCGCGACCGCGGCGGCCTGGCCGCGGTGCGCATCGACCAGGGCGCCTTCGGCGCCGGGCCCACCGAGCACCGCTGGACGATCATGGGCGCCTCGCGCGGGGAGGGAGGCATCCTCGGCGAGGGCATCCGCCAGGCCATGCTGCGCGACCCCGTGTACCGGCCCGCGCTGACCGCCGCGCAGGGGCTCATCGCATGAAGAAGATCATCGGGGACGTGCCGCTGGGCGGGAGCCCGTTCCCGCCGATCGCCGACTACGCCTTCCTGTCCGACTGCGAGGTGACCGCCCTCGTCGGCCCCTCCGGCGCGGTCGAGTGGATGTGCCTGCCGCGGATGGACGGGCCGTCGGCCTTCGCCGCCATGCTGGACCGGGACGCCGGCCACTTCCGCCTGAACCCGTCGAACGTGACGGTGCCCGCGGGCCGGCGCTACCTGCCGGGGACGATGGTGCTGGAGACCACCTGGGGGACGCGCACCGGCTGGGTGATCGTCCGCGACGTGCTGCTCATCGGGCCGTGGCACCACGACCACGACCGCTCGCACACGCACAGGCGGCCGCCCACCGACTGGGACGCCGACCACGTGCTGCTGCGCACCATGCGCTGCGTCAACGGCTCGGTGGAGATGGTCCTGGACTGCAAGCCGATGCTCGACTACGGCACCAAGCGCGTGAACTGGGAGTACAGCGGCGAGGGCTACTCGGAGCTGGAGGGCAGCGCGCCGGAGTGCGACACCACCGTGCGGCTCACGACCGACCTGCGCCTGGGCATCGAGGGCGACCGGGTGCGCGGCCGCACCACGATGCGCGACGGGGACCTCGCCTTCGTGGCCATGTCGTGGAGCGAGCATCCGGCCCCCCGGACCTACGACGAGGCCCACCAGCGCCTCACCGGCACCGCCGACTACTGGCACGAGTGGCTCTCGCGGGGAGAATTCCCCGACCATCCGTGGCGCGGCTACCTGCAGCGCAGCGCGCTGACCCTCAAGGGCCTCAGCTACGCCCCCACGGGCGCCATGTGCGCCGCGGCCACCACCTCGCTGCCCGAGACGCCGCAGGGCGAGCGCAACTGGGACTACCGCTACTCCTGGATCCGCGACTCCACCTTCATGCTGTGGGGCCTGTTCACCCTCGGCTTCGACTGGGAGGCCAACGACTTCTTCTCGTTCATCCTCGACGTGGCCGCCACCGACGACCTGCAGGTGATGTACGGCATCGGCGGGGAGCGCGAGCTGCAGGAGTCCACGCTCGACCACCTCGAGGGGTACGAGCGGGCCCGGCCGGTGCGCATCGGCAACGGCGCGTTCAACCAGAAGCAGCACGACGTGTGGGGCGTGTTCCTGGACTCGGTCTACCTGCACACCAAGTCGCGCGACTACCTCCCCGACGAGATGTGGCCGATCCTCGCCCGCCAGGTCGAGCAGGCGATCGAGCACTGGCGCGAGCCCGACCGCGGCATCTGGGAGGTGCGCGGGGAGCCCAAGCACTTCGTCTCCTCGAAGATCTTCTGCTGGGTGGCGTGCGACCGCGGGGCGCGGCTGGCCCGCCTGCGCGAGGACGAGGAGACCGCCGAGCGCTGGCAGTACCACGCCGACGAGATCCAGGCCGACGTCCTCGAGCACGGGGTCGACGAGCGCGGCGTGTTCGTGCAGCACTACGGCACCGACGCGCTCGACGCGGCCCTGCTGCTGGCGCCGCTCGTGCGCTTCCTGCCCGCCGACGACGAGCGCATCCGCAAGACGGTGCTGGCCATCGCCGACGAGCTGACCGTCGACGGCCTGGTGCTGCGGTACAAGGTCGAGGAGACCGACGACGGCCTCAGCGGCGAGGAGGGCACGTTCGCCATCTGCTCGTTCTGGCTGGTGGCGGCGCTGGAGGAGATCGGCGAGACGCAGCGCGCCCGCGACCTGTGCGAGCGGATGCTCGGCTACGCCTCGTCGCTGGACCTCTACGCCGAGGAGATCGACGCCCACACCGGCCGGCACCTGGGCAACTTCCCCCAGGCCTTCACCCACCTGGCCCTCATCAACGCGGTCATGCACGTGATCAGCGCCGACAAGCGCCTGGCCGCCGCCCAGCAACCCCTCGACGCCCGACGGGACGAGCCATGAGCCCCACCATCATCCGCACCGCCGACGGCGAGGCGGCCGGCCGCGAGGCCGCCGCCCGCACCGCCGGCGCCATCGCCGAGGCCCTCGCCGCGCGCGGCGTCGCCCACATCGGACTGGCCGGCGGGACCACGCCCAGGCGCGCCTACACGCTGCTCGGCCCGCTCGTGCCGGACTGGAGCGCCGTGCACCTGTGGTTCGGCGACGAGCGGTGCGTGGGCCCCGACGATCCCGACGCCAACGTGCGGATGGTGCGCGAGTCGCTGGTGGCCCCGGGGGCGATCATCCACCGCATCGAGGGGGAGCGCGGCGCCGAGGCGGCGGCCGAGCACTACGCCGCGCTGCTGGGCGACACCGTGCTGGACCTGGCGATGCTCGGCCTCGGGGAGGACGGCCACACCGCCTCCCTCTTCCCCGACAACCCGGGCCTGGACGCCACCGGCGTGGCGGTCGGCGTGCACGACGCGCCCAAGCCGCCGCCGGACCGGGTCTCGCTGACGCTCCCGACGCTCAACGGCGCGCGGGCCATCCTGCTGCTCACGGAGGGGGCGGGCAAGGCGCAGCCGCTGGCCGCCGCGCTCGGCGAGCCGACCCGCCACGTCCCCTCCTCCCTGCTGGACCGCGATCGCCTGACCGTGGTGGCCGACGCCGCCGCCCTGCCGTGAGCGAGGTCTGGCTCTTCCGCCACGCGGAGACCGAATGGTCGGTCAGCGGGCGCCACACGGGCCGCACCGACATCCCGCTGACCGCCACGGGACGACGCCGCGGGGCGCGGACGGCCGCGCGGATCGCCGGGCACGAGTGGGCGGCGGTGCTGTCCTCCCCGCTGGGCCGGGCGCGCGAGACGGCCGCGCTGGCCGGGCTCGGGGACCGCGCCGTGGATCGCGACGACCTCCTGGAGTGGGACTACGGCGACTACGAGGGGATCACCACCAAGGAGATCCAGGGGAACCGCCCGGGCTGGTCGCTGTGGGCGGACGGGTGCCCGGGCGGCGAGCAGGCGGCCGACGTGGGCGCCCGCGTCGACCGGGTGATCGAGGAGGCGCTCGACGCCGGCGGGGACGTGGCGATCTTCGCCCACGGCCACGTGCTGCGGGTGCTCGGCGCCCGCTGGGTCCAGGAGCCGCCGCAGTTCGGGGGCCGGCTGGCCCTCTCCACCGCCTCGATCTGCGTGCTCGGGCTCGAGCACGGGACCCGGGTCGTGTGGCGCTGGAACGCGACCTGAGGGCCCGTTCCGCGCAACTCCTCGCGCACGGGCCGCTCTGCGGCCCCGGGTTTGGCACCATGCTCCCGGTGAGCACCCGCGAAGACAAGCTGTCGCAGCAACGCACCGACGGCTCGCCGCCGCGGGCCGGGGCGATGGACCTGCCACCCGAGCGCGCGCCCACCCCGTTCGTCGATCGCACCGCCGCCCAGTCCCCGTTCCCGCCGATCGCCGACTACGCCTTCCTGTCGGACTGCCACACCAGCGCCCTCGTCGCCCCGGACGGCACGGTGGAGTGGCTGTGCCCGCCCCGCTTCGACTCCCCCTCCGTCTTCTCGGCCATCCTGGACCGCTCCGCCGGCGGCTTCCGCCTGGGCCCCGCCTCCACCGGCGTGCCGGCCGGCCGGCGCTACGAGCCGGGCACCAACGTGCTGGAGACCACGTGGATGACGCCCACCGGATGGGCCGTCGTGCGCGACGCGCTCGTCGTGGGCCGCTGGCGCCCCCGCACCCAGGGCACGGCCACCGCCCACACCCGGCCGCCGGCCGACTACGACTCCCATCACGTCCTGGTGCGCACCATCGAGTGCGTCCACGGCGAGGTGCAGGCCGAGCTGCTGTGCGAGCCGATGTTCGACTACGGCCGCAACCCCGCCAACTGGGAGAAGGTCGAGGACGAGGAGGGCGCCCACGACGCCACCGACGGCATCTCGCGGCTGCGCCTGTGGTCCGACATGCGGCTGGGCATCGAGGGCAACTCGGTGCGGGCCCGCCACCGCCTGCGCAAGGGCGACGTGCGCTACGCCGCCCTGTCGTGGTCGCGGCTGCTGGACGGCCCCCGCAACACCGACGAGGCCACCCAGGCCCTGCAGACCACCGGCGAGTACTGGCGCCAGTGGCTGGCCGGCGGCACCTTCCCCGACCACCGCTGGCGCGGGCAGCTGCAGCGCAGCGCCCTCGTCCTCAAGGGCCTCACCTACATGCCGACCGGCGCGATGGTCGCAGCGGCCACCACGTCGCTGCCGGAGACCCCCGGCGGCGTGCGCAACTGGGACTACCGCTTCACGTGGATGCGGGACGCGACCTTCACCCTCGCCGGCCTCAACGCCCTGGGCCTGAGCTGGGAGGCCGACGACTTCGTGCAGTTCGTGGCCGACGTCGAGCGCAACGAGGACGGCTCGCTGCAGATCATGTACGGGGTCGGCGGCGAGCGTGAGCTGCCCGAGAGCACCCTGGACCACCTCACCGGCTACGAGGGCGCCAGCCCCGTGCGCATCGGCAACGACGCCTTCAGCCAGCGCCAGAACGACGTGTTCGGCGCGGTCCTGGACTCCATCTATCTCCACAGCCGCGCCTACGGCCACACCTCCCAGCGCCTGTGGCCGGTCATCGAGGACCAGGCCAACGCGGCGATGAACGCCTGGCAGGACCCCGACCAGGGCATCTGGGAGGCCCGCGGCGAGCCCCGGCACTACGTCTCCAGCAAGCTCATGTGCTGGGTCGCCCTGGACCGCGGCGCGCGGTTGGCCTCCCAGCGCGGCAAGGACCGCCTGGCCGACTCGTGGCGCGAGGTCGCCAACGAGATCCACGCGGAGATCTGCGACCAGGGCACCGACGATCGCGGGGTGTTCGTCCAGCACTACGACACGGACGCCCTGGACGCCTCCTGCCTCCTCGTGCCGCTCGTGCGCTTCCTGCCCGGCGACGACCCGCGGGTGCGGGCCACCGTGATCGCGGTGGCCGACGAGCTGAGCCACAACGGGCTCGTCCTGCGCTACCGCACCGAGGAGACCGACGACGGCCTGATCGGCGAGGAGGGCTCGTTCCTCATCTGCTCCTTCTGGCTCGTCAGCGCGCTCCTGGAGATCGGCGAGCGCCGCCGCGGCCGCGCCCTGTGCGAGCGGCTGCTGTCGCTGGCCTCGCCGCTGGAGCTCTACGCCGAGGAGCTCGACGCCGAGACGGGCCGGCACCTGGGCAACTTCCCCCAGGCCTTCACCCACCTGGCCCTCATCAACGCGGTCATGCACGTGATCCGCGACGAGGCCCACGCCCCGCTGATCTGAGCGGGACGCGGGCCGGTCCTTCGCGGCTAGCTGAGCCCCATGTTGGGCTCGCCGCTCGCGTTGAGGCCGTTGGACAGGCGGGAGCAGGTGCCGCCGCGCGGCGTGCCGCCGTTCCAGACCTGGCGGATGCAGTTGCGCAGGGCCTTCTCACCCCAGTAGTTGGGGTGCAGGGACTCCTGGACGAAGTACGGGCCGAAGACCGTCGACGCCGTGCGGATCTGCTCGACCCACTCGGAGTTGTCGACGGCGCCCGCGCTCTGCCACGTGGCCAGGCCCTTCTCCTCGAGCAGGCCCACCGTGTTCTCGCACAGGCGCCGGCCGTTGAACGTCGACTGCAGCTCCAGGAGCTTCACGTTCGACAGCCCGCTCTGCGTGACGGCGTTGCGCACCGCGCTGTTGATCGTCGGCAGCGCCGTGTTGTTGGCCCAGTTGAGGTCGTTGTCGTAGAACCCGCAGCCGCCCGTGTTCTGCCTGGTGTAGCCGGACTGGCCGTAGCGCATCCCGGAGCTGGTGGGCAGCGGCGACTCGTAGTCCTGCACGACGATCGCGTACTGCGAGGCCGCGTAGCCCGCGTTGCTCATCGCCGTGCGGACGTTGAGGATCGCGTTCTTGATGGCGGTCGTCTGCGCAGTGATGTTCGCCGCGGTGAAGTTGGCCTGCACCGAGGAGTCGTCGTTGCAGTAGTCCTTCCACCACGACGGCGACGTGAGGAAGTCGACGACGCAGGACTGGACGATCGAGGCGAAGTTGAAGTTGTTGCCCCCGATCGAGAGGTTGACCATCTTCACGTTGTGGGTGGCGGCCCAGTTCTGCAGCATCAGCGCCTGGCCCTGCCCGCCGGCCCCGTTGTAGAAGTCGATGCCGGGCTTGAAGGTGTCGCCGTTGGTGGTCGAGGTCGTCGCCCCCGAGCAGGCGAGGTTCTTGCTGACGACCCCGCCGCCGATGTGTTCCTCCGCCGCCTTGGAACGATGGCAGCGCACGATCTCCTCACCGGTGCCGGCGGCGTTGTCGTAGTAGGCGGTGGAGCCCAGCGCATCCGTCCTGGAGGAGCTGTCGTTGGAGTTGCCGGCCCAGCGGCCGCCCTCCCCGGAGATGTAGGAGTCGCCCACACTCACGGCGGAGGGGGTCCCGCTCCCGGGACCATCCGCGACGGCGGGGGACGGAAGCACGGCGCAGGCGCCGGCGGCGATGCCCGCGAGCAGGACGGTGGACATCGCGCGACGGCGCGACGAGAACGGCGTGGACGACATGGCTCTCTCCTTGACCCAGAAGGACGGCGGCTGCCGTCCCGCTCCCAACCTATCCGCAGGGACAGGCGGCGGACATGCCAATCAGGAAACGGTGATGACCTCGTGCATGCCGAGGGCATCGTGCGCTCCGCCACCGAGCGAGCAGAAGAGGCGGTACGTGCCGGCCGGGAGGTCCAGCGACACGGTGGCCGCGTCCCCCGGATGGAGGAGCACCTGCCCGTACTGCGCGTCCCCGGAGGCCACCGTCAGGTCGTGGTCGTCCTCGCCGAAGTTCTGGACGTTGAGCTCGACCACGCCGGCGCCCAGGGCGCGGTAGGCCGAGTGGACCGACCACTCCTTAAGGTCCACGGAGGTGCGGGTGGGAAGCGGGGTGACGGGCGGGACGACCGGCGGCTCCGGCGTCGTCGCGGGCGTCGTCGCCGTCTGCTGGGCCAGCGCGTCGGCCTTGGCCTTGGCCTCTGCGTCGGCCTTCGCCTTGGCTTCGGCCTTGGCCTTGGCGTCCGCGAGCGCCTTGGCCTTCGCCTTCGCCTTGGCCTTCGCCTTCGCCTTGGCCTTCGCCTTCGCCTTCGCCTTGGCCTTCGCCCGTGCCCGCTCGCGGGCGGTCGGCTTGTGCGTGCCCTGGTGCGCCGACGCCGACGCCGACGCCGACGCCGGCACGCCCGGGCCGGAGGCGCTCGCGGCCGTCCCGGCCGGCACGCCGGCCACCGCGACCAGCAGCACCGCCA
>Ga0209023_10008756_pt1 | contig 10080 bp, 12 predicted proteins | sample LakOneMetagenome_FD_187468 | JGI IMG/M metagenome (GOLD analysis project Ga0209023, IMG submission 187468) | Freshwater and sediment microbial communities from Lake Erie, Canada (SPAdes) (version 2) | ecosystem: Environmental > Aquatic > Freshwater > Lentic | place: Lake Erie, Canada...
CCCTTGGCGCGGCACTATACGATGCCCGCGCTTCTGCGCCACAAGGCTACCCCCGTCCGGCCTGCAGCCGGTTGTAGTCATGCAGGGTGCGGCTCAGCCTGCGGCGCAGGAAATTCGAGATGTTGTCGAAGATGAAGACGACGAGCAGCGTCAAAAGCACCATGTAGAAGACGTTGGCCCAGTTCGAATTGGTTCGCATCGCTTCCCATAGTTTCAGGCCGATGCCACCGGCCCCGACGGCGCCGATGATGGTCGCGCCGCGGGTGTTCGATTCCCACTGGTAGAGCGTCTGGCTGATGAAGACCGGCACCACTTCCGGCAGCACGCCGTAGCGCTGCACGAGCAAGCCGTTGGCGCCGGTCGAGAGCACGCCCTCGCGCGGCTTGTCGTCGATGTTCTCAAGCGCCTCCGAGTAGGTTTTACCCAGCGTGCCGATCTCGGTGAAGAAGATGGCGGCGCTGCCGGCCAGCGGGCCGGGGCCGAAGGCGCGGGTGAAGAAGAGCGCCCAGATCAGCATGTCGACCGAGCGCATGAAATCGAAGAAGCGTTTCAGCACCTGGCTGAGCAGGCCGCTCGGCGTGATGTTGCGGGCGGCGAAGAAGGCGAGCGGGAAGGCGACGATGCCGCCGAGCAGCGTGCCCAGGAAGGCCATGACGATGGTCTGCAGGAGCTTCGTCCAGACATCGCCATGCTGCCACTGCGCATTGTTCCAGATGTTGTCGGCTGCAAGCGCAAGGTTCGAGGTGCCGGGCTTCAGCTCCGGTCCCGAGACGATCAGCGAGAACACTTCGCCGGCCGGTTTGCCGAAGAAGGGCGAGCGCGTGTCGAAGACGAAATTCGTCCAGCCGAGGAAGCGCTTGCGCACCTTGACGCGGTCGACGGCGACGCGCACCTCGCCGGCGAAGCCCATCCTGGCGACCACCTCGTCGTCATGCACGGTCACCCAATCCGGCACCGGGCTTTCCACCACCGGCTTGCCGCTGGTGAGCGATATCGGCACGGTCACGCCATTGGCCGTGATCGCCGCCCTGGTCTTGTCGAAGGTGACGGATTTGGCCTCGCCGTCGATCTGAACCGTCAAGCTGCCGTCCGGATTCTTGATCACCCAATCCGGGTTGGGGTTCTCGCCGAGGGCCGAGAAACGCGGATATTTCGGCGTGATCTCAGGCTGGTCGAGGCGGAATTCCGGCTGCAGGTCGTAGCTGACCCATTGCGATAGGAAGAGCGGCAGGCGCTCCCAGTGCGATTCCTTCAGCACCTGCGGCAGGCTGAAGAACCACAGGGCGTAGGCGAGATAAAGCACCGTGCCGGCGATCAGCAGCAGCGGCCAGAAGCGCTTGTAAGCGGGACGCTGGAAGATCTGCGGGTGGCGGTCTTCGATAGCCTTGATTTCATCGACGGTCATCGCAGCCATATCAGGCGCTCATCAAAAAAGCTTGCTCGCCGACAAGCTTGCGGCGCAGCCAGGCGGAGAACTGGTCGACGAGGAAGATGGTGACGAAGAGCAGCAGCACCAGCGCCAGCGTCTTGGCGCCGAAGCCGCGCGAGATCGAAAGCTTCAATTCCTCGCCGATGCCGCCGCCGCCGACCGCGCCCATGATGGTCGAGATGCGCACGTTGATCTCGATCCGAAGCAGTGTGTAGGACATGAAGTTGGGCAGCACCTGCGGTAGGTCAGCGAAGCGCACGCGCTCGAGCCAGTTGGCGCCGACCGCGCGCAGGCCTTCCTCGGGCCGCATGTCGATGTTCTCGTTGATCTCGTAGAACAGCTTGCCCAGCGCGCCGATCGAATGCAGGCCGATGGCGATGATGGCCGCGACCGGGCCTATCGAGACGATGGCCGCGAACAGGCCGGCGATGACGAGCTCGGGAAAGGCGCGCAGCAACTCCATGAAGCGCTTGACCACCAGGCGAAGTATAGGGCTCGGCGTCAGGTTGCGCGCGGCGACGAAGGAGAAGGGAACGGCGAAGACGAAGCCGATGAAGGTCGAGACCAGCGCGACGTTGACGGTGGTCAGCATCAGCTCGAAATATTCGGGTATGTAGAAGCCGCCCCAGACATAGACGCGGCCGAGCGGGAAATTGAACTCCTGCGTGCCCTTGTCATGCGGCGAGGCGAGGTCGAACAGCGCCCGCCAGACGTCGTTCCAGTCCTTCGGCACCAGCCAGCTCAGGAAGTCGAGGATATGCGGCAGCCGTTCGAGGAAATGGCCGGCATTGGCTTCGTCGGCGAACCACATGGTCGCGCCCATGGCGACAACCAGCAGGCCGACGCCGAGCGCGGTGTAGAAGCGGCGAAGCGAGGTCTGGCGCCGCCAGGCGTCCGCCTGCTGGCGGGTCGCCTCGGAATGGATGTTCGTCGAAAGGGTCATGATCGATGAATGCAAAAAGGGCGGCATTTCGCATGCCGCCCTTTTTGCTGATGCCATCAGCCGCCGATCGCGGCTTTGCGGGCTTCGACGATGACGTTGTAGAAGTCCGGCTTGACCGGGACGTAGCCGGTGAAGTCGCCGCCTTCGACGCCTTCGAAACAGGCCTTGTCCTTGGTCGGCAACTGGGTGAAGAAGTCGGTGAGCTTGGCGGTCATCTCGGCGCCGATCGCGGCGCGCACCACCAGCGGCCCGTTCGGGATCAGGCCCGAGCGCCACACTTCGACGAAGTCGTTCGGGTCGACGGCGCCCTTGGCGACTTCCTTGTGGAAGGTGCCGGAGGTGTAGCCATTCTTGAAGTCGCCGATGCCCGAGGAATCGTCCACCGCCACGTCGACCTTGCCGTCGCGCACGGCGAGCACGTTGTTCTCATGGCCGCCGTTGAACTGCGTCGAGGCGAAATAGGTCTCGTTGGACGCGCCGGTGTCTTTCGGGATCTGGGTCAGCGGGATCAGGTAGCCTGAGGTCGAATCCGGGTCGGCATAGCCGAGCTTCTTGCCCTTGGCCGACTTGATGTCGGTGATGCCGGAGGTCTTCAGCGCCAGGCCGATCGAATAGTAGCCGGTCGAGCCGTCGGTCTGCTTGGTGGTGAGGATCGGGGTGACGGCGTTCGGGTCCTTGAGGTAGACGCTGGCATAGCCGGACGCGCCGAGCTCGGCGAAGTCGAGCGTGCCGCCGAGCAGCCCCTGGATGACGCCGTCATAGTCGGCGGCCGGGAACAGAGACACCTTCTCGAAGCCGAATTCGGCCTTCAGATGGTCGGCAAGGCACTGGTAGTTGCGCAGGCGGTCGGTTTCGTTCTCGCCGCCGAGGATGCCGACGCGGAACTCCTTGATGTCTGCAGCGTGGGCGGCGCTGACCGCCATGGCCGCTACCGATACGGCTCCGAAAACCATTTTCCTGAACATTTTGGCCTCTCTCCTGTTTTGCCGACTTCGCGCGGCAGCGTCCGAATTTTTAAGTTCAGCCTTTGACGCGGGCGGGCGATCCGGGTTGCTCTTCTTGAGATCCATTTTGGCTCCGAACCAGTTGGCCGGGTCGGTGGATCCTCAGTAGCCGGGGAAGGCCGGCTCGAGCGGTCCGGCGGATGCGATGATCTTCGGCCTGACATTGACGCTGGTCGACGTGATGGCCTCGGAGATTTCGGCGCCGCCGGCGTCGGCGCCATAGACGGTGCGCACGGCGGCGCGGTCGAGTTCCTCCGGCGCGCCGTCGAAAACGACCTTACCCGCGGCCATGCCGATGATGCGGTTGCAGTAGGCGCGGGCGGTGTCCAGTGTATGCAGGTTGGTGACGACGGTGATGCCTTCGCGCAGGTTGATGTCGCGCAGCGAATCCATCACCACCTTGGCGTTGAGCGGGTCGAGCGAAGCGATCGGCTCGTCGGCGAGCAGCACCCTGGGCTGCTGCATCATGGCGCGGGCGATCGCCACGCGCTGCTGCTGGCCGCCGGAAAGCGTGCCGGCCGGCTGCAACGCGGTGCGGGCGATGTCGAGGCGCTCGAGGGCGGCGACGGCTTCGGCGCATTCGGTGCGCGAAAACATGCCGAGCAGATTGGAAAGCGTGGAGCGATGGTTGAGACGCCCGAGCAGGACGTTGGTCAACACGTCGAGGCGCGGCACGAGGTTGAACTGCTGGAAGATCATGGCGCAGTCGCGCTGCCAGCGACGCAGCGGCGAGCCCCGCAGGCGCGAGACCTCGGCGCCCTCGAAGAAGATCGACCCCTGGCTGGGATCGATGAGACGGTTGATCATGCGCAGAAGCGTCGACTTGCCGGCGCCGGAACGGCCGATGATGCCGACCATCTGGCCCTGCGGGATCGAGATGTCGACATCGCTGACGGCGGTGTTCTTGCCAAACCGCCGGGTGACGCCGCGGATTTCCAGCGTGGCCGATGATGCTGACATGGCAAGGCTCCAGTCCGTCGCGGGTTTGAAGGTCCGTTGACCTTCGCTAGCGCAGGCCCGTGAAGCTGGGGTGTCGGATCGATGTCAGTTTTGTTACGGCCCACAGGCCAGGTGGATGGTCGATGGTGAATGGGCTTCCATAAACCTGTGTCGGCTATTCACTGTGCACCGTCATCAGCCGCCATGCTTTTCCAGGAAAGCTTCGGCGGAGAGATCGCGGAAATCGTCGAGCGCCGAACGCAGCCTTGCGTGGTCCCAATCCCACCACGCAAGCGCCTGGTAGCGTTCGGCGGTGCGCCGGTCGAAGCGTTCGCGGATCGGTTTAGCGGGCACGCCGCCGACGATGGTGTAGGGCGCGACATCCTTCGACACGACCGCGCCGGCCCCGACCGCAGCGCCGTCGCCGACGGTGACGCCGGGTAGGATGGTCGAGCCGTGGCCAAGCCAGGTGTCGTGGCCGATGGTGACGCGCTTGGCGCGACGCTCGGCGAAGAACCCGCTCTCATGCTCGGCGTCATCCCAGTAATCCGAGGCGCGGTAGGTGAAGTGATGCATCGTCGGCCGCCAGGTCGGATGGTTGGTCGCATTGATGCGCACGCTGGCTGCGATGTTGGAGAATTTTCCAATGGTCGCGCACCAGACGGCGCAATCCTGCATCATGTAGGAATAGTCGCCGAGCTCGCTTTCGGCGACGCGGCAGCGCTCGGCGATCTCGGTCCAGCGGCCGAGCGTCGAGTTCTCGACTTGCGCCGTCTCATGAACCAGCGGCGTCTCGGACAGCTTCCTCGTCATGCGGCGACCCTGCTTGCTGCGAAAGCGGTGACATCGATGACCCGGTCGGCGACCGCGTCACGCACATCCTGGTCGTGGAAGATGCCGAGCAGGGCGACGCCCGCAACTTTCTTGGCGGCAATGAGGTCGACCACGACATCGCGGTTCCTGGCGTCGAGCGAGGCGGTCGGCTCGTCGAGCAAAAGAATCGGGTGATCGGTGATGAAGCCGCGCGCGATGTTGACGCGCTGCTGCTCGCCCCCAGAGAAGGTTGCCGGCGGCAGAGCCCAGAGCTTTTCCGGCAGGTTGAGCTGCGACAGCAGGGTACGCGCCTTGTCGCGGGCGACTTCCTTGTCCTCGCCCCGCTCGACCAGCGGCTCGGCGACGACATCGAGCGCCGGGACGCGCGGCACGGTGCGCAGGAACTGGCTGACATAGCCGATGGTTTGGCGGCGCACGGCAAGCACGGTGCGCGGGCTGGCGGAGGCGAGGTCGATCAGCCCGCCGCCGTGCTGGACGATGATCTGGCCTTCGTCGACGGCGTAGTTGCCGTAGAGCATCTTCAGGATCGAGCTTTTTCCCGCGCCGGAGGGACCACCGAGCGCGGCGCACTCGCCGGAGCGGATCGAGAAGGAGACGCCGGCCACGACCGGCAGCGTGACGCCGTCGCGCAGGTGCATGGTGAAGCTCTTCGCGACGTCGGAGACAACGAGGGGCGTGGGCATCATCACACCTGCAAAATCGAAGAAACGAGCAATTGGGTATAAGGCGCACGCGGATCGTCGAGCACGCGATCGGTGAGGCCGCTTTCGACGACACGGCCGTCCTTCATCACCATCATGCGCTGCGACAGGAGCCGCGCCACGGCGAGGTCGTGGGTGACGACGATCGCCGCAAGGCCGAGGTCGGTGACCAGCCCGCGCAACAGGTCGAGCAGGCGCGCCTGGACCGAGACGTCGAGGCCGCCGGTCGGCTCGTCCATGAACACCAGGCGCGGCCCGGTCACGAGGTTGCGGGCGATCTGCAGGCGCTGGCGCATGCCGCCGGAAAAGGCGCGGGGCTCGTCGTCGATGCGGTCCTCGTCGATCTCGACGCGGGACAGCCAGTCTACGGCGGTGGCGCGGATCCTGCCGTAGTGGCGGTCGCCGACCGCCATCAGCCGCTCGCCAACATTGGCGCCGGCCGACACCGTCATGCGCAAGCCGTCGGCCGGGTTCTGGTGGACGAAGCCCCAGTCGGTGCGCATCAGGAAGCGGCGTTCGGCCTCGCTCATGCGGTAGAGTTCGCGCCACCGGCCATCGCGCATGCGGTAGCTGGCCGTGCCTGACGAAGGCAGCAGCCGGGTCGACAGGCAGTTGAGCAGCGTCGTCTTGCCGGAACCGGACTCGCCGACCACCGCCAGCACCTCGCCCGGCCAGAGGTCGAAAGTGACGTCCTCGCAGCCGACGCGCGAGCCGTAGAATTTGGAGAGCGCGGAAACGCGCAGCAACGGTTCGTCGGTCATTCTGTCGGTTCCGTTTTTTCCGAAGCAGGACGGGTTTCGGCTGCAAGCTGGCCGTGATGACCCTCGGCGCGCCGCTTCTCGCAGTGATCGGTGTCCGAGCAGACGAACATGTGGCCGCCATGGTCGTCGAGGATGACCTCGTCGAGATAGACGTTTTCGGCGCCGCAGAGCGCGCAGGGCTGGTCGAAGGTCTGCACTTCGAAGGGATGGTCCTCGAAGTCGAGGCTGACGACATCAGTGAAAGGCGGGACGGCATAGATGCGCTTCTCGCGGCCGGCGCCGAACAGCTGCAGCGCCGGCGAGCGGTGCATCTTCGGATTGTCGAATTTCGGTGTCGGCGAGGGGTCCATCACATAGCGGCCCTCGACTTTCACCGGATAGGCGTAGGTGGTGGCGATGCGGCCGTGCCTGGCGATGTCCTCGTAGAGCTTCACATGCATGAGGCCGTATTCCTCCAGCGCATGCATTTTTCGCGTTTCGGTCTCGCGGGGTTCCAGAAAACGCAGCGGCTCGGGGATCGGCACCTGGAAGACGAGCACCTGATTGGCCGTGAGCGGCTGCTCGGGGATGCGGTGTCGGGTCTGGATGATGGTCGCCTTGGCCGTCTCGGTGGTGACGGCGACATTGGCGACCTTCTTGAAGAAGGCACGGATCGAGACGGCATTGGTGGTGTCGTCGGCGCCCTGGTCGATGACTTTCAGAACGTCGTCCGGGCTGATGATCGAGGCGGTGACCTGCACGCCGCCGGTGCCCCAGCCGTAAGGCATCGGCATCTCGCGCGAGGCGAAGGGCACCTGGTAGCCGGGAATGGCGATGCCCTTCAGGATGGCGCGGCGGATCATCCGCTTGGTCTGCTCGTCCAGGTAGGCGAAGTTGTAGGTGGCGATGTCGGTCATGGCGATCACGTCCGCTTCGTGGTATGGATCCGGCATCCAGGACACGGGAGATGGGCCGAATGAGCTCCACCGGATGGATGCATATCGGGGTGGTTCTGCTGGCCTTTGCCGCCATTGCGGCCTTTGCCCTGCGCAGAATGGTTCTCCCCGCGCCAAAGGAGCCTCCGCACGGTGAGACCGTTGGCGGCGCCAGCGGCTACGCCGGGGGCGGCGCCAGCCCGCCGGACAGCGGCGGTCACGCGGGCGGCTTCTAGCGTCATTCCGCCGCCTCCCGCTTTTCTTCGGCGGCCTTGTCCTCGTTCTCGCGCGTCTCGTATTCGGCGCGCATGCGGCGCACGAGGCCGAGCTCGGCCTGGAAGTCGACATAATGCGGCAGCTTCAGGTGCTCGACGAAGCCGGTCGCCTGGACATTGTCGGAATGCGAGATGACGAATTCCTCGTCCTGCGCGGCGGCGACGACGTCCTCGCCGAGCTCGCCGGCGCGCAGCGCCCGGTCGCACAGCGCCATCGCCATCGCCTTGCGCTCGCTCTGGCCGAAGACCAGGCCGTAGCCGCGGGTGAATTGCGGTGGCGCCTTGGCCGAGCCCTTGAACTGGTTGACCATCTGGCATTCGGTGACGCGGATGGACCCGAGCGGCACGGCGAAGGGCAGTTCCGGCACGTCCAGCTCCAGCTCGACCTCGCCAATGCGCACCTCGCCGACAAAGGGATGGTTGCGGGCATAGCCGCGCTGTGTCGAATAGCCGAGCGCCAGGAGAAAACCCTCGTCGCCCCTCGACAGCGCCTGAAGGCGGATGTCACGCGCCATCGGGAACTGGAGCGGCTCGCGCGTGATGTCGCCGGGCACATGGTCGCGAGGCATGTCGCCGTCGGCTTCAATCAGGCCTTCATGAGCGAGGATCGCGGAAACGCGCGGCATCGCCTCGGCCTCGGCCGGGCGCTGCGCGGGTTCCTCGACATCGGCGCCGGCGGCAAGCTCGGGATCGAGCAGCCGGTGCGTATAGTCGAAGGTCGGGCCGAGCACCTGGCCGCCGGGCAGGTCCTTGTAAGTCGCCGACACCCGCCGCTCCACCTGCATGGCGCCGGTATCGACCGGACTGGTGTAGCCGAAACGCGGCAGCGTGGTGCGGTAGGCGCGCACCAGGAAAATTGCCTCGATCATGTCGCCGCGCGCCTGGACGACGGCAAGCGCCGCAAGCTCGCGATCATAGAGCGAGCCTTCGCTCATCACCCGGTCGACGCCCAGCGCCAGCTGCTCGACGATCTGGTCGAGGCGCAGCGCCGGCACCGAGCGGTCGCCGCGACGGCGATCGGCAAGCAGGCGATGGGCATTGGCGATGGCGGCCTCGCCGCCTTTCACCGCGACGTACATGTCATGTCTCCATCGTCTTGATGCGGGTCGTTCGCGGCAGGCAGGCTAGGCTGCGGGGCGCTGCCAGGATGATGTCGACACCGCGCGGAAAACGCTGGTTGTTCTGCTTCCACTGCTCGACGAAATGGCGTGGCATGCCGGTCGGCGCGATCATCGTCGCCTTTTCGATGCCGGGTCCCTGCAGCAGCAGGGACGGTCCCGAGGCGAGGTCGTCGACCAACAGGATCAGCGTCGTCGAACGGTCCGGATATTCCTGGGTGCCCTGCGAGAAGCTGTCGAGCGCCATCATCTCCGCCGGACTGACGACAATGGCGAAATGCGCATCCGCCGGCGTGTTGGCCAACGGAGCGCCGGAGTGAAAACCGAGCCATGCCTTTACGGAAGCTTCCGCCCGCAGTCGCGAGTCGAGCCAGACTGGCGTGTCGGTGTCGCAGAGCGCCAGCGCCACCGCGCCGGCGGTGGCCGACAACGGCGCCGGCGGATGGGCGAGAGGCGGCAGCGCCTGGATGGTGCCGGGGCTTGCCATGGCGTCCATGACGGCACGGAACACGACTTGCGCGTTGAAGACCGGGTCGGCGAACCCGCCCTCGATCGATCGCGTGGCGATATCCATCAGTCCTCTCCGCGCACCATGGTGAAGAAATCGACTTTCGTGGCAGCCGTTTCGGCGCGCCGCTTCTCACGCGTGGCGTCGAGTGTTTCGCGCAGAGGCGCCACCAGCTTCGTCTCGACCGCTTCGCGGTGGGTCGGGTCCTGCCAGAGTGCATCGGCTATTGCGGCAAGCCTTGCCTTGGTCTTGTCGCGGCCAAGCGCATAGGAATGGCCGACCTGTCCGGACGGCAGCCGCACGGTCGCGCGAGTGACGGTCGCCTCACCGACATTGAACGGCGCCCCGCCGCCGCCGATCCGGCCGCGCACCGTCACCAAGCCGGTTTCCGGACCACGCAGCAGTTCGGCATCGCAGGGCAGGCCGGAGCCGCCCCAAAGGCGCGCGATTTCGTCCGCCGCCGCGTGCGCCAGCGTCGCCATCGCGGCCCGCCGCTCGGCCTGCTCGCGCGCTTCCTGTCCTCGCATAGTCTCACTCCCAGTATCGGATAATTTGTCTATTGATATAGACAACTATACAAATTATAATCCTGACGTACCGGGAGTCCATGACGGGTGGATGACAAAAAGCGGAAAAATGGCGGGAGGTGCAAAG
>Ga0209023_10008757_pt1 | contig 10080 bp, 9 predicted proteins | sample LakOneMetagenome_FD_187468 | JGI IMG/M metagenome (GOLD analysis project Ga0209023, IMG submission 187468) | Freshwater and sediment microbial communities from Lake Erie, Canada (SPAdes) (version 2) | ecosystem: Environmental > Aquatic > Freshwater > Lentic | place: Lake Erie, Canada | collected...
TGGATCGGCATGGACGCCGACCGCATCTACGCCGATCCCTCGACGATCACCGGTTCGATCGGCATCTTCGGCCTGATCCCGACCATCCCGCGCACGCTGGAGAAGATCGGCGTGCACACCGATGGCGTTGGCACCACGAAGTTCGCCGGTGCATTCGACATCACCCGACCGCTCGATCCGGAGGTGGGACGGGTGATCCAGAGCGTGATCGACAAGGGCTACCGCGATTTCACCGGGCGCGTGGCACAGGCGCGGCACAAGCCGGTCGCCGAGATCGACGCGGTCGGCCGCGGCCGGGTCTGGAGCGGCGCGCAGGGCAGGGAACGCGGCCTGGTCGACGCCTTCGGCGGACTCGAGGATGCGATCGCGGATGCCGCGGGGCGCGTCAAGCTCGGCAAGCCGGATGCGTACCGGGTGCACTACATCGAGAAGCAGGGGACGCCGTTCGACCAGCTGTTCGGGCGTTTCATGCAGGGACGCGCCGCGGCCGCGCTGTTCGCGCATTCGGGTGCGGCGCGCGCGCTGTTCGCCGACATGTTGCCGGCGCGGGCGCAGGACGAGTTGCGCTTCGTGCAGGAAGCGATGGCACCGGGTCCGGGGCTGCCGGTAAAGGCGTTGGCGTATTGCTTCTGCGGGATGTGACGCTGCTTTTTCCTCTCCTCTTCATGGGAGAGGGACGAATTACCAAAGCCCCCGCGCTACGTGCCACTACGCCCGGCCAGTCGGCTCGCATGCCGGCTGGCGTTCGCAGGCTCGCACGTTCGCTGCTCGAAAGCCCTGCTCACCCGCAACGGGAGAGGAAAAGACTTCAGCCGCCCGTCTGTTCGTCGATCTGCTGCCGCTGCTCGTCCGCGGCCTTGAGCGTGGTGTCCTCGACGCCCTTGGCCTTGTCGATCGGGCGCTGGATCGCATGCAGCAATTGCTGGTCGCGTTCCTCTTGCGCGGCCGCCTGCGGGTCGGGCGGCTGATCCGCGGGCGGTGGCTTGGGCGCGCTGCAGCCGGCGGCCGCGAACGCGAACAGCAGGATCGACACGTGGCGAAGGTGCATGGCGCGGGCCTCGGCATGGACGCGGCGCTATCCTAACGCCGCGACGGCGAACCGAGGCAAGCGCGATGGATCCGACACGTTGGCGGCTGGACGGGCAACTCGCGCTGGTCACCGGCGGCAGCGCCGGCATTGGTCTTGCGATCGCTCGCGAACTGCTGGGCTTCGGCGCCGAGGTCACGATCGTCGGACGCGACGCCGCGGCGCTGGAACGCGCGCGTGGCGAGCTGCAGGACGATTTCCCGGACGCACGCCTGCACGCGCTGGCCGCGGACGTGGCCGACGAGGAGGAGCGGCGCGAGATCCTCGACTGGGTCGAGGATCGCGGCATCGGCCTGAACATCCTGGTCAACAATGCCGGGGGGAACATCACCAAGCCTACGACCGACTATGCCGAGGACGAGTGGCGCGCGCTGTTCGAACTCAACCTGTTCAGCGCGTTCGAATTGTGCCGCTACGCCTATCCGTTGCTGGCGCAGCACGCCGCTTCGAGCATCGTCAACGTCGGCAGCGTGTCCGGTATGACCCATGTGCGCAGCGGCGCGCCCTACGGCATGACCAAGGCCGCGCTGCACCAGCTGACCCGCAACCTCGCGGTGGAATGGGCCGAGGACGGCATCCGCGTGAATTCGGTGGCGCCGTGGTACATCCGCACGCGCCGCACGTCCGGCAAGCTCGCCGATCCGGATTATCTTGACGAAGTATTGCTGCGCACGCCGCTGGGGCGCATCGGCGAACCCGAGGAAGTCGCGGCTGCGGTGGCGTTCCTGTGCCTGCCCGCGGCGAGCTACATCACCGGGGAATGCATCGCGGTGGATGGCGGGTTCTTGCGGTACGGGTTTTGATGGTCAACGTGACGAAATGGTTGCTCGCGTCGATCGCGGCATTGGCGATCCAGCCTGTTGTATTCCTTATTTGGATGGGGTTGCCATACGCATTTACTCCCGAGGATTTCCCGTGGAGTGAATTCCCAAGCATGGCACGGGCAGTAACGATCTTTGCCTCGCCCTTTTTGCTGATTCTTGGAATTCCAGTTTTTCTAGTTATGCAAAGAAAAAATTGGCTTTCCGCCCTTCGCATCGGATTCGCGGGGTTCTTCATCGGAATTCTGTTTCCACTGATCATCGGATGGCCGAGATATAGTCCCGGCTTCTCGTCTGGCGGCTACTTCTACGGCCCGAACCGTGATTTCGTAGTTGATGGAGTTACCACGATTTATGGCTGGCTCGCGTATGCGCAGTCAGTCGTGATTTATGGATTACATGGTGTAGCTGGTGCGCTCGCGTTCTACTTCACATGGAAGTGGTCGCAAGGGAAGGAGCGATTTCCAATCCAACATGAACCCGTCGCCCCGGCGAAAGCCGGGGTCCAGCCTTCGAAATTCAAATTGCTTTAGAGCTGGATTCCGGCTTTCGCCGGAATGACGATTCGTAATTTCTCGAATCACCCACCGCAGGTGCTCTCGGTCACGATGCGTTGCACGCGCTCGTATTCCGCCTGGTTCTTGGCCTTGTCCTCGACCTTGCCGAACATCAGCGAAGCGCGCGCTTCGCGCTCGCGGCGCTTCCACGCATCGCAGGCGGCGCCATCGGGAACGCGCTGGCAGGTGTCGACCTGCTTCTGGCAGGCGGCGCCCACGCCGGGCGCGGAACCGTCGCCGATGCCGGTGACGTTCAGCGCGACGCAGCGTTCGGACGGAGCGCCGTCGTCGCTGAGGTAATGGTCGTTGTCGAACGTGGTGCATTCGAAGATTGGCGGCGGCGGCAGGCGCTCGCCGTCGGTTTGCGCGCCGGAACCAGCGGGATCGGGCATCGGAGCGGCGGGCGGCGGAGGCGCAGGCGCGACAGGATCGGGAACGATCGCCGGCGCTTCGACGAAAGCCGGAGCTGCCGCACCAGGCGGCGGGGTATCCAGCACGCGTCGCGTCTGCTTGCTGCCTTTCGGGCATGGCGTGTCGTTCTGCACGGTGACCGCGCCGCTGGCGTCGGTGCAGCGATAGATCACCACGCCCGCGCGTGCCGGGAGGGCGCTTGCGGCGAGAAGCAGCGCGCAGGCGATAGCGAATGCACCGCGCATCAATGCCCGCCGCAATCGTTGTCGAGGCGCGCGTCGATGCCGCGCTGCTCGCGGTTCAACTGGTCGCGCTCGGTCGGCTGCGCATTGAAGAAGCGCGTGCCGATTTCGTCGCGCCGATCGCGCAGGCGCGCGCAGGTTTCGGCCGGCGGCAGCATGTGGCACTCGTCCCGCACCCAGGTGCCAGCACCGTAAGCGGCGATGGTCGGCACCGGGCCGTTCACGTAACCGCCGCCATCGACGTTCACGTCCACCGTGCCGTCGGCCTTGCGGACGACGCGGGTGCCGCCCGGGCGGTAATAGCCATCGCTGACCACCGGATAGCCGAGGGTCCATAGCGGCACCCAGCGCGGGTTGCCCTCGGGCGAATCGCTGGTGTAGGTGTTGCCGTCCGGCATCCGGCATTCGTACATGGGCTGGGGCGGTGCATAGACGATCGTGCGCGTCGGCGCGGGCATGGGGTCCGGTCGCACGTCGGGAACCACCTGGGTCGTCCGGGCGGGTGCGTCCTTGGGCCGCACCATGCTGCGGGTTTCCTGTCGCTGGCCCTTGGCGCACGGTGTGTCGCGCAGGATGGTGTCGCCGCGCGCGTCGGTGCAGCGGTAGATCGTCACGTCTCCGGCCTGCGCGCGGGGCGCGTACGGGGCGGCCAAGGCGAACGCGACGGACAGGCAGGCGAAGGCGGGAAGGCGATCCATGCGCGCATCTTGCTCGCGCCGGCGGTGAAGGCAAGCGCGATCGGGCGCGGGGTTCGTGGCCGGTTCAGACCCGCAGCACGGCGCCGGTGCGGGCATCGCGGATCGCGCTGGGACGTGCGAGGCCGCCGGTTTCGCCTTCCAGCAGCGCGTCCACGCCGGCGAGGATGGCGGGATCGAGCGCTTCGAACGCGGCGGCTGCGGGCATCCCGGCGCGATTGGCGCTGGTGGAGACGACGGCACCGGCGAACGCCCGGCACAGCGCGATCACCCCGGGGTGCGCGGTCACGCGCACCGCGATGCCCTGGTGTTCGCCGGTGATCCAGGACGGCGCATCGAGCGAAGCCGGCACGATCCACGTATTCGGTCCCGGCCAGCTTTCGCGCACCGTCGCGCGCCGCGTTTCGTCCAGTGCGTCGAGATCGACGAAGGGCGCGAGCTGCGCCTCGTCCGCGGCGATCAGGATCAGACCCTTCGCGACGTCGCGTTGCTTCAACGCGAGCAGGCGCAGGGTCGCGGCTTCGCTGCGCGGATCGCAGCCGAGGCCCCACACCGCTTCGGTCGGATAGGCGACGACGCCGCCGTCGCGGAGCAGGTCAGCCGCGGCCCCGGCAGCGATGCGTGCGTTCACGCCAGCCGCAGGTCGACCGGAATGTTGCCGCGGGTGGCGTTCGAATACGGGCACACCTGGTGCGCGGCATCGACCAGCGCCTGCGCGGCGGCGGGATCCATCCCGGGCAGATGGATGGACATGCGCACCGCGACGCCGAAAGCCTGGCCCACCGGGCCAAGGTCGACTTCCGCATCCACCGACATGTCCGCCGGCAGGGTGACGTGCTGCTTCGCCGCGACCGCCTTCATCGCGCCGATGAAACAGGCCGAATAACCCGCCGCGAACAGTTGTTCCGGGTTGGTGCCGCCGCCGGCGCCGGGACGCGTGTGGGTGACGTCGAGATGGCCGTCGTCGCTGGTGGAACGGCCGCCGTCGCGGCCGCCGCCGGTGGTGTGGACGTGGGCGGTGTAGAGGACCTTGTCGAGGGTGTTCATTGCGTTTTCCCTGGTTGGCGAGCCATGCGCGACCATAAGCCGCGCCCCGTTACCGCCTGGTCAGAACGGCGGCGCGTCCTTCTTCTTCACCACGCGCTTGCCGACCTGCGCGCTCGTCGCGGGCGTGAGCAGCGGCTTGGCCGGTTCCGGATGCGGGCTGGCGTAGGCCTTTTTCGCGGCCTTCTTCGCCGTGGTCTTCTTCGCCGCGGTCTTCTTCGTGGCCGATGTCCCGCCGGATGTCTTCTTGGCGGCCTTCGTCGCCACCTTCCTCTCGGACGGCGCCTTTTTCGCAGCGGCCTTCTTCGCCACCGCCTTCTTGGCGCCGAAACCCTTGCGCATCGGCTTGCCGGTCTCGGCGAGGAACTGCTGCGCTTCCTCCAGCGTCAGCGACGCCGGTTCGCGATCCTTGGGGATCTTGCCGTTGAGCTTGCCGTCGGACAGGTAGGGGCCGAAGCGGCCGTTCAGCACCTGCACGTCGTGGCCTTCCCATTCCCTGATGATCCGGTTGCGCGCGATCTCTTCCTTTTCCTCGATCAGGAACACCGCGCGGTCGAAGTCGATCGTGTGCGGATCGTCTTCCTTCTTCAGCGATGCGTAGGTCGAGCCGCGCTTGGCGAACGCGCCGAAGCGGCCGATGCCGACGCTGACTTCCTCGCCGTTGGACTGGCCCAGCTTGCGCGGCAGCTTGAACAGCTCGATCGCGTCCTCGAGCGTGATCGTATGCATCGACTGGCCCGGCCGCAGCGAGGCGAACTCCAGCTTTTCGTCGGTGTCCTTGTCGCCGATCTGCGCGTACGGCCCGAAGCGGCCCAGGCGCACGCTGACCGGCTTGCCGGATTTCGGATCGGTGCCCAGTTCGCGCGCGCCGGTGGCTTCGCTGCGGTCGACGCTCTCGGATTTCTCCTCGACCAGGTCCTTGAACGGGCCCCAGAACTTCTCCATCAGCGGGATCCAGTCCTCCTCGCCGCGGCTCACCGCATCGAGCTCGTCCTCGAGCTTCGCGGTGAAGTCGTAGTCGACGTAACGGGTGAAGTGCGCACTGAGGAACTTCGACACCGCGCGGCCGACGTCGGTGGGTCGGAAGCTGCGGCTTTCCATTTCCACGTACTTGCGGAACAGCAGGGTCTGGATGATGGAGGCGTAGGTCGAGGGCCGGCCGATGCCGTATTCCTCCAGCGCCTTCACCAGTGCGGCTTCGGTGAAGCGCGGCGGCGGCTGGGTGAAATGCTGGTCGGCGTGGATGCGGTCCAGCGGCACGCGGTCGCCGGGCTTCATCAGCGGCAGCTTGCGGCCTTCGTCCTCGTCCTCGGCGTTCTTCGCGTCCTTGCCTTCCTCGTACACCGCGAGGAAGCCCGAGACCACCACGGTGGTACCGCTGGCGCGGAACGCATGGTCGCTGCCGGCGGCGAGGTCGACGGTCACGGTATTGAGCGTGGCCGGGATCATCTGGCTGGCGACCGCGCGCTTCCACACGAGGTCGTAAAGCTTGCGCTCGTCGTCGCTGAGGAACCGCGCGATCTGCGCCGGGGTGCGCAGCGCCGAAGTCGGGCGCACCGCTTCGTGCGCTTCCTGCGCGTTCTTCGACTTGGTCTGGTAGAAGTTCGGCTTGTCCGGCAGCGAAGCGGTGCCGAAGTCGCGCGCGATCACGTCGCGCAGCTCGCCCAGCGCTTCCTGCGACAGGTTGACCGAGTCGGTACGCATGTAGCTGATCAGGCCGACCGTGCCTTCGTCGCCGAGCGCCACGCCTTCGTACAGCTTCTGCGCGACCTGCATCGTCTTGCGCGTGGTAAAGCCGAGCTTGCGCGCGGCTTCCTGCTGCAGGGTGGACGTGGTGAACGGCGGCGCCGGGCGGCGCTTGCGCTCCTTGGCGCCGACGTCGGTGACGTGCAGCGAACCGTCGGCCGCGGCGGCGATGCGCGCGCGCGCGTCCTCGGCCGTGGCGGAATCGGTGATGGTGAACTGTTCGACCTTCTTCCCGTCCAGCTTCGACAGCTTCGCGGTGAAGGACTGCGAGGGATGCGCCACCTCGGCTTCCACCGTCCAGTATTCCCGGGCGCGGAACGCCTCGATCTCCTCCTCGCGCTCGACGATCATGCGCAGCGCCGGCGACTGCACGCGGCCGGCGGACAGCCCGCGCTGCACCTTGCGCCAAAGCACGGGCGAGAGATTGAAGCCGACCAGGAAGTCGAGCGCGCGCCGCGCCTGCTGCGCATCCACCAGCGGCATCGCGATCTGGCGCGGCTGCTGCATCGCCTCGCGGATGGCGCGCGGCGTGATCTCGGTGAACACCACGCGGTGCACCGGCTTGTCGCCGAGCAGGTTGCGGTCCTTCAGGATCTCGGCGATGTGCCAGCTGATCGCCTCGCCCTCGCGGTCCGGGTCGGTCGCCAGGTAGACGTCCTCGGCCGACTTCGCCGCCTTGGCGATGGCTTCGATGTGCTTCTGGTTCTTCTCGATGTCCTCGTACTGCATGCGGAAGCGCTGGTCGGGATCGACCGCGCCTTCCTTGGGCACCAGGTCGCGGACATGGCCGTAAGAGGCCAGGACGTGGAAGTCCTTGCCGAGGTATTTGTTGATCGTCTTGGCCTTGGCCGGCGATTCGACGATGAGCAGGTGCTTGGACATTCGGCGGAGGTTCCGGTGGGCGCCGCCGGGCGGCGCGCGCGTGTTTCGCAGAAGCCAACGCCCGGGGTGGAGGCCCCGGGCGTTCAGCTTGTTCCTTTTTACAGTGGAATCACGGCAGTGGCCGTGGTGTCAAGGATTGTCGATGGCGGGGGCTTCCGAAGGGCGGGACCGGGCAATGCCCGGGTCGCCCCGGGGAGGCGCCGGTTTCGCCTCCGATGTCCGGTGTCCCGGCGTTTTCCCGCTAACGAGTCGAAGCACGCCACCCGGCGCGCCAGGACAGGGAGATCCATCATGCACCAGCTTCGATTTTCGGCCACGGCGGCGAGCCTTGTGCTCGCGTGCGGCCTGTTGGCCGCCCCGGCGGAGACCAGGGCCGCGGCCGGCGCCACCACCGCCACCGGCTCCGCCTGCCAACAGGTGCTGCCGGGCAGCAACAGCAAACTCGCGTTCAAGGCGACCGGGGTCCGCAACGAATCGGCCACCACGGGCAGCTTCGTGGTTTGCCCCTTGCCATCGACCGTGACGTTCGGCAGCAATGTCTTCACCGATGTCTGGCTCCAGCTTTATTCCATCGACGGCGCCAGCCACGACGTGACCTGCACGGCGGTGACGGGCTTCCTGCTTTCCACCCTGCAGTATTCGAGCAAGACTTCCACGGTGTCCGGTTCGAACCAGGCCGTCCTCGAATGGACCGCCGCCGATTTCGGCGGATCCGCCGGCGGGCTGATCGGCGACAGCAACGCGTTCTCGGTGACGTGCGCGCTGCCCCCGCAAACCTTGATCCTCGCGGTCAACGGCTGGTTCCAATACTGACGGGCGGTCGAGGCCCCGAATGCACGAAAGGCGCCGTCTGGCGCCTTTTATGCGAATGCCGGCCTAATTGCCTCGACGCGGATTGCGTCCGTCAGTGCACCGGCTCGGGCTCGTCCAGGAACATCTGCGTCTCCATCCACGCATAGGCGGCTTCGCTGCCCGGCTGGTTGAACAGAACCATCAGGACGACCCACTTGAGGTCGTCCAGGTCGAGTTCCTCCTGGTCCAGCGCCATCGCCCGGTCCAGCACCAGTTCGCGCTGTTCCGGGCCGAGGATGCCCTGTTGTTCGAGGAACAGCAGGAAGCCGCGGCATTCCACGTCCAGCTTGTCGAGCTCGGGACCGAAATAGACCCGGGTGGGGCCATGCGCCCGGGTGGCGGCGACGGCCGGCCTCTGGTCGGCCAGGACGCCGAGCCAGTCGAAGGCCTTGTGGATTTCGGCGGTGCTGAAGCCGGCTTCGTTGAGTTCGGTAACCAGCGGTCCGTCGCGGAGGGCGGCTTCATCGCCCAGCGGCAACGGCGGGGCGGCATCTTCGGCGAAATAGTGTTCGAACAGGTAGAGCAGGACGTCCAGGATGCTCTCTTTCATTTCCCTCGGCCTGCGCCGCAACGGCGCGTCGATGGCACCTCGGGCGCCGTCGGGCTCCTGCCCGCCGGCGTCATGGCCCGCACCCGTCGAGGGCACCGGCCGCCGCCATCCCATGGTCGCCCATGGTCCACCGCGATGGCGGTCGCGGCGCATTCCCTGCGCCGCGCGCCAGGGCCGGGAACGCGCCCTCAGCGCTTGCGGGAATAGCGGCCGTGCTCCACGGAGACGCGGCCTTGCAGCTCCATTGCCAGCAGCATGGAGGACAGGTTGGCAGCCGTCAATCCGGTGCGTGAGACAAGTTGATCCATATCCGTTGGGTCGTGACCCAGGGCCTGCCACAAGCCGTGGGGGTCGCCGTCGGGGGAATCCGGGTCGCCCGGGGTCGGACGCAGGGCATGTTCCGGCGCGGACGCCTGTGCAAGGCGCCGTTCCAGGGCCATGCCCAGGCCGGTGGCCAGCGGTGGCAGGGCGGCGAGGATGTCGTCGGGCGATTCCACCAGCTGCGCCCCGTCGCGGATCAGCTGGTGGCAGCCCCGCGACAGCGGGTTGTCGATGGAGCCGGGAACGGCGAATACCTCGCGACCACAGGTCGCAGCTTGTTTCGCAGTGATGAGCGCGCCCGACTTCAGCCCGGCCTCGACCACCAGCGTCCCCAGCGCCAGCCCGGCCAGGATGCGGTTGCGGGCCGGGAACTGGCTGCGCCTCGGTGGAGTGCGGGGCGGGTATTCACTGACCACGATGCCGTTCGACGCGATGCGCGCCTGCAGCGGTGCCTGGGATGGCGGATAAGGCTGGCCGTGACCGGCCCCGAGGACTGCCAGGGTGAGCCCGCCGGCAGCAAGGGCGGCTTCGTGCGCTGCGGTATCGATCCCGCTGGCCAGGCCGCTGGCCACGCATACGCCCGCGCCTGCCAGCGTCGCCGCGAACTCGCGGGCATGGCGCGAGCCGCCGGCGCTCGGCCCCCGGCTGCCGACGACCGCGATCGCGGGGTGCCAGAGGCGTGCCGGTTCGCCGCTGACGAACAGGGCCAGGGGCGGGCTCGGGATTTCGCGCAGCAGCGGCGGGTAATCCTGATCCAGCCAGCCGACGAGGTGGTTGCCCTCGCGTTCGAGCCACGCGACGTCGCCGGGATCGATCGTGCGAGCGGCAGTGGGCAACGGGGCCGCGAACCCGCATTCCCGCCATGTGGACGG
>Ga0209023_10008758_pt1 | contig 10079 bp, 8 predicted proteins | sample LakOneMetagenome_FD_187468 | JGI IMG/M metagenome (GOLD analysis project Ga0209023, IMG submission 187468) | Freshwater and sediment microbial communities from Lake Erie, Canada (SPAdes) (version 2) | ecosystem: Environmental > Aquatic > Freshwater > Lentic | place: Lake Erie, Canada | collected...
CCGCACTCCCTTCTGCTGGACGAGGACACTACGGGGCACCAGGGCAATCGCTCCGAAGAGGAGTGCGGCTAGACCGTTCCAGAAAGACGTTCGCGGCATGGCGCGGAGGGTAGCAAGCCCGGCCGCCGAGCGCAAGGCGCGCGTGAACCGTCACACGCTGCGGCAGGGGCGAGGCGCGGGAGAGGAAGCGAGGCGACGCGTCGACGCGTTACGGACCGAGCCTATGGGTCTGGATGACGCCGTTCGGCGCGAGGACGACGGTCGCTCCAAACAGACCGCGACGGAACTGGCCCGGATCATCGAGCGCGCCCTGAATAAAGCGCAGGTCGCTCCAGCGAACGGTCGCCGTGCCGTCTTCCGAGACGACCGACCGCGCGGCCGGGAAGCGTGAGAACCCGAGGAAGACGCGCGCGGTTGGCGCCGAGGCTGCCGTGACGACGGCCGGCGTCCACTGATTCGGTACGTGCACCGAGAGCAACCGCGTGGCGAGGTGCGAGTCGTCTCGTGACGGGTCTGCGAGCAGATTCACGTCACGTACCTCGTAGCCGTTCGACAGCTGTGCGATGAGCCGCCAGGAAAACGGCGACAGGAAGTCGGGCATGGCCGCCAGTTCCACCAGACATCGTCCCGCGGCGCGGTCGCGCGGCGTTGTTTCGGGGAACCGCGGCCAGTGGTCGATGGTGCGGCTGGGAAGCACGGACTGCTCGCACCACCCGCCGAGACGCGGGCCAAACACTTCCGGTGCGCGCGCGATGGCCGCATGGTGCGTTGCGGCACGAAGCCCGTAGTTGGCGCCCATCAGCAGGAGCGCGATGGCCGCATTGCGGGTGCGACGCGCGGAACGATTCGGGTCTGTGGCCGGGGCTCTCGAGAACCAGAATCCTGCACCGAGAATCGCCAGCAGATAGATGTCGACGATCGGCATCCAGTCGAAGCCATACCACGTCCACGCAAACGGACTGAGCGGACGCGTGCCGTAGGACGTCGGCAGATCCATCAGCACGTGGCACACGATGCCGATCGCGGCGACCGCCCACAGCATCAGGAAGGACGCCTGCGCATCGGTGGTGTTGCGGTCCCAGCGCTTTCGTCCGAACCACACGACGGTCGCGACCAGCAGGCCGAGGCCGGCGACGCCGAGCAGGCCGTGCGTCGGACCGCGGTGGAACTCGAGGTAGTTGGCGGTGCCGCCCGCGGTGACAATGATGTCGACGTCGGGGGCGTTGGACGCCAGCAGGAGTGCGGCCGTGGTGCCGCGCCCGGCGCGCCCGAGCGGCGTCCGCGCGAGCGTGAGACCGAACAGGCTGTGCGTCAGATTGTCCAAGCGCCTAATATTACAAGATGAGAAAGTTCGGTCCCGTTCTCGCGGTTTCCCTGGCGCTTCTGCTCGTGCCGACGCAGGCCTTTGCGTGGGGTGCCGCCGCGCATCGGATGATCATGCAGCAGGCCATCGACCTGCTGCCGCCCGAGCTGAAGCCGTTTTTCGATCACTTCCGCGACGAGATCGTGCTGCGGGTCAACGACCCCGATCTGTGGCGCAACGTTCCGTGGGACGACGACGCCAACCACTTCGTCGATTTTGGCGTGCCCGAGTACGGCAAGCCGCCGTTCGCGGCGCTGCCGAGGGACTACGGCCAGGCGGTGCAGAAGTTTGGTGTGCGCGTGGTGAAGCGCAACGGCACGCTGCCGTGGCGCACCGAGGAGATGTACGGCAACCTGCGGCGCGGTTTCGAGGGCGTTGCGCGCAACAACCCGTACGCGATCTCTGACGTCACACTGTTCACGGCAGTGCTCGCGCACTACCTGCAGGACGCCACGCAGCCCTTTCACGCCAGCGACAACTTCGACGGCGCGCAGACCGGCAACAACGGCATCCACTCGCGATTCGAGCGCGACCTGTTCGAGAAGTTCGGTGGCAGGCTGCATCTCGCCGGTCCGCCTCCCACCGCACTGACCAACCCGCGCGACTTCTCGTTCGACACGTTGATTACCAGCTACGGTCTGGTTGACGGCATTCTCGCGGCCGACAAGGCAGCCGTCGGGAACAAGGACACCTACGACGACGAGTACTTCGAGACGTTCTTCACAGCTGTGCAGCCGACGCTCGAGCAGCAGCTGTCGGCAGCGATTCGCTCGACGGCCGGCATCATCATCGGTGCGTGGGAACAGGCAGGCCGTCCGAAGATGTACACAGAGCAGCCGCGGCCTCCGCAGCGCGTGCGCCGGTAAACGGTGCGAGTACACCTGCTGCCGCTCGGGCGCGGCAGATTCGAACTCTACGCTGAACCCGTCGAGACCGCGAACGATCCGCCCGCTCATGATGCTGGCTGGATTCGGCACGCGCTTCATCGCGCCGGCGAGCAGTGGCGGCATCTCGTGGACGCCGCGCGTCTCGACCAGGCCACGACACGACTCGCGAAGTGGCGTGATGCGGTGATCTGCCGTCTGGCCAACTCCATCGAAGAGCAGCGGACCATGTGGATGCTGCGCTCCACAGACGACGTAGAGATGTGGTTTCCGGCGGACCTGACGGCTGACTCAGCGCGCGAGATCCTGATGGCGCGCCTGGCCACGGCGCGCCGTTTTCACGGGATTCGCTTCGCGATCTACCTCGTGCTCTTCGTGGCCTCAGGCATCCTTTTCTTCGTGCCCGGTCCGAACATCGTCGCCTACTACCTTGGGTTTCAGGCGTTCGGACACCTGCAGTCGTGGCTTGGCGCCAGGCGGGGCATTACGACGGTGACGTGGACGCTCGTGCCGAGCGATGACCTGGCTGAGTTGACGGGGCTGGCGGCGCAGTCTCGGGCGAGCCGAAACACGCGGATCGTCGCGATCGCCGAACGCCTCGGTCTGCCCAGGCTTCCGGCGTTCTTCGAGCGCGCCGCCGGGTAAAAACCTGCGTGTTATACTCCCGCGGATCCCCTTGAAGCTCAAAGAATTAGCCGAACATCTGCAGGCCCGCGTCATCGGCGACGGCGACATCGACATCAGTCGTGTGAACGGTATTGAACAGGCCGGGGCGGGCGATTTGTCCTTCATCGCCAATCCCAAGTACCAGGGCTTTCTCGAGACGACGCGCGCTTCGGCCGTGCTGGTCGCCCCTGGGACGCCGGTGAGAGAAGGCGGACCCGCGCTGGTCGAATGTGAACGGCCGTATCTCGCGTTCGCGCAGGCACTCGGTCTGCTGCTCGACGCGACCCTGCCGCAGCCAGGCATTGCGGCGACGGCGGTTGTGGCGGCTGACGCGTCGCTTGGGGAGCAGGTGTCTGTCGGTGAACTCGCCGTGATTGGTGCCGGCGCTCGCATCGGTGCCAGAACCGTCATCTTCCCCGGGGTCATCGTCGGTCCGGGCGCGCAGATTGGTGACGACTGTGTGCTGCACGCGCGCGTGTCCATTCGCGAGCGCGTCGAACTCGGTCACCGCGTCGTCGTTCAGGACGGGGCGGTCATCGGCAGTGACGGCTTCGGGTTCGTCCGCCAGCCTGACGGCACGCACCTGAAGATTCCGCAGCACGCCGCCGTGGTCATCGAAGACGACGTCGAGATTGGCGCCAACACCGCGATCGATCGTCCCGCCGTTGGTGAGACGCGCATCCGCAAAGGCACGAAGATCGACAACCTGGTGCAGATTGCCCACGGTGTGCGTGTGGGTGAGCGCGTCCTCTTCGCCTCGCAGGTCGGCATTGCCGGCAGCACGATCGTGGAAGACGACGTCGTGCTCGCAGGACAGGTTGGTGTGGCTGGTCACCTCACGCTTGGTAAGGGCGTGATTGCGACGGCGCAGACCGGCATTCCCAATTCAGTAGACGCAGGCACGTTGATTTCCGGCTATCCCGCGATTCCCAATCGCGACTGGCTGAAGTCATCGGCGATCTTCCGTAACCTGCCCGCGCTCAAGAAACGCGTTGTGGAACTCGAGCAGCGCATCGCGGAGCTCGAGGAGAAGTTAGAGGCATGTCGTCCCCCATCAGCAGACTGATTGCTCGCATCGGCGTCGCCGCATGCCTGCTCAGCCCGGCCAGTACGGCACTCGCGCAGAGCCAGAATCCCCATCCCATCGCTGACCCGCCACTCAAAGCCGACTTCATGCCGCGCTTCGACTGGAAGATGTCGGCGGCGCTCCTGGGGCATCCGGATCAGCGGTTCACCTGGGATACCCATTGGGCAGGGGACTTCGATCTCTTCAGTTACCCGAAGGGGCGAGCCTCGTTCCTGGCCGACTATCAGGCGCTGCTCGGGAGTGAGTTCCGTCCGTTCGATCCCTACCAGAGCAACTATCTACTCGAAGCGTCGGGCTCGTTCTTCGTCGGCAAGACGGAGGTGGTGGGCGTCCTCAGTCACATCTCGCGACATCTGGGCGACCGTCCGAAGCGCATCGCGGTTGCAGAGAACTCGCTCGGACCGCGCATCATGCGGCGGTTCGGCAGTGATGCCAACTCGTTCGATGTTCGCGTCGATATCCGCAAGGTCATCGAGAAGGCGTACGACGACTACACCTGGATCGATCAGCTGGATCTCGCCGCACGTCATCGACTGACGCCGCGCAACACGCTGTTCGGGCGGGCCTACGGAGAGCTGATTCCCGTGGACCGGCTGGTGGCCGGGCGTGGAACGCAGCGCGGCGGCAAGGTCGAGGCTGGCGTGAAGGTGCAGGGCGGCAGTGGCGCCATGGAGTTCTTTGCTGGCGGCGAGCAGATGATTGACGCGGACCCGCTGGACCGGCAGCCTCGCCGCTGGGCCTATATCGGCTTCCGCCTCCTCGGCAGATAAGCAGACCGCAGTGAACGGCGCCGGCCGCTGCACAGCCTCGCCCATCTCGAGCGCGGCGTCGAGTAACGCACCCGGTTTGCCGTGGGGCACGGGGTAGAATCGCGAGATGAGTCGCAGTCCGCTCCGCGCCGTGCTCGTCTCGACGCTGCTGACATTGATCGGTCTGCCGGCCCGGGCCGCGGTTCCGCCTCCAAAGCTTCAGTACGACATCTCCACGCTGCCCAACGGGCTGACGGTGGTGCTCTCGGAGGACCACTCGACACCCATCGTCCACGTGGGTGTCTACTACCACGTTGGCTCGAAGAACGAGAAGAAGGGACGCACCGGGTTCGCGCACCTCTTCGAACACATGATGTTCAAGGGGTCGAAGAACGTCGGACCGGAAGAGCACACGTCGGTTATCGCGTCAGTCGGCGGACAGAGCAACGCCTACACGACCGACGATGAGACGGTGTTCTGGCAGACGCTGCCGTCGCAGTACCTGCCGCTCGCCGCGTGGCTCGAGGCCGACCGCATGGCCACGCTGCGCGTCGATAAGGACACGTTCATCACCGAGCGCGAGGTGGTGAAGGAAGAGCGCCGCATGCGCGTCGACAACCAGCCGTATGGTCGCCTGAACGAAATCATCTACGAGCAGGCGTTCACGACGCACCCGTACAAGCACCCGACCATCGGGAGCATGGAGGATCTGCAGGCGGCGTCCATTGACGATGTACGTGAGTTCTACCGGACCTACTACGTGCCGGAGAACGCGACGTTGGTCATCGTGGGTGACTTCGAGACGGCGCAGGCCAAGTCGATCGTGAATCAGTACTTTGGCCGCGTGCCGAAGGCCGAGCATCCGGTTCCGCGCGACATCCCGAAGGAACCGCCGCAAACGGCCGAGAAGCGGGTGACCCTCCAGGAGCCCTGGCCGCTGCCAGCCGTGGTGGTGGCCTATCACATCACCTTCGACGGGCATCCGGACTCGTATCCGCTGCACATCGCATCGAAGGTGTTGTCTGATGGGCAGAGCGCGCGGATCTACCAGAAGCTGGTCTACGAACGGCAACTCGCGGTCAGTGCGTTCGGCGGCGCAAATCTGATCGAAGATCCGAATCTGTTCTACGCGGTCGCCATCGTGCAGCCGGGACAGACGCCCGACGATGCCACGAAGGCCCTCATTGCGGAACTCGAGCGCCTGAAAGCCGAGCCGATCTCCGACCGTGAGCTCGAGCGAGCGAAGAACCAGTTCGCACGCGATTACATCCTCGGCCGGGAGTCAGATCAGCAGAAAGCCCTGCAACTGGCGCACGCCGTGGTCATTCACAACGACATCACCACCGCCGACGGCGAATTCGAGATCTTCCAGAAGATCACCGCGGCCGACGTCCAGCGTGTGGCGCGCACGTATTTCACGGAGCAGAACCGCGTGGTCATCACCATCCTGCCGTCGAGCCAGACTGTGGCAGGAGGCGCACGATGAGGCGGCTGATCGTCGCCAGCGCTGTGATGCTGGCGGCAGCGACTTCAGCAGGCGCGCAAGACCGCAACTGGCCGAGCGAGCGTCGACCAGAGCCGCTGGCCGCGCATGACGTGCGGTTTCCACCCTATGAGATGCGCACCCTGGAGAACGGCCTGCGTGTCGTAGCGGTGCTGCATCACGAGCAGCCAGTCGTCAGCATGCGGCTCATCGTTCGGGCGGGCGCCGCACAAGACCCGCGCGACAAGGCTGGCCTCGCCGAACTCGCGGCATCGTTGCTCGATCAGGGCACGACGACGAAATCTGCCCAGCAGATGAACGACGAGATCGATTTCATGGGCGGTGAAATGGGCGCCGGCGCCGGCACCGACATGACGTTCCTGAATGTGCTGGTCATGCGCGACGGCGTGGAAGACGGCCTCCGCATGCTGTCGGACATGGCGCGCAAGCCGGCCTTTGCGCCGGACGAGATCGAGCGACAGCGGCAGCAGGCGCTCTCGACGCTGCGGGTGAACTTCGAGTCGCCGGAGTTCATCGCCAACGCCGTCTTCGATCGCCTGGTGTACGGCTTCCATCCCTACGGCCTGCCGGAGAACGGCACGCCGAAGACACTCGCCAGCATCACGCGCGACGACCTGGTGTCCTTCCACGACCGCTACTTCGTTCCGAACAACGCGATTCTGGCCGTGGTCGGTGACCTGAGCGCCGCCGATGCGTTTTCGCTCGTGCAGAAGGTATTCGGCAGCTGGGAGCGCCAGGAGGTGCCGGCGCAAGCGACACTCGCTCCGCCCGATCCGACCAGGCGAGTCATCGTCATCAACAAGCCGGACGCCGTGCAGACCGAGGTGCGCGCTGGTCACATTGGCATCAAGCGAAACCACCAGGATTACATGGCGCTCGACATGACGCTGCGCATCCTGGGCGGGGAAGGCGCCAATCGGCTGCACCAGGTCCTGCGCACCGAACGCGGGCTCACCTACGGTGCGAAGGCCGATATGGATACGCTGCTCGAGTCCGGCGACTTCGAGGCGTCCACCAACACGCGTTCTGAGGCGACCGGCGAGGTGCTTCGCTTGATGGTGGACGAGTTCTGGCGTCTGCAGCGCGAGCGGGTCAGCGAACGCGAGTTGTCTGCCGCGCAGGCGTACGTGGCGGGCAGCTTTCCCATCACCATCGAAACCCCGGACGCCATCGCAACGCAGGTGCTCAACGTGCTCTTCTACGGGTTGCCGGTTGAGCAGCTGCAGACGTTTCGTGAGCGCGTGAATGCAGTCAAACCGGACGACATCGAGCGCGTGGCGCGCTACTACCTCCGCCCTGATCGTTTGTCGATTGTGCTCGTCGGCAACGCCGCGGCGTTTGTGCCGCAACTGCGCCGCGTGGGATTCGACACTGTCGAAGTGATCGACATGGCAGACCTCGATCTGATGGCGGCGGATTTTCGCGTGCCCGGCTCGCAGGGACGCACCGGTGGCCTTCCGACGCCGACTCGCGGACGCGCACCCGGCGGCGCACGCGTGAATGCTGCACCACAGATCCCGCCCGCCTACACAGCTGCGAGCACGCAGGCGGTGGGGCAGTCGGCTCCCAACGACGATGCGCGACGAGCGCGGGAACTGCTCGACAGAATGATTGCCGCGAAGGGCGGCCTCGAACGCCTTCGCGCGGTGAAGAGCCTCGTCGTGACGACACGGGCGCGAGCTCTGGGCCCGAACGCGCCTCGCGAGGATGCGAACACCGTCACCACGATCGAGTATCCGAACCACGTGCGCGTCGAGTCGCGGATTCGTGGCACCGAGGTGGTGCAGGTCTACGACGGCACGCGTGCCTGGGTGCGCGACCCGAACGGGACGCACGACGTGCCCGAGCGGATGCTTCGCGATTTCGCCGACGGACTCCGTCGCGACACGCTCGCGGTGCTGTTGGCGGCGGCCGACGGCAAGGTCCGCATTCGGCGACTGAGCGACGCGAAGGACGAATCCGGCGCCACACGCCAGGCGCTGGAGTTCTCGGGGCCTGACCTCGAGCCGATGGTGATGTACGTGGACTCCGAGACGGGACTCGTCACGAAGCAGACGTATGTGGCCGGAGGGATGGGGCAGCCGCTGGTCGAAGAAGTCTTCTCTGATTACCGCGTCGTCGACGGTGTGCAGTTCACGTTCGCTGCCAGTGTTCGTGTGGGTGGACAGCCGGCGCTCGAACGCACGGTGACCGACCTGAAGGTGGGCGGACCACTCAATCCTTCGTTGTTCACGCGTCCGGCCCCTTGAGTCTTCGTCTCCTGCTCTCGTGCGGCGAGACGTCGGGCGATATGTACGCCGGCGCACTCACACGCGAACTTCGTCGTCTTGTTCCTGATCTGGAGATTGCCGGGCTCGCGGGTCCCGAGTTTGCCAGCGCTGGCGGCCGCGTCATCGAGGACTATCGCGGTCTGTCGGTGACGGGCTTCACCGAGATCGTGTCGGCGGTGCCTCGACTTCGCGCCGCGAAAGCACGACTGCTCGCCGAGGCCAGCGCGCAGCGTCCCGCGGCACTTATCGCGATCGATTACTTCGGTTTCAATGGCCGTCTGGCCCGCGCCGTGCGAGCGATGGGGATTCCGGTCATCTACTACATCAGCCCGCAGATTTGGGCGTGGCGCTCTGGGCGAATCAAGCTGCTGCGCGAGGTCACGTCGCGGATGCTCGTGATCTTTCCCTTCGAAGCGCAGATCTATCAGGACGCGGGCGTGCCCGTCGAGTTCGTCGGGCATCCGCTCATCGATCTCGCGCGTTCAGATGTCGGGCGACAGGCGCTGCTGGAACGGGTGGGGCTCGATCCGACTGCGCCGACCGTTGCGATTCTGCCGGGCAGCCGGCGCAGCGAACTCACGCGTATCCTGCCGACGCAGGTCGAAGCGGCAAAGATCATCCTCGGGCAGGCGCCACGGACGCAGTTTGTGTTTGCGCGCGCTCCGCACCTGGATGACACGCTGTTCGCGCCAGCGCGCGGACTGGCACGCTCGGCCATCGTGCAGGGCGACACCGACGCCGTGCTGGCTGCGAGCGACGTTGTGCTCACAGCATCGGGCACGGCCACAGTGCAGGCAGCGCTTCACGGCAAGCCGATGGTGGTGGTGTACCGCGTGTCGCCGCTCGAGTACCGCATCGGCCGTCGATTCGTGAAGCTGGACACCTTTGCGATGGTGAACCTCATCGCCGGACGTCCCGTGGTTCCCGAGCTGATTCAGGACGGGTTCACGGCCGAAGCCACAGCCTCCGAAGTGCTGTCTCTGTTGACCGACCATCAGCGCTCGACCGACATGCAGAACGCGCTGGTGCGCGTGCGCGAACAACTCGGTGGACCTGGCGCGAGCCGGCGCGCCGCTGAAGCCATACTCCGAACCATAGGGGCGTTATGCGACACACCATCCTGACGACACTTGCTGCTGTCTGCCTGCTGGCACTGCGTGCGGAAGCGACCGTCCTCGTGCCCGCTGACCTGAGCGAACTGGCGCACGATGCCCAGGTCATCGCGAGAGGTGCGGTCGTCGCGGTTGACGCACGGTGGACAGACGACCGGCGGACGATCGAGACGGTCGTGACGCTGGCACCCGAGAGCTACCTGAAGGGGCAGCTTGGCGACACGGTGCAGTTTCGCGTGCCAGGCGGCCGACTGGGGCGGCTGCGCAACGTGGTGATGGGCGCGCCGCAGTTTCTCGTGGGACAGCGGGTGATTGTGTTCCTCGGCACGGACGGTCCGCGCGTGCCTCACATCATCGGGCTGAATCAAGGTGTCTACCGAGTGGGCGTGTCGACCGGTGGCTCCGCTGTCGTGTCTCCGCCGCCGGTGATGCCGGGGACGAGCG
>Ga0209023_10008759_pt1 | contig 10079 bp, 6 predicted proteins | sample LakOneMetagenome_FD_187468 | JGI IMG/M metagenome (GOLD analysis project Ga0209023, IMG submission 187468) | Freshwater and sediment microbial communities from Lake Erie, Canada (SPAdes) (version 2) | ecosystem: Environmental > Aquatic > Freshwater > Lentic | place: Lake Erie, Canada | collected...
CCCCCTGCCGGTACCGGCGCAGCAATCGCGGCCATTCGGCACGATTTTCGACCGTCAGCTGTGGCGGCGGGATCGGCGATTCTCCATCGTCGGTGTGGAACCGCTCGACCAGCTCCGGCTGCGCGGCGAGCGTGGTCAGTGCGAAATCGCTGGCGACGGCGAGCGCGCCGAGGCGTTCGACGAAGGCCGCGTCGCTACGCCACGGCGCATCGGCCGGCAACGAGGCCAGCCTGCGCGCGATCAACGGTGCGAACCGATCCATGCCGCGATTGTGGCATTCCCGCGGGGACGCGGCCGGCCTACGCCGCGGTCGACACAGGACCGTCGCAATCGATGACGCCGTGACGGGGATGACTTAACCTCAACGCATGCAGGTGGGTCAAGACCTACCCTATTCGTTTTCGACGAAAAAAATCATGGCGACCATGCACACATCTTCTCGTCGCCTTCGAATCGCCACGACACAATTACGTTCGTCTTTTGATCTACCTCGTAGAAAACTACGCATTTCCTTCCATCGACTCTCGATCCTGCGTGTAGCAATTCGATTTCTTTATTTCCATTCGGAAGGAAGCGTTCTGCAACAATTTTCTGAGGGTAGCGCGCAATTGAAGTGAACGGATCATCAGCACGCTTTCCCACCTGACCGCCATAGTTGTGCTCGAAATTCTCATGCGGCCATTCCGCCCAACTGGCGCATCCAGACGCCAGCAAGGCAATCACCATTAGCGCAGACAGCTTCGTCATCTCAGTCGCCTCCTGGCGTCGCCCCGAGGTAGGCAACGGCATACCCGAAAAGGAAAGGGCCGGCGGGCCACGGTCACCGCCGCGATTGTGGCATTCCACCCGCGTCGCTATCGTGCCTGCATGAGCGAACTGCAGGATCTCGTGGCGCTGCTCCGCGCCGAAACCCCGCTGCTGGTGATCGAAACGCCCGACGAAGCGCGGGTGGTCGAGTTGTTCCGGCAATCGATGGCCTATGCGTGGCGCGCGCAGTACCGCTGGTCGGTGACCGAGGGCCTGCGCCGCTTCGACCTCGACCACGAGGAGGACAGCGGCATCGCGCCCGACTTCGGCGCGACCCTCGCCGCGATCCGCGATGCCGGCCAGCGCGGCACCTACCTGCTGCTGGATGCGCAGCCCTACCTCGGCTACGCCAATTACCAGCGCATGCTGCGTGACATCATCCAGCGCAACGGCACCAAGTCGCACGTGCTGGCGCTGATCGGCACCAAGGTGGAACTGCCGGAATCGCTGGCGCCGTTCGCGGTGCAGTTCGCCCCGCGCCTGCCGGACGTGGCCGCACTGCTGAAAATCGTGCAGGAGGAGGCGCGCCGCTACGCCGCCGAGAATGGCGGGCGCCAGGTCACCTTCGACCGCGATGCGGTGAAGCAGATCGTGCGCAACCTGCGCGGCCTGAGCGAGACGGACGCGCGGCGCATCGCCCGCCAGCTGATCTTCGGCGACGGCGTGCTCGACGCGAACGACCTGCCGGAACTGGCACGGCTGAAGTTCGAGCTGCTCAACCGCAGCGGCCACCTGCATTACGAATTCGACACCGCGCGCTTCGCCGACGTCGGCGGCGCGAAGCGATTGAAGCAATGGGTGCAGCAGCGCCGCGACGCTTTCCTGCAGGACCCCCCGCCCGAGGGGCTGGAGCCTCCCAAGGGCGTGCTGCTGCTCGGCGTGCAGGGCTGCGGCAAGTCGCTGCTGGCGAAGGCGGTGGCCGGCGGCTTCGGCGTGCCGCTGGTACGGCTGGATTTCGGCACCCTGTACGACAAGTACCTCGGCGAAACCGAGAAAAACCTGCGCGCGGCGCTGGATTCGACCGAACAGCTCGCGCCCTGCGTGCTGTGGATCGACGAGATCGAGAAGGGCCTGGCCGCCGGCAGCGGCGAGGGCGACGGCGGCCTGTCGCGGCGCGTGCTCGGCTACCTGCTGACGTGGATGGCCGAACGCAAGTCGCGGGTGTTCCTGGTCGCCACCGCCAACCAGGTGCAGGACCTGCCCGCGGAACTGCTGCGCAAGGGTCGCTTCGACGAGATCTTCTTCGTCGACCTGCCCGATGCCGCGACCCGCGCCGAGATCTTCGCCCTGCACCTCGACCGCCGGAAGCTGCCGCGCGACCGCATCGATGTATCCGCGCTGGCGACGGCTTCCGAAGGCTTTTCCGGCGCGGAAATCGAACAGGCCATCGTCAGCGCGCTGTACGCCACGCATGCCTCGAAGGCCGAACTGGATACGGCAGCGCTGCTGCAGGCCCTGCACGACACGCGGCCGCTGTCGGTGCTGATGGCCGAAAAAGTGCAGGCGTTGCGGGCATGGGCGCTGCCGCGCACGGTGCCGGCCGATTGATCCTTTGGCGCAGGCAATAAAAAAGCCCGCTTCGACCGAAGTCTCAGCGGGCCTGCTCCCTCCCCCACGTCGGGATGCGGTTTGATCGTGAAGGAAGCGTTAGCCGCTGTGCACGCTGCACTGCAAAATTAAACCGCTGCGTACACATTCGTTCCCCGGCGGGAACGTGACCGGCTGCGCAGAACCTGCGCCAGCCCGAGCCGCGCGCCCACGGCGGCCGCGGCGATTTCGCCCGATTCGCAGCCGCCTTCCATGAAGCCCTGGGTCTCCAGCGCACAGTGTTCGCCTGCGAAATGCAGGCCACCGACCGATTCGCCGATGGCCCCGCGCAACGCCGACCACTGTCCCGGTTGGAAGCAGGCGTAGCTGCCCTGCATCCACGGATGCGTCGGCCAGTGCATGCGCACCTCGCGCGCGCCGCTGCGCGCCGCGGCGACGCCGGGGAACAGCCGTTCGAGGTCGGCGACCGCGCGTGCGGCCTGGTCCGCGGCGCTGCCCACGCCGAGTTCGACGCCATGATTCCCGCCGGTGAAGTTGGTGAGGATGCCGGCGTTGCCGGGCTGCTTGCGCGAGGTTTCCCACGTGGTCTGGAACGCGAGGTCGCTCATCGATGCGCCGTTCGCGCCATGCGCGCGCCAAGGCCGCTGATCGAAGCCGATCATCAGTTTCGCGTTCGTGCCGTAGCCGAGTTCGGCGATCGCGCGACGCTTCGCCCCGGGCATGTCCACGTCGATGCGCACCTTGCGCAGCAGGGTGAACGGCAACGCGAGGATCACCTGCTTCGCGCGCACCTCGCGCGTGGCCGTGCCGCTGCGGAACGCGAGCACGAAACCGTCGCCATCGCTGCGCACGGCTTCGAGCGCATGCCCGGTTTCGATCGCATCGTCCATGCGCGCGGCGAGTGTTTTCGGAACGCGATCGTTGCCGCCGCGCACGTGCGAGCGTTCGTCGCTTTCGCCGAACACCTTGAACGCATCGGCGTCGGTGCCGATGAAGGTGAGCAGGTTCAGCGCCGATTGCTCGCCGCACTCCAGCCCCATCTCGGTGGTGTAGGCGACATCGAGCAATTTGCGCAGCCAGCCGTCGACGCCGTTGCGGTCGAACCATTGCGCGATGCTGATCGAATCCAGTTCGCGGAACGCCGGGTTCGCATCGCGATAGTCGTAGTCGCCATCGCCGGCAGCGGCGAGATCGCGCTCGATCGCCGCGGCCACCGGCACGAAGGCGCGCACGATCTCCTCCTCGCCGATGGCGCGGCCATCGAAATACCAGGTATCGCGATCCGCGTCGCCTTCGAGCAGGTCGTCGAGCGGCAGGCCGAGCTCCGCCGCCAGCGCGCGCAGGCGCACGTGGCCGGTGTCGATCAGCTCGCCACCGAGTTCCACCACCTGCCCGTCGGGAAAGAAATTCGCGAGGCTGAACATGCGTCCGCCGATGCGGTTCTGCGCTTCGTACACGCGCACGCGCACCCCCTGCTGGCGCAGCCGCCACGCCGCGGTGAGGCCGGCGATGCCGGCACCGACGATGGCGACTTCCTCGCCCTTCGCCTGCATCGGGTTCGGCATCGATTTGCAACCGGCGAGCACCAGCGCCGCGCCGCTGCCCTGCAACAGGCGGCGCCGGGTCAGGTCGACGCGACGCTCGTACGCGAGGTCGAGCAGTTCGTCCAGCGGTTGCGGCGCGTGCAGCGAGGCGCGCGCGATCCGCGCGGCGCGTTGCAGCAGGTGGGCGAGTGGTGTGCGAGCCATGGTGTTCCCTCCGGTGTCATGGGAACACCACGCAAGCCGGGGCGCGCAGGGGACAGCTCATCCGGGCAAGCCGATGATGCCACCGGTCCGTCACGATCGACCACTGGTCGCCGATTTAGCCGAAGCGGCGGTGCGGGTAGGACTTTTTCGATGGATCGCCTACCGATATCGGAGTAATAGCCGATCCGGGGAAGTCGTGGAAATACGCTGGCCCCACAAACAGGGGAGACGTCGGCACAAGCAGCGCCGGTCCAATCGGCAAGGAGAGAATCAATGGCTACTTCACGTCCAGGAGGTCTGCAACACACTTTCGGAAACCTGCGACAGCTAATGGAAGCCAGCCTACGCACCGCCGCAATCACGCTGGCGCTGATTTGCCTCATGCCTGTCGCTCATGTTCAGGCCCAAGCCTCAGAGGAATCAGGAGTGAGGGACATCCGTAGCCTCAATGCCACGGAGAAGCAGCAGTTGCTTGAGAAAATCCGCCAGAGGCTGAAACGTGACTTCGGGGCGACCAAGCCCTTCCCAGGTCAGGTCGCATTCGTTCCGTACAAATTGAAATTCAAGACAGAGGCCAGCAATGAGGTTCTGGTAATGGATTTCGGTCCAGTGAACGGGCCGCAATTGCGGGGGGTTGACCAGTCGGAATTTGCAGCGCAACTAGATAGCATCCTCGTTTCATTTTTCGATGAATTGGGTATTTCGTACCCGGCATTCAGATATGAATATAACGGGCATGACTGGTACTACTACCATCCGGAAGCTGAGCAGGAAGACAGACAGCACCAGCTGGAGTACGAGCGACACATGCAACAAAAAGGTGGCGAAGCAGCCATACCACCTCAAGGCGCCAAGGTCGTGGTTAGTACCACGCATGGATGCTGCCTTCGCATCAAAGCCAACGCATGACCCGCAATCAATCCGGCCTCGGCCCCTTGCGCAAATCCTTCAGGATCTCGCGCGCCGCATTGCGCCCCGGCAGGCCGGTGACGCCGCCGCCCGGATGGGTGCCGGAACCGCAGAGATAGAGGTTCTTGAACGCGCCCCGGTATGCGCCCTGCCCCAGCAGCGGACGTGCGCTGAACATCTGGTCCGGGCCGAGCGCGCCGTGGAAGATGTCGCCGCCGAGCAGGCCGATGCGGCGTTCGAGGTCGAGCGGCGATAGCGCTTCGTAACCGATCACGCTGCGCGCGAAATTCGGCGCGTAGTCGTTCACGGTATCGATCATCAGCTTCGCCACCGTGTCGCGGTGCGCGTCCCAGCCGCCGTCCACCTCGGGGTTGACCTGCTGGCAGAACAGGCTGGCGACGTGCTGGCCTGCCGGTGCGAGCGTGTCGTCGAGCGTGGAGGAAATCACGACCTCGACGATGGGTTTGCGCGCCCAGCCGGCGTTGTGCGTTTTCGATTTCGCATCGAAATAGGCCTGCTCGAAATACTGCAGCGACGGCCCGACCAAAATGCCGCTCTGGTGGTGCGGCTGCAGGTTGGTGCCCGGCATCGCGGTGAAATCTGGAAGTTCGCTCAACGCGACGTTCATGCGGAACGTGCCCGAACCGCAACGGTAACGCTCGATGCGCAACGCGGTGTCGTCGTCGAGTTGCGGACGTTCGACCAGCTTGGTGTACAGCAGCTTCGGGTTGAGGCTGCTGGCGATGGTGTCCGCACGCAGTTCGCGGCCGTCGGCAAGGGCGACGCCGACCGCCTTTCCGTCTTCGATAATGAGTTTCGCGATTTCCGCATTGGTTTCGATCGCGACGCCGCGCGCCTCGCATTCCTTGCGCATCGCCTGCGTGATCGCGCCCATGCCGCCGATGGCATGGCCCCAGGTGCCGGACTTGCCGTTCACTTCGCCGAACAGGTGGTGCAGCAGGACGTAGGCGCTGCCGGGCGTGTACGGGCTGGCGAAATTGCCGACCACCGAATCCCAGCCGAGCGTGGCCTTCAACGGCTCGCCCTCGAAATAGTGGTCGAGCAATTCGCCGGCGGACTTGGTGAACAGATCGAGCAGGTCGCGGCGGCCGCGCAGGTCGAGGTGCCTGAGCCGCTTCGCCAGCGCGTAGGAGTTCAGCCAGTCGGCGAAGGCGATGCGGTCGCCGATGTTGGGCGGCGTCATGTGGATGACTTCGCGCAGCACCGCGACCACGCGGTCGAGCATCGCGTTGTAGTCGGCCCAGCGCGCGACGTCGCGTTGCGAGAACTTGGCGATCTCGCTTTCGGTCAGGCCGCCGCCGAGGCGGAAGCTGCGTCCGTCCGGCAACGGCAGGAAGTTGGAATACGGGCGTTCGGCGATGCGCAGGCCGTGTTCGTGCAGGCGCAGGTCGCGGATCACCTTCGGATTGAGCAGGCTGACCGTGTAGCTCGCCACCGAATTGCGGAAGCCGGGATGGAACTCCTCGGTCACCGCCGCGCCGCCGACGAGGTGCCGGCGCTCGAGCACGCGCACCTTCAATCCGGCCGCGGCGAGGTAGGCGGCGCAGACCAGGCCGTTGTGGCCGCCACCGAGGATGAGGACGTCGTCGTTCGCGTTCATCGGGCGATTGTAGGGGTGGATGTCGACTACAGTGGCCGCGCGTCCAAGCCCGCGACCGCCGAACGGTCGTCCGCGCAGCGGTCTGTATCAACCCGCGTTCGAGCCGGGTTCCGGCAATCCCGCTTTCCTGCAGAACGCCGCGAAACGCGGGTCGTCCTTGTAGTGCAGCAGGAAGGGGTCGAACAGCAACAGGCTGATGCCCGGGTCGCGGGAATCCCAGGCGCGATCCAGCCACTCGAACGCCTTGTCCGGGTCATTCCTCAGCGCATAGACCTCCGCGATCTGGTACGGGGCGACATCGGCGTCGGCCGCGATCAGGGTCTTCAGCGCAAGATCCGCGGCGCGACGATCGCCACCGGCCTGCAATGCCAGCGCCAGGGCTGCGTTGCGCCAGGAAGATCCCGCGGGCTCCTGTCGTGCCGCGATCAGGGCCGCCGTGGGATCGCCGCTCAGGATCTCGATGATCGCCAACTGTTCGTGGAGGGATGCGGCCTGCGGCTCCAGTTCGATGCCCTTCTCGACCGCTGCCTTCGCTTCTTCGAGGCGACCTGGCATGGAAAGATAGCGGGCAAGCAACAAGTAGGCTCCCGGACGCCGCGGATCGGTCTCCAGCGTACGCCGCGCCACGTCGATGGCCTCTTCGCGCCGCCCCCTTGCCGCCAGCAGGAAAGCCAACCGGAACTCCGCGGTGCTTTCGCCCGGAGCCAGCTGCAAGGCGCGCCTGATCGAGGTTTCGGCCGCCGCCCAGTTGAAATCCGCATAAGTGAGCAGGTAGGCCTGGTTGCTGTGGGCCAGCGCCAACTGCGGATCCAGTGCCAGTGCGGTGTCGATCGCGGCGCGTGCGTTTGCGTAGGCTTCCTGCCGGCGCGCGCCACCCAGCAACCCCGTGGCCATGCGCGCCCATGTCTGCGACAAGGCGGCATAGGCGCTGGCGTAACGCGGATCGAGATCGATCGCCTTGCGATAGTGGCCGATCGCGTCGCGGAAGCCGGCTTCCGAGCCGTGCCCGGTAGCGAAGGTGCCTTGGAGGTATTCGCTGTAGGCCTGCAGGTTGCCGCTGGGCGGGCGGTCGCTCTGCACCACGACGCCATCGCCGACCAGCAGCTTCGCCTTCAGCGCACCAGCCACGGCCGCGGTGATGTCGTCCTGCAACTCGAACAGGTTCTTGTACGGCCGGTCGTAACGTTGCGACCACAGGGTACTGCCATCGACCGCCTTGACCAGTTCCGCCGTCACGCGAACCTCGTCGCCCGCGCGACGCACGCTACCTTCCAGGAGATGCGCGACGCCGAGCTTGTCGCCGATGGTGCGTGCATCGTCCCTGCTGTCGCGGAACTGGAATGCGGAGTTGCGGCTGATGACCTTCAGGCCGGCGAACTGCGACAGCGCGGTGATCAGGTCCTGCGACAGACCATCGGAGAAATATTGCTGGTCGTGGTCGCCGCTGTCGTTGGCGAACGGCAGCACGGCGATCGATTTCGGATCGGCGGGTGCGGCAGCGGCGCGCGGCACGGGAGCGGTGTCGGCGATCGTCGCCTGGCGCGCAGCCGCGGGCGGCTGCGCATAGCGCCACAACAAACCGCCACCGATCGCCAGCAACAACGCCAGCACCATCAATTCGACCCCCGACACCCGTTGCTCGCCACGCTCCCCGTGGTACCAGGCCAGGGTCAGGGTGAGCGGCAGGCCAAGCCCGAGCGCGAGGGTGATGCCGCGCAGCAACAGTGGTGGCCAGCCGAACTGCTGGCCGACCAGGTCGAGCAACTGCAGGAGGGCCCACGCCCCCGCGAGATAGGCGAATGTCCACTGCACCAGCTTGCGCCGGCGTAGCCTCCGCCATATCCCTGCCATCCCGGCATCCATCGGTTGAGGTTAACGGAAGATCGCGGTCACGTCGGCAATGCGTCCAAAAACCGCGGGCACGTCCGGTCGGAGCACGCGCGGATCCACACTCGCGCGCAGGCGCGTGCCGGGCTCGGCGACGGACGACGTTGGAATGGCAAGCCGGGTTCGTGATCCGGAATGGCAGGCACGAAAAAGCCCCGCATCGCTGCGGGGGTGAGCCGGGGCTTTCGCGCGGCACTGCCGCGCGCCGGCGAACGCCCGCACACGGATGTGCGGGCCGGGGCGGTGGCGCATGGATGCCTGCTTGCCGCACGCAAAGAAAAACCCCGCATCGCTGCGGGGTTTTTCGCGTGGCGGATGAAATGCCCCTCACCCGCCTTCGGCACCCTCTCCCCGCAGGCGGGGAGAGGGAAATGCCTGGGATCAGAAATCCATGCCACCCATTCCGCCCATGCCGCCGCCCGGCATCGCCGGTTCGTCCTTCTTCGGCAGCTCGGCGACCATCGCTTCGGTGGTGATCATCAGGCCGGCGATCGACGCCGCGTTCTGCAGCGCGGTGCGGGTGACCTTGGTCGGGTCCAGGATGCCGGCTTCGATCATGTCGACGTATTCGCCGTTGGCGGCGTTGTAGCCGAACGCACCCTTGCCCTCGGCCACCTTGTTGAGCACGACCGAAGGTTCTTCGCCGGCGTTGGCGACGATCTCGCGCAGCGGCGCTTCCATCGCGCGCAGGGCGATCTCGATGCCGTGGTTCTGGTCTTCGTTCGCGCCCTTGAGGCCGGCGATCGCGGCCTTGGCGCGGATCAGGGCGACGCCGCCGCCGGGGACGATGCCTTCCTCGACCGCAGCGCGGGTCGCGTGCAGGGCGTCTTCGACGCGCGCCTTCTTTTCCTTCATCTCGACTTCGGTGGCAGCGCCGACCTTGATCACCGCAACGCCGCCGGCCAGCTTGGCCACGCGTTCCTGCAGCTTCTCGCGGTCGTAGTCGGAGGAGGTTTCCTCGATCTGCGCCTTGATCTGCTTGATGCGCGCTTCGATGCCCGCGGTTTCGCCGGCGCCGTCGATGATGGTGGTGTTCTCCTTCGAGACCTGGATCTTCTTGGCGCGGCCGAGGTCCTTGATCGTCGCCTTCTCGAGCGAGAGGCCGACTTCCTCGGAGATCACGGTGCCGCCGGTGAGGATGGCCATGTCTTCGAGCATCGCCTTGCGGCGGTCGCCGAAGCCCGGGGCCTTCACCGCGCAGACCTTGACGATGCCGCGGATGGTGTTGACGACGAGGGTGGCGAGCGCTTCGCCTTCGACTTCCTCCGCCACGATCAGCAGCGGCTTGCCGGCCTTGGCCACGCCCTCGAGCACGGGCAGCAGGTCGCGCACGTTGGAGATCTTCTTGTCGTGCAGCAGGATGTACGGATCGTCCAGTTCGGCCTGCATCGACTGCTGGTTGTTGATGAAGTACGGCGACAGGTAGCCACGATCGAACTGCATGCCCTCGACCACGTCGAGTTCGTTGTCCAGGCCCGAGCCTTCCTCGACCGTGATCACGCCTTCCTTGCCGACCTTGTCCATCGCCTGCGCGATCAGGTCGCCGATGTTGGCGTCGC
>Ga0209023_10008760_pt1 | contig 10078 bp, 9 predicted proteins | sample LakOneMetagenome_FD_187468 | JGI IMG/M metagenome (GOLD analysis project Ga0209023, IMG submission 187468) | Freshwater and sediment microbial communities from Lake Erie, Canada (SPAdes) (version 2) | ecosystem: Environmental > Aquatic > Freshwater > Lentic | place: Lake Erie, Canada | collected...
GCGCCGCGCTGCCCGGCCATTGGAAGGCGGCCAGCGCATCGGCGAAGCGGCGCGCCCACGTCGAAGCCGTCGCGCGCAAGGTGCGCGGCAGGATCGATGCGCAGGCCGCGGCGAGCGCATCGAGTGAATCGGCCAACGTTGCCAGCGACTCGCCGCGCGGGTTGCGGGCCAGGCCCGCCAGGCGGGCGAGATCTGCGACGTGCACGTGCCGATCACGCAGCAACAGCTCCAGCGCGGCACGCGGCGCCGCGCCGCCACCGTTCCAGTACGGCGAGCGCAACACCGGCGCAAGCGCGGAGAATTCGAGCGGTCCGCATCCGAGGCGCAGCAGCGCCAAGGCGGCGGCGATCATCGGAAATTCATCGAGGCCCCGGCCGCCTTCGATCGCGAACACCGGGTCGCCACCACCGCCGAGCAAGTCGCCCGCGCTGAGTTCATGATCGAAGGCCAGCACCGCGGCGGCGCGGCGCTGCGCCAGTTGTGGCACGACGACGAGGTAGCGCGCGGCCGGATTGCGCTCCAGTCCGGCGCGGCACCACTGCGCGGCGCGACGCAGCTCATCGCCCGGATGCGCGCATGGAGCGGCGATCCGTCCAGCGGCGAACTCGACATCGGCGCGACCGGGTGTCGTCTCGCGCGACGCATCGGCGTCCAGGAATTCCGCACCCAGCCGTTGCAGGGCCGCGCGCAGCGCCGGCCCGAAATGCGCGCAGCCCGCGAACAGCAGTGGCATCGGCTGCGGTGGCGCATCGCGCAGCACGCGGGTCCAGTCTCCGGGGGCGTAAGCCTCGAGCTCGCTGCAACGCCGGGACACTTCCACACGCGCGCGCGCCAACACCGCGGCTTCCGTCGTCGGATGACCCGGCCACTGCAGGTTCCAATCGCGGATCAACGCCGCCGAGTGGCGTAAAGCGTCGGCCATGCTGCCCGGCTGCAGGATATCGATGCCATCGCAAGCGAGCTGCGCAGCGTCGCGCCACAGCAGCCATTCCTCGGTGGATCCCAGTGGGCGCAGTCCACGCAAGGGTCCGTGCCGAGATTGCGCGGCGATGCGCGCAAGCCACGCGGAATAAGGCAGCACATCGCTCGAGTTCCAGGCCGAGCGGCCCGCACGCAATTGCGTCCGCGTGTGCATGAGGCGCACGGCGACTGCGCGCTGCCGATTGGGCACGACGACCGTGCCGCCCTGCTCGAGCACCTCGGAAAGTCGGCTGTTTTCTAGATTCTTATCAATTAGTTATCTAATATTGTTAATTACTTACTTAAATCGCTCTTCCGCATGCACGACATGGCTGCCCGATGCACCTGGCGGCCGCGCGGCCATTTCAGCGAGCAGTTCCCCGATTCGCTCGAACACGACGCGCAGCGTCGCGGCATCCGGGAGCGTCGTGATGCGGAAATGATTGCGATACGGCACGTTGAAGCTCACGCCCGGCGCCACCAGCACATGCCGGCGCTCGAGCAACTCCAGCGCGAACTGCTGGTCATCGAACTGCGGCAGCGCTTCCTTGTCGACTCCGGCGAAGGCGTACATCGCGCCCATCGGCGGCTTCAGTTCCAGGTACGGGCTCGCCGCCACCGCGTCGATGATCGCGCGCCGCGACTCGTACAGGCGCCCACCCGGCGCCACCAGCTCGCGAATGCTCTGGTATCCGCCGAGCGCCGTCTGCACGGCCCACTGCCCCGGCACGTTCGCGCACAGGCGCAGCGAGCTCAGCAGTTCCAGCGCGGAGAGGTATTCCGCGGCGCCTTGCGTGCGGCCTGAGAAAGAGGCCCAGCCGACCCGATAACCGCAGGCGCGATAGACCTTCGACAACCCGGACATCGTCGCACAAAGCGTATCGTGCACCAGCGTCGCCATCGGCACGAACTCGGCGCCGTCGTAGACCATCTGGTCGTAGATCTCGTCGCTGAACACGACGAGCCGATGCCGCTCCGCGATGCGCGCCAGCGCCTCGAGCGTGGCGCGCGGATACACCGCGCCGGTCGGGTTGTTCGGATTGATGACCACGAGCGCGCGCGTGCGGCGCGTGACGAGCGATTCGAGTTCCCCGGCGTCGGGCAGGAACCCGGCTTCGGGACGGCAATGGTAGTGGACCGCCCGCCCACCGTTGAGCGTCACGGCCGCGCTCCACAGCGGGTAGTCGGGGCTCGGCACCAGCACTTCATCGCCGTCGTTCAACAGCGCGCGCAGCACCAGGTCGATCAGCTCGCTGACGCCGTTGCCGATGAACACTTCCTCGGCGCTCACGCCACTGACGCCACGCGCCTGCTGCTGCATGACGATGGCTTCGCGCGCCGGGAAGATGCCCTTCTGGTGGCAGTAGGCTTCGGCCTCCGGCATGTTCTCGATCATCGCCAACCGCATCGTCTCGGGCGTGCGGAAACCGAACAGGCCGGGGTTGCCGATGTTCAGCGAGATGATTTCGTAGCCTTGCCGCTGCAATTCCTGCGCTCGCCGCGCCAGCCGGCCGCGGATCTCATAGCGCACATTTTTAAGCGACCCGCTCGGAGCGATGGCGGGATCGGTCAAAGTTGTCCCAGCAGGTATTCCGCGGACGAGACCTTGAACTCTTTCGGCGCCTCGACGAGCACCTTCTTGGCAACGCCGTTGTCGACCAGCATGGCGAAGCGCTGGCCGCGCATGCCCAATCCGGCGCCCATCAGGTTCAGTTCCAGGCCCAACGCCCGGGTGTAGTCGCCGCTTCCATCCGCGAGCATCAGCACGTCGCTACCGGCGCCGGCGCTCTTGCCCCAGGCGCCCATGACGAAGACGTCATTGACCGCCAGGCAGGCAATCGTGTCGATGCCTTTCGCGCGCAGCTCTGCTGCGTGGTCGATGTACCCGGGGAGGTGCTTGGCGCTGCAGGTCGGCGTGAATGCGCCGGGCACCGAGAACAGCGCCACGCGCTTGCCGTCGAAAAGCTGGGCGGTCGTCAGGTCGTATGGACCATCCTCGCCCATGACCTTGAAGGTGCCTGCGGGCATGCGATCACCGGCCTGGATGGTCATGGCTGCGCGTCCTTGAGGTCAGTCGATCAGGAACGCGCTTCCAGCGCCCACAGCTTGGCGATGCGCGCGTACTTCGGATCGCTGGTCGCGCGATTGAAGGCCTTGACGGCCTCGGTCGTGTTCTTGTTGCGCTGGTAGGCAATGCCCAACAGCATGTACGACTCGTCGGCGTACTTCAGGTTGCCCTTGGCAATGCCCTGGCTGATCGCCGCGAGCGCCTTGTCGGGCATGTTGTAGCCGAGATAGGCGGCACCGACCTGCACCAGGCCGTCGCCGCTCGATGCCGCAGCGGCATCATGCTCGGACTTCGCCAGCGTGGCGCGATCCTGCGCGGCATTGCGCTTGACCTTCTCGAGCAGGCGCGCGCTGCGCTCCTTGTCGTGCGGATCGGTGTAGAGGTTCTTCGCGATGGCGGCCTCGAGGATGGTCTGTGCCTCGCCCGGGTTGCCCTGGTCGAGCGCGATCTGGGCCATTTCGGTATAGGCGTCGCCGCGCTTGAGGATGCCGACCTGGTACATCAACCGATAGGTCATCAGCAGCAACCGATCATCGTTGGTCTTGTTGGCCAGCACGGTCGCCATGGCATTGGACCAGTAGTCCGGCTTCGGGTAGTGCAGGATCAGCTTCTCGATGGCGCGCGAGGCGGCCGCATCGTCCTTGACCTTGATGGCGCAGTTCCACACCAGGTTCAGGCTCTGCTCGGACGGCTTGCGCCCGGCCGCCTCGTCACGCGCGACGATCGCTTCCATGCCCGCCAGCGCTTCCTTGTAGTTGCCCTTCAGGTAGTTGGCCTGGGCAATGATCATCGGCGTCTCGGGGCTCAGGTCGCCGGCGGCCAGCGATTGCTGGCCGTACTGGATCGCCTTGTCGTAGTCCTTGTTCTGGTAGTCGATGCTCATCAAGGTGCGCAGCAGCTGCGGCTTCGTGGCGGCCGGCAGGTAGGGCGAGTTGATGATCGCCTCGATCGCCTTGGCGGTTTCGTCGTAATTGCTCTTGGCGGCGAAGGCCGGCATCTGCATGTAATGGATCACGTAATCGTCGTACGCGGTGCGCGGCGTGATGGCCTGCGCTTCGCGTGTCTTGGCCAGCACCTCGTCGTAGTTCTTGGCCTGCAAGGCATCGTTTGCGGCCTTGAGGCTCTTGGCGACCGCCTTGCTCACCTGCGGCTCGTCGGCGCGTACCACGCCACCCGCTACGGCGAAACCCATCAACAAAGCCAATGCCATTGCGACGCGACTCATTACATAACCTCTGGTCACATGCGGACCGTAAGTGAACTCAGCTCAGATAGTTTGAGGCGCGCCCGGTACCCAGGGTTCCCGGACGGCCGTTCCAAGGCCCCGATTGAGGCAATTGCCTTCGCCCTACTCGGAAAACTCCGTCGTATTCACAAAGCCGATCTTGGTCATGCCACTGCGCTGCGCGACGGCCAGCACCTTCGCCGTCACGTCATAGTGCGAGCGCTTGTCTGGACGCAGGTGGATCTCGGGTTGCGGATCTTTCTTGCTCTCGCCGCGGAAGTAGCCCTCGACCTGGTCGATGTTCACCGCGTTGCCATTCCAGTAGATCGTGTCGTCGAAATCGACGTCGAGGTTGATCACTTCGGGAATGACCAGCTGCGGCGGCGGGTTCGGCGGCGGCGGCGGCATGTCGAGCTTCACCGCGTGCGTCTGGATCGGCAGCGACATGATCAGCGTGATGATCAACACCAGCATGACGTCGATCAGCGGCGTCGTGTTGATCTCGCACATCACGCCTTGTTTGTCACCACCCACGCTCATTGACATGACTGCTTGACTCCGCCTGCTCTGGTCTTAGTTTTGAAAGTCGACGATCAACGGCCCAGCGACCGATCGGGCTCGGTGATGAAACCGACCTTGATCAGACCGCCGCGCTGGATGGAGTACAGCGTGCGGCCGATGGCCTCGTAGCGCACGCCCGCATCACCGCGGATGTGCACTTCGGGTTGCGGAGTCTTCACTGCCTCCACGACGACCCTCTTGATCAGCGCATCGCGGTCGGGCACGTACTGGCCGTTCCACCAGACGCCACCGTTGACATCGATCGAGATCGTGATGTTCTCCGGCTTGGTCTTCGTCGGAATGTTCGCGACCTTCGGCAGGTGCACCGGCACCGTCTTCGTGATGATCGGGATGGTGATCAGGAAGATGATCAGCAGCACGAGCATGATGTCGACCAGGGGCGTCGTGTTGATTTCCGACATGACGCCCATTTCCTCGCCATCGCCGCTACCTACGCTCATTGACATGGGCTGATACCTGGTTGAAGCCTGGTTACGGGTCTGTCTCGTGCCTTAGCGCTTCGCGGCGGCTGCCGTATCCGCGCCGACGCGCGCGCCGCTCACCAGGTAGGCGTGCAGGTCGCCCGAGAAGTTGTTGATCGAATCCTGCAGGCCCTTGTTACGGCGCAGCAGCCAGTTGTAGCCGAGCACCGCGGGCACCGCGACGAACAGGCCGATCGCGGTCATGATCAGCGCCTCGCCGACCGGGCCGGCGACCTTGTCGATGCTCGCCTGGCCGGCGACACCGATCGCGATCAGCGCGTTCAGGATGCCCATGACGGTTCCGAACAGCCCGACGAACGGAGCGGTCGAACCCACCGTGGCCAGGAACGACAGGCCGTTGGTCAGGTTGCCGTTCACTTCGCCGGTCGCGCGCTGCAGCGCCATCGTGATCCACTCGTGCAGGTCGATGCGGTCAGTCAGGCGGCCTTCGTGGTGCGAGGCGGCGCGCAGGCCGTCTTCCGCGATGAAGCGGAAATCATTGCCCTTCGGCAGCCGGTCTACCCCTTCCTTGATGGAGTCGGCGGTCCAGAAGCTCTTTTCGACGAGCTTGGCCGACTTCTTCATGGTGCGCTGGTCCCACACCTTCGTGAAGATGATGAACCAGGAGCCCAACGACATGATCACGAGAACGATCAGCGTGGAGCGCGTGACGATATTGCCGTTGACCCACAGCGGGATCAGACCATAGACCTGCTGTTCAGGAGCGGCGGCGGGGGTATCCATGTTTAATCCTCTTGCTTTGCTAAATCCGGCCTGCAGACCGTGTTAATGAAAATTGAAAAACCGTTGCGCAGCGCTTACTGCTTACTGCGATTCCTTCGGATCGAAAGTAACCTTCATGTCCTTGCACAGACGCGCGGGCTTGCCCTCGACGGTGCCCGCCTTGAAACGTCCGCCACCGGACACGCACTTTGCGGCCGCTTCATCGAGCGCCGGGTACCCCGAACTCGTGACGAGTTCGACCGGCCCATCGATCCTGTTGTTCACGCCCACGCACACGCGTACGACCGCAGAACCCTTGTGGCCCTGCCGCAGCTCCTGCGCGGGGTAGTAATCCTCACCGCAATTCGGCTGGACGACCGTCTTCACCGGTGTAGAGGCAACGATGGCGTGAACAACGGGCGGCGGGGGCGCCTTGGTGACCACCATCGGCGGCGTCTCGATCGGAATCTGCACGTTGATGATCGGCACCGGCACCGACGGCGGCGGCGGGCGATCGAGCTGGGGCTTCGGCGGCGGCGGCGGCAGTTCCTTCGGCTGGTCCTGCTTGATGATCGTGGTCTCGAGGATCTGTACGCCCTGCTTGATCGCCTTCTGGCCAAAGCCGGAGATGAAAGCCCAGGCTATGAACAGGTGGACCGCGACGATCGCGGCGAAGGCGACCATGCGCCGCTGGTTGTAACTGCTGTCGTGATAGCGCGATGCCATGGTTGTTTTCGTTCAGCCCCAATCGTTATATGTCGTCGCTTCAGCCCGGTGCTGCAATCGCTTGTAGCGTTTGCGCCCGGTGTTTCCGGACTCTAGCTGCAACTTCCAGCCGTTACAACTTTCTTTTCGAGTCTATCGCCAGTTCCCGCGCCCGCGCAATCACACAAAAATATTACCGATCGGTGACCGCGCCGAATGATGCACTGCTTACGGCGCGGGCATATTTGGCCAGGACGCCGCGGGTCGCATAGGCCTTGCGCGGCCGCCACTTTTTAGTGCGCGCGCGCCATTCCGCAGCGGGCACGTCGACGTCGATGCGCCGCTTGACCGCGTCGATCCGGATGCGGTCCCCGTTGCGCAGCAGCGCGATCGGGCCGCCCACCGCGGCCTCGGGCGAAACATGGCCGACAACGAAGCCGTGGCTGCCGCCCGAAAAGCGCCCGTCGGTGATCAGCGCGACCTTGTCGCCCAGTCCCCGCCCGACGATGGCGCCGGTCGGACTTAACATTTCACGCATGCCCGGCCCGCCCTTCGGACCCTCGTAACGGATCACGACGACGTCGCCCGGCTTGACGCGGCCGGCCAGGATCGCCTGGGTGGCGCGCTCCTCGCCGTCGAACACGCGCGCGCGGCCGTCGAAGGCGAGCCCTTCCTTGCCGGTGATCTTCGCCACCGCGCCTTCGGGCGCCAGCGTGCCGCGCAGGATGACGATGTGGCTGTCCCTCTTGATCGGGCTGGCGATGGGTCGGATGATCTGCTGCTCCGGTGGGTACGGCCCGACGCCCGCCAGGTTCTCGGCCAGCGTCCGCCCGGTGACCGTCATGCACTCTCCGTGCAGCAGCCCCGCGTCGAGCAGCGTCTTCATCAGCGGCAGGATTCCACCGACGGCGATCAGCTCCGACATCGCGTAGCGGCCGCTGGGCCGAAGATCGGCGAGCAGCGGTGTGCGCCGGCCGACGCGCGTGAAATCATCGAGCGAGAGTTTCACGCGGGCCGCCTGCGCGATGGCCAACAGGTGCAGCACGGCATTGGTCGAACCGCCGAGCGCGATGCTGACCGTGATCGCGTTCTCGAATGCCTTGCGGGTCAGGATGTCGGACGGCCGGATGCCGGCGCGCAGCAACGCAACGACCGCCTCGCCGGCCCGGCGGCAATCGGCGCGCTTTGCATCGCCGACCGCTTCCTGCGCGGAGCTGCCGGGCAGGCTCAAGCCCAGCGCTTCGATCGCCGAAGCCATCGTGTTCGCGGTGTACATGCCGCCGCAGCTGCCGGCGCCGGGAATCGCCGTGCGTTCGACTTCGACCAGCTGCTCATCGCTGATGTTGCCGGCGGCGCGCGCGCCCACCGCCTCGAACACCGAAATGATGTCGCGCCGTTGCGCGCCCAGTCGAATGGTGCCGCCGTAGACGAACACGGCAGGACGATTGAGTCGCGCGATCGCGATCGCGCAACCCGGCATGTTCTTGTCGCAGCCGCCGATCGCGACGATGCCATCGAAACCTTCGGCGCCCGCGACCGTCTCGATCGAATCGGCGATCACTTCGCGCGAGACGAGCGAGTAACGCATGCCCGGCGAACCCATCGAGATGCCGTCCGACACCGTGATGGTATTGAAAGGAACGCTCTTTCCACCCGCCGCATCGGCGCCGGCGCCCGCGTCGCGCGCCAGCTCGGCGATGTGCATGTTGCAGGGCGTCAGGTTCGACCAGGTCGATGCGATGCCGACCTGGGGCCGGCTGAAATCGGCGTCATTGAAGCCGACCGCGCGCAGCATCGCGCGCGCCGGCGTCTGCTTGAGGCCGTCGACGACGAGGCTGGAATACTTCCGGATATCAATATTCTTGGGTGGCTTCTTCATTCAGGTTCTTGCAGCGGTTGCACGGGTCTCGTTGCGCATCTTAACGAATCCGAGCGCTCCGGCAGTGACTAGCCCCAGCGGCAGCAGCATCGAGACCGCGCCGGCATTGGGCCAGCGCCAGACCAGCAGCTCATAGCAGGCCATGCCGATCGGCGGCGCGATGAGCCCGCGGACGCCGGTCAACGTCACGTGCACGCCCATGTAATGCTGCGCGCGGCCGGGGGATGCGAAGTCGTTGTGTCCCAGGTTCCAGCCGAGGTTCGCGCCGGCGTAGCTGATGCCGATCAACAGGGACCCAAGCCATAGCAGCGCATGGACCTGGGCTGCGACCGCCAGAGTCAGCAGCACGATGGCGCCGACCAGCGCCCAGCATTGCCGCGAGCGGTATTCGATAATGTGGCCGCGATCGAACAGCCGCGCCCACGCCGGCAGGCACAACGGCATCAGCGCCAGCGGCACGACCGTCAGCAGCAGGATCTGCATCAGGCTTCCCATGTGCATGCGATCGCTGAACAGCACGACGAGCTGCGCGGTCATCATGAGGTTTCCCGAACCGTACAGGCTCATCCAGAACATGTAGCTGCGGAACGAGGAATCCTCGCGGAGGATCTGCCGGAACATCGCCAGGCTGAACGCGCTGTCGGCGGCGCCGACGTCCGCCTCGGCCGCGAGTAGCTGGTATTGCCGGCGCATGCGCACCGCGCGGTATTGGAATGCGGCGAGCAGTCCGCAGGCGGCGGCGAACAGGTACAGCCAGCGCGCGGCGTGGGCATGCTCGTCGAGTATCCAGCCCGCCAGCGTCGCGACCAGCGCGATGCCGAGCGAATTCAGCAGGACAATGCGGCTGGTCACGCGCGCCATGACGTGGCGCGGATAGTTGGCGCTCCACACCGCGGCGCGCAGCGTCAGGATGCCGGACCACAGCACGCGCGCGACGACGACGGCACAGATCGTCAGCGCGAGTCCGCGCGGGGCGATCGGCGCGAGCGCGATCAGGCCGACCGCGACGGCGAATGCCGCCTGCAGGCCCGCCAGCACGCCGATGCGTGCGCGGCCGTGCGCGAGATTGGCCCACGCGAAACTGGAAATATTGGCGAGGGCCGGCGCGCCGCTGACGATGGCCACCGCGAAGTCGACCACGTGCGGCGTAACGAGCCCGGAGAAGCCCTTCTTGACGAGCACCGCGACGGTGCCCGCTTCGACGAGCCCGCAGGCCACGCCGAGCAGCGTCCACGGCCACATCTCGCGCGCGTAAATCGCCTCGACGACGGTGCTCGGATTGGCGCTTGGGGAAACGTCAGCCAAATTTCTTGCGGATCAGCGCATACAGCGCGCGCAGTCCCTGCGCCTCGGCGCCCAACGGCCGGCCGGGACGATCCTTCGGATTCCAGGCGTACAGGTCGACGTGCAGCCAGTCGCTGGTCGCCGTGACGAATCGCTTCAGGAACAGCGCGGCGACGATGGCGCCGACGAAT
>Ga0209023_10008761_pt1 | contig 10077 bp, 10 predicted proteins | sample LakOneMetagenome_FD_187468 | JGI IMG/M metagenome (GOLD analysis project Ga0209023, IMG submission 187468) | Freshwater and sediment microbial communities from Lake Erie, Canada (SPAdes) (version 2) | ecosystem: Environmental > Aquatic > Freshwater > Lentic | place: Lake Erie, Canada...
TCGGGATCGACGTGCTGCGCCACGTGGGCAACCGCCGCGACCACCTCGGGATGGCCCTCCTCCCGGTGCTGCTCGCCGCCCACCAGCTCGACGAGGCGTTCGCGTGGTGGGGCCTCCAGGGCCACGTCGCCCCCGAGGTGGGACGGATCGCGATGTGGGCGTACCTCGTCTTCGCGTTCGTCGTGCTGCCGATCTACCTGCCGCTCGCCGTGCTCGCGCTCGAGCCGCGGGGCCGGCGGCGGACGACGATCCTGCCCTTCGTCGCCCTCGGTGTGGTCGTGGCCGGCATCCTGTTCGGGGCCCTCCTCCGCGGTCCGGTCACCGCCCACCTCGCCCCGAACCACCTCGCCTACGGCATCGGCCTGCACGCCCGCGTGCCGATCGTCGGCGCCTACATCGTGGCCACCTGTGGCTCGCTCATCTTCTCCCGCTACCACCACATCGTGATCTTCGGCGTCGTCAACCTCGTCGCCATCGCGTTGCTCGTGCGCCTGGCCATCGACGGCTTCGCGTCGCTGTGGTGCGCGTGGGCGGCGCTCACCAGCGCGGCGATCGCCATCCAGCTCCGCTTCGGCGGAGCTGACCACAGCGTCGCCGCCCCTGCGCTGCGGTGATCCTGCGCCGGACGGCGCTCAGCCCCGGAGGTGGCGGCGGGCGTCGTCCCACGGGCCCGGCGCCGGGGTGACCCGCACCCGGCCGGTGAGCGGGCCGCACGATCCCTCGGCGTGCAGGTGCACGTCCAGGCCGAGTCCGACGACCTCGGGGTGGTCCTCGACCAGGCACGACACCCGGATCAGGAGGTCGCTGAGCGCGGCCCCTGCAGCACCGCCGACGCCTGCGGTGACCTCGTTCGATGCCGCGGTCGCCGCTCGTTCGCCCATCGGGAGGACCCAGCGGAGGGCGGGCCCACCGATCCCGGTGGGCCGGTCGGCGGCGAGGACCGAGCCGACCTGGCGGTGGGCCTCGACGGCCAGCGTGAGCCGTTGCTCCGGCTCGCCCCAGGGCAGCACGGTCATCGGCAGGGCGCGGGGCCCGTTCGTCGCGAGCAGCGAGTCCCAGGCGCGGCCGACCTCCCCCGGCGACGACAACGGCCCCCGACGGTCGGCCAGGTCGATGTCGAGCACCGACCGCTCCTGCGCCTCGAGGCAACGGATCTCGACCGGCCACCCGACGATCCCGGCGGCGGCCACCGCGGCCGGACGGTCGACGGTGGCGACGAACCGGGGAACGTCGATCCCGTAGCACCCCAGCAGGTCGCGGGACCGATCGAGGTCGAGCCACCCGCCGAGCGGTCGAGCCCGGAGCGCCGCCACCAGCACGTCCCGCGCCGCAGCCTGGTCGATGCCCGGGGGCCGGGAGGATCGATCGGGTTGACGCCTGCGCCAGCCGGCATGCCCGGTCACGTGGCCGAGCGCAGCCATCGCGGCGGCCACCGAGGCGAAGCAGGGCACCTGCGGCTCGCCACCGTCTTCGAGGAGCGGCGCCCCCTGCTCACGGATCATCAGCACCGGCTTGCCCACCACGGCTGCTTCCCTCGCCAGCCGGCGCCCGATCTCGGCCGACGCGGGACCGTCCACCTCGCCGAGCAGCACCACCACGGCGTCGGTCTGCGGGTGGTGCAGCGCGCTCGTGACGGAGGAGGAGGCCGCTTCCCCCCCGACCACCCGCACGTCGGTGGCGGGCGTCAGCCCGGCCTCGATGCACTCGTGACGGGCCAACGTGGCCAGCCCGTGGGAGTCGGCCACCAGCGTGACCCGCGACCCGGTGGGCAGCGGGGCCTGCACCAGCAGCCGCACGATGTCGACCACCTCATCGATGGTCTCGACGTCGATCACGCCGTGCTGGCGGAGCAGCACCGCCGTGCCGCGCCACTCCTGGCTGTCGGCCCGCAGGTTCCCGGCCCGCAGCGCGACGATGGGCTTGCGTTGGGAGATCCGGTGGGCGAGACGGGCGAACTTGTGCGGGTTGCCGAACGACTCGAGCTGGATCACCGCGACCTCGGTGGCCGGGTCCTCGGCCCAGAACTGGAGGAGGTCGTTCCCGCTCACGTCGGCCTTGGCCCCGACGGTGACCGTGGTCGACGTCCCGATCCCGACGTCGCCGAGCCCCTGCAGGATGGCGCGGGCCAGCGTGCCGGACTGCGCGATGACCCCCACCGGGCCGGCGGTCGTCACCCGGGCCGACGGGCCGACCAGTGCATCGAGGCCGCACGAGCTCCGGAGCAGCCCGTCGGATCCGGGCCCGACGAGCCGCAGGCCGTTCGCGCGCGCCGCCGTGCGCACCGCGCCCTCCCAGGTGAGGCGGGCCACGTCGTCGGCGGGGCCGGCCGCAGTGACCACGACCGACGCGGCCCCGCTCCGCCCGGCGGCGATCACCGCATCGATGACGTCGGCCGAAGCCACGGTGAGGATCGCCAGGCCGACCGAGCCGCGTGGCTCCGGAAGAGGCGCGGGGTGCCGTGCGGCCAGGACCGGCCCGTCGAAGCTGCTCCGCAGGCGATCGACCAAGGGACCGGAGAGCGGATCCTGGGCCGGGTCGCCACCGATCACCAGCACCCAGGCGGGGTCGAGGAGCCGGGTCATCGACGCCACCTCGGCCTCCCGTTCCCGCCGATCCGTCACCGAGCGGTCGGCCGGCGCCGAGTCGATGTCGAGCGCGACTTCGATGACCCCCTCGTCGAACGTCCGGCGGGTCGAGTACCCCGAGCGGAGGAAGACCTCGCGCATCCGGGTGTTGCTGGCCAGGGTCGAGGCGACGAGGCGGTGGAACCCCCGGGCGCGGGCGAGCGAGGCCAGGTGCTCGAGCAGGAGGCCGCCCACCCCGTGGCCCTGGTCCTCGTCGGCGACCGTGAAGGCCACCTCGGCGGTCGCGGTCACGTCGGACGTGCGGTCGTACCGTCCGACGCCGATCATCCGCCCTTGCTGACGGACGACGAGCGCCTCCCGATCACGGTGGTCGACCGAGGTGAAGTGCTCGGCCTCCGCCAGGGAGAGGTGCGGGTGCACGCTGAAGAAGCGGCGGTACTGCGTCTCGGGCGACAGGCCTTCGTGGAAGGCCCGCAACTCGGCCGCGTCCACCGGCTGGATGGGTCGGATCGTGACCACCGAGCCGTCGGCCAGCAACGCGTCGGTGCACGGCGCTTCGACCGCGACGAGACCCTGGGGCGGGGCGGGAACGAACACATCGACCATGCCCCGATGTTCGGCCATCGCCCGAACGCGGGCCAGGGTCCAAGGTCCCCCCGGCCCCGGCGGGTGGCCCGGACTTCGTCCGGCGCGCTACCGCCCGGCCAGCCGCGCCCCCGGCGAGGTGCGGGGGTCGATCGCGTGCTCGACCGTCGGGAGCACGGTCAGCAGCCGGCAGTGCGATCGGAGCGCGCGACGAGACTCGAGGTCGCCGTCGACGAGCACGACCGACCGGCGCCGGGCCCCGTTCTCGAGCAGCAGGATGAGCTCGCGGACGGCCGGCCGGTCGAGCTCGGTCACGTCGGTGAGGTCGATGACCAGTGGTCCGGGGACGTGCACCGCATAGAGCTCCTCGACCAGCCGCGCGGGCACCGCGCCCAGGTCGAACGACCCGCTGAGGTGCACCAGGGTGAACCCGTCGAGGTGCTCGGTCGCGCAGGTGATCACGGTACCCCCCGGGGTGTTCGATGACAGTTTCCCCAACCGATGCTCCGCCACGCCGGTCCGCCGTGACAGGGCCATTGGTCCCAACTCGGGACGGGACGGATGGACCTTCGCCCCTACCGGAGCGACGACCCCGGGCCCATCCTGGATGGGTACCCGCGCTGCGGGCCCGACCGGAAGGACGACCAGATGAGGATCATCGAAAGCCTCCGCCGCCCAGGTGTCTCGATCGAGGCCGACCGGACCGTCCACGATGCGGCCAAGCTGATGGAACAGGCGGGCGTGGGCGCGCTCGCCGTGCTCGACCGAGGGGCCGTGGTGGGCATCGTGACCGACCGGGACCTCGTCCGCCGGGTCCTGGCGCCGGCGCTCGACCCCACCGCACGGGTCGACGGCGTCATGACCATGCCGGTCGAGACCATCGACGGCCAGTCCGACCTCCACGACGCCGCCCGCGCCTTCCGGGCCAAGGGCGTCCGCCGGCTCGTCGTCACCGATCGCGACCAGTTCGCGGGCATGGTCTCGGTCGACGACCTGATCCTCGACCTGGCCGGCGACCTCTCCGACCTCGCGCAACCGGTGACCGCCGAGACGCTGTTCGCCCACCACGACGCTCCCCTCCCGGCCCGTCCTTGACGGTGTCGGCCGCCCTCGCGATCGCCTCGGTCGAGGCCGACCGGCATGAGACCGGGCCGCAGCACCCCGAGCGCCCCGCCAGGCTCCGCGCGGTCGAGCACGGCATCGACGCCGCGGAGCTCGGCGATGCCGCGGTGCGCATCGAGGTCCGCCCCGCCGCCCGGGAGGATCTGGCCCGCGTCCACAGCGAGCTCTACCTCGACGCACTGGCCCAGCTGGCCGCGGTCGGCGGCGGCTCGCTCGACCCCGACACCCCGGTCTCGGCGGGCTCGTGGGACACCGCGGTGCTCGGTGCCGGGCTCGGGCTGAGCGCCATCGACGCGCTGCAGCGGGGCGAAGCGGCAGCCGCGTTCGTGGCCCCCCGGCCGCCGGGCCACCACGCCACCCGCGCCCGAGGCATGGGCTTCTGCCTGCTGAACAACGTGGCGGTCGCCGCCGCCGCATTGGCCCACGCCGGAAACCGGGTGCTGGTGGTCGACTGGGACGTGCACCACGGGAACGGGACCCAGGACATCTTCTGGGACGATCCGCGCGTGATGTACGTGTCGACCCACGAGTGGCCGGCCTATCCCGGGACGGGCCGGGCTCGGGAGACCGGCGGACCGGGCGCGCCCGGGTCGACCGTGAACGTCCCGCTCCCGCCTGGCGCCACCGGCGACGTCCTGCTGGCCGCGTTCGACGAGGTGGCGGCCCCCGCCGTGGACGGCTTCGCCCCCGACTGGGTCTTGATCTCGGCCGGGTTCGACGCCCACCGCGACGATCCGCTGGCCGGGCTCGACCTCAGCTCCGGGGACTTCGCCGACCTGACCGCCCGCGTGGCCGCCTTCGCCCCCCGACCGGGACGGCTCGTCGCGTTCCTCGAGGGCGGGTACGACCTCGACGCGCTCGCCCGCTCCGTCACCGCGACCGTCGCCACCCTGGCCGGTGCCGACCGGCGCCCCGAACCAGCCACCAGCGGCGGCCCCGGCCGGGTCGCCGTCGCCCAGGCCGCCCAGCAGCGCGCCCGATCCGGAGGAGACCTCCTGTGAAGCTCGAACGCATCGTCGTCGCGGTCGACGGCTCCGACAACAGCCTCGCCGCCGTCCGCTGGACGGCCGGCCTCGCTGCCGCGACCGGAGCCGAGGTGGTCGCCGTGCACGCCACCGGGCTGCTCGACCAGTTGCAGGGTGGTGACGACGAGATCGGGCGCCGGCTGGCATCCACCTGGTGCGAGCCGTTGGAATCGGCCGGCATCCCCCTGCGCGCCGTGGTCCGCGACGGCCACCCGGTCGCGGTGGTCCTGGCGGTCGCCGACGAGGAAGACGTCGACCTGATCGTGCTCGGCAGCCGGGGCATCGGGGCCTACCCCGAACAGCTGCTGGGCAGCACGAGCACCCAGGTCGCGCAGCGCTCGGACCGCCCGGTGACGATCGTGCCGCTCGCCGTCCGGGCCCCGACCTGACGACCCGACCCGATGATCAGCCCGACCTGACGATCAGTCGCGGGCCGGGTCGGCGCGGCGCTCCGGCCCGAGCGAGCTGGCGAGGCCGCCGAGCACCGACCACAGGTCTCCCAGGGCGTCGGCGGTCGCCGTGCGCAGCTGGGCCAGCGACATCTCGGCCTCGTGATCGGCGGCCGCCACGACCTCGTTGATCCGATGGCTGGCCGCCCGGAGCGCCTCGACCCGACGCCGGGTGGCGTCACGGACCTGGCGCTCGCCCAGGTGGACCTGCACGTTGAGGTTGTCGAGCCGGGCGCGGCTCAGGCCACCGGCCGTGTCGAGCACCTGGCGCAACTCGTCGCGGGTGCTGGCCAGCTCGGCCCGCAGCCGAGCGGCGGCGATGGTCAGCTGGGATTCCATCTCCACCATCGCGTGGTCGGTCTCGGCGACGTAGCGCCGCCAGGCCGGGTCCGGACGTTCGGCCACATCGACCAGGGCGTCACGGAGCTCGAGCTCGGCGGCCCGCAGGGCCGCGGTGGCCGCCCCCAGCCGGGAGATCGCCGGCTCGCCGGCCACCCGCAGGTCGGCGACGATGCCCTCGAACGTCGCGTGGTCGCTACCGGGCGCCGCCTTCGGGTCCACGTTCGGCGCCTTCACGACGCCACCGCCACGCGCCGGGGGTCGGGGGTGCGGGTGCTGGAGTCGCGGAAGAGGACGGCGGGGCATGCCGGCCAGCCGTCGATGAGGCGCCGGCCCTCGTGGGTGGCCTCGGCCACCGACGCGCCTCCGGCGAACGCCCGCACCGCCGCCCGGACCGCCCGGTCGGACAGGAGCTCGTCCCCCGGATGGGCGAGCTGCGCTCGAGCCCGTACCAGCCCCACCACCGCCAGCTCATCGGTCATCATCACGACCACCTCCTGCTCCTGACGGTACGCAGCGAGCTCCCCGAGCGGCAGGGCCGAAGGTCCCCGATCACCGGGCCGATGCCCGCTCGCACGGGCGGCGGCCAGCCCGAGCATCAGGCGGTCACCGTGCGCCGGAGCCGGGCCGCCGCGAGCACGATCAGCCCAGCGGCGAACAGGGCGAGCATGCCGAGCGGTCGGGCGATCCCGCCGATGCCCTCGCCACGCGAGAGCACGCCGATCCAGGCGTCGACCGCCCACGCATGGGGGAAGAGGTGGCCCAGCGTCCGCATGGCGCCCGGCACGATCTCCAGCGGCCACATGCAGCCGCCGAGCATGCCCAGGGCGATGCCGACCGGCGCGCCGATGGCCGATGCCTGCTCGGGCGTGCGGAAGACGGTGCCGCTGAGCACCCCCGCGCCGGTGCCGACGAGGGCCCACACCAGCACGAGCGCGCCGGCGGCCAGCGGGTCCCCCCACTGCACGCCGAACGCGAAGGCCCCGATGCCCACGATGAGCACCGACTGCAGCACCGCGAGCGCCAGGTAGCAGAGCGTCTCGCCGAGCACGACCGCGCCGACCCGGACGGGTGCGGCCAGCATGCGCTCGTACATGCGCAGGCGGCGGCTCTCGATGACGGCGGCGCCGCCGGCCAGGGCGTTGATGAACACGAACAGCACGAGCATGGTGGGCGCGCTGTAGCTGAACCCCTCGGGCAGGTAGCGACGGGTCCGGTCGACCGAGCGGGCGGCCACCGTGATCGGGGTCGCGCGCCGCTCCGCGGAGCGGGCCACCAGCAGGTTGGCCGCGAACGTCCCGCCGACCTCGGCCGTCGTGAACTGCGCGGCCTCGACCCGTCCCGAGCTGGTCGCGACGACCGAAGCGACCGCTGACAACGCCGCCTGCTGGGTCGAGTTCGTGTCGTCGGCGAACACCGTCACCGACGCGGTCCGACCCGCGCGCAGCGCCGCATCGAAGCCGGGCGGGATGACGACCGCGATGTCGGCCTCGCCCCGGCGCACCGCCATCCGCGCCGCCGCGACGTCGGCCATCGGGTGCACCAGCAGCGATCTCGAGGAGTCCAGGTCGGCGGCCAGCTGCCCGCCGAGCGCACCGGACCGGGTGTCGACCACCGCGACCCGCCATTCGGAGAACCCCCGCACGGTCATGCCGATCACCGTGATGACCATGATCGGAAGGACGACCACGAAGAACAGCGCGGTGCGGTCGCGCAGGTACCGGCGCAAGGAGGTGCGGGCCACCAGCAGGGCGGTCACGAGGGGCTCCTGAGCCGGGAGGTACCCAGGGCCACGACCACGACGGCCGCGGTGAACGCGGCGATGCCGAGCAACGGCCGGGTGGTGGCGGCCAACGAGTGGGGACCGGTCGCCAGGTCGACGAACCCCCGCAGGGCCCACCCGTTCGGCGTGAGCAGCGACAGCCGGCGCATCAGTTTGGGAGCGGTCGAGAGGAAGACGAAGTTGCCGCCCAGCAGGGCCAGGCCGAAGGTCACGATCGAAGAGAGGCCCTCGGCCTGGCGCTCCGTCCGGGCCGTCACGATGACGAGTGCGGTGAGCGCGAGGACGGCCAGCACCATCGCGCCGCACAGGAGGGTGGCCGGGAGCGGGCCGCCCCAGTCGGCGCCGAATGCCACGCTGGTCAGGATCACCATGGTGGCCAGGCTGAGCGTCCCGTACACGGCCACCGACAGGGCCTTGCCGATCACGATCTCCGATGGGCGCACCGCGGCGGCCATGCGCTCCAACGTGCCGGCCGATTGCTCGACGAAGTAACCCCGGCTGGTGAACGCGATGGCGAAGAACAGGAAGAAGATCGCCATGGCCGGGCCGAAGTAGCTGACCGGACGGAGCCGGCGGGCGCCGGTGGCGTGGGTGGTGACCGCCATGGGGGCGGCGCGGGCGGCGGCCCGGGCCGAGAGCTCGGCGATCCGGGCGACCGGCGCGCCGGCCCCGACCGCCGTCGCGACCGAGAGCCGCGCCGCGTCGACCTGCGAGACGAACGACTGGGCGATCGATCTCGTGACCTGTCCGGCGAGATCGTGGGCGACGCTGGTCAGCACCTGCAACGAGGCCGCTCGCCCGCTCGTCGTGGCCGCCGTGAACCCCACCGGGATGGCCAGCCCGGCGTCGACCTTGCCGGCCTTGACCGCCCGCGCCGCGGCGGACACGTCGGTGAACCGCTCCACGGTGACGACGTCACGCAGGCCCGGCGAGTGCAGGGCGTCGACCAGCGCGGCGGCCACCGCGCCGCGGTCGCCGTCGACCAGCCCGAGGCGGATGTGGAAGTGCTCGGCTCCCTGGAAGGCGAAGCTCATCAGCGTGGCGATGGCCATCGGGGCCACGAAGCACAAGACGATGGCCGACCGGTCCCGGAAGCGTTGGCGCAGGTCCTTTCCGGCGATGGTGAGGGCGGGGCGCACGGCTACTCCCGGAGGGCGGTGCCCGTGAGGTGCAGGAAGACCGCCTCGAGATCGGGTTCGACGACCTGGACGCTGCGCACCACGACGCCGAGCGGCTCGGCCGCCTCGAGCACCCGGGGCAGGAGGCGGCGCCCGTCGGTGGCCAGCAGGTGGACGTCCTCGGCCGCCACGTGCACCTGTGAGACCCCGTCGAGCTGCCGGCAGGCTTCGGCGAAGGCCCGCAGGTCGCCGCTGGCCACGAGCTCGATCCGGTCGTGCTCCGCGATCTGGGAGACCAGCTCCCGGGACGTCCCCTCGGCGATGAGCCGGCCGCGGTCGATGATGCCGATGCGATCGCAGATGCGCTCGGCCTCCTCCATGTAGTGCGTCGTGTACAGCACGGCCATGCCGGCCTCGCCGAGCGTGCCCAGGCTCTCCAGGATGGCGTGGCGGCTCTGCGGATCGACACCGACCGTCGGCTCGTCGAGCACCAGGAGCTTCGGCCGGTGGATCAGCCCGGCGCCGATGTTCAGCCGCCGGCGCATCCCGCCCGAGAAGGCGTCGACGCGGTCGTTCGCCCGATCGCTGAGCCCGATCAGCTCGAGCACCTCGCCGACCCGCGCCCGCAGCTTCCGACCCCGCAGGCCATAGAGGGCCCCGAAGAACCGCAGGTTCTCGGCCGCCGAGAGGTCCGGGTAGAGCGCGATGTCCTGCGGCACGAACCCGATGGCCCTCTTCGCGTCGACGGCCCGCCGGTCGACGGGGAGGCCGGCCACCGTGACCGTCCCGCCGTCGCCGACGAGCAGCCCGCACACGAGGCGGATCGTCGTGGTCTTGCCGGCCCCGTTCGGCCCGAGCAGGCCGTAGGTCTCCCCCGGGCCGATGGAGAAGCTCACATCGTCGACCACCGCCCGGTCGCCGAACCGCTTGACCAGGTCGGTGCACCGCAGCACCACGGAGCCCCCGTCGCCGGAGGGAGGCTCGGCCGAGGCCGCGATCGAAGGCGGGGTGGCGACGGTGTCGGTCGACATGCTCCGACCATCCCCTGTCGGGAGCCGGCTCGCCAGGGCC
>Ga0209023_10008762_pt1 | contig 10077 bp, 9 predicted proteins | sample LakOneMetagenome_FD_187468 | JGI IMG/M metagenome (GOLD analysis project Ga0209023, IMG submission 187468) | Freshwater and sediment microbial communities from Lake Erie, Canada (SPAdes) (version 2) | ecosystem: Environmental > Aquatic > Freshwater > Lentic | place: Lake Erie, Canada | collected...
TTATGAAATATTGTTATTTAATTTAAAACAAAAAAAACCGCAGCTAAAAAGTTGCGGCTGCAATAAATTTTTATAAAAGTGTTTGTAGAAAGACCTGCCTGTATGGATTATTTTTAAAATACATTTTAGTTCACAATAGGATATACAAATTAAAGTTATTGATCTGCAGGAGGATTTAAATTGATCTGTGTATCTTCTTTATCTTTTTTAAATTCCAGGTTGCCAAATTTCCAGGTGAAATTAATTCCAAAAGATCTGTAAGGTATTTGCTGGAGGCTATTTACTGTGAATCCCGGGCCAAAAACCGAGGTTTGCCGGTTTACATATTTATTAAAAGGATTATCTGCAGTCAGGGCAATACTTCCTTTTTTATTCCATACCTGTTTTCTTAATGCAAGGCTATAAGTAGTAAACGATGGAAATGTACCTTGTGCCTCATGACGGGCAGAGTTGAAGTTTCCGAAAAATTCTCCCGCAAATGTATTCGAAAACTGGTAGCTTGCGTTCATGTTGAGCCTGTAATTAAAACTGCTCGAGTTTTGCCCTTGCACTACATTATTAATTGTATTGCGATGGAAGGCAAAAATGTTTGCACGTACAGTAAGCTTCGTTGTAAAATTGATATTCGCAAATAAGCTTAACCCTATATTTTTTTCAAGCCCTATATTTTCCCTTGTACTTACTGCTACATTAGTATACGTTGAATCACCAACTATTATTGAAGGATAATACAAAATATAGTTTTGTATATCATGATTGTTGAACCGGTAAAAAGCAGTGATCACAAACGAACCTTTTGCGCCCAAATCTTTACTATAGCCTAATTCAAAACGGTTGCCTATTTCTGGAGTCAAGAATGGATTTCCACTAGTAATGTTTTTAGGGTCGGTGGTATTTATAAACGGGTTTAAATCACCATAATCTGGCCGCTCAATTCTTTTTGAATAGCTCAGTTTAATGGTTTGGTCATCACCCAGTTTTTTTAGGAAAAACAGGGAAGGAACAAAGGTGTTATAGCCAGGTGAATTTTGCTGTTCCGGGGCATTGGAATAATAAGAATTGATTTCAGTACGCTCATATCTCCCTCCAATTTTCGCATCAAATAGTTTCCCTACAGGGAAAGCCAATTCCGAGTAAAGGGCATAAACTTTTTGATGATAACGTAAGGAGTTTGATAAAGAGGGATTGTATACAAAATTCTTTAAGCCAGGTTGAAAACTGGAAACTGTTGAAGAACTATTGATATCATAAAATCCTAATTTAGTTCCAACTCCGAGAATCACTGTTTTGGACAATGGCTCATTATAATCCAATTTAATTTCTGTTTCATTTTCTTTCGCCGGATTTAAACTTTGGGTTCCATAAGTTAGCGAATCTTCCGGCAACAGGTATTGGTTGTTTTGGGATTGGCCTGTATTGTTTCCAAAGCTGCTGTTTGCTGAAATTTCCAGTTCACGGTCTTCTTTATCGAAAGTTCTTTTATAATCAAGGCTTGCATCCACATTATGAAAATGAGAAGCATTGGCTGCATCATTTAAAACTGCTATATCAGAAAACAAGTTGTTATTTACATCAAATATTTGTTGCAACTGGTTTGTAATACCCGATCCGGAGTGTCCAAAATTATTATAATTTACAGAGCCGGAAAAACTGTTCTTTGTATTTAGAGTCCAATCAAATCCCAGTCCTGTTTCCAGGCCATGCCTTGCAAATTGAGTGTTTCCATCCTGGTGCAAAAATTCGGTCGTACTGTCCAAAGGATTATAGGAAATCCTATCATAAAAAGAGGGAGTGGTAGAATGTAACCTGGTATTACCACTTATAAATGCATTTATACCAAATCCTTTATTGCGTGCATTGAAATTGAAAGAGCCATTTTCAAGGCGGGTTCCTGCTGTTAAAGCAAGATTACCATTTACTCCTCTGGCTGTATTCTTTTTTAATATTATATTGATAATTCCTCCTAAACCCTGCGCATCATATTTTGCACCTGGATTCGTTACTACTTCAATACTTTTTATTTGACTGGCCGGAATTGATTGCAGTACATCTGTTATACTATTCCCAAAGGCAGAAGACGGTTTCCCATCAATTAAAAATCGAATGCTGCTACTACCTGCGAGCTCCACATTGCCATCTATATCAACTGAAACCTGAGGTACTTTCTTTAAAATATCTGTAGCAACGCCACTCTGAGACGTGATATCCTGGTCAGCATTAAAAACAATTTTATCAATTTTGTTTTCAATAATATTTTTCCTGGCTGTAATGGTAACAGTTTGCAGCAGAGCAACATTTTTCACTAAAGAAATTATTTTTAAATCCATTGGGCTATTTCGCCGGTTCACAACAACATTATTAATTGTAACAGGCCTGTACCCGATGTATTCAATGACAACTTTATAAGTACCATCAGTAACATCATTTACTGCAAACATTCCCTTGTTGTCTGTAGTGCTGCCATTTATTGCTTTTTTGTTCTTTGACAAATACAAAGTTATGGTCGCATAATTGAGCGGTGCACCAGATGCAGAATCAATAACTTTTCCTGTAATGTCCTGAGCCTGCAGGTTATCCTTTTTATTTTGCGCCTGGAGAGTATATAAATTGACGAATGCAATGAGAAGTAAAATTCCTTTCTTCATAATTTTTATTAAGGACGCGAAATTAGAATTAGATTCTGTAGAAAACCTGAGTATCGAATATTGAAAGCAAGTGATCGTCATTTTGTTTATAACAAGACAAGCGTGATCAATAATTTTGATATTTATTTTTCAAACTTCTCCCGATTGACACTTCAGTTTTTCCCCAAATTCCTATTTTAGGTTTGCAAAGTTATGTAGCAATTCAACATTTATCTACCTGCAGAGTTAAAATTGCAATACAAAATAAATTCTTAAGAAAAAAAGAACATTCTTTTACATCAATATAAATTTTTATGGACACTACAAATAAAATGGTGAATAAAGTTCCCCTGGTAACTTTGTTTTTCTGGATAATAAAAATACTGGCAACAACTGTCGGTGAAACTGCAGCCGACTATTTAAATGAAACAATGGGCTTGGGATTAACAGGTACTTCATACATTATGGGTGGCCTGCTGCTCATTATACTTTTCTTCCAGTTTAGAGCCAGGAAATATATACCTGGCCTTTATTGGGCAGCAGTAGTATTTTTAAGTATTGTCGGCACTCTCATTTCCGATAACCTGGTAGACAATATGGGCGTGGCATTAATGACCACAACCATCATTTTTGGTTCGGCTTTAGTAGTGGATTTTGTATGGTGGTATTTAAGTGAACGAACATTATCCGTACATAAAATTGATACTACAAAACGGGAATTTTTTTATTGGTTTGCCATCTTATTTACTTTTTCTCTCGGCACTTCGGGAGGAGACCTTATCTCTGAAAGTTCAGGGCTTGGCTATGCGTATGCTGCACTTCTTTTTTTCGCGGCAATCGGGTTAGTCTATCTTGCTTATAAATTTTTAAAAATGAATGCGATCCTGGCATTCTGGATCGCCTATATTATTACAAGGCCTTTGGGAGCTTCGTTGGGTGACCTGCTTTCACAACCAACTACAAATGGCGGGCTTGGAGTTGGTACAACTGTAACAAGTATTGTTTTTCTTTCTGTAATACTTGCTTTGGTAATTTACCTGACCGTTAAACAAAAAAAATAGTTTGTTGGTTAAAACCATTCGATGTTAAGATCCTGGGATTTTATAGATTAGTTTTGTTATTACCTAAGTTAAATTTTTAATTATGAAAAAAATCATCATTTCAGTTGCTTTAACTTTTATTATACTCATTGGTGCAGTATTACTTTACATCTATTCAGGAAGTTATAATGTGAGCCAGTTGGAACCGCACAATGCAATTACAAAATGGGCTATTTCAACAACGACCCATCACTCTATCGACAAGAGATTAAAAGACATACAAGTCCCACCAATGAATGATTCGGCCATGATAACTGAAGGATTTATACATTACAATGCAATGTGTGCAACCTGCCATGGTGGCCCGGGAATCAGTCCGGATGAATTAGTAAAAGGCCTTTATCCTAAACCGCCGGAATTCTATCAGTCAACAGACATGCCGGATACAACAGAAGCATTTTGGATTATAAAAAATGGGATTAAGATGACCAGTATGCCGGCATTTGGTCCAACATATACTGATGCTAAAATATGGGCGATGACAGATTTTTTATTGACTAAATTGAATAAAATGTCGCCCGAAGAATATCAGCAGTGGATTCAAAAATATACAAAAGAGCGTACCTTTTCTAATGATTAGGAATGCATCAGGTTAATCACAAGTGAAATTCAAATGCAATTCTATAACCATCACTCCTGTGATAACTGTTTCACTATAGAAAATTTTAATTATCTGTCAGAAAATTATACCCTTTATTATTTTTGATGTTTAAGCACTTTGGCTTCCACATAAAATATGATTTCTTCAGCAATGTTTTTTGATTGATCCCCTACCCTTTCCAGCTTTCGCACAATTGAAAGAATATACAGGGCCTGGCTTATTATATCAATATCTTTCCTGATAAATGTTGAAATATTAGCATTGGCTCCTTTATTTATATTATCAAGAATATCATCCCTGGAAAATATAGTGCGGGCGAGGAGTGTATGTTCAAATTCGAAGGCTTCTCTTGTGTCTGTAAGAATGCTGATAGAGTCTTCAAACATTTTGATTACTTCCACCGCTTCAAGTATTTCCTTATCATATTTCACAGGAGAGTCAACTATATACCTTGCAATACCTTCAGCAATATCACCTATACGTTCCAGGTTATTATTTATTTTAAGAACGGCTAATAAAAACCTAAGGTCAATGGCCACCGGGCAATACAATGCAAAAACATTTTCGCAATCCCTGTCTATTTTTAGTTCGAGCGCATTTACCCTTTTCTCTTTAGCAATTACTTCCCTTGCAAGGTCTTTATCAAAGTTTACCATAGCATCCTTGGCTTTTGTTAACTGCAATAAAACCAGTTCCCACATGTTGATTAATTCTGATTTCAGGTCCTGTAATTCTGTTTCGAACTGTGTCATGGTTATTTTATTTTTTTAATCAATTAACTAAACCTGCCCGTTATATAATTTTGAGTTCTTGTATCCAGGGGGTTTGTGAACATGTTTTTAGTAACGTCATATTCTATCAGCTCTCCCACATAAAAAAATGCGGTTTTGTCACTAACACGGGCTGCCTGCTGCATGTTATGCGTAACAATAATGATCGTATAATTTTTCTTGAGATCATGCAATAATCCTTCTATACTCGATGTTGAAATTGGGTCCAGTGCCGAAGTTGGTTCATCCAGCAACAATACTTCCGGCTCCATAGCAATCGCCCTTGCAATACATAATCGCTGTTGCTGTCCACCCGACAGGAACGTTCCTTTTTTATGAAGAGAATCTTTAACCTCTGTCCATAAAGCAGCTTTCTGCAACGATTGCTCTACAATTAAATCTTTATCCGGCTTTGCTATTTTCATGCCGTTGAGTTTATAACCTGCAATCACATTATCATAAATACTTAAATTAGGGAAAGGGTTGGGCCGTTGAAAAACCATGCCTATTTTATGACGCACAAATATGGGATGCATCTCATAAATATCTTCATTATTGAGCAGCATTTTTCCTTTTACGGAAGTTCCTTCAATTAATTCATGCATACGGTTGATACAACGCAAAAAAGTTGTTTTGCCACATCCCGAAGGGCCCATCACGGCGACTACATTATTTTTCGGAATTTCGATACTTACATTCCTGACAGCCTGCTTTTCTCCAAAATATGCATCAAAATCAATAACTTTTAAAATTGTACTTTCCATCTTCTTGTAGTAATCTTTGTAATTATGTTTAATAATAATACCCAAATAAGTAAAATAACTGCTGCGCCCCAGGCCAGGTCATGCCAATCCTCATAAGGGCTGGTTGCATAGTTAAAAATCAACAACGGCAAACTCTGCATTGGTTTTAAAATATTTGCAGAGAAGTATGGATTTCCAAATGCGGTAAATAATAATGGTGCCGTTTCTCCTGCTATTCTTGCAACAGCTAAAATTATCCCCGAAAGCACGCCACTAAAACCACAAGGCAGAATAATTCTCAAAATAACTTTATGGTAGGGTAATCCTAAAGCAAGCCCGGCTTCTTTTAATGAAGAGGGTAATAATTTTAAAGTTTCTTCGGTAGATCGCACCACAATAGGAAGCATCATAATTGCTAAAGCCACGCTTCCCGAAAGTGCTGAAAAAGTGCCCAAAGGCTTAACAATCCAGAAGTAAATAACGATGCCTACAACAATGGAAGGAGTGCCTTGCAAAACATCTACAGCTAACCGGCACCATGATGATAACCTGCTCTTCCTGTTTTCACTTAAATATATACCACCCATGATACCAAAGGGAATTGCAATAACCGTGGCATAGATTACAATCAGTAAACTTCCCATAAGCGCATTTGCAATTCCTCCACCTGTTTCCCCCACCGGCTTTGGCAGATTAACGAGAAACTGCCAGTTAATTTTTGTTAGCCCCTGAATAAAAATATAAAAAAGTATTATAAATAAAGGGATCGTGCAAAGAACTGAAAACGTGATTACTAATCCTTTGAAAAGTTTACTTTTTCCTATCCTGTATTTCATATTTGGAGCCATACATTAATCTGTTGTAAATCGTTTAATTATTCTTTTACCTATTAAATTAATAATAACAGTTACCAGGAATAAAACCAGGCCTAATTCTATTAAAGAAGATAAATAAAGCGTACTTGCTGCTTCCGTAAATTCATTGGCAATTACACTTGCCATAGTATTACCAGGATCAAATATGCTTTTCGGAATTATGCTGGTATTGCCAATCACCATTGTTACAGCCATCGTTTCACCCAATGCCCTGCCGAGCGATAATAAGACACCTGCGAACAAGCCGGATCTTGCATATGGTAAAATTACAGCCCTTACAACTTCAAACCTTGTAGCACCTAAAGAATAGGCTGCTTCTTTTAAAGCTGATGGCACCATTCGAATCATTTCCCTGCCTAATGATACAGCATAAGGAATAATCATAATAGCTAATATCAAGGCCGAAGTAAATATCCCGATACCATAAGGAGTTACGCCCAGTTTTAATTCAAAGCTGCGTACTATTGGCACCAAAACAAACAATCCCCAAAAGCCATAAATAACGGAAGGCACTGCAGCAATCAGGTCGATAGAATTTTTTAAAAATTCAGAGAACCAACCCCTGGGATAATATTCACCCAGGAAAATAGCTGTTGCAAATGAAAAGGGAACTGAAATAATCAATGCCAAAAAGGAAGTCAACAGAGTTCCCAAAAGAAAGGGATACGTACCATAAATATCTTTTACCGGGTCCCATGTTTTTCCGAATAAAAAACCTAATCCTAATGCTTTAATGGATGGCATGGATTGCACAATCAAAGTAAATAAAAAAGCAATGACCAGCACCAGAATGCTTACAGCGATTAATACGAGAGTCGTTTTAAAAAACCGCTCCATGCGTATCTGGCGAAATGCTCTTTTTATTTTAATGCTTTTCCAAACATTCATATTCGTTATAGTGGAAATTTCCCGCAGCAATATATAGCTGCGGGAATCTCTGGATTTTGTAATGGATAATTTCAAAATAATATTCCGTCATTAATTATGTAAGGGTTTCCCATTATAAGTTGCAGATTTAAGTATAGCCTCTGCAACCGCAACTGCTGCAGGTGATAAAGGTGCATAATGCAATCCTTCACAATATTGCTGTCCTTCGTGAATATTCCACCATAATAATTTTATAAGATTTTGCGCTCTTTCTTCTGAACGATTATTGTAATTCTGTTCCTGGTAAACAAGCGCCCAGGTAAAACCACTTATCGGGTATCCGTCAGCAGCGGCTGTATTACCTAAAAATATTTTTGAATCAGCGGGTAATTGTACATTCCCTGCTGCACTTGTGGAGGCAATATTTGGCGTAATGAAATTGCCGGATTGGTTCTTAATTTTTGCAAACGCCATATTGTTCTGCATTGCATAGGCCAATTCAATATAGCCGATACCACCGGGCGTTTGTTTAATAAGGCCCGCTACTCCTTCGTTGCCTTTTCCGCCAAGGCCTGAAGGCCAATTTACTGAAGTGCCTTTGCCAACTTTTGATTTCCATTCATCGTTTACTTTAGAAAGATAATCAGTAAAAATATTTGTTGTGCCACTTCCGTCGGAGCGGTGTGCAACTACTATGGCTGTTGCGGGAAGTTTTACGCCTGGATTAACAGCTGCAATTTTTGAATCATTCCATTTTTTGATCTTACCGAGAAAAATATCTGCAATAACATCTGGAGTAAGTTTCAATGTGTCTTTTACTTCAGCTAAATTATAACTTATAACTACCGCTCCTGAACACATCGGGATATGCAAAACCGGTACACCCATTTTCTGAGCCTGCTCTTCGGTTAATGGAGCATCTGAATCTCCAAAGTCAACCGTTTTATTGGTTAGCTGGAGAATTCCTCCACCTGAACCAATAGATTGATAATTTATTTTTAAGCCCGTAAGTTTATTGTATTCGGAAAATTGTTTAGAGAACAAAGGATATACAAATGTGCTTCCGGCCCCTAAAATAGTTTTATCATCGCTGCCTGAGGGAGAAGTTGTAGTGGAATCGCTGGTGGCACTTTTCCCGGAATCGCTGTTAGTACATCCGGTTATTATACTTCCAGTCACAAACAGGCCTAACATAGCGATTAAAAAATTTTTGATTTTAGATCTTTTTTTCATGATAGTTTTAAATTAATGTGTGATAAATTTTTATAGATTATTTTCCAAAAACATAATAGAAAGTAAATCGGTAAACAACATCGCTGCCATCATACTTTGGTGCAAATCCCTGGTTGATGTTTTTGTTGTACCAAATATTTGGCATCAGGTGCACATTTTTTACCGGAGTATAATCCAGGCCCGCTGTTATGAATTGCCCTTTCGTAGATGGGTCATTATAACCGCTTGTATTTCCCACGTACTGATTGTACTTTGTGTTGTCAATTTTATTACTGGGATTGAAAGCATCATAACGGGCAAAGAAATTTAATTTGTCTTTTACTATAACACCACGTGTAAAAATTGAAAGCCCTTTTGCATTAACGGATAAAACATCCACATCGCCTGAAGCAATTTGGGTAGCCTGGTTGTCATTTTGAAGCTTATTCATATAAGCTTCCACACCCAGCGAAAATTGCGGTGTCGTATACGCCACAAAACCTTTAATCATATTCCTTGAATGTTTCTTACCCGCAACATCTGGCATTTGATTATAGTCAACATACAAATTGACATATAGTTTTTTATCAAGAAATTTACCCCATATATCACCATAAAGCCATTTAGAATTATCACTTTCAGGTTTAGCGCCTGTCCCATTGCCTGCCATTAAATCATAACCAAAATTTGCTGTTTTTGGATCGAACTTTCCCTGCAATGACACGCCTAAATCATATGAAGGCGTTCCGCGTATATCGATCACTGTTTTTTCTATTGACCTGTAACCCCATATTGGTTCGGATGACATGGAAAAACCAGGCGTGCCGACCTGCCCAATAATAAGGTCCGTTCCCTTCCATAGGTCTTTAATACGAAGGTTTGCAAGCTTCACATAAAAAGCCAGCTTATTATCAGTTAAAGACTCACCGGGTGCAGCTTCCAGTAATACTTCTGCAGCAAATTTTTTGGTGATATTATAATTGTAACCAAGATAAAGTCTCCTGATCTGGAAAGCGTTTCTCTTTTCGGGAACATCCGAATATTGGGTACCGCCCCTTTTTAAGGAATCAGCATTTTCTTTTAGATAATAATCTCCAAACATGTAACCCCACAATTTCCCCGAATTGGGGCTTCCGGCTTTGAAGGCAGAATCGGAGCCTGAAACGAATTGAGCTTTTAAACTATTATTACTCAACAATAATCCAAAGCCCAAAACGAATAAAAATAACCGCATTTTGGTAATCATTTTAAACATACTATTTTTTTTATGCTGCAAATATCAATT
>Ga0209023_10008763_pt1 | contig 10077 bp, 9 predicted proteins | sample LakOneMetagenome_FD_187468 | JGI IMG/M metagenome (GOLD analysis project Ga0209023, IMG submission 187468) | Freshwater and sediment microbial communities from Lake Erie, Canada (SPAdes) (version 2) | ecosystem: Environmental > Aquatic > Freshwater > Lentic | place: Lake Erie, Canada | collected...
TTCCGATCTTCGAACGCCGCATGGTGGTCCACGACGGTGCGAAGTGGCGGCGGCTGAAGGTGGTCGGGCCCGGCAGCGTCATGACCTCCGGCCTGATGAGCCGCGGCGACGTGGTACGGCTTGCACGGCTCGCTGCACGCGCGGGGATCGGCGGCACCCGAGAACTCGACGGCGGCCATCATCAAACCGCCGCGGAGATATTCACCGAGGCCGGCATCGGCACCACGTCGATCGAGATGGTCCTGCGGCCGCTGCTCGGGTCGATGATGCTCGATCGCACGCTTCAGGCGGACGCCGGCTACACGCGCTTCCTGCTGGGGATGATGGCGCGCGGTCCTGCGGTGTTACCGGTGGACGGCATCGGGATGATCACCGATCGAGCCGCGACGGCCCTGCGGGGCGCGGGAGGCATGGTGTGGACGGGGACCGCGGTGGCCGCGATCATGATCGGCGAGGATGGGCGCGCCACCGGGGTGCAGCTTGGCGACGGTCGAACAATTCGCGCCGCCAGCGTGATTCTCGCCGTTGACGCAAGCACAGCCAAGACATTGCTGAGCGGGGTCGACGACTTGGCCGCAGCACGGATCCCGTCGGAGCGTGCCGGGTGCGTTTCGGCGACGTTCGCCCTCGATCGACCGTTGTATGACGACGCGACAATCCTGCTCGACGCGGCTGCGCCTGAGGGCACCGACCGTCTGGATCTGATCTGCCAGACCACCAACGTGACCCGTCCCGGGTCGCCGGGCCCGCACATCCTGGTGGCACAGAGCGCGACGACTGGTTGGAGCTCCGTTGATCCCGGCCGTTATGCCGACGCGGCCATCGAGCGGCTCCGCCGGTTGATTCCGAGCTACGAGTGGTCGAGGGACGCCCACTTGGTGGACGCCACCGACCATCCGAATGCGCTCTACCGCGTGACACCGGGCGTGCGCGAGAACCTGCCGGGGCCACGCACGATGGTTCGCAACCTGGTGCTCGCGGGCGACGTGACGACACATCCGTCGCTCGAGGGTGCAGTGAGTGCTGGAACACGTGCAGCCGGGGTCGTCGCCGACCTGTTGCAGTGAAGCAGTACGGGGACCGACGCGTCTACTCCGTCCGCGGGGTGGTAACCGCCGTGTGGCGGCGATTCCAGGATCTTCCGTCGTTTTGGATGGAGGGGGAGATCACCAATCTGTCGTCCTCGCGCGGACGCCAGGTGTTCTTCACGTTGGTGGACACCGACCACTCGGACCCGACGCAGATCGACTGCCAGATGCAGGCCAATATCTTCGACAAGGTGGCCCCCCGCCCCGGTGAAGGACAACTGGTGCAGGCATACGGCCGCATCGAGTTTTGGCGCGGCCGAAGCACCGTCCGCGTGCGCGTCGAACGTCTGGAGCCATCCGGGGAAGGGCTTCTGCTTGCCCGAATCGCGGAGCTTCGCACGCGTTTGCAGGCGGAGGGGCTTCTGTCCAGTGCTCGGAAGCGCCCGCTGCCATTCCTGCCACGAACGATCGGACTGATCACCGCCCGCGACGGCGCGGCGCGAGCCGACGTCATCACCAACATCCAGCGGCGCTTTCACGGCGCCCACCTGCTGATCGTGACGACACTTGTCCAAGGTGAGGGCGCGCCCGCCCAGATCGCGTCGGCGCTGCGCTATCTGGATGCGCAGCCGCAGGTCGACGTGATCATCGTCGCTCGTGGCGGCGGGGCGCTTGAGGACTTGATGGCGTTCAACAGCGAGATCGTGTGCCGAGCGGTGGCCGATGCCACGACGCCGGTGGTGAGCGCGATCGGACATGAGTCGGACACGACGCTGTGCGACGACGTGGCCGACATTCGTGCGTCCACACCCACGAAGGCGGCGGAGCTGGTCGTGCCGGACCTGGCGGACCTGCAGTCGCGGATCGCCGCCGCCGAGGGCCGCGCGCTCGCGGCACTGCGCCGGCACACCGAACGCGCCCGTGTGCGGGTACAGGAACACACTCGGCGCCTTGCCGGTGGCCTGCTCGCCGCCGGGACGGCCGCACGTCACCGCGTGGAACTGCTTGGGACCCGGTTGTCGCCTGCGCTTCGGCGCGCTCAACACGACGCCACGGCGGGGACCGCGCGGTTGGGCGAGCGCCTGGTGCGGGGCACCCAGATCTCGCTTGCGGCAGCCACCGCACGCGTTGAACGTGGTGGTGCCATGCTCGAGCTGCTGTCGCCCGAGCGGACCGTGGAGCGCGGATATGCGATTGTGCGCGACGGCACCGGCCGGGTTGTCGGTCAGACCACCGACGTCGCCGACGGCCAACGTCTCGCCGTCACCCTCCGTGACGGAACACTCGACGTGGACGTGGTGTACGCCACAGCGAAGGAGCAGCCATGAGCGACGAAACGACGACCACGACATTCGAGACGGAACTCGAACACCTTGAGGACGTCGTCCGTCGCTTGGAGGACGGCTCTGTGGGGCTCGAGGAGGCCGTTGCGCTCTTCGAAAAGGGCCAAGCGCACCTGTCTGCGTGCCGAGCACGACTCGCCGCGGTGCAAGGCCGTATCGATGAACTCACGGCCGCCGACCTGCCAAAACCCTCCGACGAGGGTGAACAGCCGTTCTAGTCGGGGATCTGCCCGGCGCGAACCTCGGAGCTGAAGCCTGCCGTGTTGTGCGATCCGTCGCAGAACGGCTTGTGGCCGGAATGGCCGCATCGGCAGAGGGCGACAACCTCCTTGTCGATGACGATCGGATTGCCCTCGCCGTCTTCCAACGTGAACGTGCCGCTCACGACGAGTGGGCCATTGTCTTTGACGCGAATACCGGTGTCAGCCATGTCAGCTCCCTTCGACGGAGAACCTGACACTATCGCTTGTATATCGACTCCCGCCAGCGGACCGGGCACGACGCACCCTGGCGGCGCAGTACGGAGCTCGTGTTGCGCGTCAGAAACTCGTGGCGGTTCGCCGACGCGCGACACTAGCCGACACCGTTGTCGGCAATGAGCCAGGACCCGTCTGACTGTCGAGCCAGGGTGTACCCCCAGGTCAAAGGCCCGTTCGAAATGCTCTGCGGGTGCTCCTGCAGGACGTCGAGTTCAACCGGGATATGGACAACCTCGGTGCGGTCGGGCAGGCCGACCTGCGCGGCCCTGAGTGTGCGGATCGTGCCGACCTTCGTGAGCTTCAGACGCACCGACTGATGGAACCAACTGTCGGTCGTCGCATCCGCCCGACGTGCGAACTCGGGCGTGCACAGACGTTTGGCACGAGCCGGGTCCCCACTGTCGACGGCGTCCACGAACATATGCACGACCTCCGTCGGGTTGGTGGAACCGCGATCGGATGACGAGTCGGACGAGCTGTTCGGGGGCTCGTCGTCCTCCTGTGCGTCCGGATACGCCCGACGGAGGTCGAAGACATGGTCGAGGGTGCCAGGATCGGACGGCAGCTGTTCGACGACGTCCCAGATTTCGACGGCCGGGGTCGTGCCGCTCGGATGCGTCGTCACCCGGGTCGGCACCCAGCGCGTCGTATCCACGTCGACGGCAATCGCCGGGCCGTCGCCGGTCACGGTCATCTGCGGATCGCCCATGATCGCACGGAGCAGGCGGACGTCACCCGTGAACCGCATTGTCTCCGATCCTGTCGGACCCGGGACGGATTGCAGCGCCCCGCTGGCCATCGCCCGCGCAAGCATCCCAAGCTTGTCGGGGATCCACAGGCTGTTGTGGGGTTGCCGCGATTGTGGTTCGATCATGTCGACGAGCGCCGTGGGCACGCCGGAGCGAATGCGCACTGTGCCATTCACGTCGGCCGTCGCCATCTGGCCCGACCGCGTACCGTCCGATCGGGTCACCGCGGTGAGCGTCCTCACCGGGTCCTGAACGTTGAGATCGCTGCCAGTTTGGACACGGAATGCTGCCGACAGCTCGGCGGCGGGAGCATTGAGGGACCAAATCTCGCCTCGCTGGGGGGTCGAACCCCCGGCGCTGAAACGAATGTGCGTGACCCCGGACGACAGGCCCCAGCCGAGGTTGGTGGCGACGCGCTCACCGGGTGTCATCGTTTCCCAGCCGGGGGTAGCGGACGGACGCGGCGCGTCGGCCGACGACGACCGGAACACGAGCAAGGCCCCGAAGATCGCTGCGATGGCCGGGACACCGATCGCCAATGTCAGTCGCCAGCCGTGGCGCGGACGTGGCTGACGAGCCGCACGCTCGCCGAGAACCGTCGATCGGGCGCTGTCCGTGGCCCGCGGAGCCGGATCGCTCTGCAGCAGGGCGCGCAGTCGTGTGTCGAGATCGTCAGCCAACATGTGCCTCCAATTGCGTCCGCAGGTCCTCAAGGCCACGCGCGAGGCGTGAATGGACCGTGCCCACCGGGATGTCGAGGGTCACAGCGATCTCCTGTGGCGTCATCTCCAGCCCGTAGCGCAACACGATCACGGCACGCCGATCCAGGTCCAACCGGCGAATAGCGGCTGCAAGCATGGGGTCGGCCGGGTGGTCGTGCACGGCGATGTCCGGCGCGTCGTCCAATCGGACCAACCGCTTGTCACGGCGAACCGTGTCGATCGCGCGATTGACGACGATTCGGTGAAGCCACGCGCGAAACGGGCGGCGTCCGTCGAAGCTGCCAAGCGAGTTGATCGCTGACAGGAACGCATCCTGAGCCACCTCATCGGCCGTCTCGCGCGACCGCACGATGCCATGCGCAACCCGCCAGGCGTCGCGCCAATGCCGGTCGAATAGTTGTCCGACCGCGTCATTGTCACCGCGTTGCGCACGCTCGAGCAGTGTGTCCTCAGTCTCGTTCACTGACATGTCAACGGTTGAGGGCGCGAGTTGCGTCCCGCGTCGGGCGATCCAGTCGGTAGATGACGTGGTGGCGGGTGTGGTCGGGGTTGTCCGGCTCCAGCTCGCACTCCGCGATCCGAGTGAATCCGCAGCGCTCAAGCGCGCGCCACGACGCACGGTTGTCGGCATGGACCGGAACGATCAAGCACGGGCAATCCGGATGATCCGCCCAGAGGCGCTCGACGAAGGTGCCGACCATCGCAGTGCCGAGACCTTTGCCGCGCGATCCCGCGTCGGCCAAGAGGTAATCGATGCTCATCGCCTGTGCCGGAACAGTCACCGCGGGGGCGAGCTCCTGCGCGTAGCTCGGCTCGTCGTCGAAGCGATACCGCTGGATCAGGCCCTTCGCGTCGCCGTTGACCACGACGATGAACACCTCCGTCGGGTCGGTTCCGGCAACGACGGGCCCGTACTCGGTTTCAACGGCCGACAGGGTCGGATCGTCCGCCCACCACCAGCTGACGAGGGGCTCGGCGAACCATGTGCCGATCAACGGAAAGTCATCGCGTGTGATCGGCCGAAAGGCGATGTCCATGGTGTGATGCTCCCAGACCGACCGGCTGAATGCGCCACGTCCGGCGGGCATCCAACACGCCGCGAGCCGTCGCCCTCGAGACGCTCTTGGCGCGTCGCATCGAGGGCGAGGTTGCGCTGCCGGCGGCACGGATCGTGACGTTCCTGGCGATTCTTGCCGACGGTGTCAGGTCCGGAGACGTCGCAGTCAGGACGGTCCAGCGGACCAAAGGCGATACCCATATGGGTATAGTGGTGGCCGATGACCGAGACACCACCGCATGGCCTCCAATTCTTTCCCGTCCCACTCTTTGCGAGCGTGATGGGTGTCGGAGGCCTGTCACTTGCCTGGCGCAGGGCCGCAACGGTGTACGACGTGCCCACCGGTGTCGCAACTGCACTCTTCTGGGTTGCGCTCACGATGTTCGCGGTGCTCGTCGTGGCCTACGCCGCCAAGTGGCTGCGCTATCCGGCGGCCGCGTGGGCCGAGGCCAAACATCCGATTCGCATGGCATTCGTGCCGACGATCACGATCGCCACCCTGATCATTGCGACTGCGGGTCAGACGATCATGCCCGACGTCGCTCGGGTGTTGTGGTGGGTCGGCGCCCTGGGGCACGTCGCGCTGACCGTGGCGATCCTGACCGCGTGGTTCGAGCGCGAGGACATCGGTCTGACGCAGATGACACCCGCCTGGTTCATCCCCATCGTCGGCAATGTCGTCACGCCACTTGCTGCGCACAAAATCGGCTCTGTGGAGTTTGCGTGGTTCGCATTCGGGATCGGGTTGATCTTCTGGATGGCGCTGCTGCCGTTGCTCCTCTTCCGGTTGCTGCTGCACGAGAACCCGATGCCGGCGAAGCTGCTGCCGTCCCTGGCGATCTTCGTGGCCCCGCCCTCGGTTGCGCTGCTCTCATGGGTGGCCTTGACCGGCGAGGCTCCGAGTACGCCACCGACCCGCATCCTGTACGGGTGCGTGCTGGTGTTCGTCGCACTTGTGGCCGGCCAATACCCCAAGTTGCGGAAGGTGCCGTTCGCCATCCCGTACTGGGCGTTCACCTTTCCGGCGGCCGCGGCCGCTGCAGCCGCGACCACGATGGCCGGGGCTTTGGCGGCACGGGCATATGACGTCGTTGCCATTGCACTTCTCACCGTCGCTTCCGTCATTGTCGCCGGCGTGTTCGCGTTGACACTGCGCGCTGCGGTGCGTGGTCAGATCTGCGTGCCCGAGTAGCGTCCGTCCACGTATGGTCCTGCTGTGATCGACCTGACACAGACGGGGTTGACACGCTGCCCACGGCGGCGCGAACGATGAGCGAATGGTCAATCGACGACGTTCGCGCCGAACTGCCGGCGCTGGCAGACCTGGTTCATCTGAACACCGGCGGGGCAGGGCCGATGCCGAGCGCGGCCACAGCCGCGCTGCGAACGGCGCTCGACGACGACGCGACGACCGCCAGAATGTCCGAAGCCGGGGTGGAGCGCATGGATCGTCGGCGGGCCGACCTCCGCCAGGCCCTGGCCGAACTGCTTCACGTCGACGGCAAGGACCTCGCGATCGTGCCGAGCGTCACGTTCGCGCTGAACGCGGTGGTGCACGGCATCGACTGGCGCCCGGGTGACCGCGTCATCACGACGACCCACGAGCACCCGGCGCTCCTCGCACCCCTCAAGGTCGTCGCGGAACGCTTCGGGGTGATCATCGACGTGGTGCCGCTGTCGTTCGGGGATGAGCCGCTCGCAGACGAATGCGCCCGCCTCGCCACCGACCGCACACGCCTGATCGCCGTGTCGCACGTCTCATGGGTGACCGGTGCGACCCTCGACATCGCCGGCGCGGTGGACGTGGCGCGTTCGGTGGGCGCCCTCACGCTCGTCGACGGGGCGCAGTCGGCAGGTGCTATTCCTGTCGATCCGGTTGCGCTGGGCGTCGACGCCTATGCGCTCAACGCCCCCAAGTGGACCCTTGGTCCGCAGGGACTCGGTGCCCTCTGGATTCGGGAGGAGCCGCGCGACCGGATCCGGCCGACGTTCACCGGACTCGGTTCCACCGTCGAAAGTCACGGCCACATGGCATGGCATGCCGAGGCACGGCGGTACGAGCTCGGCGCGCTGCCGGAGATTCTGCTGCCAGCCTGGACCGCATCGCTCGCCTGGTTGAACCAGCTCGGTGAGGCTTGGATCGCCGAGCGCACCGCCGCGATCCGCGCATATGCACGCAATGCGCTTGAGCGCTTCGGAGCGGACATCCTGACGCCGGCGTCTGCAACGTCCGGAATCCTCACATTTCGACTGTACGAGGGCGACGCCGCGACCGTCGTCCATCAGCTGGAAGAGCGCGGGATCATCACCCGGCTGTCCCTCCAAACCGACGCAATTCGCGCATCGATGGCGTTTTTCACCACACCGAGTGACGTGGACACCCTGATCGCCGGGTTGGCGGACCTGCGGGCCTGATACCGTCACGGGCGGTGTCTGAGCGCTTCATCATCGAGGGCGGCGTCCCGCTGGCCGGAACAGTCGTGCCCAGCGGCAACAAGAATGCGGCCCTGCCGATCCTGGCCGCATGCCTGCTGACCGAAGACGAGGTCATCCTTGAGAACGTTCCGGACATCCGCGACGTACACTCGATGCTCGCTTTGCTGGACGACGTCGGCGTCGTGATCCGCGAAATCGGACCGCACACCCTGTCACTGACGGCGGCCGATGTGCGCAGCACGGAGCTGCATGCCGGTCTCGCAAGCCGCATTCGTGCGTCGTTTCTGATGGCAGGCCCGCTGCTTGCGCGCTGCGGGTCCGTCAGTCTGCCGCTTCCCGGTGGGGACTTCATCGGACGTCGACGCATCGATACGCACCTGCTCGCGTTCAAGGGGCTCGGTGCGGAGGTCGAATCGAGCCGAACGTTCAGCATGTGGCACAAGGGCCTTCGCGGCGCCGAGATCTTCCTGGACGAGGCGTCGGTGACCGCCACCGAGAATGCACTGATGGCGGCGTCGCTGGCCGAGGGCGAGACCACGATCTTGAACGCCGCCTGCGAGCCCCACGTGCAGGACACTGCGCGGTTCCTGGTCGAACTTGGTGCCGACATCACCGGCATCGGCACCAACGAACTGTGCATTCGTGGCGTGGAGCGCCTCCACGGCGGGCGCTTCCGCATTCCGTCCGACTACATCGAGATCGCCTCGTTCATCGGCCTTGCGGCCGTCACGAACTCGGACATCACGATCACCGATGTGCGGCCGTCGGACATGCGAATGATCAACCTGACCTTCGAGCGCCTCGGAATCAGCGTGACGATGGACGGCGACAACCTGCGCGTCGCCCCGGGACAGCGGCTCGCCGTCGAGGCCGACGAAGGCGGCGCGATCCCCAAGATCGACGATGGGCTGTGGCCGGCGTTTCCAGCGGACCTCACCTCAATCGCGACGGCGGTGGCGACGCAGGCCCGAGGCACCGTCATGATCTTCGAGAAGATGTTCGAGAACCGCTTGTTCTTCGTCGACAAGCTGGTCGCGATGGGTGCGCGCATCGTTCTTTGCGATCCACACCGCGCCGTGGTCACCGGGCCTGCACAGTTGCACGGCGAGCGGCTCGAAAGCCCGGACATCCGGGCGGGCATGGCGATGTTGATTGCAAGTCTGTGTGCCACGGGCACCAGCACCATCGGCAACATCGGTCAGATCGATCGCGGGTACGAGCGGATCGACGATCGACTGCAGGAGCTCGGCGCACGGATCACACGGGTGGCCGATTGAACGGCGACGACCTCGCGCGCCTGCCAGAGGGTGCACGCGACGTGCTGCCCGTGGAGCGCAGCGAACTGACCGCGCTCGAGCGGAGCCTCCGTGCCAGTTTCGCGTCGTTCGGGTACCTTGAGGTGCGCACACCGCTGATCGAGTTCGCGGATGAGATGGACCGCGCGCAAGAGGGCGGCGTTGGTCGTGCTTTTCGCCTGTTCGACGATCACGGCCGCGTGCTCGTCCTGCGCCCGGATCTGACGATCCCGGTCACCCGCCTGGTCGCATCGCGTTTCGCCGATCACACCGGACCGGTTCGCGTGAGCTACGTCGGCGCGCGCATGCGTCCGGCGCTTCCCGGCAAAGCCCAGCCGATCGAGGAGCAACAGGCCGGCGCCGAACTCGTGGGGCTCTCCGGTCCGGCCGCGGATGCGGAGATCGTGGCGTTGCTGATCCAAGCGGTTCGTTCCGCGGGCATTGCCGATCTGCACGTGGCGATCGGCCACGTCGGGCTGACCCAAGCGGTCGTTGCGGGACTGGGCGTTCCCGACGATGCCGTGAGGAGCCTTCAAACTGCGGCGCTCACACGCGACCTGGCCGGTTGGCGTGCGATCGCCGAACACCTCGATTTGGACGCCCCGTCGCGCACATTGCTCGCCGAGCTGCCCACGCGGCGCGGTGGCAAAGACGTGGTGCAGCAGATCGCAGCGCAGGTGCCGGCAAGCGCCGCCTGCTGCGACGACCTGTGTGCGACGCTCGATCTGCTGGCGATGCATGGTGTCGACGACGCCGTGATGGTGGATCTGGGCGTGCTCCGCGACTGGGGGTACTACTCCGGCATCGTCTTCGAGATCTCAGCACCGGGTGTTCCACGGCCGATCGGCGCAGGCGGGCGCTATGACACGCTCGGCGCCCGGTTCGGCGTCGATCGCCCGGCCGTCGGTGGCGGCGTATGGCTCGACGGGTTGCATCAGGCCGTCAATGCCCGCGTGGATGCGCCGACA
>Ga0209023_10008764_pt1 | contig 10076 bp, 8 predicted proteins | sample LakOneMetagenome_FD_187468 | JGI IMG/M metagenome (GOLD analysis project Ga0209023, IMG submission 187468) | Freshwater and sediment microbial communities from Lake Erie, Canada (SPAdes) (version 2) | ecosystem: Environmental > Aquatic > Freshwater > Lentic | place: Lake Erie, Canada | collected...
AAAAAACAACACATGAATTCCTTAGCTCCACGTTACTTCGCTTTGATCCCCGCCGCCGGCGTCGGGGCGCGCATGGCCGCAAGCGGACCGAAGCAATACGTCAAGATCGGCGGCAAGCCGATGCTGCGCCACGCCATCGACGCTTTCCTGTTCAGCGAACTGATCGCGCATACCTATGTCGTGGTCAGCCCGGACGATCCTGTCATCGACAGCATCGTCCCCAGCCACGGCGTGACTGTGCTCCGATGCGGCGGTGCAACACGCGCCGAATCGGTACAGAACGGCCTGGCGGCCCTGAACGGCACCCTGCGCGAAAACGACTGGGTGCTGGTACACGACGCCGCCCGCCCGGGCCTGGATGAAGCCCTGATCGAAAAACTGATTACCCACACCGGCGAACACCCGGTCGGCGGCGTGCTCGCGCTGCCGGTGGTGGACACGGTGAAACGCTGCATCGCCGGCGAAGTCGGCACCGTCTCGCGCGAAGGCATGTGGCTGGCGCAGACGCCGCAGATGTTCCGCTACAAGCTGCTGCGCGAGGCCTTGGCGCATGTGACTACCCCTGGGCGCGACATGAAGCAGATCACCGACGACGCCTCGGCCGTCGAGGCGCTGGGCCTGTCGCCGAAACTGGTCGAGGGCGACCCGCGCAATTTGAAAGTTACCTTGCCCGGCGACGTACGCATTGCCGAGATGTACCTGGCAACGACCCAACCCGCATTCCTGTAAGCGAACCATGGCACTTGCATCTTATAACCCGACCCCACCGTTTCGCATCGGCACCGGCTACGACTGCCACCGCCTGGTGGAAGGCCGCAAGCTGATCGTCGGCGGCGTCACCATCCCGCACCGCCTCGGCCTGTTCGGCCATTCCGACGCCGACGTGCTGCTGCACGCGATCATCGACGCACTGCTCGGCGCCGCCGCGCTGGGCGACATCGGCAAGCATTTCCCGGATACGGACCCGATGTTTGCAGGAGCGGACTCGCGTACCTTGCTGCGCGAAGCCGCGACCCGTGTCCTCGCCACCGGCTACACCATCGGTAACGTCGACGCCACCATCATCGCCCAGCAGCCGAAGATGGCGCCGCACATCCCGCAAATGGTCTCGCGCATCGCCGAAGACCTGGGCGTGTCGCCGCAGCAGGTGAACATCAAGGCCAAGACCAACGAGAAGCTGGGCTACCTCGGCCGCGAAGAAGGCATGGCGGCGGAAGCGGTGGCGATGCTGATCCGCGCCGCCGGCTGATCGATTTCTACGAGGACGACTTCGCCCATATCGGGAACCCACGACCGGGACGGCCCGGCTCTTTGAGGAGAGCCGCATGGCCTGGATCATGTTGTTCGTTGCCGGGGTACTCGAGGTTGTGTGGGCGTATTCGATGAAGCAGTCGGAGGGGTGCTGATGAAGATGTCGGCGGATTAAGCTGGCGTTTCGACCTGCATGTGCCGTACCGCGTGGGCTCGAGAGCCCACCCTACGAAAACCCCGACCCCGTAGGGTGGGCACTTGTGCCCACGCGGTCGTACTCCTTCACACCCCACCGCATCTGGTATCGCCATCCGCCAAACCGGCGGCAAAAACTGCCATCGGCCTGCACATCCCGCACATCGTTGCTAAAATCCCACCCCTGACCACGCGATTCCAAACGCGTCCATTCCGGGGAATACAATGACAACGCAAACCGAGATGTCCCCCCGCGCCGCCTGGGTGCTGATCCTGGCCGCCAGCGCCATCCTGATGATCACCATGGGCGCGCGCCTGACCACCGGCCTGTTCCTCTCGCCGATCAACACCACCACCGGACTCGGCATCGCCAGCATCAGCTTCGCCATGGCCATCGGGCAGTTCATGTGGGGCGCCTCGCAGCCCGTGTTCGGCGCCGTGGCCGACAAATACGGCCCCGCGCGCGTGGTCGTGCTCGGCACCGTGCTGCTGGCCGCCGGCCTGGCCGCCACGCCTTTCGTCAGCTCCGAATGGGGCCTGATGCTGACCCTCGGCATCCTCTCGGCCGCGGGCGCCGGCGCCGGCAGCTTCTCGATCCTGATCGGCGCCACCGCCCAGCGCCTGCCCGCCGCGCGCCGCCCCTTCGCCTCCGGCTTCATCAACGCCGGCGGCTCCTTCGGCCAGTTCGTCTTCGCCCCGCTGATGCAGGTGCTGATCGCCGGCCCCGGCTGGATACTCGCCATGCTCACCATGGCCGCCACCACCTTGTTGACCATCCCGCTGGCCTGGTTCCTGCGCAAGAAGCCTGCATCGGCGCCGAGCGTGGCCGCCGCCGGCGCCGCCCCCGTCATCGGCATCACGCTCACCGAACAACTGCGCCAGGCCATGCGCGACCGCAGCTACCTGTTCCTGCACGCCGGCTTCTTCACCTGCGGCTTCCACATCGCCTTCCTGGTCACCCACCTGCCGGGCGAAGTCGCCTTGTGCGGCCTGCCGGTCGGCGTGGCCGGCACCGCGCTGGGCCTGATCGGCCTGTTCAACATCGCCGGCAGCCTGACGGCCGGCGCCCTGTCGACGCGCTACCGCATGAAGAACCTGCTGGCCCTGATGTACGCCAGCCGCGCCGTCATCATCGGCATCTACCTGCTCGCGCCAAAGACCGCGTTGACCTTCTACATTTTCGCCGCCGCCCTCGGCTTCACCTGGCTGGCCACGGTGCCGCCAACGGCCGGCCTGGTCGGCAAGCTGTTCGGCACGCGCTACCTGGCCACGCTGTTCGGCCTGACGCTGCTGTCGCACCAGATCGGCGGCTTCTTCGGCGCCTGGCTGGGCGGGCTGGCGTTCGTGCGCTTCGGCGATTTCAGCTGGATGTGGTACGCCGACATCGCGCTGGCCATTGCCGCGGCCTTGATCAACCTGCCGATCCGCGAGGCGCCGGTAGCGCGCGCCGGCGCACTGGCGAAAGCTTAAGCATGGCGCGCGATACCTGGGCCTACCGCGAAGTAGCGGTGCATTCCGTCATCGATCCGCGCAGCGGCAAGCTGTGCATCCGGCCCATGCCTGGACAAGCCTTTGCGCCATCGATGCGGGTGCAGTGCGCCAGGGCCCTGAGCGACCCCGAGCAGTATCCGGCAGGGACGCGCTTCCTGCTGCAGGCCAAGCTCACCGACCGCCTCGGCGGCGAGGCTTTCCTGTACGCCTGGCATGGCGACCCGGTGCAAGTGCTCAGCGCCGCCAAGGCGAAGAAGTTCCTGGCCGCCTTCCGCCGCGGCCGGATATAACTCCCCAATTCGTCGCTACGCACATCCCGATACAAAAATGTTTACTATCGGGACTTTGCTAACGAAGAAGAAAGGGGAGTAAATGGCAACAAAGAAAATCGCCATCGTGGTGGGCAGCCTGCGCAAGGACTCGTTCAGCGGCAAGATCGCCAAGACGATGATCGGGCTCGCCGCCGGCAAGCTCGACATGGAAATCGTCGAGATCCGCGACCTGCCGATCTACAACCAGGACGACGACACCGAGACGCCGCCGCCGGCCTTTACCGCCTTCCGCGACAGCATCCGCGCCGCCGACGGCGTGCTCTTCATCACGCCCGAGTACAACCGCTCGGTGCCGGGCGCGCTGAAGAACGCCATCGACGTCGGCTCGCGCCCCTACGGCAAGGCGGCCTGGACCAACAAGCCCTGCGCCATCGTCAGCCAGTCGCCGGGTGCGCTGGGCGGCTTCGGCGCCAACCACCACCTGCGCCAGATGCTGCCTTTCCTGAACATGCCGGCCATGCCTGCGCCGGAAGCCTATCTCGGCGGCATCGCCACCAAGTTCGACGGCGACCAGCTCACCGACGACTCGCTGCGCGACTTTTTGCAAACCTTCGTCGACACCTTTGCCGGCTGGGTCGAAAAACACAGCGCCTGAACGCGGCCGCGCCTGCCGCGGTGTCGCGCTTGTATCCGCACATCGCCGGCCCATGCCGGCGATTTTTTCATTCTCCGCCCCAGCCGCGCACTTTTGACAAGCCGCAAACGCGCAGGTCGCTGCCCCCTTAGCCTTGTAGCTCGTGTGAAGGGCGGCTTTCCCCGGTCGGGAAAGACCAGCCCGCTTCCCACGGCTTTTCCGCATGCGGTGCCTGTCACCGCGTGGGGACATCGACTACAACCAAACCATTATGAGGCGAAGAATGTACCCATTTTCCCAATCCGTGCATCCGGCGGTGCGCACCCACCTGGACGCGCAGACCGCTTTCCTGAACGACGTGTCGAAATCCTTCTTCCAGTCTTTCCAGCAGATGTGCGACCTGAATATCCAGCTGGTGCAAACCATGCTCGAAGAAAGCACCATCGCCGGCCAGCAACTGATCACGGCCGACCGCCAGAGCGAGGTGATCAGCGCCGCCGCATCGCGCGCCCAGCCGGCCAGCGAAAAGCTGCGCGCCTACCAGCAGCACATCTCGCGCCTGGCGGCCGACGCCCAGGTCGAACTGGCCCGCGTTACCGAACAGCACGTACAGAACACCTCGCGCACCGCCCGCGCCCTGGCCGACGAAGTGTCGCGCACCGCAAGCGAAGAAACCGAACGCGGCCTGCGCAAGCAGCAGGAAACCGTGGAGCGCTTCACCGATCCGTTCGTGCGCTCGGGCTACGCCGGCAATGGCCAGGCCGAACCGCGCCGCGCCGGCAGCGACGCGCACACCTCGCAGGCTGCGCAGGGTAATACCGGTGCGCACGTGCAGGCTGGCCAGGGCGCCGGCATCCAGCGCGGCGACGGCAATCCCGCCGGCTCCCAGGCCGGCCGCGGCGCATAGGGCACCTGAGGTTTGAGTCAGCGTCGGTTCTGTAGGGTGGGTTCTCGAACCCACCACATGCAGACGGATGCGTACTTTGGTGCGCAAGGTAAACCGGGTTGCGCAAGCATTCAGTACAAGCTGCGGCAACGCGTATTTTCAGTGCGCGCTGTCTTCCCGGGCATCCTCGTCCTCGGCCCGCTCCCGGTCCAGCTCGGCCTTCATCGCCGCCACATCGTCCATGAACTCATCCACCGACGCATCCGGCGTGGCGCGCATGTCGGGTGGCAGCAGCACCGACATGTAGAGCTCGTCGGCCAGGCGCCCGTTACGCCCTTCGTTGCTGATGAGTACCAGCCCGGATCCAAGCAGGGCCAGCAGTGCGCAGAGCGCCGTGAAGCGCCGGCGCGGCCGCGGCGCCACCGTCGTCAGGTGGAAGTAGACCATGCCCGCCACCAGCACGATCGCCACGTGCGAGCCATAGCGCGTGAACACCTCGATCGACCAGGCGTAGCCGATGGCGCTGGAGACCAGCCGGAACAGCATCAGCACCGCCACCCCGCAGCCGAAGATGAACAAATGCCGCCCCAGCCGCGCATGGCGCCCGAACAGGCGGTTGCCGAGCGCCCACAGTCCGGCCCAGACCAGCCCGGCGCCGATGCCGTAGGCCAGCGCCGCCAGGTAGCGGAACAGGCGGAACGGCTGCGTGTCCGCCAGCCACATCGTGAACAGGGCCACCAGCGCGATCAGCACCGTGCCGGCCAGGCCGGGGAGGATGCCCTCCCAGCCGTGCCGGGTGCGGTCGAGCAGTTCAGCCGCCACCCGGAAATCCACCGCGCGCACGCGCAGGCTGGTATGTCCGAGGCGCACCACGGTGTCGCCGGTGAGGGCCAGGGTAGCCGCGCGCTTGCCACGGTGAATTACGCCGTTGCGGCTGCCGAGGTCGCGCAGCAGCAGGCCGCCGTTGCCGTCGGGCTCGACCTGCGCGTGGCATGGCGCCACGTAGGCGTCGTCGAGGATGTAGTCGTTGTCGTAGCCGCGCCCGATGCGGATCGGCAGCGTGTCGACGCGGTGGCGGTGCAGCACATCGCCGTTGCGCGCCAGGGTTTCGATGAACCACGGGCCCGTCATAGTTTCCCGCTGCGCCCGAGCGCATTCAGGAAGGCGCGCGTGACGCGCATGCCGTTGTCGTAGGACACGCCGGTGACGTCGAGCCGGCTTTGCAGGCTGGCTTGCGGATTGTCGGTGCTGGCCGTCAGCAAAGTAAAGTTGTACAGGCCAGGGAATTTGCGGTAGGCACGCACGCAGGTGACGGCGCGCAGCGGCAGGGTGTTGGTATGCACGAAGCGCTCGCTGCACAGCGGGCCAGTCAGGCGCGTGTCGCGCGTGCTTCCCAGGCGGTCGATGCGGAACTGGCTGCTGGCCAGGGCCGCGAAGCGCAGCGGGTGCAGGCTGGGCGAGCGCAGGTACTGGTGGGTCATCGACACGTGTCCGGTCTGCTGGGTGTCGGAGACGTAGATCGCCGACTCCATCGCGCAGCTCAGGGTGTCGGCACTGTAGGACGTCTCGGCCTTCACGTTCGAGCGTCCCCAGCAGCGTACCTGGCCGGATTCGCGTACCGGCACCCGGTAAGGCCCCATGTTCTTGATCGCCAGCGGCGTGTCGAGCAGGCGCGCTACCATCGCCCTCTGGTGCGCCAGCAATTGCGCAGCGATCAGGGGATTGAAATCCTTGGGCGGCGCGCCTTGCAGCGCCACCGTCTTCAGCAAGTCCTGCGCATATTTTACGGGTACCAGGAAGCTGACCGCCTCGCCGTCGCGCCGCTTCGAGACATTGATCCCGGCCACGGTGCCGCCGGCCGTCACGCTCGGTCCGCCGCTCATGCCGGAATTGATCGGGCCACTGAAAATGAGCTGGTCATAGAAACTGCGGCTGACCACGCCGTTGTAGGCGCCTTCGGAAATGGCAAAGCCGAGGTCGAGCGGATTGCCGAGCGAGTACAGCGGCTGGCCTTGCGTGAGTTTGACAGGCTTCTCGGGCACGATGAAAAACCCGCTGCCTTGCCGGTTGACACGCACTACCGCCAGGTCGTGCAGCACATCGACCGCCAGCAGCTCGACCGGCCCGCGGTTGCCGTCGGTGTCGACATACTCTCCGGCGTAGACGGCCGGGTCGAGCGCCATCTGCGACACCACGTGGTAATTCGTCAGCACCAGGTTCGAGTCGCCGACCAGGAAGCCTGAGCCGACCGTGGACTGGGTGCGGCCGTTCCTGAGCAGCATGCGGATCTGCAGCAGATCGCCCTGGGCCGAGGAATACAGTTCCTGGGCCGCCGAGGACGGCTGGGGCAAGGTCGTGGTGGTATCGGTTTCGCCGGGACCGGGCGCCGGCGGCGTGGCGGCGGGCGGCGTGGCCGGCGGGGTGACCAGCGGCGGTGCGGTCGGAGGTGAGGTTTCCGGTTTGGCTGCCGGCTGCGCGGCCGTCTGTTTCAAGGGCGCAACCGGCCTGTCGCCGGTTGCGGCGAGGGACGTGCTCAGGCAGGACAGCAGGAACAAGCTGGCGGCGCGTCGCATGGCTGTCGGCGCCGGCAACAGCCGACAAGCGGCCGCTGCCGCGCACATCGGTGGCTAGGGTGAGCCTATTCTGCCACCAGACCAGCCAACGTGCAGGACCTTACAATTCTACAATTCGCCATCTTCCGCCACGGTTTCAGCGGGCGTCATCATGTGGCCGAGCTTGGCCTGCTTGGTGTTCAGGTAGCTGTTGTTGAAGGCGTTGCGGTTCACCAGCAGCGGCACGCGCTCGGTGACGTCGATGCCGAGGCGGGTCAGGGCGTCGATCTTGCGCGGGTTGTTCGTCATCAGCTTGACCTGCTTGATGCCGAACTGTTCCAGCATCGGGCGGCACAGCTCGTAGTTGCGCGCGTCGGCATGGAAGCCCAGCTGCAGGTTGGCTTCGACCGTATCGGCGCCGGCTTCCTGCAGGCGGTAGGCGCGGATTTTATTCACCAGGCCGATGCCGCGGCCTTCCTGGCGCAGGTAGAGCAGGGCGCCGCGGCCCTCGGCTGCGATGCGCTTGAGTGCGCCTTCGAGCTGGGCGCCGCAGTCGCAGCGCTGCGAGAACAGCACGTCGCCGGTGAGGCATTCCGAGTGCACGCGCGCCAGCACCGGCTCGCCGTTGCCGATGTCGCCGAGCGCCATCACCAGGTGTTCCTTGCCCGTGCTGTGCTCGACAAAGGCGTGCAGCGTGAACTGGGCCCAGGGCGTGGGCAGGGCGCAGGACGTAACGTAGTCGAGCAAGGGTGCGGCGGCGGTTGCGGTGTTCTCGGACATGCTGGGTCTTGGTGCGGTAAGTGGTAACCGGTAAGTATAGAAGATTTCGCGCCATCCCGTGCGCCGAAGCGGCCACGAGCGGTATGGCCGGGCAGCCATGCGCCATGGTAGGCTTGCGAAACAACCAATACCATCGACCATGGACCGCGCAACGAACGACCTCCCGGCAGTCAGCCCGCCCCGAAGCCGCCGCCGCTCGCTCGGCACCTGGCTGGCCATGGCCTTTTCGCTGCTGTCCATCGTGCTGACCCTGCTGCTGGTGGAAGTGGTCGACATCGCCGCCACCGGCCAGGTGGAAACCAGCATCGGCCATGGCCTGCGCGAATTGGCCCTGCAGACGTCGGACAAACTCGACCGCGGCATGTTCGAGCGCTACCGCGAAGTGCGCCTGCTGGCCCAGCGCCGCGACCTGGCGCCCGGGAATGCGTCCCAGGCCGAGCGCCGCGCCGTGCTCGACGCCATTCAGGACACCTACGGCTTCTACGACTGGATCGGCATGGCCGGCCTCGACGGCCGCGTGCAGGTGGCGGGGCGCGGGCTGCTTGAAGGAGCGGATGTCACGCAGCGGCCCTGGTTCCGCAATGCCCTGCGCGGCGTGAACGTCGGCGACGTCCACGAAGCGGCGCTGCTGGCGCGCATCCTGCCGAAGCAGGACGGCGAGCCGCGCCGCTTCGTCGATGTCGCTTTCCCCTACCTCGACCGCGACGGCAAGGCCATTGGCGTGCTGGGCGCTCATCTGTCCTGGCAGTGGGCGCGCGCCGTCGAGCGTTCGGTGATGGCGCCGCTGGCCGCACGCGGCGGCCGCGTCGAGGTCCTGATCGTCAGCAGCGCCGGCGCCGTCCTGCTCGGCCCCAGGGACGTGCAGGGCCAGACCCTCGATTTGCCGAGCTTCCACGCCGCGCAAAAGCAGGACACAGGCTTCCTGGTCGAGCGCTGGCCGGACGGCCATTCCTACCTGGTCGGCTATGCGCGCAGCAAGGGTTTCGAAACGTATCCGGGCCTGGGCTGGACCGTGCTGGTGCGCCAGGCCGTGGACGACGCCTATGCCCCGGCGCTGCGCCTGCGCGAGCGCGCGCTGTGGAGCGGCATCGCGCTGGCGGTGCTGGTCTCGGTGGTCGGCGTGCTGGTGGCGCGCTACATCACCCAGCCGCTGGGCCAACTGGTGCGCGAGGCCGGCCGCATCCGGCGCGGCGCCAGCGTCAGGCTCGACAGCGCAAGCAGCACCTATCTCGAGGTCGAGCGTCTGTCGGAGACCCTGAACGCCCTGGTGGGCGACCTGGTGCGCGGGCGCGCCGACCTGCAAGGCCTGAACGCGACCCTGGAAGCGCGGGTCGAGGCGCGCACGGCCGAACTGGAGCGCGCGCTCGCGGCGGTGCAGGCCAGCGAGCAGCGCGTCGGCGCCATCGTCGAGGCAGCCCAGGACGCCTTCCTGGGCGTCGACCTGCGCGGCCTGGTCACCGACTGGAACAGCGCAGCCGAGCGCATGTTCGGCTGGAAGCGCAGCGAAGTGCTGGGCTGGCCAATGCCCGAGATCATCGTGCCGCAGCGCTTCCGCGCCAGCACCGTGCGCGCCATCGACCAGTTCCGCGCCACCGGCCACAGCGTGCTGCTGGAAAAGCGCGCCGAGCGCATCGTGATCAACCGCCAGGGCCTTGAATTCCCGATCGAGATGACGGCGGCCCTGGCAGGCGGCAGCGACGGCGTCTTCTTTGCCGTCTTCCTGCACGATATTTCCGAGCGCAAGAAGGTCGATCGCATGAAGAGCGAGTTCGTCTCCACCGTCTCGCACGAACTGCGCACGCCGCTGACCTCGATCCGCGCCTCGCTGTCGATGCTGGCCGACGGCATGGCCGGCGAACTGCCGCCCGACGTGGCGCAGCTGGTGAACCTGGCCAACGACAGCAGCGAACGCCTGGTGCGGCTGGTGAACGACGTACTCTACCTGCAAAAAATCGAGGCCGGCGGCATGCAGTTCGAACGGCGCGCGCAGCTGCTGCTGCCGGTGGCGGAACATG